>Ga0187893_10001688_pt1 | contig 51782 bp, 33 predicted proteins | sample MA1701074metaG_FD_139574 | JGI IMG/M metagenome (GOLD analysis project Ga0187893, IMG submission 139574) | White microbial mat communities from a basaltic lava cave in the Kipuka Kanohina Cave System on the Island of Hawaii, USA - MA170107-4 metaG ... | reverse complement strand
TGGACCGTCCGCGGCGCCAACTCGATCATCGCCCTGCGATGCTGCCATCTCAACGGCCGCTTTGAGGACTACTGGGAGGCACGCCGGGCGGCCTAACTTCCACTTCTATGTCGCACACCCATGCTTGTCTCGTATACGAATTCGAAGCTCATCAGCGACAGCGTCGTCTCGCCCTTGCGCTTCGGTTCGGCCGAGCAAGTGGGCGTCTACGGCTATCAAAACGGAAAGTTCGATCGCCGGTCGGAGCGCTCGCTCGATCCGGCCGACACATCGCAACGATTCGTTTGGAGCGCAATCTATGAGCTTCCTTTTGGAAAGGGCCGCAAATGGGCGGCTTCCAACCGTGTCGCCGATGTGCTCGCGGGGGGCTGGCAGGTCAACACGATTACCACGCTGCAGGGCGGCCTGCCCTTACTGGTGCGCGGGGCCAACAATTTCCGCGCGGACCGCCCGAACTCCACTGGCAACAGCGCCCGGCTGAATGATCGAAGCTCGACTCGCTGGTTCGACACCACCGCGTTCCGTAACCCGCCGAACTTCGTGCTAGGCAATATCGGACGTGTTGTGCCGGACGCGCGTACTCCCGGAGCGGTCAACGTGGACTTGTCACTTATCAAAGATACGCGTATCCGCGAAGGCCTTCGTCTTCAGTTTCGAGCCGAGACATTCAACGTCGCCAACAACGTGAATCTCGGAATCCCGAACACAACCTTCTTGCCGGGACCGGATGGCTTGAACCGCAGCGGCACGTTTGGAATCATAACCACGGCCCGCGACGCCCGAATCGGGCAGCTCGGCCTGAAATTTATCTTCTGATTCTCCGGACCATTATGCGATTCCACCGACGCACCCTATTAGAACAGTTCGCCGCCTGGCTGGGCCTGAGTGGTCCAGCCTCCGCCCAAGAGTCCGCCTCCGCCCCTCCGACGCGCCCAGGCTCCCTGGGCGGCTACATCCTTGCTGGAAAAGAAGAGGTTCAGCGGCGTGATTTCGACGTCGTTATCATAGGCGGCGGCATCGCGGGAACGTGCGCAGCCATAGCCGCCGCGCGCAACGGGGCCCGTACCGCATTGGTGCATGAAAGATCCGCACTCGGGGGCAATTCATCAAGCGAAGTGCGGCTATATCCGGAGGTAAGCTGCAATCACAACATCTGGTGTAAAGAAACAGGCATCCTAGACGAAATCCACGTCGAAGAGCGCGTCCGTAACCACGAGCCCTACATCGAAGGCCTGATGAACTCGGTCTGGGACCTGGTGCTCTATGAATGGGTTGTTCGTGAAGGCAACGTTACTCTCTTTCTGAACACCACCGTGCGTGAGGTTGAGATGAAGGACGCATCCACCATCCTCGCGGTACACGGCGTGCAAATGGGAAGTGAAAGGAAATTCCTGTTCACGGCCCCTCTATTTGTGGATGCCACCGGAGACGGTGCTGTAGGTTTCCGCGCCGGCGCCGAGTTTCGCTGGGGCATGGAAGCGCGCTCGGAATTCAACGAATCAAACGCGCCCACAAAGGCCAGCGACCAGCCTCAAATGGGCAGTTCTCTCTTTTTCCGGGCCCGGGACGCCGGTGTTCCCGTCCCATTCAAGCCGCCTCAATGGTCCGCGAAGTTTCCAAGTGAAGCGGACCTGGCCGGCCGCAACCACGAGAGCTTCGAGCGAGGTTACTGGTGGCTGGAAGTCGGCCTTCCGATGCACCAGATTCGCGACAACGAGCAAATCAAACACGAAGCCCTGCGCCAACTGATCGGCGTATGGGACCACATCAAGAACCACTGCCCCCGAAAAGAAAGGGCACGGAACTACGGCCTCGATTTTGTCAGCTTCTGGCTATACAAGCGGGAAGCCCGCCGCCTGATCGGAGACTTTATCCTGAAACAAAGCGACCTGCAGGATCCGGTTATTCATCCCGATTCAATCGCATTTGGCTGCTGGTACATCGACATTCACAAGCCCGGCGGCATTCTGGCGCGGTCCCGGCCAAACACGAAACCGGAATGGGAAGATGCCAACACGACACTCTACGGAATCCCGCTTCGTTCCTGTTATTCTCGCAACGTTACAAACCTCATGATGGCGGGGCGGCCCATCAGCGGCAGTTACGTCGCGTTCTCCTCCACCCGCGTGCTGCGAACCGGCGCTATTGTCGGCCAGGGGGTGGGAACCGCGGCGGCGTTGTGCATAAAGCATCGCTGCCTGCCGCGCGAACTCGTCCGGTCCCACGCGCCGGAGTTACGCAACGCACTATTGCGCCAGGATGGGTTCCTTCCAGGGCACGACAATGAGGATCCCGCGGACCTGGCCCGGGAGGCCAAGCTAATCGCCTCCAGCGAGGCGCCGCTTGAATTTCCCGAGATCGCATCGGCGGCAACGCAGTTCTTCGAGCTGCAAATCCCCGCCGCTCAACTGTTCCCCATATCAGGGGCTCGCATCGACAGCATCGAATTGCTGTTGAAATCGCAGCGCGACGACAACGTAGCCGTGACGCTCGGACTTCGTCCGGCAAATTATGTGTATGACCTGCACCCGCAGCCGGACATCGCAACTGCCGTGGCGACGGTGCCAGCCCGATCAAGCGGCTATGTGCGCTTCGGCCTTCGCCGCTCCGTAAACCCAGGAAAACTCTACGTCGTGCACCTGCCTCGCGTGCCAGGTATTTCGTGGGCCTTGTTCTCCGATGTACAGGATGGGCCCACGCTGTCACCCGTTGGATGTACGGCCGCCGAACTGCCAGGAGCAACGCGCTGGCATCCGATTACGAGGGGATGTCACTTCGGTATGCGGATTACACCCGCGCAGATGCCATACGGCCCCCAAAACGCCGTGCGTGGCACGAACCGGCCTGACCGGTGGCCGAATATTTATATTTCCGATCCCGCCCGCAACCTGCCCGCCTGGATCGAATTGCGATTGCCATCACCGAAGCGTTTCAATACCGTGCAGCTTACCTTCGACACAGACATCAACCGCCACTCGCGCCGCGAACTCTTCCGATATTCCGATTGCGTCAAACGCTATGAAATCGTCATCCCGCGGGGCCTAGGTTGGCACGCTATCGCCGGTGAGAACGACAACTACATGCGGCGGCGCGTTCTTACGTTCGCGCCGGTTACCTCGGACCGTGTCCGCATCGTTGTCCATGAGACAAACGGATGCCGCTCCGCCCGGATCTACGAAGTGCGTATGTACGACGAGAAGCCTCCGGATGCTTGAGCCGCGGGTCTAGTCCAGCGATAAAGAAAGCGCAATCGCCGACCAGGCCGTCGCCGCCGCCGAGATCCATTGATCGTGGCCATGGGGGAAGCCGCTTTCAAAGTACGGCTGAAACTTGACGCTCCGGCTCGGCACGTACCACGATCCATCGTTGCGCCATGTGCCGGCCAGATACGCGAGGCCGCGACGATATGCCGCATCCGTCGCCGGCGTTCCCGCAGCCCAGCGCAGCGCCGTCAACGCCTGTCCTGTTGCGTAGGCGTCGCTCGGCAAGGTCGCAAGCTGCGCCCAGCCGCCATCGGATCGCTGTTGCCGAACCAGCTCCGCCGCCAGCTTCCCGATCCGGTCTTTGGGCGCGCCGGACCAGCCCAGCCCCAATAGTTGCATCGCACGCTCCTCGTTGGACTGGGGCGCGGCCACAAGCAGCCACTGTCGCGCGCGCTCGATACGGCGCTGGATTTCTGGTTTCAAACCCTCCGGCGCGTAAAGCGTCAAAGCACGGATCGAGTAGGCGGTTTCCGAGAATGTGCTGTATTCAAGCGGCGGACGCATGCTCTGCGAATGCCATGCGCCATCGGGACCCTGATCTCCCGCGATATTGTGCACCGCCGCATCCGTAGTTTCATCGGAAGGATGCTTCTGCGCGGCCATGCTGATCAGCGTAAGGCTGTGCGTCATGGGCGCCCCGCCGGAATGCACTCTTTGCAGCAGCGACTCCCGATTCGCGTTCATCAGAGTGGTCACCGTCTTTAACTGTTCCTGCGCGAGCTTTTCGTTTACCGCGATGCCCTTGTCGCGGGCCACCGCCACCGCCAGCCCGGTGAGCATCTGATGATGACACCCTACGCAGCCGCTCTTGTTGAAGTATTCCGTGCTGCTTGCCTGTAACAAGGCCATGGTTTTCTCCAAATGCTGGCGCACAGGGATGGCGAGACGCTTTTCCGGATCAGGCCCCGGCGCCTTGGCGGGCGCGGTTGCGCCAGCCTCCTTGAGCAGCCTGACAATTTCCGTGTCGCCCCACTTGTTTGCCCAGGAAAGAGCCGTCTCGTTGTCGTTTGAGCGGACATTGACTTCCGCGCCTTTGGCCAGTAACAGCCGCACGGTTTCCGCATTCTGTTTTTCCGCGCTGGCCGCCATCATCAACGGCGTCATCCCGCGCATGTCTTTTACGTTCACCTCCGCGCCTTTGGCCAGCAGAGCTTGCACGATCTCGGGTGAGCCCATGGAAGCCGCCAGTAGCAGCGCCGTCAACTCGCCGCGCTCCTGGAGTCCGGCTTTAACCGGCGGCTGACGCAGCGATTGGCGGTTCACGTCTGCGCCGCCCGCAAGAAGCAGCTTCACTGCCTCGAAGCTGCCGCCCTGAGCCGCACTCATCAGAGCGGTCATTCCCGCTCGCGTCGGCTCCTCCGGATCAGCCCCATGTGCGAGCAATTCCCTGAGAATGGCTACATCGCCGACCATGGCCGCGGCGGCGACAGGGCCGCCCCTTGAGCGATCGCGAGCCTTCACATCCGCTCCCTTTTCGAGCAGCAATTTCACGCTGGCGGCATTGTTCCGGCACGCTGACGCAATGATCAAAGGCGTTCGCCCCGCGGCGGCTCGCGCGTTCACGTCAGCGCCTTTGTCTACCAGCAAACGAACTTTGGCGGCATCGCCCGCGCCCCACATCAGGGCAGTTGCACCGACGCCGTTCTTTGCATTCACATCCGCGCCCTTGTCGAGCAGCAAACGCACACACTCCGGGCTTGCATAGAGCGCGGCATGCATCAGCGGCGTAGCCTGAGAACGGTCGCGGGCGTCGACTTCGGCGCCCCGGCCGAGCAGACTTTTCACAGATTCCACGCTGTTGGCGCGAATGGCGCGAAACAGGTCCGCGTTCAGGTTTGGCTCCGCCAGCGCCCGGAATGCCAGCGCAAAAACAAGAAGCACTCGTGCGGTCATTCTTCCTCCAGTGCGAACACAAACAATGTGTGCCCGGCGGCAATGGCAACCTGCTGCTTGCCGTTGACAAGATAAGTAATCGGGCTGGCGATAACCTGCCCCGCGAGATAGCGCGACCATAACATCTTGCCCGAGCGAGCGTCGAGAGCGAAGAAATGGCCTTCGCGATTCCCGGAAAACAGAAGATCCGAAGCCGTTGTGAGCAAGCCGCTTTCGCTCATGTCCGCCATTGGGTAGTCCCAAACGCGCTTCCCCGTCCGCGGATCCAGCGCCCGGACGGCCGCGTAGCCGTCCTCGGTCCCACGCGTCATGATGCGATCGCGCTTGGTCGGCGGCACGGGAGCCTTGACTCCTCCCCCAACATACCACTTCCCCTGTTCGAACTTCTGATCCCACATGTAGTAAGTTCCGTGATAATCTTCCCAGGCAGTAACATAAAACAAACCGGTCCGCGGGCTGAACGACGGAGCATACCAATTGGTGCCTCCCTGAACGCCGGGCCACGTCTTGGTACCCTCGCGGCTGGGGCCGCGGCCGGCGATTTTCATCGGACGGCCTTTTTCATCCAGGCCGCTGGCCCACGTTTGCTTGACGAATGGCTGGCCAAGCAGGAACTCGCCCGAGGCGCGATCGAGAACATAGAAGAAGGCATTGCGGTTGGCCCACAGCATGACTTTGCGCCGCGCGCCCTTCCAGTCCAGATCGGCCAGCACGGGCACCTGCACGGCGTCCCAATCCCACTCATCGTGCGGCGTGAACTGGAAATGCCACTTGAGCTTTCCCGTATCCGCATCGAGCGCCAGCACGCAATCGCTATAGAGGTTATCGCCTGGGCGTACCGTCGGATTCCAATCGGGCCCGGGATTGCCCGTTCCCCAGTAAGTGAGATTCAGCTCGGGATCATAGGAGCCGGTGAGCCAGATGGACCCGCCGCCATTTTTCCACGAATCGCCGCCCCATGTATCGTTGCCTGGCTCGCCTGGTTCGGGAATGATCTTGAAACGCCAGACTTCCTTTCCCGTCTTCACATCCAGCGCGGCCAGAAAACCGCGAATGCCCAGCTCGCCGCCGGCGGTCCCTACGATTACCTTGTCCTTGACGACGAGCGGTGCATGAGTCAGCGCATACCCCTGTTTGTAATCGATGACCGTCGTCTCCCATATTTTGCGGCCGTTCTTCGCGTCGATGGCAAGCACCTTGGCATCGTGAGTGACATGGAATAAAGTGCCGTCCAGAATCGCAACGCCGCGGTTGATCCGCCCGCAGCAAGGGACGGTGCCCTCCGGAAGCCTGTGCTCGTACGTCCAGAATGGGCGGCCGGTGGCGGCATCGAGCGCAATCACGTTATTGGGAGCCTCGGTCAGATACATCACTCCATCCACCACTAGCGGCGTGGTTTCAAATTTTTCGAGCGATTGCGCCTGGAAGACCCATTTCAGGCCAAGCCGGCGGACATTCGACGCGTTGATGCGGTCGAGCGCGCTGTAATGCTGGCTGAAATAAGTGCCGTTGTAAGTAAGCCAGTTGCCGGGATCCTTGGCCGCATCAAGCAGCCGTGAGTAAGGGACCTGAGCGGGCAATGCTCCGGCCAAGGTGAGGAAAAGAATCAATAGCTTCATTTGATGACTCTCGACGCCAGCCATGCAGTCAGGTCCTCGATGTCGGCAGCCGCCAGTTTCGCCCCTGGTAGAGGCATGGGCGAAGCGCGGATGATTTCATATTTGGCCAGCTCCGCTTTGGTGAGCGAGCGCAGCATGCCGGATTCGTCGCGGAACTGAACGGAAAACGTATCTTCATTGAGCCGCCTTCCGGTGAAGGAACGGCCATCTTTGGTCAAGATGCGCAGCCGCCAATATTCGGAAGCCACCGCGGCTTGCGGATCGGCGATGGATTGCTTGAGTTCGCTGAGAGCACGGCGGGAGCCGATAAAGCTGAGATCCGGCCCCGTGTCACCGCCAACGCCGTCCACACGATGGCAGCCGGAGCAGCCGGCGGTGCGAAACAGCGCCGCGCCGAGCGCCGGGTCGCCGGGAAGGGCGCCGCTGTTACGGCTCTTTGAAAGCGCGCGCAGATAAGTCACCAACTGCCACGCCGAACGGGAATCGAGTTGGATGGCTGGCATGCCAGTTCCCGGAATCCCCTTGTTGATAATTTGAAAAAGCCCTTCATCGGAGCTGGCGCGGCGAAACGTGCCCGTAGTGAGATCGGAGCCGGCGCCGCTGCCGCGCCCGTCGCGGCCATGACAACTGGCGCACTGGGAAAGAAATGTGCGCTCTCCTTCAACGCGGTCCGCAGCGGTGCGAAACGGATTCTCGAGCGTCACAGTGCTTTCCTGGTCCGCCGTTACGGCGGCAACGGTGAGAAAGAATGAAACGGCAATTCGGAGCATTCGATTCTTGATTCTATCCGAATTTCGGTATCCTATTGAGATGCGGTCCGGTCTTGTGCTAATTGCCGCCGCGTCCGCGCTATGCGCGGCGCCGTCGCCCAGAGGTTTTCTGCAATTCCCGGCGGGTGAGGAGATCGGCGCGCTTTCAGCGGTCGCCATCGGCCGCGAAGGCCGGATCTTTGTGCTGCACCGCGGGGCACGGCCTTTGATGGCATTCGATCGCACAGGCAACCATATTCGAAGCTGGGGCGATGGTTTGTTCAAAGTTCCCCACGGGCTGCGCGTGGACCGGGAGGGCAACGTTTGGACCACCGACAACGCGCTCCACAACCTGCGCAAGTTCTCCCCTGAAGGCAAGCTGCTGCTCACTCTGGGCGAAAGCTTTCGTTCCCCGGATGACCTGGTGTTCACTTCCAAAGGAGAGATCATCGTTGCCGACACCGGCAATGCTCGCCTTGTGCGCCTGTCCGCGGACGGCAAGCTGCTTGCCTCCTGGGGCAAGAAGGGAAAAGGTCCCGGAGAGTTCGCTACCGCCCACGGACTCGCCATCGACAGCCAGGATCGCATCTTCGTGGCTGACCGCGGCAACAACCGCGTGCAGGTCTTCTCGACTGAAGCCGCTCTGCTGGCCGAATGGAAAGGGTTCGGGAACCCGTTCGGTTTGCTCGTGCGTGAGCCGCACTTGATCGTCAGCGACGGCGACGCGCATCGCATCTCGCATCTGAACCTGAAAACCGGCGCCGTTGAGCTGCAATGGGGCGATCCGAAAACGCTGGAGCTGCCGCACCTGATGGACGCGGATTCGCAGAGCCGTCTGTTCATCGCCGAAGTGAACGGTAAGCGGGTCCAGATATTTCAGTTCACGGGTGAGTCGGTCACGGGAATGCATCGGCAGGATCAAATCGACGCGGCGCACAGGACGCTGTTCCAGGCCCCAGCGGATCGCAAGGAGTCCGCTTCGCGCGTGACGTCGCAAGTTGCGGGCGCATTGCCCGTGGCCGGCCGCGCGGTTGCCCGCGCTCCGCGGCGCAACTACATCGACCAGCACATCTTCGCGCGCATGGAAAAAGACGGAGTCCCGCACGCGGCGCTGGCTTCCGATGAGGAGTTCGCGCGGCGCGCCTGGCTGGATGCCACCGGACGCATTCCGCCCCACGACGATCTGACCGCTTTTCTCAAAGACAGCGATCCGGCGAAACGAGAGAAGCTGGTGGACCGGCTGATTTCGAGCGGCGCCTTCATCGACAAATGGACTTACTACTTCGAAGACCTGTTCCGCGCCGGCTCGCGGATGGGTTTCGGGCTGAACCTGTTTCACTACTGGCTGAGAGAATGGCTGCGTCTGGACCGGCCCTACAACGAAGTCGCCGGGGAGTTGCTCACTGGAGCGGGCAAGTCGAGTTTCTCGGTGCCCGGCGGCCTCTACTTTGCGCGCGATTTCGTGAAAGCAAAGGACGATCCGGAAGCCCCCGATGCGTTGGATCTGGTCAACATTCCCGATACCGTGGATGAGTTCACCATCACGTACTCGAAAGTTTTCCTCGGCCTTAATCTGGCCTGTATCTCCTGCCATGACGGTAAAGGTCACCTGGAAAAGGTGAACCTGTTCCTGACTTCGAAAAGGCGCGAGGACTTCTTCCGCCAGGCCGGATTTTTCGGCAAAACGCGGCAGATTATGAACTGGGAAAACGGCTACCAGGCAAACACGGAATACACAGTGGACGACGTTGCGCCCGGCTACGACACCAAAGCCGAAAGCATCGTTCGCATTCCGCGCAGCGGTGGCAGCGGCAGCCCGCGTTTTATCCTGACGAACGAGGAACCGGCGAAAGGAAAAAACGAGCGCGACGAGTTGGCGCGTCTGCTCACAGGACATATTCAGTTTTCCCGCGCCTTTGCCAACCGCGTCTGGGCCGAGATGATGGGATTCGGGATCGTCGAGCCGGTTGACGATTTCGACCTGCTGCGCTACAACCCGGCCACGCCGCCGCCGGCGCCATGGAGCATACAGCCATCCAATCCGGCGTTGCTCGACGCCATGGCCAAGGATTTCCAGCAGAGCAATTACAGCTTCAAGAAGCTGGTCCGCCGCATTATGACATCGAGCGCGTATCAGCTTTCGTCGCGCTTTGAAGGCGAGTGGCGCAACGAATATGCGCCTTATTATGCCCGCAAATTCGTGCGCATGCTGACGGCGGCGGAACTGCACGATGCGATCTCGCTGGCAACCAGCCGCCCCGGAAAATTCGCAAGCGGCTCGGAAGGGGTGCCGATGGTGCAGCAGATGTCGGAGCCCAAGAGAGCCGACAAAGAAGTACAGGGTTTCATGAAAGTGTTCGGGCAGTCCAATCGCGACGACATGCCGAAAAAGACGCCGCCAAGCTCGCTGCAGGCCATGCTGCTGATGCAATCTAAGATTGTGACGGATCGCGTGCTGGCGATGGGCGGCAGCCTCGTCGAGAGCCTTTTGAAGGAAACGTCTTCCGACACGGAGCTGATCGACAAGCTCTTTCTGAGCACGATCAGCCGCAAACCCGCGGATGAGGAGCGGGCAGTGGGGCTTCGCGCGCTGGCCAAGGATCGCCGTCGCGGCGCGGAGAATCTTCAATGGGCGCTGATCAACAGCCCGGAGTTTCTTTTTAATTACTAACTGGGTCCGTCTGAGGTGGCTTGGCGATGGTTTCCTTGCGTCACATGCTGGCCACGCTGGCCTATCGCGGCGGCAAGGCGATTCGCAACGCGCCGCTTGGATTCGGAACCTTCCGGGCCGAGGGTTCCCTGAATACTCCGGTCATGCTGCTCGCCCACATCGGCGACCTGATCGAATGGGCGCATCGCTGGTGCCGCGGCGAACAAACATTTCGCGCTTCCGAGCCTCGCGCCTGGGAGGATGAGGTCGCGCGTTTCCATGACTCGCTGGCCGCCTTTGATCGCTATCTCGAGTCCGGAGCGCCGGTCCACGCGCCCGCGGATGCCATATTCCAGGCGCCCATCGCCGATGCTCTTACTCATGTCGGCCAGTTGGCGCTTTTGCGGCGATTGGCTGGCGACCCCATACCAGGTGAAGCTTACCGGCTTGCGGAAATCGTAGTAGGCCGCTTGGGACCCGAGCAGGCAAAGCCGGGCCAGGAGTTTGAACCAGACGGAGGCGCCCTTTGGCGCGACCCGGCGGCGGCGAAGAAAGAAGGATAGACACAAGCAATGCCCATGAAATCGAAGAAGGCGATTACAACCATCGACGGCTACTTAGCGAATTTGCCCTCAAAGCAGCGAGCCGCGCTTGAAAAGCTCCGCATCGCCATCCGGGCTATTGCGCCGAAAGCCGAGGAGTGCATAACCTATCAAGTCCCCACGTTCCGCCTGAACGGAAAGGCTCTTGTTGGATTCGGAGCCTCTTCGAATCACTGCACTTTCTACCCGATGAGTGGAAGCACGGTGGCGGCATTTGAGGACGATCTGCGCGCATTCGAAACCAGCAAGGGCGCCATCCGGTTCCAACCGGAGAAACCGATTCCGGCGCCTCTGCTACGAAAGCTCGTCAAATCCAGGATCAAGGACATCGAGGCGTGAATCCGGAATCCGTTTGAACCGGAAGGGAGGCGCCGGTTGGCGCGGCCCGGCGGCGAAAAGGCGGCCGGACACTTTTTGCTTGACTGATCTATATAACTAGTTCACTATATATCTAGTGAGCACCGCCTCCGGCCAGCCAAAACGCGCCCAGTTCCGCCTGGATCTGCATAGCGGCGTCCCGGTCTACCGCCAAATCATGGACCAGGTGATCGGGGGCATCGCTGCGGGCCTGCTCAGCGGCGGCGATCAGCTTCCAACGGTGCGTCAAATGGCTGTAGATCTGGCAATCAATCCGAACACGGTCATACGGGCCTATCGGGAGCTCGATATTCGGGGCGTGATCGAGACGCTTCAGGGGACCGGGACATTTATCAGCCATCAACAGGTAGAACGTAATGAGGCGGAGCGGCAGCGCCGGCTCAGCCAGATGGTGGCGGAGTTCTCGGCCCGCGCCGGCGCGGAAGGCTTCCGGGTCGAGGAGTTGATCGAGCGGCTCCACGATCTGCAATCAGAACCGGGAAAAAAAAGGAGGTGATCTGTCATGTGGGGAGAACGCAAGAAGAATCCTGTCAGTGGCGTAGCGGTGGCGCTGTTCGTTATTTGCGCCGCGGCCGGGTTTATACTTTCGCAGGCGCTTGGTAATCGTGCGCCGCTTGCCGCGGGATTGCTGGCGGGTCTGTATCTGCTGTCTTCCATCAAGGTGGCGGATCAATGGGAAAAAGTTGCTGTGCTGCGATTAGGCCGTTACATAGGGCTGCGCGGCCCTGGCCTGTTTCACGTGGTTCCGATTGTCGACCGGCTGAGCCGGTACGTGGATCAGAGGGTTCGTGTTGCCAGCGTGACTGCCGAGTCCACGCTTACGCGCGACACTGTGCCCGTGAACGTGGACGCTGTCGTGTTCTGGCTGGTATGGAACGCGGAAAAGTCAATCCTGGAAGTCGAGGATTTCGTCGAGGCCATCACGCTGAGCGCTCAAACCGGGCTTCGTGAATCCATTGGGCGCCACGAACTGGCGCAAATGATCACGGAGCGCGATTCACTCGGGCGCGAGCTGCAGCGCATTCTCGATGAAAAAACCAACCCATGGGGCATCACCGTGCAATCGGTTGAAATCCGCGACGTGCGCATCCCGCAGGCCCTGGAGGACGCGATGTCGCGACAGGCCCAGGCCGAACGCGAGCGGCAGGCCCGCAACATCCTGGGACAGGCGGAAATCGAGATCTCGGAAAAATTCGCGCAAGCGGCCGCGACGTATCAGGACAACAAAGTTGCATTGCACCTGCGCGCGATGAACATGTTGTATGAAGCCATCAAAGAGCGAGGCGCCATGGTCATCGTACCGTCGTCGGTCGTGGAAACCATGGGTTTGGGAGGCATGCTTGCAACGGCATCGCTGGGGGGCGCCAAAACCGAATAGAGCGGCTTCTAGTTCGAAGCGGGGGATTTCTCTGGCTCTGGGTAGGGAATGTACGGGCTCGCCGGCGGCAGGTGCCTGCCGAGAGCCGCATGCAGATCATTGAGAAACACTGGCTTGGCGAGGAAACCGTCCATGCCCGCCTCAAGACACTGCGCCTGTGCTCCCACAAAGGAAGTCGCGGTCAAGGCGACGATTGGGATGCGGCTTCCGTTCTCTATTTTGCGGATTTTTCGCGTCGCTTCATAGCCGTCCATTCCCGGCATGTGGCAGTCCATGAGAATCAGGTCGTAGCGGGTGCGCTGCCACATCTGGAGAGCCTCGCCTCCATTTCCGGCCACGTCGGCCGTGCAACCGAGTTTCCGGAGCAGGCGTTGGGTAACAAGCTGGTTGACCGCGTTGTCTTCGGCGATGAGGATATGACCGCTCAGCGGCGCCAGGATTAGCTCCGGCTGGGGCTGCGGAGGCGCCGAAGCCTTGGAGACGGGAAGGGTGAGCTTGACCAGGAACTCCGATCCCTTGCCCGGCTCGCTTTGAACGGCGATGGAACCACCCATTAGCTCGGTCAGAGACTTGGCAATTGCAAGACCGAGGCCGCTGCCGCCGTAATGGCGGGTTGTAGAGGCGTCGGCTTGAGAGAATTTTTCAAAAACCTCGTCGCGTTTATCGGCGGGAATTCCAATGCCTGTATCGGCTACGCCGATGCACACCCCGGATACACCGCCTTCTTCCGCCTGGCAGTCTGCATAAATGGTTACGCTGCCCGACTCGGTGAACTTGATTGCGTTGCCGGCGAGATTGAGCAGGATCTGGCGTAAACGTCCGCAGTCTCCTTTGAAGAACAAGGGAGTATCGGCCGGGAACCTGGACACCAAGGCGATCCCTTTGCCATGAGCGACGGGTTTGAGCAGGCTCTCGACATCCTCGATAACCTGGCGCAAGTCGAAGTCGGTGGATTCAAGCGTCATACGGCCCGCTTCGATGCGAGACAGATCGAGGATGTCGTTGATGATGCGCAGCAAGGATTGCGCGGAGCTGCGAATGATATCGGAGAATTCGCGCTGCTCGGCATTGAGCGGGGTGGCGTCGAGCATCTCGGTTATGCCCAGAATGCCATTCATCGGAGTGCGGATTTCATGGCTCATGGTGGCCAGAAATTCGCTCTTTGCCGACGAGGCGGTTTCGGCCTGGCGGCGGGCGAGCTTGAGTTGCTGCTCGACAAGCACTTTTTCGGTGACGTCTCTGAAGTTGAAGACGATGGCCTGTACTTCGGGTTGCTCCAAGAGATTTACCGCTGTAGCTTCATACCAGACGTAATCGCCGTACTTGTGGAGCACACGAAACAGAAAGGCGCCCGACTCACCCGGCGTCATGGCGAGAGCTTGCATGTTCTCGCTCAGGGCGGGCAGGTCGTCCGGATGAATCAGCTTGTGAGTCTTCCTGCCCAACAGATCGGAGGGGACGTATCCAGTAATGCGCTCAAACGAAGGGCTTACGTAAGTGGTTCTCCAATCCTTCCCGCATAGAAAAATGCCGTCGGCGCTGTTCTCTATCAAAGAGCGGAACCGCGCCTCCTTTGCCTGGAGTGCGATCTTATGTCTGGCGCTATTCTTGCCCAGTTTCACGACGAGCGCAAACGCGATGATGAGGAGGCAGCCAATCGGAACCAGAAAATGCGCGGACAGATAGAAAGGAGCTGGGGTCACGAACGAAATCGCGGCCCCGGCAGCATCGAAGGAACCGAAGGGACCGCTGGTCTGGACTTGCAGGCGGTGTGTCCCGGGACGCAAGCCGTTAAGCTCGGCTTGATTGCTGGTTGTCCACGCCGACCACTGCCCTTGGTCAAGCCGAAACCGCGTCAGGACGTCCTCGGGAACTCCGGTGGTCCAGAAGGCGGCGGGACGCCAATGGATCAAGGTGCGATCCCGCTCCACAAGGGGGCGATCGAAGAGAATGCGAGTCGGAGGCAACTGGTCAATCGAGGGGCTGAGACAATGGACGCCGCCTGCCGACGATCCTACACAGACCTCCCGGTCCCGGGAGATCGCGATGGGCCACAGCCGTGCGTTTCTCAGGCCGGAATGCAAGCCGAATCGCGTGAATACACCGTTGTGAAAGCGTGACAAGCCCAAACGAGTCGCCACCCAGACATTGTTGCTTCCGTCGGCGGCCGTTTCCATGACATTGTTGCTGATCAGGCCGTCTTTTTCCGTCAGGTACCGGACGGCATCGCCGTCAAGGCTTCCCAGCCCATTCTTACGGTCGCCGAACCAGACCCGGCCGCCCGGATCGACGGTGAGCGTAAACAAGCTCCCTTTCAAGCCGTTCTTCTTGCCGTAGTGCCGCCACTTGCCATCGAACCGGCTCACAAACTCGACGCCCCCAAACCACAGCGCGCCGTCCGGGCCTTGAGCCATGGAATAGACTGCGTGGGACGGCAAACCCTCTTGCTTGCCCCAACGAACGAATCTGGCGCCGTCAAACTGGAATGCGCCGCCTCCCGATCCACCTTGCTGCACCATTCCCGTGCAAAGAAACCAAGGCTGATCCTTGTTGTCCAGGAAAATGCGATGCACGGGGCCGCCGCTCAACCCCTGCTCGGGTCCAAAATGCTTCCAACGGCGTCCATCAAAACGAAAAGCGCCTTCAAAGGCCAGCCCACTGCTGATCCAAACGTTTCCTTTGCGGTCTCCGACCACGCTGGTCAGCGGCCCCAACTGCTTGCCCTGAATCTGGTGCAAACTGCGGGTGGCCCCATCCGCATCGCGCATCAAGAGACCGGAGCCGGTAGCGACCCACCAACTTCCGTCGGTTCGATGGATCATCTGGTTGACGGCATCATGTCGAGACTCCCTTTGCCGCACCACGATTCGCCATAACGTCTCCGAATCGCGGTAGAGGCTCAATCCGCCATCGGTAGTGATCCAGAACCGCCCGGCGGAGTGGACGCCGAGTGAGTTCATGTGCCTGAGAAACGGCGGCGCCGCCGGGATCAGGTGCCAGCGGCCTTCTCTTTTTGCATGCAGGATTCCCGACCGGTAGAGGATGTAGAGATTCCCGGCTGCGTCGATATCAACGTCCTCTATGGTCGCCGATGAGATTCGCGGCAGCGGTTGAGCGACGCCTCCGTTCTTCCAACACCAGATGCCGGCGATCGGCGGCGGGTATATGATGGCCGCCAGCCCGTCGCCCGCATCGTTTTCGGCCATGCCGGCTACGTAGATCTTGGCCTCAGGCTTGTTGTACTGCGGCTGCTCTCGGAGCTTTGCCAGTATCGGCCGCGCGATTCGGTCATAGCCTTTGCTGAAGCTCGCAACCGTGATGGACGGCGGATTCCACCGGGCAGAGAAAAAATGCGCGGGGAGGACCGGCAGCTCGCTTACCGGCAGTGGCGCCCACCGGTCATTCTGCCAGCGAACGAAGGTGAGGTCCTGGATTGTGGCGACGATTGTTTGATCGGGAAGGACCGCAACGCCGACAATTGGCTTGTGCATGGGATACTGGCGAAACCCGCTCTGATTGCCGATGAGAATCCCGCCTTCGACCAGAACCACCACCTGATCCCCGCCGTAGGCGACAATTTGCCTGGCCCGCGTCCGCGGAATCTCGTTCACTGTCCGCCATTGATAGCCGTCGTAGAATGCCACGCCCGCGCCGGTAATTACCCACGGTGTGCCATTTGGCAGCGTGACGATGTCGTAGACTTCCTTGGACGGAAGCCCTGAAGTCACATCAAAACTCAGCCAGCGGTGAGGCTCCTGAAACGCGGCGCTAAAGTCCTCTTGCGCCGCGGAGATCCACGGCAGCGCGAAAAGCAGAATCGCCAATCTTGCCACGGGTAGCCTATATCAATATCACGACGCTGGAGACATTATCAATCTCCATATCGGTAACGAGGCGCAACTGTTGAAAGATTCTACACGGTAGGCCCAACCGCCTGCTCCAACCCGTTTCCTGGCAGAAACGAATTTATGGCCCATTATATGATAATTTCCCGGAATTGCAGCCGCCTAATCAAGGTTATTGCAACAGGGGCCGCCGGCCAGCAGGAAATCCCAGGCCGGAATGCGCGGTTCAACGCATAATTCCGCTCCACTGCCAACGGAGGCCGCGCGTAATGAAAGTGAAACAACTGTGTCCAGATACTTGCGGTAGTCAAAGGCAGGGACCGGCTCGGCCGCGAAAAGGGCAAGCAAAGCAAACAGCAGCGCTGCACTGCGTTTCCTCTCCCCTAATTGTATGCGGTGCGTTCAGCGGACGGTAGCATCGAAAGCCGCCGTCTGAACCTGCCCACCGCGCCGTACCTGGACGAATATCCGGTACTCGCCGGCTTGGGGAAAGCCATAAGGGAAACTCACTTCGGCGGGTAGCCGGTCCGCCTGCATCGCATGTCCGGCATGCGGGTCGCCCACATTCTTTTGCGCGATGGTAAGCGCGGCCATCGGTACCGAGCCGGTGGGATGGACATGGGCGAAAACCGAGCGGTCGCGCCGTACGAAAGCCGCATGTCCGGGCATACCCATATAAAGCTCCATGTCGGGCGCGGGTTTGCCGTCCGCTGTCTCCACGCGGAAACGGAACGCGTAGGGCTTCTTCACCGGATACGTCTCCAACTCGCGTTCCCAGATCATGCGCGCGCCGCCGGGCAACTGGAAGACTCGCGTTTCGGCTTTGGCCTGCGATAGAGGCGTCGCCAGGCCCGCCGAATCGTCGCCCGAAAGCGGCTTGCCGGCCACCTCAGGCAGGTCGATCTCGGCGACCAGCGTTTCCGGAAACCCGCTTTCATGCACCACATCTCCGTAGAGAGCGTAGCGGCCTGCCGGCATGGGCGGAAGCGCGTGCGTGAAGACGCCGCCCACGGTCATTTCCGGATGCAGGTGCCAGACTCGTTCCATCTCGGGCAGCCGGATCACGTAGAGGTGCATAAGGTGGCCGTGATCGGGGACAAAGTCGTCCACGCGGCGCGGAAGCCAGCCCGGATCCTGCAATTGCAGCCGCAGCGTTCCATCGCTCATCGATGCTTTCATCTCGAGAGGCTTATAGATGATGCGCGAGTAGCTGCCGGCTTCCGCGTTCCACCAGTTGTTGCCGCCGTAGAGCGCAAAGGCAACCACGCCGGCAGTAATCATCATGGCGATCCGCGCTTTCTTTTTTTGCGGCGGCTGGGGGTCTTCGCCCGGTTCCAGTTGGGCCTCGCGCGCTGCCGCTCCCGCGATACTGACGGCGCCCACCGCCAGCAGCAACATCAGCGCGAACAGGAAGCCGCCGAGGCCGGATTGCATGCTTTCCGTGCGATTGGCCAGGGCAGGAACCGGGACCGACAACACGCCCGTTCCTTCCGGGCCCTCTATCATCACCTTGACCTGCCAGGAGCCGCTGGTCATCATCCATAGCGAGCCCGTGAAGAATTGCGGGTCTTGTTTGGACCGTTCCGCGATGTCGGGCGTCGGAGCGAACTTTGCCCCCGGCCCGCTCATCGGCGTCGGCACGATGCGCACCTCGCGAATCTCCTTTGAGCGCGCTCGAATCTCGACCTCAGCCACGCCCGGAATCACTACCGGCGGGCGTATGGTGACGAACAAAGGATAAGGGCCGGCTTTGCCTTCAAGAAAAATGTCCGGGCTTCCCACGTGCGGCCACGCACCCGCCACAAAAGAGAACAGCAACAGGATTAAGCGCAACATGCAGGCCTTCACCGCCGGATCTTCCGCATCCATTCACCCCAGCCTATCCCGGCGCGCATCGATACAACCGCGAACCCCAGCGCGAGCGCCATCTTTTGCCAGAAATCGCTTTCCATGGGAAGGTACAGGTTGCGGAAAAGGTACGAATTCGGGTGCGCGTAATACCCAAAGTAGTGCGAACCGAACAACCAGTTGCGGGCGCCGGGCGACATCAGGAAATCTGCAAATGGCCATTGTACTGCGAGGAACGCAGCCAGAAAGACGGCCCCCGACACCGTGGCCAGCAGCCAGCGGTTCCAGCTTTCCGTGCGTTTCCAAAGAACATCAAGCAGCAGCGCGGGCACGATGAACAGCAAGGGAAAATCGGGCGGCACGAATTGTTTCACCGGGTAGTAAACCGGACCGAGTTTCGGCTCGGCGGGAAACAACGGCAGAATCCAAAGGCAGCCCAACAGAAAAAGGGAGTAGATGCCGGCCGTGATGGTCGCTGGCCAGCGCAAGCCCGACGCGCGCGCCACGCCGGCCAGCGCGAACGGAATCGCCAGCGCGATTTTTTGGTAAAAGCCGGCGGTGTGCATGAAAATGCGGAGCGAGTACTCCATGAGAAGAATCATCATCAGAACGATGATGAGCGCGCCCGTATAGAGAAAGATCCAGTCGAGTTTCCGGCGCTGGCTCCCCTCGGCTCGATTCATGTTGCCGAGCGTGAGGATCAAAGCGCCCATCATCACCATGAACGCTCCGCAGATCAGCAGCACGTGCGGCGGGCTGACGATCTTCACATCCAGTCCGTAGGCGTTGTGCCACCAGTCGTCAAAAGGCGCCGAGGTGAGCATCGCTACGCCGCCCCAGGAGGCCAGAAACGCTCCCAGCGGCGCGCGGAATCCCCACATCCGGACGGTGGCTTCGTCCTTTACGTTCCCGAACGTGCGCGAAAGAATGAGATAGGCGCAACTGACGCCCGCCAAAACGCCGCACAGATAAATGGCGACATGAGCGGGTGTCCAGAAACTGTCCCGGCCGATCGAGCGATGCCAGGAAATGTCCCAGTGCGCTCCGACCATCGCCGAAGTCGCCGCGAATACAGCGCACCAGACGTACCAAGGTATGGATGCCTTGGCCGCCTCTGCCGGTTTCACCACCGAAGCGTGCGCGGAAACGGAAATCGTGCTTGCCATGGCTAACTGCCATGGTCGCACAGTCCAGAGGTGAGCCCTGGCGTCTGTTTACCGCCGCTTGACACTGATTTCCTTAAAGTAGACAGACGATCGCGCGTCGTGATTCTGCAATCCGATGTAACCTTCGTCTGGCCGCGGGCCACGCACCGGTTCATACCATTGTTTGCGCGCCGGCGTGGGCTGATCGCCGCGGAACTGATTGACTTGCGTCCCATTCAGGATGACTGTGGTGGTCTGGCCGTCGAGCACAATGTCCATAATGTTCCACTCTCCGGCCGGCTTCTGGCTGCGGGCGGAAACCTTGCTCAATGAATAAAGCGAGCCGGTGGAGTGCCACTCGTCGACTGCCGCGTCGATTTGCACTTCATAGCCGTTGTGGACGCCGTACCATGGGTCGGAGGGAGGTTCGGGGAGCCGGATGAAGACGCCGGAGTTGTCGCGTGGTCCCGTGGTTTTGAAAACAATGCGCAGCGTAGTGTTTCCGATTTTCTTACCGGTGAAATAAAGCAGGCCCATGCCGCCTTCGGTCTTCAGCGCGCCGTCTTCAACAACAAACCGGCCCGGCCCAACCATTTTCCAGCCGCTGAGATCCTTGCCATTGAACAGCGGCTCCCACTCATCGGCTCCCAGAGCCGCGGCCGCGAAAACAAAAAGTATTGCGAAAACCCTCATGAGACTCATTCTAGCCCGCCTTCAAAGCGCGGCATCGGCTGACGAAACCCGCGCGTCTTCCAGGCGCCATAAAGCAGACCGGCGATCACCCAGCTCCAGCCGGCGATTTGAGCCGGGCGGCTGAGGCTGATCCAGAGATAGAAGCAGATCAGCAGACCTACAAGCGGCGGCGCCAGATGAATCCATTGCCGCTTCTCAGCCCGGACCCAATAATGCAGCAGTGCGCTCAGGTTGACTCCCATGAATCCGATGAGTGCGCCGAAGTTGAGCAGCTCCGCGCCAAGCTGGTAGCTGATCAGCAGACCACCGGCGGCGCAAGCCAGGCCGATGAGGATCACGTTGTTCGCCGGGATTCGCGTACGCGGGTGAAGCACGCCGAAAAATCCTTGCGGGATGGTGTTGTCCCGGCCCATGCCATACAACAGCCGGGCGCCGGCCAGATGCGCGCCTGAGCCGGAACCGATGGTTGCCACCACCAGCGTCAGCGTGAGCACGTGAAACAACAGCATGCCGCCCGCGCGCCCCGCGGCGTGGACATAGGCGGTGTCGACGTTGGGAAACGGCTCATTCGGCGGCCATACAAGCTGCGCCGCGTAGACTTCCACCGCCGACAGCGCACCGATGATCAGGCACGTGCCGACGGTGGCCAGCAGAATGTTGCGCCGCGGATTGTGCACTTCCTCCGACAGCGTCGAAATGGCGTCAAAGCCGATGTAGGTGAGCACGGCGACCGAAGCGCCCGTTGAAATAGCCGGCCAGGAAAAAAGCGCCGGGTCGTAGAAAGGGCGCACCCAGGTCGTCGCGCTTAAATCCGGAACAGCCAGCACGTAGCGCAGCACGGCCGCCAGCACCCATACGATGACTACGCCCATGCCGATGGTCAGCAGTTGATTGGTGCGCGCGGTCGCCTGAATGCCGCGCAGGTTCATTACCGTGAACAGGGCTGCGAACGCGAAGATCCACACCGGCTGCGGAACATCGGGAAACAGATCGCGCGCGGCGCTGGCGCACCAGATAGTGCAAATCAGCGGATTGACGACGTAGTCGAGCAGCATCGACCAGCCGGTCAGATAGCCGGCGACGGGGTGCACTTCCTTGCCGACATAGGTGTAGGCCGAACCGGCGGCCGGATAAGCGCGCGCCATGCGTCCGTAGCTGATCGCCGTGCAAAGCATCGCGACCAGAGCCATCAGCACTACGGTTACGACGTGCCCCTTGGCGACCACATGGATGGCGCCGAAGGGAGGCATGGGCGCCGTCGGCTGCACAAATATGACGCCCATAATCAACAACTGGGGAAGCGTCAGCGTGCGCCGAAGCTGAACGGGTGCGGGATTCGGCATGAATTGCCCATTGTGCCACGGCGCGAAACCCGTGGCCTCGACCACGCCTTCTTCGAGATCTGCTATGACTCTTCGCTGAAGTCCCCCGTCCTGGACCACGTACGAACTCCGCCCGGAACAATTCAGCCGTAGGAAAGGGGGACCGTCATAAGCGGCGTTTTCGTCTCACCAGACGGAGAATCGACGGAGCTTTCAGCATTCAGCGGTCAGAAGGACGCGGCAGGACGGCGACGCCGGATCGCCGCAACGATCTCGCGGAAGCCTGGCTCATTCCGGATGTTGGCTAGCAGCGAGTCGCGTTCGAACCATTCGGCGCGGTTATCGCCGAGACGAACAGCGCGATCCAGCCAGTCGAGGGCCTTCTGTTTTTCGCCGGCTACGGCGTAGACCTCCGCCGCCCAGGAAGTAAAGCTTACCAGCTCGGCGTATTTGAGAACGTCCAGGTCGAGCTCGCGGAGCGCGGCGGCGCGGTCTCCTTCAAGGGCAAGCTGCAACGCCAGCACCAGTCGCGCATCGTATTTGGGGCGGTCTTCGGGCCGGAGCCTGTCCAGCATTTTACGGGATTCGGTGAGCCTTCCCGCGTTCATGTGAGCTAACGCCGAATACAGCAGTCCACCGGGAAGGCGAGGATCCTGGTCAAGCGTTTTTTCAAGCTCGCGAAGCGCGCCCTCATGATCACCCATCTGCCGCAGTACGTTTCCGAGCGTGACACGCGCCGGAAAAAACAGGGGCTCCTTGTCGAGTTGGCCGCGGAGGATCGCTACCGCGCGGTCATAGTCGCCTTCCATGGCGTAAAGCCTCGGCAGAAAGACATGCCTTCCTCCAGCCTTCTCGGCCCGCCTGGCGGCGGAGAAAGCCAGTTCCTTTCGTCCCAGGTAGGAATAACAAGCTGCGAGCGTGGAGTGCGCCCTGGAGTTTTCCGGGTCGCTGCTTAGGACCTGCAGGGCCTCCTGCTCCCCCTTGTATAGCCAGGCAGAATCGTTCGAGGCGCCGCTTTCTATCATCAAGAAGTGAGTGAGGGCGTAGAGGGCACGCGCTTCGGAAAACTTCGGATCCAAGACAATCGCGCGTTCCAGCAATTGACGGCCGCGAGATAGTTCAAATTGGGGGCGCAGCAGAAAGATAGCCCTTTCGTAGGCTTCATTGGCCGCTGGCACCTTCGAAGGAATTCCGCCACCAGTCAACTGAGTTGGTTTCGAGGCCGTTCGCCAAAGGTAGAGACCGGCGCCAGAGGCAGCCATCGCCGCTCCCGCCGCTGCCCAAGCGATCCGGCGTCGCAGGAGGCGAAACGGCTGGACCGCGGTCTTGAGTCTGGTCAGATCGACACAGAGGTCGGCGGCGTGTTGGTAGCGCTCGGCCGGATCTTTGGCCATGGCCCGGGCCACGATGCGGTCAAGCTCGCGCGGGACTCCGGTGCGAAGGGCGGTTAACGGTTCCTGCTCCGCGAGCGCGGGCAGCCGGCCGGAGATCATCTCGTACAGGACGACTCCAAACGAGTATAGGTCGGCGCGGCGATCACTTGGCCTGCCGGTCAATTGCTCCGGGGCCATATAGGCGGGAGTGCCCGCGGCCAGCCCGGACTTGGTCAGCGGCGCGGAGTCTTCCCACTGCGCCAGCCCGAAATCGGTGATCTTTACCTGGCCGGAGCCGGTCAGCATTATGTTGGCGGGCTTGATGTCACGGTGAGTGATTCCCTTCTCGTGCGCGGCATCGAGACCGCGCGCAACCTGGACGGCTATGTCGATGGCTGCGTCCAACGGAAGAGGCCGTTGGGCAATCTTGTCCTTCAGGCTGACGCCATCGAGCAGTTCCATGCAGAGGAAACCGTGCTCCTCGTTCACCTCGTGGATGGTGCAAATGTTGGGATGATTGAGCGCGGCCGCCGATTGAGCCTCCCGGAGGAAACGGGATCGCCAAGCCGGGCCGCTGTTGCGCTCAGCGGAAAGGAACTTGAGCGCGACCAGGCGTTTGAGCCGTGTGTCCTCGGCTTTATAGACGACACCCATCCCGCCTTCTCCGAGTTTTTCCAGGATCCGGAATTGGCCCAGCGTGGAGCCGGTCATAGGATTCGTCAAATCAGATTACACCAAAAGAGAATGATCGATGGAAGGAATCTGGTAGGCGCGGCAGGACTCGAACCTGCGACCCCCTGCTTAGAAGGCAGGTGCTCTATCCACCTGAGCTACGCGCCCGCCTCTTTCATTCTAGTCGAACCGCATCCACCGGTTTCCTGGTTGGTGTATAGTCTGTCTCAGGCGCACCCGAAAGGAACCGTCTTAGCTCGAGCCCAGGGAGGTGCTGTATGAGAAGGTATCTACTGCTGATACCGGTTCTCGCTGTACTTTTCTCTGCTGTGTCCACAGCACAAACCGTAACCGGCGTCATCACCGGACAGGTAGTGGACGCCAGCGGCCTCGGTATTCCGGGCGCCAGCGTGACGCTGACGCATGAAGAAACCAGCGACCGGCGCGAACTGAAGGCTTCCGAAACAGGAGACTTCGTATTCACCGCCGTCCAGCCGGGCCGCTACACAATCGCTGTGCAAAGTACGGGCATGAAGCGGCTGCAGAAAACCAACCTGAATCTTACGGCGTCCGAGCGGCTGGCAGTGGGCCAGTTGGTGCTCGAGGTGGGCGCGGTGAACGAATCGGTCACGGTCACCGCTCAAGGCGCCGCGGTGCAAACGGCCAGCCAGGAGCGCTCCGCGGTGCTGACCAAGACCCAGATCGAAACGCTGATGACGCGCTCGCGGGATTTCATTGCGCTGCTTCGCGTGTTGCCCGGCGTCGTCTACGGCGCCGAGAATGACGTGCTCGGACCGAGCACCGGGCCTACCATCAACGGCCTTCGCAACACGTACAACAGTTATTCCATCGACGGCCTGGCAATGAACGATCTGGGCTCGACGCAGGTCATGTACAACCCGACCAACCTCGAAGCCATCGGCGAAGTCAAAGTCCTGCTGAATAACTACCAGGCAGAATACGGGCGAAACGCAGGGGCGATGGTGAATGCGGTCACTAAATCCGGCACGCAGCAGTTCCATGGCAGCGGGTACGTTTATAAACGCCACGAACAATGGAACGCCAACACGTTTTTCAACAACCTCAACGGACTTCCCAAGCCCCGCTATCGCTACACCACGGGCGGCTTCAGCATTGGCGGCCCGATGTACTGGCCGAGGAAGCTGAATTCCAACCGCGACAAACTTTTCTTCTTCTTCGCGCAGGAGACCGTGCGCGGCAATTCGCCGCAACCGCTGGTTCAACGGACCATGCCGACTCCGCTCGAACGCCAGGGCGACTTTTCCCAGACACTGGAACTCAACGGCAGCCGCGTCGTGGTTCGCGATCCGCTGGCAAACAGCCCATTCCCCGGCGGCATCATCCCGCGCGGCCGCATCGACTCCAACGGCCAGAAGATCCTGGAGGTGTTCCCCTTGCCCAACCAACTGGATCGCGCTATCACAAGGGGCAACTATAACTACAATTTCCAGGAGAGCATCTTTCAGCCGAAGCAGCACAACCTGTTCCGCGTGGATGGGAACGCCACCAGTAAGATCCGGATGTACTTTCGCGGTTCGATCTGGCGCGAGGAAAACCATGGCCACCGCGTAGGAGGGGGTTCCGAGCCCTGGGGCTATCTGAAATCGAACGCCATCTATACGGACGACGCCGGCGTCTACAGCTTTACGCACGTGCTCAGCCCGATTTTGGTACACGAGTTCTCGATGGGCGCGCATCACAGCCTGGAGTTGACGCCTCCGTTCAACGAGGCCGACGCTCTGGCGCTCAACCGCGCCACCCGCGGCATGACGCTGCCGCAGTTTTATCCGGGCCAGAATTTCTACAACCTGGTGCCGTGGGCATCATTCGGCGGCGTCCCGAACGCCGCGCGCATCTCCAACGACCTTCGCTTTCCCAAGCGCGGCTCCGACGTCATGTTCACCTGGTCCGACGGCTGGAGCATGATAAACGGGCGGCATACTTTAAAGTTCGGTTTTTACGCCGAGCGCGCGCGGAATTATGAGGGAGAACGCGGCGTCTTCGGAGGCGACTTCGATTTCGGCCGCGACATCAACAACCCAAACGATTCCAATTGGGCCTATTCCAACGCCATACTGGGCAACTTCCGCTCCTACCAGGAGTCCAATACACGCATTGGCACACTCGCCCGTGGGTCCACGATCGAATGGTACGCGCAGGACAACTGGAAGGCGACTCGCAAGCTGACGCTCGATTACGGTGTCCGGTTCACCGCCGTGGTTCCCTACTGGCAGGCGGACGGCCGGGCGGTGAACTTCGATCCGCGGCGCTATGATGCGGCCCGGCGCGCCGTGTTCTTCGAGCCGGCGTTGAACGCGCAGCGCCAGCGGCTGGCTCGAAATCCCGTCACGGGCGAACTGTCGCCGGCCGTGTTCATCGGAGCGTTCGTTCCAGGCGTGGGCGACCCGTTCAACGGAACCGTCATGCAGGGGACCGAGGGCTACCCGCGCGCCTTCGTGGACAACCCCGGCGTTATGTTCGGGCCCCGCATCGGCTTCGCTTACGACGTTTTCGGCGACGGAAAGACGGCAATCCGGGGCGGCGGCGGCCTCTTCTACAATACCCGTCCCTCGGGAGGCGAAATCGGCGATCTCGGGCGCAATCCGCCCTCGCAGTTGACTCCCACCAGCTACTACGGCGATGTGGCGAGCTACATTCGCAGCAGCGGCGTGCTGTTTCCCTCTTCGTTCCAGTCGACAGCGCCGGGCGGAGAAATTCCTACGGTATACAATTACAGTTTCGGCGTCCAGCGCGATGTCGGCTTCCAGACCGTGGTGGATGCCGCCTATGTAGGATCGTTGGGCCGCCACCTGTTGCACCGGCGCAACATCAACGCCATCCCTTACGGAGCGCGTTTCCTGCCGCAGAACGTGGACACCACTACCGGCCGCCCGCTGCAAGACAACTTCTTTCGCACCTATCACGGTTTTGGCGACATTGTGCAGCGCGAGCCTGCCAGCAGCTCCAACTACCATTCGCTCCAGGTGCAGTTGAACCGCCGGTTCTCCAAGGGCATCCAGTTCGGCGCGGCCTGGACGTGGTCGAAAGCCATGAATTACGCCGATACGGACGGCAGTACAGTGGCCGTGTTCATGCCGATCCGCGTCTGGAACTACGGCAAGGCAGGTTATGACCGGACGCAAAACCTGGTGATCAACTATACCTGGGAGCTGCCGAAGCTGAGCCAGGTTGTTAACCACGGCGCCGTCCGGGCTGTGTTTGACAACTGGCAGTTGGGCGGTATTCTGTCCTTCGTCAGCGGGTCACCGCTAGGGATCGGCCTGGGTACCGTGGACACGACCGATATCACCGGTGGCGGCGACGGCGCGCGCGTGGTGGTGCTCGGCAAGGCGGTGATACCTAAAAACGAGCGCACGCTGCTGCGGTACTTCGACACCGGCGTATTTGCCCGCCCGGCGCAGGGCGCCACCGGCAACGCTCCTAAAGATGTGATTCGTGGACCGGGCATCAACAATTGGGACGTCACCATGCTGAAGAATTTCCCGGTGCGCGACCGGGCTTCGTTTCAACTGCGATGGGAAATGTACAACGCGTTCAATCACACGCAATTCGACGGTGTCGATACCAGCACCCGCTTCGATCTCAGCGGCAGACAGACCAACACGCGCTTCGGGGCCTTGATCTCGAACCGGGACTCGCGCCGCATGCAGGGGTCTTTGCGCTTCACGTTTTAGGCAGGCTGGGCGTCCGTAACGCGGCCCAGGAACAGAATGCTTCCGCCCGTTCTCCGGCTACCTGCCATTCCTTGATAAGATGCCACCGATGGCCACTATTCACGATGTTGCCCGGCGCGCGGGCGTCTCCACTTACACCGTATCCTCCGTCCTGAACCGGTCCGCGCGTGTCAGCGAGGCGCTTACCAGCCGTGTGCTCGAGGCCGTTCGCGAACTCGATTACACCATCAACGGGGTGGCGCGCAGCCTTCAGACGCGGAAAACGCAGACCGTCGGCATGCTCATCCCCGATATCGGTAATCCTTTTTACGCAAAAGTCGTGCGCGGCGTGGAAAAAGTATGCAAGGGGCGTAACTACTCGCTTCTGCTGGGCAACACTTATAACGAAGTCGCCGAACAGTCCCGCTATCTCACGGTGTTCCGGTCGCGCCAGGTGGATGCGCTGTTGCTTTTCGTCGCGGCCGGCGAGGAAAGCGGGTTGCGCCCGCTGATGCAGAATAAGACTCCCATCGTATTTGTCGGGCGGCGTCCTTCGGAGGTCGAGGCCGATTGCGTCACCTCCGATAACCGGCTGGGTACGCGGCTGGCTGTGGATCATCTCATCACGCGCGGACATCGCCGCATCGCCGTCATTACAGGTCACCGTTCGCTCAGCGTAAGCAGCGAGCGCGTCGAAGGCTGGCGGCAGAGTCTCCGCAAAAGGAGAATCACCGCCGATTCCAGCCTGGTCTGCGAAGGCGACTGGAGCGCGGACTCCGGCTATCATCACGCCAAGCGTCTGCTGGAAAGCGCTGATCCTCCCACCGCTTATTTCGCCGCCAATTTCCTGATAATGACCGGCGTGTTGCGCGCTCTCAAAGAGAAGAGCATTCGCTGTCCGGAGCAGGTGGAGGTAATGAGCTCGGATGATTCCGAGTGGCTCGATGTGTTTGAACCGCCCATCTCCGTCGTCCTTCAACCCAGCTATGAAATGGGTCTAACCGCCGCCGAACTAGTCTTTCGGCGGCTGGACGAGCCGGGCCGCGCAATCGAGCAGATTGTGTTGCGGCCGTCCCTGAAACTGCGGGTCGGAACGAACACTTAGCCCCTGTTGCGGGTAGTGTTGGCAGCCGATAAAGCGTGCTGGCATGCGGCAGCTTTTTTCCTGCGTCTTACTCTGTTTGTTTGCAATCGCCAGCCTGATGGCCGCTTCCGTTTCGCAGGCCAGTCTCGGGGATTCGGCTGACGAAGACGCCTGCTCCATCGCCAAACCTGCTACGGCATTTCCCTCAACCACGCGTCAGGTATTTCTGCGGTTCGTAGTTGAAAACACCCGACACGCGGACCGGCTTGTTGTCGATTGGCTCGATCCGGCGGGCAAAATCGTCACAAGCGCTCCCTACGATGAGCTTCCGAAGGTTCGCTCGCTATGCCTGCTCTCCCAGCTTCCCGTGGGCGGATTCGGCCCGTCCCGCCAACCAGGCGCCTGGCGAGTGCGAGTGACGATCAATGGAAGGACTGCGGTCAGCAGAGAATTTCGTATCACCGGACCTGTTGCCGAGCACGGTCTGCGAGTCGAGCGGGTTGCGGTCAAGGAAACCGAATCCAGGCAAACCGAGCTGGTCATCGAGGGGCAAGGCTTCAGCTCGGAGTGCGTTGTGCACGTGGCTCAATACAGCGGCGCGAACGGCTGGAGCTACATCGCGCACCTGATGCCGAGCTCCCTGGATGAGAGCCGGATGACGGTGCAACTTGCCGCGCTGACGCCGGCCGAATACGTCATCTTCGTCAAGGACACGCACCGGCTAAGCCTTCCCGCGCGATTCCTGATCACGACGGCCGGATACCGGCTGCCGACTCCGGGCGGTGAGGAGTGGGCGATCAGCCAGCCTCCCTATGGCTCCTATTCGCATTGGGGCCGAAGCCTGCACGCCTATGACATCGCACCGCGAGGCGGAAGCTGCGTGGTGGCCATGCGCGCCGGCTTTGCGCACGCCTTCGACCTGCGATTGGGGCAGACGCCGCGCCGGCGCATCTTTGGCAACTACATCACGATTGCACATGACGACGGCGCTTTCAGCCACTACGCGCACTTGAAAACGGGTACGTTCCGCGTCCGCACCGGAGATCGCGTGGAGCCTGGGCAGGCGCTGGCCTCTGTCGGGAATAGCGGATACTCGTTCGGTCCGCACGTTCACGTGCATGTGACCAAAGCCTTCCCTATCTCCTCGCAGAGTATTCCGTTCCGCTTCGAGGATCTGCCGGCTGCGCGTCACCTCGGCTACCGCGGATCCATCGTTTCGGCCAACCGGTCCGCAAGCGGGGACTGCAGGAAAGCGGGACCGCCGGTTCCCAGCTTCATTTCCTCGGCGGCGCCAGCGCGAAAGCCGGATTGGTCCGGCAGTGTCGCGGTCGCCGGCTGGTGGAGCGAGTTGACCTTCGTACCGGCAAAAACGGGAGCTATGGAGATTCGCGTGGATACTGGTTCTATGGAGAAGGACGTGGATCTGCTGCTTACCAGCCCAAGCGGACGTCATTATGCGGCCACTCAGACGCAGCCTGACTCCCCGGCGAAGATCGTGGCCGTGAACCAACCCGAGCCGGGAACATGGCGCATTTCCGTTCAAGGAATTCGAGGCACTGGAGACATCGATTTCTCCATATTCCGGATTTCCGATTCCGTTGGGTCACCGTTTGGGGGGGCCGGCCCAAGGCGGGCGGCCAAGCCGTAACTCACCGTGCCGGCTTCAGAACCTTGATGTTCGTCGTCAGGGTGAACATATCGTCGGTCAGATCCTGGTTGATCTGTACGGAATCGGCGAACATCTCGAAAATCTTTTCGTTGTCCCGTTCGCGCTGGATCTGATACGGCCACTGGACGCCGCCCACATCACGGTACTTGGAAAACCGCGTCAGCTCTTCGAAGCGCTCACGCGTTTTTTGGTCGCGCCGGAGCCACTCCTGCCGCACCGGCAGCTTCGTACTGGTATGAAAGTAGACTTTCACTGCAAGATTGTCCACATCCGTGATCGTTACGATGTCGACAGGCATGTTCTCCACGATGTCGGTTCCGTCAAACTCGATGAGCATGCCCGGCTCTCCCAGCCTCTGGCGCAATATGTAGAAAATATTGCGCCGCGTCGAATCGCGGAAGCGCTGCTCGACGTCTTTACCGATCGGGCGCGCGCCGCGAAACGTGACGGACCAACCTTCGGTCTCGGTGAACAGTATCGCCGACTCTTCCTTGTCTTTGCCGAACGATTGGCGTTCGCGGAGCCCGAAGAAATCCGCGCGGTGCGGCTCCGGGCGAGTCAGATAGCGCGTGTAAATGCGGGCGTGGGAACGTCCCGAAAGTTCGGCGCGGTAGAAGGAATAGGCGCGTCCGGTTTCGATGCGGTCTTTCATGTTTAGAAAGCGGTCTCCGCCGAGCGCTTCCAGAGCCTGGTCAATCACTTGCTTGCCGCGCTGCTGGCGGCTCTGCGCCACCAGCGGGGCGGTGGAGAAAACGGCCAGTAGTTCCCGTCTCGTCATGGCTTTGCGGCTAGCTGATCGGAAGTGATTCCAGAATTGAGTTTATACTCTTCCACAACGATTTCGGCGGCGGGTTTTCCCCTTTGCGTCAATTTCATCTTGTGCGGCAGCTTCAATCCGACGGTTTCCTTCCATTCCTCATAAACCGCCTCGGTTTCCAAAGGACCGCCTTGATCGACGCCGGGAAATACCAGCTTTGCAACCAGTCCTGTCTTGGCATCGAAATCCATTCTTACCCAATTGCCGGCCTTGTCCCGGATTTCGACCGCGTTGTCGCCGATAGCGTTCACCGTTCGGTCCGCGTTGCGGTCGCTGAGCCAAAGACTGACCGGCACACGGAACAACTCCTCCTGCGCCTGTTTGACTAATGGCGGCGGCAATGCGGGCGCCATCCCTTGCGGTCCCTGCATCCACCCGCCTCCCTTGCCGTCGTAGTAAAGGATAATTTTCCCGAAGGGAAGATGCTGCTCGAAGCGGATCTCCGGAGCGAGGATGCTGGTGATCTGTTTTACTTTGAGATTCGCCGAAAGCACCGTGACCTCCGCGGTATGCGAGTAATCCTTTACCGCGGCGAGCTTTTCCGAGCCTCCCACGGCTTTCTGAAAACTCTGCAATAACTGCTTTCCACGCGCCAGCGAGCCCCCATCCATCCGCGCTACCTCCTGCTTGGGCTGCCGAATCGTCAGATCCAGAACGCTGACGGGAAGGTTGATCGCCGCAAGCTTCGGTTGGAAGTCGTCCGTTTTGCCTACTGCGACGAGAACGAAATTCTCCGGCTTGATGTACTGTTTGGCCACTCTCAACACATCCGCTTTGGTCACCGCCGCGATCGCCTTCTGATACTCAAATATCCAATCCTTCGGATACCCATGATATTCATAGGTCACCAGACGGTTCAGCGTCTTGCCTGGCGAATCGAAGTTGAATACGAACCCGTTGAGCGTGGTCTCCTTGGCCACGCGTAGTTCCTCATCGGATACTTCCTGAGTGCGCAGCTTATCGACTTCCTCCAGGATCACTTTGAACGTGTCCGCCGTTGCTTCAAGCTTGGTGCCGCCGGAGATGGAAAAGACGCCGGGATGGTCGTAGCGTGGAGACCAACCCGCGCCGATCGAGTAGGCGTAGCCCAGATCGCTGCGCACGCGCTTGATTAAGCGGCTGGTGAAGCCGTTGCCCAGAATATCCCCCATCACATCGAGCGCGGGAAAATCTTTGTCGCGATAGGTTCCGCCCAAGTGGCCGATGCGGAAAAACGTCTGATTTACGTCGGTCTTTGTAGCAACGTGGAAGCCTGGCTTCGGCTGTGCGGTAAGAGGCGGCAAAGCGGGTACGGGCGGCTGCTTCACCGTCCAGCCCGCGAATAGCTTCTCCAGCTTGTCACGCATCGTCGAGCTGACGAAATCGCCCTGGACCGCGAGGATCACGTTGGACGGGAAGAAGAAACGCTGGTGGAAGGCGATCAGGTCCTGGCGCGTAACCCGGTCCAGAGTTTCATACTCCATCTGCCGGCCCCAGGGAGTATTAGCTCCATAGATCAGCCGGTCGAATTCTCTCGATGCGATCCCGGATGGCTGGTCGTTGCGCCGGGCGATGACGGCACGATACTGGTTCTTGACGACATCGATCTGCTCCTGCGCGAACGCAGGCTCGGTGAGAATCTCCTGGAAGATGCCAAGTACTGTGTCCGTATTCTCGCGCAGCGTGCTGAACGACAGGCTCACCGAGGTCTCGCCGGCGTTCGCCTCCACCGAGGCCGCCATCCCTTCCAGCAATTCGTTGAGTTGCGCTCCGGTCCGGTTCTTGACGCCGCCCGAACGGACCACTTCGCCGAATACGTCGGCAAGCCCTGTTTTCTCCGCCGGTTCATACACATTGCCGGAGCGGATCATGGCGTTGCCGCGGACCAGCGGCAGCTCATGATTTTCGAGCAGGTACACTTTCATTCCATTAGCCATGGTGAAGCTGCTGATTTCCGGCAGGCGCAGCTCTCTCATGGGAGGAAACTTCAGATCGGCGGGCTTCCCCACGCCGGCCGGCTTGGCCGCGGTAGCCTTCTTCACTGGAGGCGCTTTCGTGGCTGGGGCCTGCCCCCATCCCAGGACTGGAATGCAAAGTAACGCCAAGAGTTTCATTTGCCATCTCCTTTCACAGGCTGCTTGGAAATCACGATCGTCCGCGCCGAGTCGATCAAGTAAGTTCTAGCCACGCGCTGCACATCGTCCGCTGTCACCTTCTCGATATCCTGAATTCGAGTAAACATCTTGCGCCAATCTCCGTAGAGCATGTAGTTGGCCGCCAGTTGCTGCGCCATGCCCATGTTGCTGTCCAGAGCGCGGATGAGACTGGCGCGGACCTGCGTCTTGATCCGGTCGATCGCGGCGGCTTCGAGCTTGTCTTTTTTGACGCCCTCGATAATTCCCTCGATCGCTTTTTGATTCTCGTCCACTGTCTTGCCGACGGCTGGAACCGCAATGAAGGTGAAAATTCCCGGATACTTGCTGGTGGGAAACGATGGTATAGCCACGGCCTGCAAAGAGATCTTCTGCTTCTCAACCATCTCCTTGTAGAGAACTCCCGTCCGGCCGGAAGAGAGCGCGCCGGCAAGGATGGCAAGCGCCGGATTGTCGGCGTGCATCGTTGCGGGCCGCTTGTAACCCATGTAGATCAGCGGCTGCCCCGGGGATTCGACGGTGATTCGCCTTTCACCCTCCTGCCTGGGTTCTTCGGTGATCACGCGCGGAGGCGTTGGACCGCTGGCCAGCTTGGAAAAATGCTGGTCGGCGAGGCGCTTCATTTCGTTCGGATCCACGTCGCCGGAAACTACAGCCACGAGGTTAGAAGGGACATAGTATTTGCGGAAAAACTCCTCGCCCTCTTTGGCGCGCAGGTTTTCGATATCGCTGGCCCATCCGCCTACTGAGCGCTGCGGGTGAGCAAGGAATGCGGCTGTCATCAGGGCTTCCATCATCTTGCCCTGCTGGCTCGATTCGACGCCCCTGCTCCGCTCCTGCCGGACAACGCTGCGCTCGGCGTAAAACTCGCGCAGGATCGGCTGCCGGAATATCTGCGAAGTCAGCAGGAACCACAGCTCAATGCGATTGGAAGGCAGGCTGTAGTGATAAACCGTAGCTTCTCCGGACGTGAATGCATTCATACCCACGCCGCCGTTGCGGGAGACAATCTCGGAATAGGCCTCTTTTACGACAAAGCTGTTGGCTTTATCAATGGCCGCTTTGAGATCGGCCTCCAGCTTCTTGATCGTCTCCGCCGACCCGCGTGGGCCTTTATTCTTCTCCGCGTCAAGTTTGTCGTAGATCGCCTCGATTTCGGCCAGCGCCTTTTGTTCTTCTTGCCAATTCGTGGTGCCGAGCGTGTCGGTCCCCTTGAAGGCCATGTGTTCAAACATATGCGCCAGACCCGTCCGGCCGGCCGGATCGTTGGCCGACCCAACGTTGGCATACAGAACCATGCTGGCGACGGGCGCACCTCGTCTCTCAAGCACGATAAAGTGCATGCCGTTTCCCAGCGTAAACTCGGTAACGCGTTTCTCGAATTCTTTCAGATCCTGCGCGAGCGCCAGAACGGGCATCGCAAGGAACAAGAAAAGTGCAGTGGGTGACTTCCTCATGATTCTCCAAGATCGTTTGCGGACTCTATTCATTGTAAAGGAGGCCCTCTCCGCGGTAAATCCGATTTACTTCCGGATCGCGTTTAAGCACACCTGGTTTCCTCAAGCCCGATTAGGCTCTGCTAGGCTGGGCAACATGAAGCTATTGGCGGCGCTGGCCGCATTTGTCTTTGCATTGCATGGGGAAGAGCCGCTCGAGCGCCAGTCTACGATTCATCGCGATCGCTTCGGGGTCCCTCATGTCACGGCCGCTACCGATGCGGGCTGTGTTTTCGGATACGCGTACGCACAGGCCGAAGACAACTTCTGGCAGATCGAGGAAAACTATCTACGGGCTCTGGGCAGGGCGGCGGAGGTGCACGGGGAGAAACTGCTCGCCGAAGATCTGATCGTGCGCGCGCTGGAAATCCCCCGCCTCGCGCAGGCCGAATTCGGACGCTATTCACCCGCGGTCCGGAAACTGGCCGAAGCGTATGCCGCCGGTCTCAACTTCTTTCTCGCGCGCCATCCGCAAACCAGGCCCAGGCTGATCACCCGGTTCGAGCCGTGGCATCCGATCGCGTTCGCCAACTACGCAGTCTACTTTAATTTTCTTTTCCGGCAAACCGGATTGCGAACCGGGGAAATCGCCGCTGTTGCACCGGCCGAAGGTTCCAACATGTGGGCTGTGTCGCCCGCCCGCAGCGTCTCCGGTCATGCGCTGCTATTCATCAATCCGCACCAGCCTTTCTTCGGCGTTGGCCAATGGTATGAAGGCCACCTTATCAGCGAGGAGGGCTGGAATCTGTCCGGCGCTTCTTTCTTCGGTTCGCTGTTTCCGACCATCGGGCATAACCAGCACCTGGGCTGGAGCCATACGGTAAACAAACCCGACGTGTACGATCTTTGGGAGGAAACTTTCGACAAACCGGAAGACGCGTTGGCGTATAAATATGGCGATGGATATCGCCGCTCCACCGAATGGACGGAAGCGGTGGCGGTGAGGACACCGGCGGGAATTGCGCGGAAAACTCACCGGTTCCGCAAGACGCACCATGGTCCTCTGGTCGCCGTGCGCAACGGGAAGCCACTGGCGCTGCGCTTTGCCCGCCTCGAAGAAGGCGGACAGATCGAACAGCGTTATCGCATGGGGAAAGCGCGCAATTTCTCCGAATGGAAGGCGGCGGTTTCCCTGACCGCCGTAGCCATGTTCAACATCATGTATGCCGACCGGGAGGGAAATATCTACTACGTCCACAACGCCGCGGTTCCGCGGCGCTCGACGCGCTATGACTGGTCCAAGCCCGTCCCAGGCCATGATCCGGAAGCCGAGTGGCGCGGCTATCACTCTCTCGACGAGCTTCCTCAGGTTCTCAACCCGAAGTCGGGTTTTGTGCAGAATTGCAACTCCAGCCCATTCACAACGACTGTTGAGGACAACCCGGACGAGTCCCGATACCCCCGCTACATGTGGACGGACCCGGACACGGCGCGCGCCCGCATCTCGCGGCGCATTCTGTTCAACAAAGACAAGTTCACGTTCGAGGAGTGGGAGAAGGCCAGTTGGGACACCTACGTCATCGAAGCCGAGTCCGCCGTCTCGAAGATATGGCAGCGCTACCAGGAGGCCAAATCGGCAAAGAGCTCCACCGCGATTCGCCTGGCCCGCCAGGTGGTCTATTTACGTGAATGGGACCACCGCGCGCGCATCGACAGCATCGCTATGACGCTGTTCGCACTCTGGGCGGAGAACAATCTTCGCCAACCAGGGCGCGACCCATTGGATCTTCTTGAATCGGTATCGGCGGAGTTGGAGCGCGATTTTGGCACGTGGCGGGTGCCGTGGGGCGAAGTGAACCGGCTGCAGCGAATTCACACCAGTGGGGAGAACGAGCCGTTTTCCGACGCGCGGCCGAGTCTGCCAGTGGCGGGAGCGCCCGGAACGCTCGGCATCGTATTCAATTTCTACACGCGCCCTTCGCCGGGGCAGAAACGCCGGTACGGCGTTGCGGGACATTCCTTTGCCGGTGTGGTCGAGTTTTCGCCTACTCCGGTGGCGCGCACAATCCTGACCTTCGGCAACTCCGCCGACGCGCGCTCGGCTCATTATTTCGACCAGGCCGAGTTGTATGCAAAGCAGCAGTACAAGCCGGCATGGTTCACCATGGAGGAGATTCGCGCCAACACGGTTCGCGCCTACCGGCCGGGAGAATAGTGCAAGCCGCTCTACAACTGGAAAGACTCGCCGAGGTAAATCCGTTTCACTTCCGGATCGCGTCCCAGGGCTTCCGGCGTGCCGGCACGGAAGATTTTTCCATTATTAATAATGTAGGCCCGGTCGGTGACGGCCAGTGTTTCACGAACATTGTGGTCGGTGACCAGGACTCCGATGCCGGCGCGCTTGAGGTCGAAAACGACGCGCTGCAGCTCCATCACCTGAATGGGATCGATGCCCGAAAACGGCTCGTCAAGCAGCAGGAAGCTGGGCTCGATCACCAGCGAGCGCGCGATTTCCACGCGGCGGCGCTCGCCTCCGGAAAGCATGTAGCCTTTGCTGCGGCGCACTTTCTCGAGTCCCATCATCTCAACCAGCCGCGTCATGCGGGACCTTCGATCGGCGGCATCAATGGGCAGGGTTTCAAGAATGGCCAGCAGGTTCTCTTCCACGGTGAGGCGCCGGAACACGGACGGCTCCTGCGGCAGGTAGCTGATCCCTTTGCGGGCTCTCTGATACATGGCCAGAGACGTGATGTCCTCGGAATCCAGCATGACTTTGCCCGAGTCCGGACTAACCAGGCCAACGATCATGTAGAACGAGGTCGTCTTACCGGCTCCGTTGGGCCCAAGCAGACCGACCACTTCTCCCTGGATCACCGAGACGGATACGCCGTCGACGACCCTGCGGCCACGGTAGGATTTGGACAGTTCCGACGTTTCGAGGATTCTCATTCGGCTTACTTGCGGCGGATGGTGCTGACCGCCGGCTGAGCGGGGACCCCATTCACAAGCAGCCTATCATCGCTCGAATAATAGATCAATTGCCGCCCCCGGGTGGCGCCGCGAAGGGTGTCCTGCAGCACGGGCTGGCCGCCTTCGAGGATCACCTTCCCCTCATCCAGATAATACTCGGCGTGTTCGGAGACGCCGCGCCGCGTGCGGCCGTTTGAGCTCTCCAGAATGACAACGCCGCCATCGGCCAGCGCGCGGTCCAGGCTCGATTCATCCTCCTTGCCCTCGCCGGACTGTTCTTTCAGCAGCGCCCGGATCTCACGCGCTCGAACCTCCAGATCGCCGCGCCGGAGCATGGACCCGCCGCTATAGTGAGCCGTGCGGTCGCGATCGGTGTAAACCATGGCGGGGGCGTGTATGAGAGTGAACAGGGGGCTGGTCTGTTTGGAGGCCGCTTTCTTGGGCTCGTTCTTGCGCTGATCGAGAAGCTGGCTGATCACTCGTCCGTTGGCACGCAAGGTTCGCGCGCCGCGATCGATCTCGATCCGGTCCGCCTGAACGCGGCTCGATCCCTGCCACAACACCGCGCTGCCTTCGTATAAGATGACCGATTGCCCGGCGGAGGTCGACATGCGCTGAGCCCTGGCCTGCAATGGCTCCTCGCGGGACAGCATGGCAGTGCCGGCGCCTTTACGATCAGGCAACCGGCTGGAGGCCACGCTGCCCTCGGCAAAGAAATCGGAGGTGTTCTGCTGCATTTCAATCGTGTCGGCGTTAGTGGAACCCTGCGGATCCCAGACCCTTGCATTCTCGCGCAGATGAATGCGCCCGGTAGCGTTGTCGAGCGTGGCGCGGCCGGAGCGCGCGCGCCGCTCACCTTCTTCATAGCGGAAATCGCCCCACTGCTCCAGCCGTTCCATATCGCCGGTTTTTTGGGCGAAGCGCGCCAGCATCTCTTTGCTCCAGGTCAGAGAGTGAGGAACGGGTTTCCCTTGTTTCGGCTCATTCTCCGTCTTTGTCGCAACAGAAGTGGCGCGGAACGAATCCAACCGGTTCTCGGGCCCGTAAACCACCAGGAATCGATTGCCATCCACGCGGCGGCGTTTCTGACCGGGCCTGTTGGGGAGGAATTCCAACACGCTTGGCATTTCGGTTTCCATCGTCTCCAGCTCGCGTCCCCCGGGGGTCATTTTCAAGCTGACAATCTCGCTGCGCAGGATGCGGGTTTCCGGAGTCAGCCGGTCCGCCCTCTGGTTGGGTTTGGATTCGATGACGGTTTTTCCCTGCGCCAGCACCCGCTGTAACTGGCTGCCGCCGGTGGCCGCTTCAAACTCCAGATCTACGCGATCCGTTGTCGTCGTTGTGACAGCTTGCTCGCTTACCGCCACCAGCCGTGCATTCCCCTTCCCTTCGATCCGTTCCACTTCGCTTATTGGAGAAAAGTAAAGGTTCAGCCGGTCGGCGGCGTATTCCATCGATCGTCCGGTGAACTGGTCGGCGCCTTGGGCAGAGGCGGCCTCCACCTGCCGGATGCCGCTCTTGTCGAGAAACACCGTCGCTGTCTTGCCTTCCAGCTTCGTGTTGCCCCGCCGGAAGCGGGACCATGGGGACAGGTAGACTTTCGATTCAGTCTCTTTGTAAAGCACCTGGTCGGATTCAACTATCATGGGGCGGGGATCGGGGCCGGCGTCTTTCCAGATCAGCTCAGCCCTGCTGCGCAGATGCAAGTCGCGCGTGGAAGGATCGTAGCTGGCGCCTACAGCCTTCCCTTCCCCGCGCTCAAAAGCAAAGGACGCCTCGCGGTCGGTTTCCGCCTTCCCAGTCCGGCTGTCGAAGCGGATGCCCGAGGAGCGGATGCGGATGAGTTTGCCGGGTAAGGGCTCTTCACCTTCCGGCACGCCCATCGTGATGTCGGCTTCCCCTTCCGAGAACAGATAGGCTTCGGTCAAATCGAAAACTGCCCGGTCGCACAGGATATGGTCGTAGGACTTGCCGTCCTTGTGATAGATTTTCAACTCCACTTTTTCCAGCTCAAAGCGGTTGGGCTCCTTGATCTGGCGGAAATTGCGCGCTCTGACGCTGACGTTGGGCCCGGCGCCCGCGCTCTTTTCCCAATGCCAGTCCGATGCGGTTGCGTTGACGTCGCGAGGCAAGGCCTTGGGCGGTTGGGGGGAGCGGCGGCGCAGGTGTTCGAGACGCTCCCGGTAGGTCAGGCCCAGATAAACCGCGATCGCAGCAATAGCCAGTAGAAATAAAGAGCGGACGCGCCGCATGGATTCCCTCTCAGAATAGCAGCTAAGCGCCGATGTACTTTGCGTACAGGCCGCGCGCCACTCCAACATCGGTGGTCCCCTTGATGATGGCGCGCCCGTCGGCAAACACGGTCATCTCATAGGCGGGCAGGAAAAAGCGCAAAGCGAACTCGTTCCGGCGGACAGTCCCGAGCCGTAGCAGGCGCTGCTCGAGCTCTCCGAGATTGACCGCGTTGCGGCGCTCATGGATCTGCACGGCGTTGCGCCCGCACAAGCTAACGGGCGCGCGCCTTTGCCCGTAAAGATAGTCGAACTCCCTGCGCCCGCAGCAGGGACAATCCGCGGCTGCGGCCGGCTGGCGGATCTGGCGCATGGCTCCGGTCCACACATCGGCGGTGGTGATGCGCGCCGGCGCGCCTTTCCCTGTCAGAATCCGCAGCGCCAGGCTTACCTGGAGCGATGCAATGAGCGAAGTAATCGTGTTCACGACGCCGGCGGTTTCACAAGTCGGCTGAACGCCGGAGGGGGGCTCGGGGTAGACGCATCGCAGGCAACAGGTTTCCCCCGGAATTACAGGCATCGCCAATCCGTAGCTGGCCACGGCGGCGCCGTAAACCCACGGCACTCCCTTATGGACGGCATAGTCGTTGATCAAGTACCGCGTCTCGAAATTGTCCGTGCCGTCCAGTATCAGGTTTGCCGCCCCCAATACTTCGTCGATATTGGAAGGGGTCAGATCCGCAACCACCGGGTTCACCGTGATCGAACTGTTAATTCGACCCAGACGCCGCGCCGCCGCAATCGCTTTCGGCAGAGCTTCCCGCGCGTCCTCCTCTTCATAAAGCCACTGCCTCTGCAAATTGCTCCAGTCCACGTAGTCGCGGTCGACCAGATCCAGGCGTCCGGCGCCGGCTCGCGCCAGAGCGGCGGCATGAAAGCTTCCCAAGGCCCCGCACCCAACGATGGCTACACGCGCGGCCGCAAGTTGCCTTTGCCCTTCTTCTCCGATGCCGGAGAACAAGATCTGCCTCGAATAACGCTCACAGGAACTGGCTTCCATGCTTTCATCTTCGCAGTGTGCAAGCGGGCTCGGGAACACGGTATCCTGTCTAGGCGAAGCACTTCTTATGGAACCCACAGCGAATTCTCAGGATCACCTTTCCAGTGGCGGCAAACGAATCGTTCTCACGGCGCCGCTTACGGAAACCATCGATCACGCCGGGTATTTCATTCAAATGGCGCTGGCCTCGCTGCCCAAGCGCATGGAAGGTTTCATAACCCAGAAGTACCCGAAGTGGCAGGATGTAGAGCGAAACCAGGACGGCTCGGCGCGCACCATGCCGGCGGGAATCCGGGTTCTCGAAGAAGCCTTGCGAAACGCTTTCCCCGGCGAAGAGATTGCGGCTTGCTACCCGGACGATCTGGATCGATTCATCGGACCACGGACCCGTGTCGTGGCCGTTTCGACGCACAACCCATTGGGCGTGACCTTCGCCGCGGGAGTTTATACATCCATCTTCGGTTCCTCGCGCGAGCCGATCAATGCCGCCTACGCCAAGCGGCTGTTCCAATCGCTCAAGAGCAATCCGTTACGGGAAAACTTCCGTGTGATTGTGGGAGGCTCGGGCGGCTGGCAGATCACCGAGACCGACAGCTACGAGGACTTGAGCGTGGATTGCGTCATCCAGGGGCGCGGCGAATCGACGGAAACGATCGACCTTTTCCGCAAGGCACTTTCCGGGGAGCCACTGCCGCGATTCACGGAAGTGGAGCACCCCAAGGGCCGCGACGGGATTCTTACTCCCGTCAAACGCACCACCTTCGGAGTTGTCGAGATGACCACCGGCTGCGGCCGCCGCTGCCAGTTCTGTCTGCCCGATCTCAATCCCCAAATCGACAACCCCAAGGAAAAGATACTGGCGGCCGTTCGAGGCAACGTCAGTGAAGGAAACGGCCAGATCTCGCTTGCCACCGAAGACATGTTCATCTGGGGGCAGGTGCACACCTCGACGCCGTTTTATTTTCCCAACCGCGAAGCGCTGCTGGATCTCTATTCGGAGGTCGTGAACACGCCCGGCGTGAAGTATCATCTGCTGAGTCATTCCACGATGGCGCCCGCTGTGGTGGACCCATTGCTGATTGAAAAGCTGTCCGGGCTGCTGCTCGAGAAAAGTCCCGTCAAACTGCCGTCCATGAGCACGCATCCGGAGAAACGCATCCTGTCCCCTCTGATCGGATTGGAGACCGGAAGCGTCCCGGTGGCCAAGAAAATCATGCCCGGCAAGGGTGTTCCGTTCCCCATCGAAGAATGGCCGAGCGTGATTGTCAATGGCCTGACGATCATGAACCGGAATAACTGGTTCCCGGTAATGACGTTGATTGTAGGCAACCCCGGCGAGACCGATGAGGATTGCATGGCGACGCTCGACCTTTTGTATGAAACCGAGCGGCGCGGCCTGTTCGCATTTTTTGTGCCTTCGATTTTCACGCCGCTCCATGGCACGCGGCTGGCAGCGGCAAAAGGCGTGGAAGAAAGCCGGTCGCTGTCCCCATTGCAATGGCAGATCATGATGAAATGCTGGAAAATGAACATGCGGGCGGCTCTGCAAAGCTGGTGGGGCCCGATCGCCTGGCGCACGGGCGCGCTAGCCATGTGGGCGTGGAAACTGCGCAAGACCAACGGACCGAATTTCACCTGGCCGCTGCTGTTGTTTGCCGGCGCGGTCCCGGAACGCGTAATGTCGGCCATGGGCAAGATCTATACCGGTAAGCCCCTCAAGATAAAATCGCGCAAAGAATTACTGGCCACCATACGGCCGCAGCATTGGAAATATCTGCGCGCCGATAACGGCGACATGCCCGAGGGTTATGCGGAGGCGGCAGTAGCCGGGGCGGCGACGCTGCCGCCGGTGATTCCATAGCAGGCTGCGGGAAAGCGACAGGGTGGAACACCTCCGGCGCGCCGCGTTACTATAGAACACTACGCGCATGGAAGACCTATTCGCGGTGCTCAGGCCCGGAGGCGAGGATTGGAAGTTGGCCGAATCGATCGATTCGGAGCGACTGCCGGCGCACGTGGCGATCATCATGGATGGCAACGGCCGGTGGGCCCGGCAGCGAAGTCTTCCACGTGTGGCCGGGCATAAAGCGGGAATTGAATCCGTCCGAATGGTGGTGGAGACTTGTGCCCGCCTGGGGATCGACTGTCTCACTCTGTATGCCTTCTCGGCGGAGAACTGGAAGCGTCCGCGCGGCGAGGTGGAAACGCTGTGGCGGCTGCTGCGCTACTACTTACGCCAGGAATTGCCACGCCTGATGCGAAATCAAATCCGGCTAAACGTAATCGGGCGCATCGAATCGCTGCCGGCACGCGCGCGGGAGGATCTGGAGAGCACCGTTAATGCGACCTCGGAAAACCAGGGTCTGCTGGTGAATCTGGCCTTGAACTACGGTGGCCGGGCGGAGCTGGTGGACGCCGTCAACACACTTATCGAGGAAGCCAGGCTTGAAGGACGGCTCGACGAGCTCCGTTTGGACGAAGATTCGGTCTCTTCGCGTCTTTACACGGCAGGCTTGCCGGACCCGGATCTGTTGATCCGCACTTCGGGTGAAATGCGCATAAGCAACTTCCTGCTTTGGCAGATTGCTTATGCGGAGTTATACGTAACCGAGACCTACTGGCCGGACTTCAAGAGAGTAGATCTGCTCCGGGCGATCGCCGAATATCAGAAGCGCGAACGCCGGTTCGGAGGGCTGAGCACACGCCGGACACGGCGCGATGAAAAGGATCTGGTCGCCGAGGCGCTTGGGGTTCCGGCCACATGAGCCGGATTGTTACCTCACTCATTCTCATCCCTTCGGTCGTTTACGTGGTTTTCTTTGGACCCGGCTGGCTATTCCGTCTGGTTGTGCTGGCGCTGGCCTTGCTCTGTTTTCATGAATACGCCGGCATCGCGGCGGCTCAGCGTCTGCGCTTCCCGCTGTGGTTAGGACACGCGCTCGGCGTGACATTCCTTTTCGAGCCAACCGGGGATTGGAAAGTGTTGCTGGGGTGGGCAATGCTGGCGTCCGTACTCTCACTGCGCGCGGAGAAGCTGTCCGAAGCCTTGCCGCTAGCCGGCGCGTTAGTTTTCGGCATTCTCTATGTTTATGGCGCCTGGCGCAGCGCTTTGGTCCTTCGCGAGCACGGAGCATGGTGGGTATTCTTCGCCGTGAGTCTCAATTGGGTGGGGGACACGGCCGCGCTCTACGCCGGCCGCGCATTCGGCAAACACAAGCTGGCGCCGCTGATCAGTCCGGCCAAGACATGGGAGGGGGCTGTAGCTTCGGCGGTTTCCACAACGGTTTATGGCGCCGCGCTTATTTGGCGGTTTGTGCCCGCTACGCCACCCGTCCAGGCAGCCCTGATGGCGCTTGCTGCCGGCGTTGCCGGACAAATCGGCGACCTGGTGGAATCGGCCATAAAACGCGGCGCGGGATTGAAGGACAGCGGAACGATGCTGCCCGGCCATGGAGGCTGGCTCGACCGGCTGGACAGCACCTTGTTCTCGATGCCGGTGGTGGCGTTTTATTTGAGTCTCACGAAGTAGCACGTACACGCCGGGGTTATTATGAAGAATCTTTGCGCGTTCTTGCCCCGCTTTCCGCATTCTTAGCTTGAGAGCGGCCCCCAGGCCGCATTCGAGGAAGAGGGTGCTCTATGGCAAAGATTGACCAGTTCGCTATCGACTTCCCGGTCGGAGCCAGACCCGCCAGGAACAAACTGGTGGATCAGATTCGAATCCTCACTCTAATGCAAGGACTTTCGACCGGCGATGGCGGTCCTCCTGGCGGGCTCAGTATAGAGCCCAGGGACGGGGTGGAATCACCTGCTCTTACCTCCACCATCCGGCATTTTCAAAACTTTCACAAGAGCCGCCTTCGGCGCCCGGCAGATGGCCGCGTGGATCCGAATGGCGCCACGTGGCAGCTCATGAACAAGCTGTCTCTTAGAAACGGCATGGGTGTGGAACTGCCCCGGCAGCCCGCGTTCGCGGGAATTGATGTTTCCTGGTACACCGATTTTTTCATGAAGTGGCTCGCCGACAACACCAATCTTTCCTGGGTCGGGTATTACTTTCCCGTGGCAAAGTACTCCAAGGACCCGGCTGAAAAGCTGGGATGGGCAGGGAAGTTCTCCGACCTGAAAAAGATGGGCTGGTTCGGCGTGGCGCCGATCTACTTTGGGATGCAGCCGCGCGAGGCCCGTCAGCGCAGCTTTAATCGAGAGAACGTAGTGAAAATCGGGCTGGCGGACGGAGCCGAGGCGGCACGTATGGCTTTGTCGGAAGGGATTCCAGCGGGCACGGTTCTGTTCTGCGATCGGGAAGGCGGCGACTATATTCCGCAATGGAACGAATATTTCTGGGGCTGGGTGCAAGGCGTTGCTCAGGGGCGATATTCTCCCGGCTTGTATTGTTCCAGCCATTTTGCCCATGTGATTGCAGACGACATGAGGGCTCGAGGGATTGCGACGGACGTCTGGGCGGTGAACATTAGCACAGCCGCCGGAAAGGTGCCTACTATCAAGAACCCAAAGAGCTTCCCTGCTCCGCATCCGCAGGATTCCGGAGTAGTCTACGCGACAAGCTGGCAGTTCGCCTATTTCGTCAATATCGCCTGGGCAGGCGGCCAAGTGAAGGTGGATCTGGATAGCTCCGTTTACAGCGATCCGGGCCTGCGCCGCTCTCCGTTTGACCGGATTTGACGAGCGCGGCTACAGGACGCTGCACCGTTTCGCCGTTGTAAAGCGCAAACGTAACTACCCACCGCACGACTCTTTAGAATCCATATGTTACCGAGCCGCGACCGGGGAGCGGGTTAGATCAATGCTCCGAATCCCAATGAAAGGAATTGCTAAAATGTCACTAAGATTTACGCAACTCAGGAGGCCGGAACAGGATATCCAAGCCAAGCCCGGCAGCCTTACTCGCCGCGCAACGGTGAGCTTAATTATTTTGCCGGTCTTGGCGACGCTCGGAACACAGCCGGCCTTCGCACAGATCCGCCTCCAGCTACTCGGCACCCACAGCACGGGAATTTTCAATGGCAGCGCTGCGGAGGTTGGCGCCTACGACCCAGGGACGCGCCGGTTCTTCACGGTCAGTTCCGCGCAGGACGCCGTCAACATTCTCGACTTTAGTAATCCAGCGGCCCCCACGCAAATTGGTTCGATCAGCACGCTTCCCTACGGAGCCAATCCCAACAGTGTTGCGGCATGCGACGGGATCGTGGCTGTCGCCGTCGAAGCCTTCGACCGCACCAGTCCCGGCAAAGTGGCCTTCTTCAGCACGGGCGGCGTAGCCATTAGTTCGGCAACCGTAGGGGCGTTACCGGACATGCTTACCTTCACTCCGAACTGCAGGCGTGTTCTGGTTGCCAATGAGGGCGAACCGAGTAGCGACTACCTTACCGACCCCGAAGGCTCCATCAGCATCATAGACATGACCCGCGGCGCGGCCAACCTCACCAACGCCCACGTAAGAACCGCAACTTTCACTGCCTTCAACAATGCGGTGCTGGATCCCAGCATTCGCATTTTCGGCCCTGGCGCCACCGTGGCGAAGGATTTGGAGCCTGAATACATCGCTGTCTCCCACGACAGCCGCACGGCGTGGATCACACTCCAGGAGAACAACGCCATGGCAACCCTCGATATCGAAACCGCCACGATCACGCATTTGGCGGGTCTGGGCTTCAAGAATCACAACAGCGCCGGCAACGGATTGGACCCAAGCAACGCCGATGGCGGCAACTTTATCGCGAACTGGCCGGTCCGGGGAATGTATCAGCCGGACGCGATGGCGGCATATCACGATGGAAAGGACACGTTCCTGATAATGGCAAACGAGGGCGACGCCCGCGATTATCCCGGGTACAGCGAAGAAACCACCGTTTCGTCCCTTCTGCTCGACCCGGTTGCGTTTCCAAACGCAGCGACCCTTCAATTACCCTCCAACCTTGGCAACTTAAGGGTCACGCGGGCAAACGGAAACACTGGCGGGGGAATTTACAACCAACTTTACTCCTTCGGCGCCCGTTCGTTTTCCATCCGATCCGCCTCGGGCGCCCTGATCTACGATAGCGGAGACCAATTCGAACAGATCACCCGGGCAATTATCCCGGCGGTGTTCAACGCCAACCATACGAGCAATTCCCGTGATAACCGAAGCGATGACAAGGGGCCTGAACCGGAGGGGATCGCGATCGGGAAAGCCTTCGGGCGCACCTACGCGTTTATCGGCTTGGAACGGATTGGTGGGGTAATGGTCTACAACATCACCGATGCGCACTCGCCGGCCTTTGTCCAATACATCAACAATCGCAACTTCGCCCAGACTCCCGGCGTTAACCAGGGTGGAGACCTCGGGCCGGAAGGACTGGTGTTCATTCGAGCCGAGGACAGCCCAAACGGCCAGCCTCTCCTCGTCGTGTGTAACGAAATCAGTGGCACTACTACTGTCTTTCAAATCGTGAAAATGTGATTGCGTAATCCGAGTCTCCTCGGTGGCAACTGTAACGGGGAGACCGGATGGGGTGGCGGGGCGAACGCAGCCGGTCCCAGTCCGGTGAGCGCCTAACGGAGCGCTTCACGCAGATATTCTTGCAGAGCCGCTCCGCCCTCCGACGGAATTGCCAATTTCTTACCCTTATTCAGCGAATAGGGCTTGCCGCCCTCAATGATCAGGCACGCCTGGCGGCTGTTATACGCCGCCGAAAGTCCGACGTCGATCATCAACACCCTACCGCCGAATCGCGGGACCACCGTGCCGGGAGTCGGCGTGTGGCCGATCACGATCATTCGAGCGTTGTGATTGCTTAGAACAGCCGCGACGTGGGGCTCCAAATCCGTTTCGTTGCCCTGAGCCAGCCCCCGGTACCACAAAGGACCTTCCGGATCCAGCACCGGCCCGCTCTCATCGAGTTTCTCGAGCGTCTTGAGACTGGCTTGCACGATCTTGTTGATCTCATTAAGCGGTACGGATGCGTATTTCGGACCGATGCCTCCATGCAGAAAGATCGCATCGTTGATCTTGACGACGGCATCGTGACCCACAATCCACTTTCCGTATTTGCCCTCCGGGGAAAAAGCCAGCCGATGCTCGAACCACCCCAGCGGACGCGATTGCTCCCATTGCCGGCGGTATCCGGCGGCATCGTCCCGCGCGGCAGCCGCAGCTTTACCATCCTGCTCGAGATGCTGTTCGTAGTAGCGGCGGCGCAACTCTTCAGAGCCGCTGGTCTGAAAAGCGGCATACTCGGCGGGCGCAACATAGCGGAGATCGCCGTATATGTTCATGGCTTCATGGTTGCCGATGAGAGCGTGCACTCTGCCCCCGGCGCGTTGTGCCGGCCTCTCCAGGCTCATGAGCAGTTCCATCGCCTTCCGTGAATCCGGCCCGCGATCGAGCACGTCGCCAGTCTGCACCAGATGGGTTTTCCCTCCCGTCCAGCGATTTCTGCTATCGACGACGCCCGCCGAGCGAAGAACAGCCACAAACTGATCGAAATCGCCGTGAACGTCGCCAACGGCGACTACGCGCTCAACGCCGGACCAATCCTGGGCTGCCAGCGAAAACGCCAGCATTAAGAAAAAAAGCATGGGTCCTCTAACCTTTCAAGATAGCGTATAATGCCCCTACTATCGGTCACGAAAGGTGGCTTCACGTCATGCGTCCGGTTTCGCTTTGTATCGCCTTTGCGTCCTTTGCCTTCGCGCAGGATTTTCGCGCCAGCCTCACCGGCCTCGTTACTGACCCCGCGGGCGCCGTGGTGCCCGGAGCCAGAGTGAGCGCAACCAACGTCAGCACCAATGCCACGTCTGTTGCCGAATCGAACGAAAGAGGCCGCTACTCGATCGCTTTTCTGATTCCAGGCAAATACACAGTCGAGGTCAACGCTCCCGGTTTCAAAAAGTCCCTACGCGAACAGATCGAGCTGCAGATCAGCGTCCGCGTAGGACTGGACATCTCACTGGAGCTCGGCGCCGCCAGCGAGAAGGTTACCGTTAGCTCGCAAATCTCGCTGCTAGATACGGAAACCGCCTCCCGCGGGGGCATCGTTGACAACGACCTTCTCCTCAACGTTCCCAATCCCGGCCGCAACATCTATCAGTTGGCATTCGCCATGCCGGGTGTCCACAAACCCTCGACATCCCAGGGCACCGCCTTCAGTCTCGACGGCCTCGCCAACTCCCGCACTGCCATCAATGGTGCGGCCACGGGGATAGCCGGCACCGAATCCAACACCGACATACTTATCGATGGCACCAGCGACGCTAAGGGAGACCGGCAAGTGATCATGATCCCCGCCCTGGAGTCCGTTCAGGAATTCCGCGTCCTGACCAACATCTTCGACGCGCAGTACGGACGCACCGGCGGCGGCATCATCACCACCACCACCAAATCAGGCACCAACGAATTTCACGGTTCCCTCTTCGAGCGCTACTACGACGATCGGCTTAATGCCAACTCCTGGTCGAACAACCGCAATCGAATCGCACGCCCTGAGCGTGTGCAACACAACTACGGTTTTCAGACCAACGGCCCCGTCTGGATTCCAAAACTCTTCGATGGCCGCAACCGGCTTTTCTACATGGTGAGCTTTGACTCCAGCCCCTCCTCTTCTCTCTACACCAGCCAGTTCACCACGCCGCTTGTAGAGATGAAACGAGGGGACTTCTCGAACCTTTTGGCAGGGGACGGCCGCCGCGTCACCATCTACGATCCTTCAACCACTCGCCTCGGCGCCGGGGGCGCCTATATCCGCGATCCGTTCCAGGGCAACCGTATTCCCGCGTCCCGGATCAACCCCGTTGGATCCAAGATAGTGAGTTATTATCCCGATCCAACGGGTCCCGGTGTCGGCCCTGGCCAAGTCAACAATTTTTTCCAGACCAGCAACAATTCAGGCGAACTCTGGCAATGGACCGGGCGGGGAGATTTCCGCCTCTCCAATCGCCACGCATTCTTCGGCCGTTACGGCGAAACGAACATGACCCGCGTTGGCGACCTGCGTTATCCCGCCGGCAGTCCCGCCGAAACCAGCACCATCCTCCCAAGGGGCCGCCGCGGCCGTACCCTGACCATGGACTGGACCGCAATGATTGACGCCTCCACCAGTTTCAATTTGCGCGCCGGCTTCTCGCGTCTCGAAAACCTCGCCTGGAACCCGCAAAATCAAGCCTTCAATCCCAAGGATCTCGGTATTCCGGAGTCCACCGTCAGCCAATTCGCGCGCCCGCAGTACCCCGTCATCAACATGGGCGCGTACATGTCCCAGGGCGCCGGGCCTTTCGTTCAGGCTGACGATACGTATTCGGCCGGCGCATCCGCAGGCAAAGTGATTGCGAATCACGTTATGAAATTCGGCGTCGAGCTGCGTGACTTCCGTGCCAATAACTTGAGCTACGGCGCCGCCAGCGGCACCTACGCGTTCTCCAAGGTCTGGACTCAGGCAGATCCCAATCGCGCTGACGCTCTATCCGGCAACGAGATCGCCACCGCGCTGCTCGGACACCCATCCGGTGGAGGTGTCGAGATCCCAATCACTCCCGCCCACAAGGGCAAGTACTACGCCTTGTTCTTCCAGGATGATTGGAAGATCACCCGTAAGCTGACGCTGAATCTCGGGCTCCGCTGGGATTATGAAACGCCGGTGTTTGAACGATACAATCGCCAGACCCGCGGTTTTGCGCTTTCCAGCCCCAGCCCCATAGCGGATCAAGTGAAGACGCGGCCCGGTCTCGCAAACTGCCCGGCATGCAGCAACCTCACGGGAGGCTTACTTTACGCGGGATCGAGCGGCGATGAGCGATTCGCATTCGCTCCAGACCGCAACAACTTCCAGCCGCGCATCGGGGCAGCCTACATGTTGGATGGCAAGACCGTCATTCGCGGCGGCTTCGGCTTGTACTCTCTGGGCCAATGGGCCCTAGGCGGCGCGACGGGCTTCAGCCGCTCCACTCCGATTATCACTACGGTGGACGGGGTTACGCCCTCGGCCTCCATGAGCAATCCGTACCCCAACGGGCTACTGCGACCGGTAGGATCAAGCCTCGGTCTGGCCACCGACCTTGGTCTCGGCGTCAGCTACAACTACACGGACCGTCCGCTTCCCATTTCAAAGCAAGTGTCGTTTGGAATCCAGCGCGTGTTTGGGTCCGACCTGCTCGTGGACGTTTCCTACGTCGGCAACTACACGAACGGCCTTGCCGTCAGCAGCGCGTTGAACGCCATCCCCACCAGCGAACTCGGCCGCCCCGCAGCGTATTACAATGAGCGCATCCCCAACCCGCTGGCGGGTCTGCTTCCCAACAACGCCGCGCTCAACGGATCCACGATTCAGCGAAGCCTTCTGATGGTGGCCTTCCCGCAATACTCAAACGTCACGGTAGCCCACGTGCCCGCCGGCAGTAACCGCTACGACGCGATGCAATTGTCGGTCAGTAAACGCTTCTCGATGGGCCTCAACTTCCAATTCAACTACATGATCACGAAGACTCTGGAGCAGTTGACGCTTCTCAATGCCCAGGATTTTAAGCTGAATGACTTCCTTCATCCAACACTCGAAAAGCGCCTTACTATTTTCGACGTGCCTCAGAAAGCCTCCTTCCTTGGCACCTATGAGATCCCGCTCGGAAAAGGACGCCCGCTGATGAACGGTTCGCATCCGTTGCTTGAGGGCATTTTGGGTAACTGGAAGCTCGGCTGGAACTGGACGTTTCAGAGAGGCTTCCCGGTCGACTTCCCAAACGCCGCGCCTCTTGAGGCCCGCTCCGCAAAGCTGGATTCCTCGAACCGGACTTTGGAGCGATGGTTCGACACATCGCTTTTTCCCCGTGTCGCCGGCCCTGTTCCCTTCACACTCCGCAACTTCCCGACGCGCTTCCCCGATGTGCGATATATGGGCTTTCGCAATTTCGATTTCTCGCTGATGAAGGACGTCAATGTGATCCGTGAGCGTCTCAAAGCACAGGTCCGCGCGGATTTCATCAACTCTTTCAACAGCCCCTATATCACCGCGATGGTCGGAAATCCGCCTAACGTCACCAACGCCAATTTCGGCCAATTACGCCCGCAGCAGGATAATTCGCCGCGAGTGATCTATCTCGAAGTGCGTCTGCGGTTCTGATTTGGCCGGTATGCCTGGCGAGCTTCGAAACAACGGGTGGCTCTGGCATTTGTTTCCGGCCATAGCCATGTCGCTCGGATGGATGCTGCGCGGCTACATCGGCGGCGGTCCGCTGGGAGCCATGATCCCCGGCGCGATGGCCGGCCT
>Ga0187893_10001687_pt1 | contig 51807 bp, 45 predicted proteins | sample MA1701074metaG_FD_139574 | JGI IMG/M metagenome (GOLD analysis project Ga0187893, IMG submission 139574) | White microbial mat communities from a basaltic lava cave in the Kipuka Kanohina Cave System on the Island of Hawaii, USA - MA170107-4 metaG ... | reverse complement strand
GGCGACTTTCTTCAACCGCCGGCGATGACGCTCCTCACCCGTAAATCGGGCCGCGACAAATGCCCGCACGATCTCCAGCGCTAATTCGACGCCGGTTACTCGAGCGCCGAGGCACAGCACATTGCAATCGTCATGTTCGCGTGATTGATGCGCCGAATAAGTGTCGCCGCAAAGAGCTGCGCGGATGCCATCGAGTTTGTTGGCAGCCACCGAGGCGCCTACCCCGCTGCCGCAGACAAGGATTCCAATGTCCGCTTTGCCGAATTGTACCTCCTGCCCCACTTTCAGCGCGTAGTCGGGATAATCATCCGGCCGCGATCCCACGTGCGTGCCAAAGTCGGTGATTTCATGTCCCGCAGCGATCAGTTCCTGGACCACCCGCTCGTTGAGCGGGTAGCCTCCATGATCCGCGCCGATAGCGATTCTCAAACCCACGTTCTCGTGATTCGGCAGAAAGTTTTGCCCGATCCTGGGAAACGAAACCCTTTTGGCCCAGACACTGCGCCGGTTACTATGGCCACTCCGCCTTTGTCGTGGTCAGCTTCTTCATACATCTCGTTCGTCCCCGATTACAGGATGGCCTTTGCTCGTTTCAATACCTGATCGACATTGAAGCCCAGGTTACGCAGGGCCACGTCGCCAGGCGCCGATGCCCCGAAGCGTTCGAGAGAGAGCACGTCACCCTTCTCACCAACGTAACGATCCCAGCCCTGGCGCACCCCCGCTTCAATAGCCAGCCGAGCAGTCACAGAAGACGGTATCACTTCCTCGCGATAGTCTTTCGTCTGCTCATTAAACAACTCGCAGCAGGGCATCGATACCACCCGCGTCGGAACGCCTTCAGCTTGTAATTTTTCGCGCGCCTCGAGCGCGAGGGAAACTTCAGAGCCGGTCGCAATCAGGACAAGTGATGGTGACGCATTCGCACGTGCAGCCGGGTCACTACCGCTCCCCGTACTGACTGGAGATTCCGCGTCCGCCAGGATGTACGCACCCCTTCGCAAGCCATCGGCGGATGCATATCGACTCCGATCAATCAAAGGAACTTTTTGACGGGTCAGCGCCAACGCTGTGGGGGCGTGCCGGCGCAGGATCGCGATGCGCCAGGCTTCCCGTACCTCGTGGCTGTCGGCCGGTCGAACAACAAAAAGATTCGGTATGGCGCGCAAAGCTGCAAGGTGCTCGACCGGCTGGTGAGTCGGCCCATCTTCTCCGAGACCGACCGAGTCGTGCGTGAAGACGTAGATAACCTGAACTTCGGAAAGCGCCGCCAGGCGTATGGAAGGACGCATGTAATCGGAGAAGGTCAGAAAGGTTCCCGCAAAAGGGATCAATCCGCCGTTCAACGACATCCCCGTCAACGTTGAACCCATCGCGTGCTCGCGCACTCCGAAATGAATGATTCGTCCCTGATAGTTGCCGGCTTCAAAATCGCCGCTGCCCTTGATGTCGGTATTATTCGAGACGCCAAGATCAGCCGACCCGCCAATTAGCATCGGCAGATGTGGCGCGAGCGCATTAATCACTTCACCGCTGGCCGCGCGCGTAGCCATCGGTTTGGCATCCGCAAACGAGGGCAGGTGTTGCTCCCATCCCGCGGGCAACTCGCCACTCATCGTAGTGCGCCACACATTTCCCAACTCGGGATGTTTATCCAAATATTTCCCGACCAGATCGTTCCAATCCTGCTCCAGGCGAGCGCCGCGATGGATTGCCCGGCGAAAATGGGCCAACGCCTCCTCAGGTACGTAGAACTGTTTATCTTCGGGCCAGCCGAGATGTCTCTTGGTTTCACGCACGGCTTCTTCACCCGGCGCGTCGCTGTGGGCTTTGCGGGTGCCGGACGTGGGCATGCCGTAACCGATTGTGGTCTTTATTGAAATCAGCGTCGGCTTCGTGCCTACTGACTGTGCTTCACGAATAGCCGCTCCGATGGCGTCGAGATCATTGCCATCCTCAACTGTAGACGTGTGCCATCCGTAAGCTTCGAATCGTTTGGGAACGTCCTCGGTAAAAGCAAGATCGGTAAAGCCCTCAATCGTGACCTTATTGTCGTCGTAGAGGTAGATGAGCTTTCCCAGTTTCAGGTGACCCGCAAGCGAAGCTGCTTCAGAAGCGACGCCTTCCATCAAATCGCCGTCAGAGACGATTGCGTAGATGTGGTGATCGATTACGGGGAAATCATCTTGATTGAATTTTGCTGCGAGATGCGCTCCCGCCATCGCCATCCCGACGCCATTCGCAAATCCCTGGCCCAGCGGGCCGGTAGTCACCTCCACGCCGGGAGTCAGAACATTCTCGGGATGCCCCGGCGTCCTGGATTCCCACTGGCGAAAGTTCTTAATTTCTTCAAGCGGCAGGTCATACCCGGTGAGATAAAGAAGCGAGTAAAGCAGCATCGAACCGTGACCGGCGGAAAGAAGAAAGCGATCGCGGTTCTCCCACTTCGGGTTTTTCGGGTTATGTCGCAGAAAGCGTGTCCAAAGGACATAAGCCATCGGGGCCGCGCCGAGCGGCAAGCCCGGATGGCCCGATTCGGCCTTTTGTACGGCGTCGATCGTCAGCGTCCGAATCGTATTAATGCAAAGTTGGTCAAGTTCGGTGGTATCTGTCTGCTTCTGCATTGGCGCGCTCATTTTTTGGTTAACCTCGTATCAGGACCTGTGAATTCACCACTGAGGGTTTTCGGCAACTTTGTAGTTCTGTGAACGGTGCTGCGATCAATTCACCACCGAGTCACGGTGATCACTTCTCAATGTTCTTCGTGCCTCTGTGAGATGACACTATCGTAGACTTTCAACTGACGTTCGAGTCCCTGCTGATAGCGCTCATGGCGCGAGTAGTTCGGCTCGAACGTGGTCTCCACCGACACCGAAAATGCTTCCAGGCTTTCTATTCTGCCCATCGCTTCGAGCGCAAGCAAGGCGGCGCCGCGCGCGGATGCTTCGCTTGCGCAGGCGAGTGAAACTGGCCGCCCTAACACATCGGCGATCATCTGCGTCCAAACCGGGGACGAGCGCAGAGCGTTACCCGAGGCAATAATCGACGCGCCCGGCGCCATGGAATCAAGTGCTTTGGCAACCAAAGCAAAGCGATAGGCGATTGCTTCCATCGCCGCGCACAGAATCTCAATGGGCTGCGTTTGAAGAGACAGACCGAGGATCGCGCCGCGAGCATCCGCGGACCATCCGGTGCTTCTTTCGCCCGCCCAAAAAGGTAAGATGGTGAGCCCGTGCGCGTCCGGCTCTAATCCCTGTAGTTGCGTTTCAATTATTTCCGAATCTTCGTTAGCCAGCAGCGACTCTTTGATCCAACGGTAGAGGCCACCCCCGTCAGATAAGGCGCCGCCAACTATCACCCGCTTTTCGTCTACCCGATAACACCAGAGCGCTGGAGGCAATTCATCAGGCGGCTCACCTTCATAAAGCACCCGCATAGCTCCGGAAGTTCCAATCATCAATGCCACATTCTGGCGCGTGGTACAGCCGCTGCCGATCGTATTGGCCGCTCCATCACCGATCGGCGGCAGCAGCCGAACGTCACACAATTGCGGCCAACGCTCAGCGTATTCAGTTGTCATCTGGTGAAACGTCCGGCCATGGCAGGAAATTTCCGGCAGACTCTCTCGCGAAATATTGAGGTAGGTGATTAGCTCGTCATCCCACTGAAGTAAGCGCTGATTGAACAAACCTGTTCCCGAAGCCATTGACACGCTGGCAGCGGTTTCACCAAACAAACGCAGGAGGAGATATTCTCCGAAAGACAACCATCGATGGGTAGATTTGAAGACTGCTGGTTGCTCGCTGCTGAGCGCGAGCAGCTTCGCGGGCCAGTAACTTGGGTGAAAGCGGCAGCCGGTGCGCGCATGAACTTCGACTTCGTCAAAGCGGCTACGCAATTCATTGACAGCCGAAATAGCTCGGGTGTCGGCCCAACCAAAAACGGGAGTGGTAGCGTTGCCTTGACTATCTACGCCAACCAGACTGTGCCAAAAACAGGAGATGGCTATTAAATCGATGTGAAAAGCTAACTGGTTTGGCTTATCCAAAAGGGCATCAATTGCCGCGGCCACTAATGAAAACAAACTGTCAGCCTCGCTAACAGTAAGTTCGTCAACCGCTGAGCGGATTGCCTGAAGTCGAACGGCCGTTCCATGGATTTCATTTCCGCGCGAGTCAAACAGACAGGCACGGACGCCTGAGGTGCCAATATCGAGGGACAGCACGGCTGGCGACTTGGATCCCGCCATCACGGAGACAAACTCAGGTGATGGCTCAAATCCTTCGAGGACCTCGTCCAGCACGGTGCTCATCTTGAACAGGCCGGGTAGCCTGGAACGTACCCGGTGTCACCTGAGATGTTCGTTAAAGAAGAAACTAAACTGACGCGACGCGCTTTGAGTTCGTAAGCAAGAATGGCACAAGGGGCATCTTCTAGTCCAGCTTGATCTACGCTTGAAAGTGCATTATCTTGAACCCAGCTTGAGGGAAAATTGGCGTACCCACAACGTCAACCCTGAGATAAGGACAATTCTCATGGCTCAGACCTTACCACGTGAGATTAGGTTGGAACTGGATCAACTTAAAGAGGAAGTCGGATCTATTAAAGCAATGATCGTGAAGCGATCGACATTGCCACTGCCAGCCTGGTTATCAACGATCTTCCAGGGTGTCACACTCACAATTCTAATTGCCGCCGCTTTTTGGTTTGGTTCACTCGGGAACGCTGTTGCCCGTACCGAAACAGCCGTTGAAGAACTCCGAAAGTCAGTTCAGGAACTTAAGGAGTCCAGAGTTGAAACTAACAGTCGTCTAAAAGCAATTGAGGACTCGAAAGTTGAGATGAATGGCCGTCTGAATGCCTTCGAAGCCCAGATGAATACTCGTCTAGAGGCAATGAATACTCGTCTTAAAGCACTCGAAGACTCAAAAGCCGAGACGAATACTCGTCTAAGAGCAATCGAGTTGAGGCTGACCAACATTGAAAAGAAACTCGAGCCCTGATGTTGCCGCTTTCAACGGCGATACTTGAACGACTGGCGCATCCAATTCCCACGAGTTACAACCGCCTAATATGATTGCAGAGACTCTTAATTGCCCGATGTGTGGCGCCGCCACCTCGATAGACGAGCCGCTTTGCAAGTATTGCGGCTCGCGGCTAGCAACCATCGCCTGCCCTTCTTGCTTTGGAATGATGTTCATTGGGAGCCGGCATTGCCCTCGCTGCGGCGCAGCAGCGGCGACGCGAGAGGATGGAACTCAAGCAGAACGCAAATGTCCACGTTGCCGGACCAGAATGCAATCCGTAGTGATTGGTGCGACGGCCGTTCGCGAGTGCGAACGTTGTTCGGGGCTTTGGGTCGACGTTCCCTCCTTTGAAAAAATCTGCGCCGACCGGGAACAGCAGGCGGCGGTGCTTGGTGCGGCTTCGCCGGCTCCCGGAGGTCCAGTCACCGAAACCGCCAAAATTCGTTACTTGCCCTGCCCTGAGTGTGAACAACTAATGAACCGAATCAATTTTGCCCGCTGTTCCGGCGTAATTGTAGATATTTGCAAAGGCCACGGCAGTTGGTTCGATCGTGATGAGCTGAGCCGAATTGTGGAATTTATCCGCGGAGGCGGACTCGATGCGTCTCGAGCCAGAGAAAAAGTACAGATAGAGGAAGAGCGCCGCCAGCTACGTGAGGAACAACACTCGCGCGACCGGCGCGGCTCGCTCATGCTTAGCAGCGACCTCGAGAATCAACGCGGCTTTGGCATAGCCTCCGCGCGAGGCCTGCTGAAACTCTTACTCGATTAGACTAGATCAGATTAGCGCCGCAGATTTAATGCGGATGTACGCAGATCGGAAAAATCTCCAATTGGCCCAAACTTTGGCTCTGATCCAAGTTGATCTGCGTCGATCCGCGGCTAATCTTTTAATTGAATTGCCTAGCTTGCCTTCGCTGATGCGCTTGAAGTCTTTGTCGAGGCTGCGGCTGCCTTTAGCCGGCGATCAACCACATCCCAATCTATGTTCGAGAAAAACGCGTTTATGTACTTTGGCCTTTCAGTCTTGAAATCGAGCAGGTACGCGTGTTCCCAAACATCCATCACCAGCACCGGATTAAAGCCGGCGACATTCCCGGTCTCGTGCAGAGAGATCCAATGATTTGAAAGCCGGCCGTTGGTGGGATTCTCGAAGCAGATGGCCCAGCCCACGCCCCGCATCTTACCGACGCTTGCGAAGTCGGCCTTCCAGACTTCATAACTGCCAAAACTCGCCGCGGCGGCGCTCAGGAATTGAGCTGATTTGTCCGGGTCGCCACTTCCACCGCCCTTCTTCATATTGTCAAAATAGTATTCATGCAGGACCATGCCGTTGTATTCAAATCCCAGACGGCGGGTCAGCTCTGAATATGCCGGCATTTCTTCCTGATCTACCTTGCCGTCCCGGATAAACTCCCAAATCTTTTCGTTCAGCTTATTAGTCTCTTTAACGTAGCCTTCGTACAACTTGAAGTGCAGTTCGAGTGTTTGATCGGAAATGCCTTGTAAACCGCTTAGGTTAAACTGTCTCGCCTTGTAGGTATTTGTTGAACTCATCTGCTTGCCTCCATTGATTTTCGCTGAACCACAACAAAGCTTCGCGTCCAGCTCGATATGCGGCTCTGATTTTGGGGATTGCCTGTTGACACTATTGCGCTTGAATGTGGCGAATGCGTGGAGACGCTGCTGATTTAGTGTAACGAAAGTGGCAGTGAGAAACAGGGGCAAAAGGCAGGAGCAGGACGCAAGGAGGCAGGAGCAGGTGGCAGGGGCAGGACGTAGGAGCAAGTGGCAGCAGCAGGACGCAGGAGGAGGGGAGGAGGGGCAGGTGGCAGGGGGCAGGAGGCAGCAGCAGGGGCAGGTGGCAAGGGCAGACGTAGGAGCAGGTGGCAGGAGCAGGACGCAGGAGGCAGGGGCAGGTGGCAGGAAGCAGGGGATAGTTGGGAGAACAATTGCTGATTAAAAGATGAAAGGCCTGCGTCCTGCTCCTGCGTCCTGCCCCTGCGTCCTGCCCCTGCGTCCTGCCCCTGCGTCCTGCCCCTGCGTCCTGCTCCTGCGTCCTGCCCCTGCCTCCTGCCTCCTGCTCCTGCGTCCTGCCCCTGCCCCTGCCTCCTTTGTTAGTTCTTGCCGAAGATCACCCAGTCGCCGTGTGACGTTCCCATGAAGAGCAGCATGGGCAGCGATAGCCAGGCGTTGGTTCGCGAGGCCAGGAAGGCCTGACGAGCTAACTCGGGCGGCGCGGCGGGTCCCGTCCCGGCAGTCCCCGCGATGATCCGCTTATTGTTCGGCCAAATAATTCCCCAGACGTTCAGCATCATCAATATGCCGTACGCGCCGCCGATGCCAATCGAGTAAGTTTTATTGCTGGCCCAACTCTCTCCACCCGCCGTCAGCATTCCAGCGAAAAACTTTACGAGCCCCCAGGTGACTATCGCTATGAGAATGAAAATCACTACGGCAAAAACTCGGCCATCCTTAGTCAGCGCCGGCACTTTCTTGATGATCAGGTACTCCACAATAAACAAAACAATGGGATACGTTAACCACGCGAACAGCACCCACCAAAGGTTGATGTCTCCACCGCCAAGACTGTTAGCGTTGTTTACGTCGGGCCTGAGAATGTACATCGCATAGTAAGCCAGTCCCGCCACTACCGTCAGCACCGCGCCCCAGCGGAAATACCAGAGCGTTCGCAAGAGCAGGTCGGGATTGACCTTTTTCTTGGTGTCGGCATCGAGGCCCTTTTGAAAGGGAACGTTAATGAGATTGAAGAAGTATAGGAGACCGATCCACGTTATACCCGAGACGAAATGCAGCCAGCGGAAGAGAATTCGAAGAACTACCTCGCTGGTGCCGGGCGGGTGAAAAATATCCTGAAGCATAGCCAGACTGATGGGGAGATGAGCAGTTGAGTCGATTAGCATAGGTCCTCCGAGTTGTTGGAGTGAAACAAGAAGGCCTGTCTCTCAACAGAGATTCGACAGACCGTTTGTCCGCCTTAAGTATGTGTTGAATTACGGGCGCAGATTACACCCAGACTAACCCGCGATGCAATAAGGTGGTTCGCCTGCTGGCCCATTTGCACGAATTACTCTTTTAAGAGTTTTTACTCGTCCAGCGGGCGCGGCCCGGGATCCATGCCTCTCACGCTTGCCTGGTTGATCACCCGGACTTTCAGATTGTCTGCAATGCGGATCTGGCAAGACAGCCTTATGTTGTCAGCCAGTTCAGCTTCCATAGCCAGGCGATTGCGTTCAAGCTCACCCATTTCGCCTGCGTCTCCGGCTAAAAGCTCGACCCTGCAGGTTGTGCAGCGCGCGTTGCCGCCACAACGATGCAAGATATCGATGCCGGCATCTTCGATAGCGAGGACTAACTTCTTACCTGCAGGTGGCTCGAAGACTTGCGTCCCCGTGGCGGTCTCAGCTTCGATCGTGGGCATGACTTTTTGTATCTCCCGATTCAGTTGTTTGATTGCTTAATGAATGTGGCACAAGAAGCCGGGTTGAGCAAGTTATGAATACGTTTCGGACTTTCATTAACTGCCCGACCGGCTTCGAAAGACTAAGACAAAGCCAACTCCATAAACTTCGCGCCCGCAACGGGATTATCGTAGTAGGGTGAAATCTCTTTGAAACCAAACGCTCGGTACATCGCGATGGCCCGGTCCATCCGGCCCGGCAAAGTATCCAGGCACATTCGCCGATAACCGATTTTCCGGGCTTCATTAATGATTGTCTCGGCGAGTTGACGACCCAGACCCTGGCCACGGAAATTTGGCCGCACGTAGAGCCTTTTCATCTCGCACGCACCGTTTCCTAAATCTCGCAGAGCGACGCAACCGGACATTTCGTCGTCCACAAACGCCAAAAAGAGCCGGCCTGTTGGTGGGGCATATTCACCTGGCAGCTCAGCGAGCTCCTTGTCAAAATTCTGAAAGCAGAGACTGATGCCCAGTCCGGCCGCATACTCTTCAAACAATTGATGCGCGCGCGCAATATCTTCCTCAGATTGCGCTTGAATGATTTTCATCGGGTTGAACTCAAGGCGCCAAACGGAGCTAAGGCCCGGAAACTCTTTAGAACTTCCGGGCCTTCGAATCGCACCGCGCCTTTTTGTAGGACAGACCCGATTCGGTTTGTCCCGTTTTCTCTAAAAGTTTAAGCAGTAAAAGAAGTGCCGCAGCCACAGCTTCCAGTTGCATTCGGATTCTTGAAGGTAAACCCTGAGCCCATCACGCCGGTGACGTAATCGATTTCCACACCGTTCAAATACTGTGCGCTGAACATGTCGACGAACAGCCGCACACCATGCTCGTTGAGAATAAAGTCGCCCTGCCGCGAATCTTCTTCGATATTCAGACTGTATTGAAAACCAGAGCAGCCGCCAGGCACCACGCGGACGCGAAGTCCGGAGGTTTCCGGCAAGCCCTCTTCGCCTGCCATAAACTTTTTAATTTCGGTTGCTGCATTGTCCGTGACATTCAAGGTCACGGTAGGGGCAGTTGTTGCTGACATTTGTTAAATCTCCCTCATTAATAATTTCCGATTTCCGATTTCCAATTGCCGACTTTGTTCATCTGCCCTAATTAGTCCAATCGGAAATTGGCAATCGACAGTGATTTTATTGCGCTTTGCCTAAAACGACAAGCTCCGGCTTCATGGCCTCAATCGAGACTTGCCGGGCTATCTCTTCGGCGACTCGGTTAAAGGCCTGCGCCTGGGGCGAATCCGGGTCGCTAACCACGACCGGGACGCCTTTGTCACCGCCCTCGCGCACCTGCATTCCCAAAGGAATCGAGCCCAGAAACGGCACGTCATACATGCCCGCGAGCTTCTCGCCGCCACCGGCGCCAAAAATGTCGTAACGAGTGCCTGTGTCGGGAGCTACGAAATAGCTCATATTTTCGACCACGCCCAGGATGGGTATGGCCACCGTTTCGAACATTCGCAAGGCCCGCCGCACATCGGCAATGGCCACGTCCTGCGGAGTTGTAACCAGCACCGCGCCCTGCACGGGAACGAGTTGGGCTAGCGATAACTGAACGTCGCCTGTGCCCGGCGGCATATCGACGATCAGGTAATCCAGCTCTCCCCATTTCACGTCCGACAAGAACTGTTTTACCAGTCCATGCAGGATAGGGCCGCGCACGATCATGGGCTTATCGCCGGGCTGTAAAAAGGCCATGGACATTATTCGAACGCCGTAAACCTCAATCGGAACCAGCCGGTTAACGTCAACCTCGGGGCGAGCGTCGCTTGCGCCAAGCATGATCGGAACATTCGGGCCGTAAACATCAGCATCCATCAAGCCCACACGCGCCCCATCGAGCGCCAGAGCAACGGCGACATTTACCGCGACTGTCGATTTGCCGACGCCGCCTTTACCTGACGACACCGCAATGATGTTGCGCACGCCGGGTACCGTAACCTTCTCGCCGATGCCGCGGCCCTTTGGAACCTCAGCGTCCATCTTCACGGTGACCGATTTGACGCCAGGAATGCCGCCGACAAGCTCCTTCGCGGCGCCTTCCATTTGTTCCTTCACGGGGCATGCCGGGGTGGTCAGCACAATTCGAAAAGCAACATCACCGCCTTCAATTTTCAAGTCTTTAATGAACCCGAGGGTAACGATATCTTTATGCAGATCGGGATCTTGAATCTGGCGAAGGGCATCGAGAATCTGTTGTTCATTCAACTGTGTCATGGGTTTTAGGTGCGAATGAATTGAGTTTCATTATGCCCCACTGTAAATGGAATGTCGATCTGGTAGGGCTGTTGGGATTGATCACTAATAACCCTGATTTTTGACAAATGCTCCGGGCGTGGCTAGCTTTCCATTGTGCTTGCGCAGATGAAACCAGCTTCCCTTAAGCGACATTTCCTTGACCCGAGAAACGTCGGAGATATTGAGAACCCGACTGCTACCGGCAGAGCGGGCTCGCTTGCTTGTGGAGCCACGCTGCGAGTTACATTAAAGATCAGCGAGTCCCAAACTATACAAGAAGTAAAATTCAGGGCGGCGGGCTGTAGTTATTTGGTCGCTTTTGCTTCTTTGTTGACTGAACAGGTGATGGATCGGAGCACCGGTGCGGCAGCCTCGGCGTTGGCGAACGGTCCGGCAAGATCACTGTTAAGGGAATTCGAATTGTTGCCGGCGGATAAGCAACACTGCGGCGCGCTTGTTTGCGAGGCGCTGGTCTCGGCTATAAAGCAGTACAGCGATTCCGTGCGCGACGAGTGGGAAGGTGATGAGGCGCTGATTTGCACGTGCTTTTGCGTTTCCGAACGTACGATTGAACATCAAATCAGGACGGGCGGACTGCGAACTATTGCTGAAGTCACGCGGGCTTGCAACGCGGGCGCCGGCTGCCGCTCGTGCTATCCGTTAATCGAGGATATTCTTGGGATGGTGAATCGAGGGGATGGATGAGGGATGAATGATGAAGGATGAGGGATGAAGGATGATGAAAGATGGTTAACTTTCTTTCCGCCTTCATCCTTCATCCTTCCCCACGATTTACCATTTACTATTTACCATTTACCAGCTTCGCATGATCTATCTCGACAACAACGCAACTACTCGCGTGGCGCCCGAAGTCATCACAGCCATGCAGCCCTACCTGGCTGACTTTTATGGCAATCCTTCATCCGCACACTCGCTGGGCCGAGAGATGAAGCTGGCAGTGGAGCGCGCGCGGGAACAGGTGGCTAAAATCCTGGGCGCGGCTGACCCGAGCGAAATAGTATTCACATCCTGCGGTTCTGAGTCTGACAACTGGGCGATACGGGGCGTGCTCGAAGAAGTTCCAGACAAAAAGCATATTGTCACCACTCTGGTCGAGCACGAGGCAGTCAGGAACCTCTGCCAGCGACTCGAGAAACAGGGCTACGAAGTCACCTGGTTGACGGTTAATGACAAAGGCGAGCTTGACCTGGAACAGGTTCGCGCTGCCCTCCGTCCTGATACGGCACTTGTATCAGTGATGCTCGCAAACAACGAAACCGGAGTGATCTTTCCGATTGCGGAGATTGGCCGGATCGTGCGCGATCATTCGAATGCCATCTTTCATGTCGATGGCGTCCAAGCGGTAGGCAAGATTCCGATCGAACTGCGAAAGATGGAAGTTGATCTGTTTGCTCTTTCCGGACATAAGTTGCACGCCCCGCAAGGTGTGGGCGCGCTCTATGTGAGATCGGGAGTTAAGCTTGCGCCCTTCATCATTGGCGGCGGCCAGGAAGGTGGGCGGCGCGCAGGAACGTCGGCGGTGCCAAACATTGCGGCATTGGGCGCCGCCTGCGAACTCGCAGCGAACTCGCAAGGGCACGAAACGATCAGGAGTTTGCGGGATAAACTTGAGGAGGAGATCCTGGCCACGATTCCAAATGCCCGCTTAAATGGAACCCCGGATCGAGACCGCCGTTTGCCAAATACCTCGAACATCTCCTTCGAGTATGTTGAGGGCGAAAACATTCTGCTGCATCTCAATGAAGCCGGCATCTGTGTTTCGACCGGCTCAGCATGCCATTCAACGACCCACGAGTCTTCCCCAACATTGAAGGCGATGAATATCCCTTACACGGCGGCGCAAGGTTCGATCAGGTTTTCCCTTGGGCGATATAACACGCTCGAAGAAATTGAATACACACTCAAAGTTCTTCGAGGCATCGTCAAAAGGTTGGCTGAAATGTCACCGTATGACAAAGAGCTGCGGGCGCTTTATGCGGCGCGAGGCTGATTGTGAGATTCCGGGGCGACAGGCAAGAGCAGTGACCTTGTGTTACAATTTCGATTGCGTTTCCGCCCAGTAGACTAACTATCAACGGAGCACCGTCTGAATGTCTGCCGAACAATCCACGGCCGAACAAATGCCATCGGTAGTGATAGCCAAAACCGAAGGTTCGCGGCACGCGCGTCAGGACAGCGTTAGCCTGCTGGAAACCGACGATTACGTCTGCCTGGCGCCTTCAGATCCGCTTTCCAAAGCCATCGAGGTGATGAAGGAGGACGAGGGAGGCTGCGCGATTATTTGCGAAGGCGGGCGCGTTGTGGGCATTTTCACCGAACGCGACCTGCTGACCAAGATCATCGGCGAGCCGGTCGATATGAGTGCGCCGGTGAGCACCTGGATGTCGCCGATAGTTGCTAAATTGACACCCGAAGCGACCATCGGCGAGGCGGTTGCCCTGATGAACGAGAAGAGCTACCGGAATATCCCGCTAGTAAAAGGTGAACAACTCGTCGGATCAATCTCGGTCTTCGACGTAATTGCCTATCTGGCGGAAAGCTATCCGAAAGAGACGATGAATCTGCCTCCGAATCCTAACCAGGTGATGGATAGCACCGAGGGAGGATGAAGACATTGCCGATTTCCGATGGTCAATTGCCGATTGGAAAACAGGCATCTTGAGTATTTCTTTTATTTCCAAGAATGGTCATCGGAAATACGCAATTGGCAATTGGAAATCGGCAATAAATAAAAAGGGTTAACGTCGAACACATATGAGCACTGTCATTGAAACCCCTATCGAGCAAGTCGAGAAAAATCTCGAGGAAGTAGAGACTGTGACGATCCGTTTTGCCGGAGACTCTGGCGACGGCATGCAGTTAACGGGCACACAATTTACTAACACCTCGGCTGTTGTCGGTAATGACATCTCGACCCTGCCGGACTTTCCCGCCGAGATTCGCGCGCCTGCGGGAAGCTTGCCGGGTGTGAGTGGCTTTCAGTTGAACTTTTCGAGCCAGGACATCAAGACCCCCGGCGACCAGCCCAGCGTTTTGGTGGCCATGAATCCGGCGGCTCTGAAAGTGAACCTGGCCGACCTCGAGGAAGGCGGCACCATCATCGTCAACACTGACGGCTTCACCACGGAAAACTTGAAATACGCGAATTACTCTTCGAATCCGCTCGAAGACGGTTCACTCGCAGGCTATCGAGTGCACAAGCTCCCCATTACTACGCTCAACATGAATGCGTTGAAGGGCAATGTGGAGCTTTCCCGCAAGGAGATCGATCGGTGCAAAAATTTCTTCGCGCTTGGCGTTCTTTATTGGCTTTACGATCGGCCGCTGGAGAATACCCTGAGCTGGATCACGGCCAAGTTTGGCAGAAATCCCCAACTGGCGAAGGCGAATGAGATTGCTTTGAAGACGGGGTACAACTTCGCCGACACGACGGAAGTTTTCACCACTCACTACACCATCAAGAAAGCCCGCATCTCTCCAGGCAAATATCGGAAGATTACGGGTAACGAAGCCACGGCGATTGGGTTTGTGACCGCTTCGCAACTTGCCGGGCGGCCGTTGTTCTATGGCTCGTATCCCATCACGCCTGCTTCTGACATTCTTCATGAGCTGGCGCGACACAAGAGTTTTGGCGTAAAGACATTCCAGGCAGAAGACGAAATTGCGGCCGTCTGTGCGGCAATTGGCGCCAGCTTTGCCGGTCAATTAGGCTTGACCGGTACATCAGGTCCGGGGGTCGCTCTCAAGCAAGAGGCTGTCGGCCTCGCCGTGATGACGGAACTGCCGCTGGTGATTATCAATGTCCAGCGGGGCGGCCCGTCCACCGGATTGCCGACCAAAACCGAGCAGGCAGATCTGTTTCAGGCGGTATGGGGCAGGAACGGAGAGTGTCCGGCAATCGTGGTTGCGCCGGCAACCCCGGCCGATTGTTTTCATATGGCAATTGAGGCCGTTCGTCTTACGTTCAAGTACATGTGCCCCGTCTTCTATCTTTCGGATGGCTACCTGGCAAACGGGGCCGAGCCATGGGCGATTCCTGAAATCGATCATCTGCCGCGCATTGACGTCAAATTTGCAACCGATCCAGTGAACTTTATGCCGTATGCTCGCGACCCTGACACACTGGCTCGACCGTATGCGATTCCTGGCACGCCGGGCCTCGAGCACCGCATCGGCGGCATCGAGAAGCAACACATTACCGGCAACGTAAACTACGATCCTGAAAACCATCACTTGATGGTCAAGTTGCGTCAGGAAAAGGTTGATCGAGTAGTTAGTGACATTCCACTTGTAGAAATTTTCGGAGAGCCCACCGGCAAGGTGCTCGTTCTCGGTTGGGGTTCCACCTACGGTTCCATCAGCTCCGCGGTTGAGAAACTGCAGAGCGAGGGAAAGAGTGTCTCGGCGGCGCATCTTCGTTATCTGAATCCTTTCCCGAAGAATTTGGGAGAAGTGTTGGGTGGCTTTGAGACTGTAATTGTGCCGGAAATGAATCTTGGGCAGCTCTGCACTATGGTGCGGGCAAGATATTTGGTTGACGCTGTTCCTTTCTCGAAAGTGAAAGGGCGCCCGTTCCAGATTCGCGAGATTGTCAGAAAGGTTGAGGAGTATTTGTGAGAATGCGTTTCATTTCATTTTTGATCCTGGCTTTGGTTTCTTCCGGGTTGCTCGCTTGTAACTCCGTCGAGGGCCCGCGAGCGTCTTCCGCGTCAGGGAAGGTTAATTCCGCCGGAGAGCAGAAGAATACTGCTGCCACTCCGCAGGCAAACAGCGACGGTGTGCAGCGTATCACCACTTCCGAGCTGAAGGATCTGATGGATAAAGGAGAGGCTTACGTGGTCGACGTGCGCACCGAAGCCTCGTTCAAAGCGGGCCACATCAGAGGAGCCATCCTTATTCCCACCAAGGATGTGGCAAGCCGCGCTAAGGAGCTGCCGCGTGACAAGACAATTGTCACTTATTGTTCTTGACCGGCCGAACAGACAAGCGCCGGTGCGGTGCTCGAACTCAAACAAAAAGGTATTGATAACGCGGTAGCGCTACTGGGCGGTTTCGAAGCGTGGAAAAACGCCGGCCTCCCGGTAGACAAACAGCAGTAATGTCCGACAAACTTCAGTTTGTCGTCTTCGCTCCACTATTCAGCCCGCGAAGGTAACGTCCGACAAACTTCAGTTTGTCGTCTTCGCTCCACTATTCAGCCCGCGAAGGTAATGTCCGACAAACTTCAGTTTGTCGTCTTCGCTCCCCTATTCAGCCCGCGAAGGTAACGTCCGACAAACTTCAGTTTGTCGTCTTCACTATTCACTATTAGGTTGCATATCGAACGACAAACTGAAGTTTGTCGAACTACATCTGCGGGATCGGCTGGGTAACAAGCGCGGGCAATGGCGTCAATACTTTGCTGGCTGGTACACAAAGCACCGGACAAGGCGAATTTCTCACCACTCGTTCAATCTCAGATCCAAGCACAGGGGTGCCGCCAAAGAGCGAGGCGTGAACGTTCGTTCCGATGACGATTAAATCCGCATCTTTCTCCGCTGCCAGCCTGACAATCTCTTCATAAGGTCGGCCTTCGGCAATATGGGTAATCGCGTGTGCGCCATCTTCGCGCGCAAGCTGGGCCATACGTTCCTGCACGTACCTGCGCATGCGGGTCAGGGCGGTCAAGCCACCTTCTGGAAACATCACTGAGATCTGCTCAAAGTAATCGCCAATCACGTAGACAGCATGCAGTTCGGCCCCGTTCTGACTGGCGAGTTGCTTTGCGACCTGCGTGGCGGCGCTCGATGAGGGCCGAAAGTTTGTCGCCAGCAAAACTCGGTTCAGGCGAACTTCGCTGTGGCTGCCGCGATGCTCAACAAAGTCATGTTGGGGTGGGCGAATGGTGAGCACGGGACAGGGAGCCTCGGCAATAATCTCTTCGGCGGTCGAACCCCAGAGCGCGCGTGTCAAACCTTTGCGTCCGTGTGTTACCACCGTCACCAGATCAATCGCGTAGTCGCGCACGGCTCGCGCGATCTCAGGTGCAGGTTCTCCTTCCACGATAACCGGATCAACCTCCAGGCCGTCGAAAAGTGGATCCGCTAGCAACTCCCTAACCTCGGTGCGCAATTGCAGCAGCCATCGGTTTTCCTGTTCTTCAAAGACATGTTCGGGCAAGGTCAAGAGATTCAAAGGCACTTTCGCACTCTGCACGCTGAAAAGAACCACCCGGCCGCCGCCACTGCGCGCAAACGCCGCCGCGTATTTAAGGGCCGCCCGCGCGTGCGCCGTAAAATCTGTCGGAAACAGGATGTTTCTAAAGGAGTACATGTGATTGAGTTCTTGGTGCTTTGTTCTTGGTTGGTTCTTCCTACTTTGAATCGTTGCTATGTGAGGGATCCCGATTCGAAGGACTAAGTTTAGGAATCAAGTACACACAACCAAGCACAAAGTACAAAGAACCATGCCTAAGAAAAAGTAACTAACCAAATAAAGTTCGCCTTTAGTTAAGCCGGAGTCTAACAAGAAACAAGCTCGGTTTCAAAAACCGTAAAAATAGGCAAATGGGAAAGGATAACAGGGGAACCGGGGAAGCAGGGGAACCGGGGAAACCGGTTCTTCCGTTCCCCACCTTCCCCCTTCTCCCTTTCTCCCCGTCCCCCCTTCTCCCTTTCCCCCCGTCCCCCCGTCTCCCTTTCCCCACCTTCCCCCTTCTCCCTTTCTCCCCGTCCCCCCTTCTCCCTTTCTCCCCGTTCCCCCGTCTCCCGTTCCCCCTTCCCCCGTTCTTTTCCCTCTTCCCCTTTTTCGCGTTCCGTGGCAAACTCCGCCAGCTTTCCCGTCCGGCCAATTTGGGCAACAGCAAGCATGAAAGACCTATATCGCTCGATCTAGGAGGCAAGCGCATGCTTCGAGGACTCTTTCGCACAAAAAATCTCGACGACATTTTGGCGGCTGTGGCTGGGCCACAATTCGCCTTGAAACGCACTTTAGGGGCTTTCAATGTGACGCTGATCGGCATCGGCGCAATCATTGGCGCCGGAATATTTGCGACCGTAGGATCGGCCGCGGCTGGCGACGCCACCGTAGGCCGGCCCGGCGCGGGACCCTCGCTGATGCTCTCTTTCGTAATTACTGGCGTCGTTTGCGGCTTTACCGCGCTCTGCTATGCCGAATTGGCTTCGATGGTGCCAATCTCGGGCTCGGCCTATACCTATTCATACGCGACCATGGGTGAACTCATCGCCTGGATCATCGGCTGGGATCTGATCATTGAATATGCTATCGGCAACGTCGCGGTCGCGATCAGTTGGGCGGAGTACTTTCACAAGCTGCTGCTGAACCTGGGCATACATTTTCCCCATTGGCTGGCCGCCGACTATCGTTCGGCGATGATACTGGCAAGCGAAAACCCGGCCGAGTACGCGAAACTTTTTGGCACCGCGCCGGAGATCTTTGGCGTTCCCATCATCATTAACTTTCTGGCTTTTGGGATTGTCGCGCTGCTGACAATCGTCCTGGTTTGGGGAATCAAAGAGTCGGCGAATTTCAACGCCGGCATGGTGGCAGTCAAGATCCTAGTGTTGTTGTTTTTTATTGGAGTGGCCCTGTACTTTGTCCCACCTTCTGAGATGGCCGCAAACTGGCGCCCGTTTCAACCGCAGGGATGGAGCGGTACCTTTGCCGGCGCCGCGCTGGTCTTCTTTGCTTACATCGGATTTGATGCGGTCTCGACTGTTGCCGAAGAGACCAAGAATCCGGCCCGCGACCTCCCGATCGGCATTATTGGATCACTGATCATCTGCACGGTCTTCTATGTGGTCGTCGCATCTGTCTTTACCGGGTTGATTCCTTTTCCAGCATTGCAACAGGTCTCGTCGTCCGGCCAGGCTGAGGCTTTGACCATGGCGCTCGACTATGTGGCTCCGGCCGGCGTGACCTTGCCTCAAACGATAGTTGCGTTTGGTTCGGTGGTGGCTCATACGGCCGTGCTGCTCGTCTTCCAGTTGGGCCAACCACGCATTTTCATGTCGATGGCTCGCGACGGATTGCTGCCGTCGGTGTTCGCCAGCGTTCACCCGCGTTTCAAAACGCCGCACGTTACCACGATCCTGACCGGCATCTTCGTGGGCGGCATCGCGGCGTTTGCCAACATCGAGTCGATGCTGAACCTCACAAACATCGGAACTCTGTTTGCTTTCATGTTGGTTTGCATCGGCATACCCATTCTTCGGCTCAAGGATCCGAATCGAAGGCGACCGTTTCGTGTTCCCTTTGGCGCCTGGCTGCTGCCGATGCTGGGCGCCGGGTCGTGCATTTTTCTAATGTATTACCTGGCAGCGGATACCTGGTGGCGTTTCATCGGATGGCTGGTATTGGGTATGTCGATTTACCTGGCATACGGCTACACCCGCAGCGCCATCGGCATGAAATTGGGAAGGCCAACCCGCACGCCTCTAACTCTTAAGATTGCGGCGCTGGGATTTTTGTCGCTCGCGGTCGGATTGTTCACCGTACCGCACGACATTGGCTTTTTGGGGGTCTTCGAGGCGGCGTTCAGCGCGGCTAACCCGCGTCACGCCCGGGCTCTTGTGGGCGTGCTACTAATTTTTACAGGTTTGGTCCTGGGCGCTGTGGGATCGGTGATGGTCGCCACAACTGCGACCGCTCGAAATGACAAGGGCTAATCGCCTGTCCGACAAACTTTAGTTTGTCGCTGATCCGGCTCGCTGATCCGGCTCGCTGATCCGGGTCGCTGATCCGGGGTCGCTGAGCAGGGATGTCGCCGAGGAACGACAAACTGAAGTTTGTCGGACAAAGAGTGACTCTACTAACATGACCTTAACTTTTCTCGCGCTCGGATTTGTTCTCCTGCTTGTTACTGCCTACCGTCTCTATGGCCGGTGGGTGGCGCGACAGTTTAAGCTCGATGATGCACGCACCACGCCCGCTCATCAGGTCAATGACGGCGTTGACTTCGTGCCCACCCGGCCCTTCTATCTTTTCGGACAACATTTTTCGGCGATCGCAGCGGCGGGTCCGATCGCCGGGCCGATTCTCGCTTGTCAGGCGTTCGGCTGGCTGCCGTGTTTGTTGTGGATCGGATTGGGGGTTGTGCTGATCGGAGCGGTTCATGATTTTTCGGCGTTGGCCGCTTCGGTCCGTCATGGCGCGACCTCAATTGCAGAAATCACTCGCGAGCATCTGGGTGGGCGCGCCGGGCGGGCAATGATGGGTTTCATCTGGATCGCGCTGCTTTATGTCATTGTCGCCTTTGCTGACATCACCGCCGGGACATTCGTGGCCGGGTCAGAAGAACTTCGTGCAACAACCGTCAATTTTAATCCGGGCGGCGCCGTGGCCGCAGCCAGCGTAATGTACCTCGGGCTGTCGGTCTTAATGGGTCTGGTCCAACGTTACCTTAAACCACCGCTGTGGCTCGTCACAATTATTTTCGTGCCGGCGGCGTTCGCGCTTGCGTGGGTAGGTACGATGACCTCAAACTTCTTTCTGCTCGATCACAAGACGTGGGGTGTGCTCATCATCCTTTATTGCGGCGTGGCTTCGATGGTGCCGGTTTGGGCTTTACTTCAACCGCGCGGTTATCTCGGTGGATTTATTCTCTACTCCGCGCTGTCTCTTGGCGTGATCGGCATTTTCTTTGGCGGCTACGAGATCCAACAACCGGCGTTCAAGTCGTTTGACGTGGGCGGCATGACCGGCATGCTCTTCCCGTTTCTCTTCGTGACGATTGCCTGCGGGGCGTGCTCGGGCTTTCATGGGTTGGTATGTTCAGGGACGACTTCAAAACAAGTCGATCGCGAATCGCACATCCGCCCGGTAGGTTACGGCGGCATGCTGGCCGAAGGCTTTGTCGCTTTGATTGCTCTGGTAACGGTGATGATTGTCGCCCAGGAGGCATTGCGTGGAAAGGCGCCTGGCACGATCTACGGCAACGGCATCGGTCAATTCCTCACGCTGATTATTGGCCAGGATAAGCTCGCATTTGCGGTCACGTTTGGGGCGATGGCGTTTTCGACCTTTGTATTCGACACGCTCGATGTCAGCACGCGTCTGGGGCGCTACATTGTCCAGGAGCTTTTCGGTTGGAAAGGGCGGGTGGGTGCGCTGGTGGGAACGCTCGGGACGATGGCCCTGCCCGTTTACTTCATACTTTTCGCGCCGCCCAACTCCTGGGCGAAATTCTGGACGTTGTTTGGAGCGTCAAACCAGTTGCTGGCCGCACTGACCCTGCTTTCAATCACCGTCTGGCTTTACCAGGCGCGCCAAAGGATTGCATTTACCCTGCTGCCGATGATTTTTGTCCTGGTAATCACGCTCTGGGCGCTGCTGACTCTGGTGGTGGGAAATCTGCGGCTCACCCGGATTGGCGCCGGTCAGTTTGATATCGAACTGGTTAACGCGATTTCCGCAGCCGCCCTGGTAATACTGGCTCTTTATCTTGCAATCATCGCCATCATCAAAGTCCGCGGCGATCGGCGAAGAGGCACTCTAGTTCCCGCACACTCTGCCGTTAGCCTCGACTGAGAAATTGGTAATTCAACCTGATCGTGTGATTTCGCCTAATTATTTGATCGCTTGTTCTTCGGTGGCCCGTTGCCTCGGGAAAGACCCACTCGAAATATTATGATTGCTCTTTGCTGCCTGATTGTATAGACTGCCACCGATACTGACTCGACCAATTGATACCTCGCGTTAACTCGTTGCGTTAAGTAACGCTGTCAATTGTTTGTGATCAGCCGGACGCCAGATAATCTCGGCACTGCTCACAATACTGACAGTTGAATTCTGTTAAACCTTTCGGCGGAGGGCACTCCCTTCTCGTCTGAGCCACTACTCCATTCTCTGCTCCAGGAGACTACCATGAATCAAAAACGATCAGTGCTCACTCTCTTTATTATTACTTTGGCAGTCGTAACTTTCGTCTTTGCCACCCAAGGGAAAGATGTTGCACCAACGCCACAAAGCGAACCAATGCCCCAACACATTGTTTACCGACACGTATTCCATCACATCGTCCTCCTCAAGGAGAAAGCAAACGCAGTCGAGCAGCAGGGTAAAAAGGAAGAGGCGGCATCGCTGCGTGCGTTTTACACGAATCAGGGGAAACTCAGCGAGCTCGAGGGCCAAGCCCTCGATGAAATCGCTGCCGAATGCGACCGAGAAGTAGCCAAGCAGGATGCTGAGGCTCAAAGGATCATTGATGCCGCCAGAGCTCGGCATCCGGGAGGCAGGCTCGACGTCGGCGAAACTCCGCTACCGCCGCCCCAGTTACTCAAGGTTATGCAGGAAGAGCGCAACGCCATTATCCTGCGCGCCCGCGACCGTTTACAGGCCGCCCTGGGAATGGACTCCTTCGCGCGTTTCGACGAGTACGTTCAGCGCAACATCGCGGATAAGCTCCAACCAGTGGCATTCAAACCTGAACGACCTGTACTTCCAGCCAGCCCACGCATGCAATCGCAGCAGGCCAATCCGCAGCAGTAACCGTGCTCACAACCGCTACTCGGGGAAGGACGATGAAGCCATGAAAATATCTATTCTTACTGCCATGTTGTTTTTTGCCCTCTGCTGCGTACTGCTGCCACAAACAGCCAAAGCGCAGACAGCCTATGGCATCTCCGCAATTCAGTACCAAAGCTCCACTGACCTCGTCGTGGGTTATTCAGCAACTGAGTTGGATTACTACGCGGGTTACTACTACGACCCATACGTCGAGGGCTATCTTTATCAGGGAAACACCAACGTAGACTACGGGTATAGTCTTGGATATAGCAGCTTCGTGCCCGCAGAGGTCGACACTTGGACCAGTGCCGTGGCCAGCACGGTATACACACTAATCAGTGACCATTATGTAGTCGGGTATTATTATTACTACGACTATTATGGAAACCTTTTCTACTATGATCCTTATGGCTATAGCTACTTTTCGGGCGGGAGCTATGGTGGATGGTATGACTTCTTCGGCCCTGGCCCCAGCACTTATTGCAGTTACCAGTTCTTCTACTTAGGCTCCACGGGGGTACAGATTGTCACCCCAGACTGCAATGCAAATAGTTCGGAGCATTATGATCCGCTCATTCCTGCTTGTGCTCCCGCGCCGAAGTTAGTTGGTCCTGACTCAGTTACCAGAACCAATCCCGCGACTTTCACAATCCAGAACGCTACTAACGCGACGATCTCTGATTGGAAGTTCAGCGACGGCGCTAATACTGTGACTCGAGGGTCAAATCTAGCAAGTACCACCTGGACTGGAACGATGGTGATTACTGGGACCGTGACAGTGAAGGTCGTAAGGAGCGGAACTACGTTCAATCTTTCGAAGAATATAACGGTGAATGACCGTACTACGCTGACCCTTCCCGCCGTGCCCGCAACAAAAGTGCTGAACAACCACGTTTCGCAGTCCGGATGGATGCCAGGCTTACCAAGTCCTCCGTTCCCAAATTCGAAATTGGGCATCGCGCGAGTGGAATTGGCTTTCGACTTTGATTGGGGTTCCCTTGGCGATGGCGGGCCCAATAATGGGTATAAATATGTCGTCAAGGTATATGACATAGATCGTCAAGCCAACCTCAACAGCGTCTGGCTATTCTGCATCAGCCCAGATCTGGAAAACACGAGCAGCACTTTCTATCAAGCCCAGTGTGGAGATTGGCCGGCAAATCCCAACGGGTTCATCTCTGGAGCGACGTTGTTGGCTAACACCGTTCGTCACGAATCAGGAACGGGAACGGGAATCCTGAGCCATCGCAATCAGTATCTGACGGCCCACAACCACACAGCCAATAATCTCGGATCAGTGGGTGAAAGGCAGGTCGGCGCACCTTCAACCAGCGTGCAAACCTTTATTAACAACGTGGTAAACACATTGACGGCCAGACGAAGTGTAATTACCACAGCACACTCTGCTGAACCATGTAATGGTGTGGTGAATGTTGACAATAACTGCAGTTTCCAGGGGAACATCAATTACGCACCATACCAGTCATGTTCGACGGCAACACCGACGCCAACACCGACACCGACGCCAACACCGACACCGACGCCAACACCGACACCGACGCCAACACCGGCTCCGACGCCAACACCGACTCCGACGCCAACTCCGACGCCGACGCCGACGCCGACGCCGACACCGACTCCGACTCCGGAGCCACCCGGCCCTTGCCGTCCCCAGCCAGCCAATGGGAAGGCTCCCGTTATTGTTTGTTAATCTCAGTCAGATGAGTGGTATTAGGACTAGAACAAGGCGGAAAGAGCAAGTTTAACGTAAGGAAAACTGATCGCAGGGTTCCTTACGTTGAACTTGTGTTGGAACTTCAATTCGGAGATAAGTATGGTCATGATAAGGCCGAACAGAATACTGGTTGGGAGGGTTTTGATGCCAGCGCTGTTAATGATAGGAGTCTTGGTCGTAACTTTGGCCGTGACTAACCATCAAAAGCGAACCAACAATGGGCCAAGGCAAGACCCTAACTTCCTCGATTTGACCGCTTATGAATCCGCGGAGGATCGACCACCGCGGACCGGCGGAGGTTTGGCAAGTTCTGTCGGTGGTGCTGACTCGCTTAAGTCGGCGCCTCTCAAAATCACTTTGCAAGCGTTAGATAAACGCAATTACCACTTTGGAGATCAAGTGACTTACGAAGTCACGCTTGAGAACATCACCACGAGCGTTCTGACGATTCCATGGTCACCCGACCCAAGCAAGGTTGGACTGGACGGCCCGGTGAATCCACCTGTTTATTTCGAGGCGTCTCTTAGCCTGGTCGCCGAGGACGAAACCGCAGGCCCGCAGTTCATTGACTCGCACCGGATCTTTGGCGCACCAAGCGTGCCCGGCAGCTTAAAGATAGTTCGGCCCAGAGAAAAGGTAAGAATTCGAGCGGCTGGTTCCTGGCAGTTTACGGACTCAAGCGTAGCTCGGCGAGTGCTTGCCAAATCACCTTTCACAGTCAAAGTGCGCGCCAACTTCAGACTTGGAGGAGGTTCTTCGATTCAGCAATACAAGACGGCCATCTCATCTAATAGCCAAACGGCGGTCTTAAGAAAACCAGACGATAACTAGGGAAGCGCCTACTGCCTAACCTCCCCTCTTCCCCTTCTCCCATCTTCCACCTCAGCAGCGTCTGGACAGTTTGCACTCGAATCATCAATAATACGCAATTTCGGTAGGACCCCAGGGCCGGCACGGAGAAAGAGGTGCCCCGCTACTGGGAGCCTTGAACAATTTTAGAAGCGGGTTCGCTGAAAGCAGCGATCTCGGCATTATTAAACATAAGACCGGCATAATTAAACATAAGAAAGGTTTCCTCAGGGCAGAAATTCGCTGAGCGCAATCATCAGCATCGCTGGCTGTTTTGCGCAGCGTTTCTCTTTAATAACATCATGAATGAGAACTTAAACCGAACCCGATTTACAGTACCAACAAACATTTTCGCGCGCTTTCGCAAACCGTTTTTGATCTTCTCCGCGCTCTTCATCGCTCTGATTGCCGGCACGTCGTCGGCTTTCGGCCAGGCGCACGGCGGAGAGGCCAATCTAATACTCCCGGATCTTTCCGAGGTCACTTTCTTCGGCGGCATTGACGGGCACAACCTGCTCCTGGTAGGCATAGTTATTTGCATCCTGGGTTTGCTCTTCGGGTTGGCTATTTACATGAACCTGAAAAAGCTGCCCGTTCACCGCGCCATGCGCGAGATCTCCGAACTGATTTACGAAACGTGCAAGACCTACCTGATTACCCAGGGTAAATTCATTCTGATCCTGGAAATCTTTATCGGCGCCGTCATTGTTTTGTATTTCGGAGTCCTGCGAGGTGAGGAATTTGGTCCAGCCCGGGTGATCATCATTCTGGCGTTCAGCCTTGTCGGCATTGCCGGCAGCTATGGCGTGGCCTGGTTCGGAATCAGAGTCAACACATTTGCCAACTCCCGCACGGCCTTTGCCAGTCTCGAAGGAAAACCTTTTCCGCTGCACGCCATACCGCTAAAAGCCGGCATGAGCATCGGCATGATGCTGATCAGCGTCGAGTTGCTAATCATGCTGGCCATTCTGCTCTTCATTCCGGGAGAGTACGCCGGCCCATGCTTCATCGGTTTCGCCATCGGAGAATCACTCGGCGCGGCGGCGCTGCGTATTGCCGGCGGTATTTTCACCAAGATTGCCGACATCGGCTCTGACCTGATGAAGATCGTCTTCAAGATCAAGGAAGACGATGCCCGCAACCCTGGCGTCATTGCCGATTGCACCGGTGACAACGCCGGCGACTCGGTAGGACCAAGCGCCGACGGTTTCGAAACTTATGGCGTCACCGGCGTGGCTCTGATCACATTTATCCTGATCGCCGTGCCTAATCCGACGGTTCAGGTGCAATTGCTCGTCTGGATCTTCGTCATGCGCATCATGATGATAATTGCGAGCGCCGTGTCGTACTTTGGCAACAGCCTGTTTGCCAAAGCCCGTTACCAGAACGCCGCGGAGATGGACTTTGAAGCCCCGCTGACTTCACTCGTCTGGATTACTTCAATTGTCTCCGTAGCGCTGACGTTCATCGTTTCGAAGCTAACCGTTCCCACTCTGGGCGGCGATGCTACCCTGTGGTGGAAGCTCGCCATCATCATCTCCTGCGGCACGCTGGCGGGCGCGATCATTCCCGAGTTGGTCAAGGTATTTACTTCCACTAATTCACGGCACGTTAGCGAGGTGGTAACGTCTTCGCGGGAGGGCGGCGCCTCGCTGAACATTCTTTCTGGTCTGGTGGCGGGCAATTTCTCGGCCTATTGGCTGGGCATCAGTATTGTGGGTTTGATGGCAATTGCCTATTTTATGACTAATCTGGGACTGGGCGTTTTGATGGTCGACCCCCTGGCGGCCCCCGTGTTCGGCTTCGGTTTGGTGGCTTTCGGATTCCTGGGCATGGGACCGGTAACCATTGCCGTTGACTCTTACGGCCCGGTGACCGACAACGCGCAATCGGTTTACGAGCTGTCGTTGATCGAGCAGGTTCCAAACGTCGAAGAAGAAGTTAAAAAGGACTTTAACATCAGCGTAAACTTTGCGCGCGCAAAGCATCTTTTGGAAGAGAACGACGGCGCCGGCAATACGTTCAAGGCGACCGCCAAGCCCGTGCTGATCGGCACCGCAGTGGTCGGCGCGACCACCATGATCTTCTCCATCATGATGCTGCTCACGAATGGATTAACGACCAATACCGAAAGTCTATCGCTGCTTCATGCCCCCTTTGTGCTGGGCCTGATTACCGGTGGAGCAGTCATTTATTGGTTCACGGGAGCTTCGATTCAGGCGGTGACGACGGGCGCCTATCGCGCCGTCGAGTTTATCAAGGCCAACATCCGGCTCGAGGGAGTCGAGAAGGCCTCAGTAACGGACAGCAAAAAGGTGGTCGAGATCTGCACGCAGTACGCGCAGAAAGGAATGTTCAATATCTTTCTGACGGTGTTTTTCTCGACTCTGGCTTTTGCCTTTGTTGAGCCGTTCTTTTTTATCGGCTATTTGATCTCGATCGCTGTCTTTGGTCTTTACCAGGCGATCTTCATGGCCAATGCCGGCGGCGCGTGGGACAACGCGAAAAAGGTTGTCGAAGTTGATCTGAAACAGAAAGGCAAGGCCCTGCATGATGCCACGGTCGTCGGCGATACCGTAGGCGATCCTTTCAAAGACACGTCATCGGTGGCGTTGAATCCGGTGATCAAGTTTACGACGCTGTTTGGCTTGCTGGCGGTGGAGTTGGCGGTAAGCCTGACTCTCCGAAATGACGGTGACCCAACCTTGACGCATGTCCTGGCTTTGGGATTTTTCCTCGTATCAGTCTTCTTCATCTGGCGGTCGTTTCACCGGATGCGCATTGGCGCTTTGGCGCTGGAGCCGGCTAAGGTCTCAGTGGAGCCGATTGTCGATCAGGCCAAGGCTGCGGATCTGTGAGATGATGGCAGGGCCCGGGAGTCCTGGAAAATATGAATACTACTTACGCTAAGCCCGACACATTACCCGACACATTAATAGCCACGGCACTGGCGCCGCTGGACTGGACGCGGTCTGTTTCGCTGGTGTTCGCATTCAGTTTGCTGATGGCGCTCTCGGCGCAGATTGTCATTCCGATCGGGCTTATCCCGATTACCGGGCAAACCTTCGTCGTGTTGCTGACGGGCGCGCTCCTTGGCTCTCGCCTTGGCGCAATGGCGATGATGGTCTATCTCATCGAAGGCGCCAGCGGTCTTCCCTTTTTCCGCGGCGGCGCGAGCGGTTTGGCCCACCTTTTTGGCCAGACCGGTGGATATCTGGCGGCTTTTCCGGCGGCAGCCTTCATCACGGGTGCTTTCGCGGAGCACGGCTGGGATCGTCGGTTTTTAACGGCGGTGGCGGCCATGGCCATCGGCTCAGTGGTGATTATGCTCAGCGGCTGGGCCTGGTTTTCGCTTATCACCAACACGTCCGCGCTAAAGGCATTTGAACTAACCGTGTTGCCGTTTCTTCCCGGCGACATTATCAAGATCGTCCTGGCGGCGACCGCGCTTCCCGCCGGCTGGCATCTGCTCAAGCGCCAGGCTTCTAACAAGAGCTAATCAGGCGCAACTGCTCTACCCCTAGGATCGCTCAAGAACGAAACCGTGGCTTAGGCCTTCCTGCTAGGGTTTTGGTTTTTTTAGATCTTGACCTATCTACGACAGATGTAGTAGAGTCAACCTCGTTCGTAGTAATCCTGTTTTTCACCAGAGCATTCGAATGCCCAAGTCTCAACAAGTAAAGCTAACCAGATTCGAAATGGAGATCATGGAAGCGGTGTGGTTTCTTGGTCAGGCTTCGGTCCGCGAAGTTCAGGAGCAGTTGCCTGAGAAGAAGCGCCCCGCCTATACGACCGTGCAAACGATCATTTACCGGCTCGAGGAAAAAGGCGCGGTACGGCGGATAAAGAAGATTGGCAACGCCCATATCTTCGAAGCCGTGGTGACACGCAAGGCGGCTCACAAACGCTTGATCGACGAGATGCTTAATGTTTTTGGGGGATCACCGCGCTTACTGATGGCCCAACTTGTCGAGACGGGCCAACTCACGCTTGACGACATAAAAGATTTGGAAAGCACGCTCGCGACGATGGCCGCTGGCAACCAAAGAGCAGAGGGGGAGGCTTTCGGAAATCAAAAACCGCAGGGCCTCGACAAACGTCGCGGAGGGAGCGCGAAATGACTTCGGCTCACCAATGGCTGGCGAAGGAGGCTGCCTGGGTGTGGCCGGCTGTTGCTGACCATTTGTGGCAGGCAACGATTTTTGCCCTTATAGTCCTCACTGCGTCTTTAGCGCTCCGGCGCAATCCGGCAAGAGAGCGACACTCCTTTTGGCTCCTCGCCTCAGTCAAACTCATTGTGCCTACTACCATCTTCGTCATCCTCGTGGAACAAACTGGTCTTGACGCGTCCTGGCTCTTCAGAGGGATGCAACCAACGCCGCAAAGCTACGTGCTCCTCGAAGGGTTTACGGCGCCGGGCTCAGCGCTTGCCATTAACTATGAGTCGAATGCACTTGCCGGCGAAGCCGTCCGGCATAACGAAGTTTACTGCGCGCTGACCGCGGTGTGGCTGATCGGCTGCTCGACGCTTCTGGGAGTGTGGGGATGGCGGCGGCGGAGATTTCTCGAGGCGGTGAAGCTGGGAAGAAGCCTCCAAAGCGGCCGCGAATGGGAGACTCTAAAACGGGCGCAGAATTCGCTAGGGCTCCGGGCCGAAGTCAAGTTGATTGTTGTTCCCCAGAAAATCGAACCGACTATGTGCGGAGTATTACAGCCGGTAGTGCTGCTGCCGGAATCTCTCGCAGAACAGCTCGACGATGGAGAGCTCGAGGCGATAATGCTTCACGAACTCGTCCATATTCGCAGACGCGACAACTTAATCGGGAACCTGCAGATGCTCGTCTGCGCGGTATTCTGGTTTTACCCGCCGGTGTGGTTCATAAGCCGCAAGCTCTCCGACGAGCGGGAGCAGGCTTGCGATGAAAAGGTGCTGGAAGTCTACAAAGTGCCGGAAACTTACGCTGCAAGCATTCTTAAGGTTGTGCGATTTTGCTTTGGATGGAACACGGCCGGAATGCCTGGCTTAGGAGCCGGTTCTAATCTACGAAGGAGGTTTGAAAACATCATGTCGTCAAATGTCTCAAAGCGCAGCGGGAAACGAGGGCTCCTCTTGCTGGCCGGATCGCTGTTAGGTTTGGCGCTCGTGCTGATGGTTGCGGCGGGGATGCACAACCGGGCATTTGCCGGCCGATTTGGTAGTGTGGCAAATAGAGCCGACCAATCGGATACGATTGCTCTGACGAGCCACGACGGCCTTCGTTCTGATCTTGAAAGCGAGTTAGTCCAGAAGGCTAAGAAGAGCAGGAAGGGCCGCGCGACAGAGCCGCCGCCATCGCCGCCACCACCACTCCAAGGAAGTCAGCCGCTTCCGCCATCCCAAGGAAGTCCGGCACCGCCACCAAGGCGCATGCCGCCGCCTCCGCCACCCCAAGAGAGTCCCGCGCCGTCGGCACCCAGGCGTGTGCCGCCGCCACCGCCGCCTCGGCAACCTGAACAAACGCCGGCAACCCAACCTTCTGCCTCTATGTCTTCCGTCGCTGCGCAGAATAAAACTTCCAGCGCTGCAAAGAATGAAGAGTCCTCTCAAAAAACAGACAAACGTAAAGTGGTCATGGGAGAACTCATCGAAGCTCCGCGTCCTGAGTATCCGAACGAAGCAAGGAAGCAAAAGATCGAAGGCAGGGTCACCGTGAATATCGTAATTGGCGATGAGGGCAAGGTGATTTCAGCTCGCGCCGCAAGCGGACCTTCGATCCTGCACGATGCATCGGTGGCGGCGGCGTATAAGGCCCGCTTCAAACCTACGTTGGTCGATGGCAAGCCAGCAAAGGTAACCGGCGCCCTGAGCTATGAGTTTGCCCTGGACGACAAATAGAGTCCCTTGTTGAGTCACCCAATCCTTGTAAGACAGCGAAGATCGACATTGAATCTGAAAGTCCAGAAATATTTCATCATCCCGGCATTTTTGTTGCTGCCGTTACTTGCGAATGCGCAACAACTTAGTCCTGAACAAATAAGGGGGTTGCTCGAGAGAGACCGCTGCGTTACGTTAGCCGAGAAAAATGTCAAAATTTGTAAAGCCGATTATTTGTCAGACGGCAACTCGATGGAAGCGATATCCTTTCGCCCCCTTGCTGAAGGTAAATATCCCGGACTCCTGCTCACGCACACGCCCTTCACGCTGGCGACGATTTTGGCCCAGCAGCGGTTTGCCTGCTTGTTGGTCGAACAGCCTGGCTTTGGGAAGTCTGAGGGAAAACGCGACTTTGTTGGTCCCCGTACTATCAAAGCGCTGATTACCGGCTTTAAGAAGTTCAAACGGGAGCCCTATGTAGATTCAGGCAAGATGGGAATCTTCGGCTATTCGCGCGGCGCAATGGCGGCCGCGCTGATGACGGTGCGGCTCGGTAAAGATGTGCGAGCAGCCGCTTTCGGCGCCGGAGCTTATGATTTCAAAAAGGCCTACTCTGAAATCAAGATTGAAGACATCCGCAGAAACATGGAAACCGAAACCGGGATGACCGCAAAGGCAGTTAAAGAGCGTTCCGCGGTTCTCCAGATGAAGAATCTCAAGACTCCAGTGCTCATTCTCCACAGCGAACAGGACGAAACCGTCCCCGTCACCCAGGCGCTTGCTTTGCGAGACCGCTTGAGGGAACTCAAAAAAGACTTCGAGATCAAATTATCTCATAAGGGAAAACACGGTTTCATAGACGGTGATTTCCTTGCCAACGTGATCGAATTTTTCAGCCGTAGGCTCGGGACTTCTCAGAAGCCCGGATCCGCCGACCACGGTAAGCAGTTCCGTGGTTGAGTGCGTCGTTTGGGTGACTGCGGAGTGTCTGCGACCAGGGTGGCACTAAACCGGGCCTGGACTCATCCAAATCAAGCCTTCCGCTTTGCATCACTTGTCTGCGAACAGTTATCCTTCCTCACTTCTATGTACACACTAAGGGTACGCTCCCATCACCGGGAAGAGTTGGTGGAGTTTACCGAACAGGTCGAGAAGAAACTGGCTGAGTCTAAAGCGCACGACGGCGTGGTAGTGCTCTATGTGCAGCACACGACTGCCGGACTGACGGTCAATGAAAACGCCGATCCCGATGTGCCGCGAGACATGCTGCACGCGCTACGCACCTTGCTCCCTCAGTACGGCATGGATTTCCGTCATGGCGAAGAGAATTCCGACGCTCACATTAAAGCAAGTTTGGTGGGTTCGTCGGTGACGGTGCCGTTCAAGGACGGAAAGCTGTTGTTAGGCCGCTGGCAAGGAATTTTTCTGTGCGAGTTTGATGGCGGGCGCGAGCGGCAGGTCATTATGATGATTCGCTGAGTACTTGAAAGATAGAAGCGATAATCTGAGAAAATCTTTATCTCGTAAATAACGAAGGAGAGCTGTATGAAACCGACAAATGAGAATTCAGGAGGTGGTTTTCTTTCCGCCAGTCCGATCCTCGCTCCTCAACCTGACGTTTGCAACGGCTACGGAGCATGTTCACAGTCGGGATGCAATTGCAACCAATTTGAGGGGAGTGGCAGCACCTGCGCCAACTCGGGTTGTGGGCATTCCTATTCTGACCATTTGTAATTCCGTTTGGCTGGATAGGGTCCACCCCATGCGAGCAAAACCGTCAGCGATCTCTGGTCAACCACTGCGGGCTAACCCAGCTTGAGTTCCAGAGCCACCTACGAAAAGTTTGCGCCCCAGTATGACGCAGTGATGCGGCCGCTGGAGCGCTGGTTTCTGACTCGCCTCCGCGCCGAAACTTTTGGTTTATTACCTGAGAGCGCTCGCATTCTCGAACTCGGCGCCGGCACTGGGCGCAACTTTGTCTTCTATCCAGTGGCGGCGAGAGGCGTGGCTACCGAACCAGCCGGCGCAATGCTCAAGATCGCTCAGGAGAAACAGCGTCCCGCAGCGGTGGCCCTGCTGCAAAGTAACGCCGAGGAACTGCCTTTCAAGAACGCCGCTTTTGACGCAGCATTCGCGTCGCTGGTTTTCTGCTCAGTCTCGTCTCCGCAGAGAGCATTTTCAGAGCTGCGTCGAGTCGTAAAACCCGGCGGCACCATTCTCTTGCTGGAGCACGTTCGGCCCGGTGGGCTGCTTGGTCCGATGTTCGACTTTCTAGATCTGGTGACCTTTCCACTATTTGGAGATAATCTCAATCGGCGCACGGCGGATGAAGCGCGGGCGGCTGGTCTTCAGTTGCTGAAAGTCGAGCGGAGGCTGGCCGGTATTATTAACTTGATTACCTGCCGCGTCTGATACCTAAAAATGTTTTTGTTAACGCTATCGTTGGTAATGTTCCTGATTAGCCCCGGTGTCCGACAAACTTCAGTTTGTCGTCCGGTTGCGGCGATTCAGGCTGCAGCCATTCAATCTATCTCAGCAAACGAAACTCTCGAGCGAGCGCGACAAACTCAAGCTTATCGGGCTGATCAGGCGCCGGCAAAGTCAGTAAAAATTGAAAGCAGTTTCGATCCGGCGAAAGACGTAACCACCGTCCGGCTTGTGCCCGTGCAGATTTCCGGCCCGAAAGACAAATATCACAGTCTTCATTTCAGCGCTTCGTACAGCTATCCGGGCCGCGTTTCGCAAAAGCCTCAGGCCATCGATTTTGAACTGAACTCAGTGGTCAAGGCCCGCAAGTTGAAAACCGATCTTTACGTGGTGTTTGTGATCAATGGGGAAACGATCTTCCTCAGCTCTAACAGGTCTGCCATTCGGAATCCCGTTCCCGGACGGCGGTGGGTGGGCGAGCGGTTGATCTTCCACATGCCTTACGAAGTCTTGCTTAAGATAACCAATGCAAAGCAGGTTGAGATCAGGATGGACGCCGTCAGCTTCGAGTTTGGTGAAGCGCAGTTACAAGCCCTTCGCGAATTCGTTTCTCGGACACAATTTGAAAATTGAAAGTCAGCACCATTCGCAAGAGCTGACTCGAACCTCTCTTCGTGTTGCTTCGTGAGGCTTAGTGGATCGGGTTGTTTCTCGACGCCGAACCTGATTCAAAATCGGAATTTTTCTTATTTTAGACTCTTCAGCACGTCGGCAAACTTCTCAATATCACCGCGCGTGCGTTCCAACAGACGCCGGCTCTCGAGGTAAGCGGCCCAGTTGGGCGTTTGAGTCAGAGCTTTTTGGGTGTCGGAATCCAGTGCCTGGGCCATCACTGCGATCAGATCGCTGACAACGCGAGTGTGTTCGAGTAATGATTCGATGATCGAGTAGGCAAGTTGCGCCTGCTCGTAGTCGAGGTCCGACGGTGACTCTGGTGCTGTGCTTGAAACCTCCTGATCAGCCATCTTCAAAGCCCGCCGCCGCAAACGATCTCAGCCCCAATCGATGCGGGCCTCCTATTAGGAAATTGATTTAACCTCTGACGCCAAAAGCCACATCCCCGGAATGCACAACCGCACCGCACCATGCATGACAATCACATCCCGCTGCTGATAGCGCAACCAAAAGGGGCGATCCACGAACTCCCACAAATTGTTCACTAAACCTTTAGGAGAGTGCCATAGGGCTAGATTCGTGGTTGGCCGTAAGAATCGCTCAAGAAGCGACCCGAAGAATTGTTGCACATAGCAATTCGATAACGTCAAGACAGTTCTCCGAACCAACTCCCCCGCACGAACGGAAGCTCGGAAACTTTGGCAGCAATCTCTCCGTCGGTCGAAGTCACATTTACTTCAGTGCCGGGCGCGGCCTGATCAAATTTAACGTATCCCATCGCAATTGTATGGCCGAGGTACGGAGAAGAAGTGGTTGAAGTTATTCGGCCAACATCCTTACCATCAACGGACCTAACCGTTGCCTCACGATCGAGACTGACCAGCCGATCGAAAGCAAAACCGGTCAATTTCTTGGCAACATGACCCCGATACTTTATGCGCGCGATGATCTCCTGCCCCACGTAACAACCCTTGGTGTAGCTGACCGAGTCTTCCAGAGCTTCCGTTACGACGGTATTCTCATCCATATCTTGTCCATAACGCGGCCGACCGGCCTCAATCCTGAGTACCTCGAGCGCATCATGGCCAACCGGGCGCGCCCCAGCGGTTACGAGCGCCTCCCAGATTGCCTGCGCATCCTCGACGCCTACAACCAGATCAAAGCCGTCTTCGGCCGTGTGAGTGGCGCGCCAGAGTGTTAACTCCCGTTGCTGCCATTTGATTTGGGCCAGGCCGTCTTTTGGCATGCCCGCTACCGATTCGGCAAACAAGGTGCTAATGATTTTTGCGGCTTGCTTTCCCTGAACTGACAAGAGCGAAGTCTGGTCAGTTACCTCCTTCAAATGAAAGTCACCGGCGAGAGTGAACCGTTGGATCGTCTGAAAAACTTTTTCGCGGGTGGCTGCCTCCGTGTCAATCAAAAACCCATTTTCGATGCGGCCGACGCGCACGCTTCCGATCAAACGGCCCTGAACGTTGGGAAAAGCAGCGGGCATCCAGCGGTTCTCTGCGAGCGTCTTGACGTCGTTCGTGATTAGGCCGTTGAGGAACTGCTCGGCCTCCGAACCACTGACGTGAAATCGTGCTCGCGAAGAAAGATCGATCAATCCGGCGCCGCTTTCGCGAACGGCGGCATACTCAAACAACTCGTCGCCGTATGAAGCGGGAATCAAACATCCGTCCCGCTCCTTCATCGTGGCCCCAAGGCCCAAGTGTGTCTCGTGTAAGCGCGATGTGCGCGATGCGTCGGCAACGACTTGTTCAGTTGCTTTAGTCATGATTGCTTCCGATGTCGCCGTTTCCTTAATATCCGGCGGCCCAAGCCAAGTAATGACGGCAAGAGAAACTCCAGAAATCGTTTTGAAACGGTTTCAGTGTGTCCAATCCTTTCTACACGCGGGTAAAGCCCGGTGTAGTCAAGAAGCGCCGCGTTCAACTGGCGGCACTCTCGCCAGTCGCATCGCCTGTTGGACCACGCGGTAATCTTCCAACTGAGCCGCCTCGCGCCGGTGCGAAGCCAACACCTGCGGGCTGGGATGATAAATCGGCACCAGCAGGCGGCCATCCCAATCAACGATCTTTCCGGCGGCTTCTTTCAAACTCAACTCATGCCATTTAATGCGCTTTAATGCCTCGAGCGCAACTGACCCCAGCGTCACAATGATGAATGGGTCGATGACTTGAATAGTTCGCCTCAGGAATTCGGAGCAGTTTGCCACTTCGGTTTGGGTGGGTTTGCGGTTCGCTCCCGATGCGGTGCGTGGATTACACAGAGCCGCGCTGGTGATAAAGATCTGATCGCGAGTCAAATCTATGGAAGAAAGAAAGCGATCGAAATTCTTGCCGGACTGGTCACCAGAAAAGGGGACGCGCGTGCGGTCGGCGCCTTTGCGGCCCGGCGCCTCGCCAACAAACATCACGCGAGCGGCCACCGAGCCGTTCAAATCGCTCAAGACGGCGGTTCTTCCACACATTGCGGTGCACCGCCGGCACGCCGCGGCTTCGGCGGCAAGTTGCGCGAACTGCGATTGTCCGACAAACTTTAGTTTGTCGATTTGGATGAAAGGCGACATTGGATCCAATGATATTGTCCGACAAACTTTAGTTTGTCGACCTTTGCTGAAAAGGCGACACCACCGATCTCCAGGGGAAGCGACAAACTGAAGTTTGTCGGACATTTTTAGGGGAAGCGACAAACTGAAGTTTGTCGGACATCTATTTCACTACTGTGATCTCACGCGTGGTGATGTTAAATTCTCCGTTCGTCACTGGCCGATCGTCTGGGCCCAGCAACTCCAGCCTTACCGTATGTTTACCCGGCAGCCACCCAGAGAGCCACACGGGCTCCCACCTATCAATATAGCGAGCCTCGTCGTCGTCGATAAAATAACGCACGCGGTACTCTCCGCCGTCCCCTTTTAATCTGGCATTCGTGAGCCAGAAATCGATCATGATCGGATCGGCCTCGCTGCCCTTGTACTCACCTTTGGGACGGCTGTACGTGAGCAAGGGCCGATTCGGGTCGACGTCTCCCGCAGGATTGGCCGGCTTATCCTTGCCTTCATCTCCGGCATTGTTATTCGCCATTGTTTGACCGGTGTTTGTCGTGGTGGTTTGGGCCGCGTCGCCACCGCCTTTGACGGTAAACGTTACCATCTGAAAGGCACCGGCATTTTTGTAACTTTGGTGCCACGGTCGCGAAGGAAAGACTCGCAATGTGTGCTTTCCGGCTATGACATTGCGCAACTCGAAAGGTTGGTTCAAATCGTAATAAGCTTCATACGGTTCATTGTCCAAAATCACGTGAACATGATTGCCTTCTCCGGTGGCTGGATCCTTACTCGGTTTGTATCCTTTGAGTTCCCCGGCCAAATGAAGCTTTACTGCCACCACTGAACCGTTAATTACCGACCCATCGGCAGGCGAGACGATGTGCAACTCCGGCTGGGCCTCCTCCTGCTCGCCGCGAGCCTGCACGTCATCGAGCACTTCCTGCGGCGGTGGCACGACGCGCAAAACCTGTCGCGGCGGCGGCGAAACCGTGGTGGTCGCAGTCGTGTTGGCGTTGTTCGGGTCACTGGAGCAGCCAGCAAACAGCAAAACGGCAATCAGGCTCACCACCAAAGAAAGAAATCGTTCGTAATGAGTTTTCATTTAGCCCCCATCTTTGGTTTTTGGCTGAGGCTACGCAATGAGTATCGCAAATGTTGACCGAGAATCGTGCGAAACATTGGAGAAATGCGGGGGGGCAAATTCTTGAGTTACCAATCATCCACCGATTACGCAGATTCACAAACAAAAATAGGCACAAGCACCAGCCGGCCATTGCTGCCTCCTCTTCTCTGATCCGTGTAATCTGCGTAATCGGTGGATCCAAGCTAGACATTTATCCTAAGCGATGCAAAAATCCGCGCCATCTGGCGGTTCAGCAATTCAAATTCATTCTAACGGAGGGCGCAGCTCACTTCGCGCGAATTCATGAGCAAAGAATCTCTTCGCTTAACCTATTTTGTCATTTTCACCCTGTTGCTGGCCGCGGCTTTGTCCATCGGCTGTAATGGGAAAACCGAAACGGCTGAATTCAAACCCGAGATCCTACCGCTTCCTCAACAGTTGACTACGTATGAAGCGATGCCGGTCCCTGCCGATAATCCTTTGACTCCCGAAAAGGTGGCCCTGGGCCGGCAGTTGTTTTTTGACGAACGGCTGAGCGGTGATGGCTCACGCTCGTGTTATTCGTGCCATGTTTGTGAAAAGGGATTGACGGACGGCTTGGCAAAAGCAGTTGGAGCTTTCAACAAGCAATTGCCGCGCAGCAGCCCAACGCTTTGGAACATTGGCTATCACCGGGAGTTTTATTGGGATGGTCGCAGCCCCTCGCTCGAGAAACAGGCGATGGCCGCCTGGACCGGGGCGAACATGGGCGCGAAGGCGGACGAGATTGCCGCGAAGCTGAACGCGATTGAGGGTTATCACACGCAATTCCACAACGTGTTCGGTGGAGACGCGACTCCTGACAACATCGTGATGGCTATTGCGGCCTATGAACGAACGATCATTAGTGGAGACACGGCCTGGGATCGTTACCGTGCCGGCGATCAGACGGCGATGAGCGAAAGCGCGGTGCGCGGCTGGAATGTTTTTCAGGCGATCAAGTGCACCAACTGCCACGATGGAGTATTGCTGACTGATCAGCAGTATCACAACGTTGGTATCGGAATGGACCAGAAGGAACCCGACGTGGGCCGGTTCAAAGTAACCAACAATTCGCAGGACACAGGAGCGTTTAAGACACCAACGCTTCGCGACATTTCAAAGTCAGCCCCTTACTTCCATGACGGCAGCGCGGCGACGCTCGAAGAGGCGGTGGACATCATGCTGGGCGGCGGTAAGGCAAATCAGTATCTCGACCGCAAGAACCTGGAAAAACACAACGTGCTGCCGGATCAGCGGGCTGCCTTGCTGGATTTTCTCAGGGCATTGGACGTGGACTGCAATCTGAAGAAGCCGCCGCTCCCGCAGTGATTTTAGCCGCGGATTTACGCGGACAAACGCGGATCAGAGTAAGAGCGGTCAGAGATCAAGGCAAAAGGCCACAGATCACACAGATAGGCGAGATCAACACACAGTAGGCACTGAGCAGAAAAAGGTGTAGGGCGGCGGTCTTCGTTTGTTGTTCTGATCTATCTCATCTGCGTAGATCTGTGGCCGTGCCTGTTTTTCTGATCTGCGTCTATCACGTAATCCGCGGCAAAAAATTTCCGCTCCTCAACCCAGCGTCTTCTTGACTAGCGCCACGAAGTCTTGAATGTCGCTTTCGGTCGTGTCAAACGAAGTCATTAAGCGCACTTCCGAACTCTGTTCGTCCCAAACATAGAAAAAGTATTCCTTCTGGAGCCGCGGCACGAACTTCTTAGGAACGCGCGCAAACACCCCATTCGATTCCACGTTCTGAGTGATCTCGATCTGCGGAATCTTTCTCAGTTCCCTTGCCAGGATTTGCGCCATCCGGTTCGCATGCTCGGCGTTTTTTAGCCAGAGATCATTCGACAAGAGCGCCTCAAACTGCGCCGAGATAAAACGCATCTTCGAGGGCAGATGCGTCCCTTGCTTGCGGGTGTACTTAAAGTCTTTCGCCAGAGTGCGATCGAAAAACACCACGGCTTCGCCATACATCATGCCGTTCTTGGCGCCGCCAAACGAAAGCACATCAACACCCGCATCCGTAGTAATGTCGCGCAGCCTTACCTTCAAGCTGGCCGCAGCGTTAGCGATGCGGGCGCCATCCATGTGCAGCAACATGCCGTGCTTGTGAGCGAACCTGGAGAGGGCTTCCAACTCCAACGGTGTGTAGACTGTACCCATCTCGGTGGCCTCCGAGACGGAAATCACTCGAGGCTGAACGTGATGCTCGAAACCGAATACCTCGAGAAACGGTTTGAGATGGTCGACCGTGATCTTGCCGTCCCTTGTTGAGACCGAAAGCAGCTTGCAACCCGTAAATTTTTCTGGTGCGCCACACTCGTCAACATTGATATGGGCACTATGGGCGCAGACAACGGCGTGATGAGGCTGAGTCATGGCCTTTAAACCCAGCACATTCGCTCCCGTGCCGCCAAAGACAAAATATACCTGGATGTGTTTGCCAAGGTGTTCGCGAAATATATTGACCGCGCGTTCGGTATAAGGATCGTCGCCATAGGCAACTACGTGCCCTTCATTGGCAGCGGCAATCGCTTGCAATACTTTCGGATGAACGCCGGCGTTATTGTCGCTGGCAAAACTGCGTCTTGGTTTCGCTTGTGTTGCCATTTCTCAAATTATTGGCTTGAGTTTCCATTCTCGAAGATTCGGAACGTCACTCCTTTTCATTTTCCATGAATTTTCCATTTGTCATTCGCCATATTCGCCATTTCCCATATGCCATTTTGGTGCATGGCAAGACGAAATTGCCCAATGTCAAATGTCAAATGGAAATTGGAAAATGATCACTGCTTGCTCCAGTCCTTGATGATCTCTCGCGCGGCATTCGCGCCGGGGCCGCCGGTCACGCCGCCGCCGGGATGGGTTCCGGCGCCGCAAAGATAAAGACCTTCAATCGGCGTTCGATATTGCGCCCAACCAATCAGCGGCCGAAACGTAAAAAACTGATCCAACGACTGCTCACCATGCATGATGTGCCCGCCACTCAGCCCATAGGTGTCTTCAAGATCGAGCGGCGTAATGACCTGTCGAGCCACAATGAGATTCTTTAGGTCGGGAGCATAACGGGACAACACGGCCACAACCGTGTCGCCAAGCTCTTCGCGCCGCGTTTTCCAGTCCCCACTCTTCAGTTTGTAAGGCGCAAATTGGACGTGGACCGACATCACGTGGGCGCCTTTTGGCGCCAGCGACGGATCGGTGAGCGAAGGAATAGCTAACTCCATATAAGGTTCAGGCGAAAACTCCCCATACTTCGCGGCGTCAAACGCGCGCTCGAGGTAATCAATGTTCGGTCCGATATGAATTCGGCCCGAAAGTTTAAGGTTCGAGTCAGCGCCATCGAGCGAAGGGAATTGCGGGAGAGCCGATAATGCGAGATTGACTTTGGCGGCACTGCCCACGGCCCGATAGTTGCGCATCTTAAGAAGGAAGTCCGGGTCGAGGTCGAGCGGGTCAACGAGTTTCAGAAAAGTAGTCCGCGGATCGGCATTTGACACGACTGCCCGCGCCGTGATCTCTTCGCCGTTGGTGAGCACGACTTTCGAGACCTTGCCGTCATTGATCTCAATCCTTTCGACCCCAACCCCGGTTCGAATCTCCACACCCACACTTTGAGCCGCTTTCGCCAGGGCCGCAGTCAGACCTCCCATTCCGCCCTTTATGAAACGTGCCGGTCCGACTGCCTGTCCATCCATCGCTGCCTGCCAAAGGAGTCCGGTGCTGGTTCCGGCCGACCATGGACCGGCAAATGCGCCGAAGATCCCGCGCGCTGCTACGGTGGCGCGCAGAATTTCTGTTTCGAACCACTCGGCCACAAGATCCGCAACCGCCATCGGCCCCCAACGCAGTAGCCGAAAAGCATCTTTCTTTTCCAGCCTGCGAAAGGACAGACCGAGTTTACCTAAATTCCACAATTCGGTTGCGGAAGGATCGTCAATCGACGGCGGGGTCATGGTTAGCAGCGGCGCGAGTACCCGACCGAGATGCGAGAAGCTGGCCGCAAATTCCGGGTAGCTTTTTGCATCGTGCGCTGAGATACGCTCGAGCTCGGCCGCAGTGCGTGCCGGATCGTCATAGATCGTCAAAAACGCGCCGTTAGGATCGAGGGCTGATACGCGAACTTGCGGGTTGATTGTTGCGAGTCCATGACTCACAAGATCGAGGTCTTTGACTACTTCTGGTAATAGTGGACCGGCAGCGTGGGCAAGAGTTGAGCAATGGAAGCCGGGATGGATCTCTTCAGTGATTGCGCCTCCGCCCACTACCTCTCGGCGTTCCAGTACCAGGGTCTTTAATCCTGCCTTGGCAAGATAATTGGCGGCGACGAGTCCATTGTGCCCCCCGCCGATGATGATGATGTCGTGTTGCATCTTGTCCGACAAACTTCAGTTTGTCGTTGAATTCCTTGTCCGACAAACTTCAGTTTGTCGTTGAATCCTGAGAAACTTGAACTCCCCGAACGAGAACTTCCGCTGTCCGCGGTCCGCTGTCCAAAACGACAAACTAAAGTTTGTCGGACAATTAAACCTTTCCGCGTTTCCAGTCCTTCAAAAGCTGCATCGCCGCATTACGGCCCGGCGCCCCCATTACTCCACCGCCGGGATGCGTCGCGGAACCGCACATGTAGAGACTCCGTATCGGCGTGCGATACTGCGCCCACCCGGGCGCAGGCCGCAAAAAGAAAAGCTGTTCCAACGTGAGCTCGCCCTGAAAGATGTTGCCTTCGGAAAGTCCGAAGTCGCGTTCGATGTCCAACGGCGTCAGCACCTGTCGATGGACTATGAGGTCTTTGATATTCGGAGCATGCTCGGCAATGGTATCGATCACCGTGTCGCCAAATTCCTCGCGTTTATCGTCCCAGTTGCTTTCCTTCAGATTGTAAGGAGCGTACTGCACGAAGCACGACATCACGTGCTTGCCGGGGGGCGCGACCGACGGATCAGTCAAACTCGGTGTCACGATGTCGATGTAGGGCCGGCGCGAGAAGCGGCCATACTTGGCGTCGTCGTAAGCGCGCTCCATGTAGTCTACCGATGGTGAAATTGAAATCGCTCCCCGCAAATGCCGCCCAACTCCAGGCTTCGCGGTGAAATTTGGCAGCCCATCGAGCGCCAGATTCACCTTGCCGGATGATCCCCGATACTTATAGCGCTTTAAGTCGTCGGCAAAGTCATCGGGCAGATGCTCTTCGCCAACCATCTTCATAAAAGTCAACCGCGGATCGACACTCGAAGAGATGACGTCAGCGTAGGTCTCATCACCATTGGCGAGCGTGACGCCTTTCGCCTGCCCGTTCTTCAAAATGATTTTTGCGATTGGCGCTTCGGTGCGAATCTCAGCGCCAGCTTCGCGCGCGGCATCAGCGATCGCATTCGAGATGGCCCCCGTTCCCCCGCGCGAGAGACCCCACGACCGAAATGCCCCGTCAATCTCGCCCATGTAGTGGTGCAACAACACATACGCCGTGCCCGGGGAACGCACTCCGAGGAACGTGCCAATGATTCCCGAGGCGGACATGGTCGCTTTGAGCACGTCTGTCTCAAACCATTGATCGAGAAAATCGACCGCGCTCATGGTCATTAACTGCACTTGATTGTATTTGTCCTCGGCCGGAAGCTTTTGAAAACGCCGTCCCAGGAAAAGCAGGTCGCGAAGACCCTTTAGTTTGAGCGACGTGGGGTCGGGCGGCGTCATGCTCATGATCGGCTTAACGAAGTGAGCCATCTCGATCATCGCTCTGCCATACTCGTCGTAGGCCTCGGCATCGAGTTTGGAATGACGAGCAATTTCGCGGCGCGTTTTGGCGTGATCGTTTACCCGCCACAGATAGTCGCCCGTGGGCATCGGTGTGAACGTCCCGTCGAGGGGAAGAATCTCCAATCCATGGCGAGGAAGATCCAGTTCGCGAATGATCTCCGGCCGGAGTAATGAAACCACATAGGAGCAGACTGAGAACTTGAAGCCCGGGAAAACTTCTTCGGTGACGGCGGCGCCGCCCAGCACATGCCGCCGCTCGAGCACCAGAACCTTCTTGCCCGCCCGCGCGAGATATGCGGCATTTACCAGGCCATTGTGTCCGCCGCCGATCACAATGACATCGTATTTATTATTCACAGGGAAATCGGTAATGCAGCTTGCTGAAGAATTGTAAGCATACTTATAATCGCCCACTCTGACAATCGGGCCGGACCAAGCGCGACGCCGTGTTGCCGCAGAGCTCTATTTTGGCGAAGTCATTCGTCTCGGCGTATTATTTGAATCGATGCTGAACGCCGGAGTACTAACATTTAAGGAGTTTGCCATGCGTGAACCCCTCCCGCTGGCGACAATTCACGAAGCCGTGCTCGAGTTTCTGCGCGGGCGTGACGATGTGGTTGTGTTTGGCGCGACGGCCGTTAATGCTTATTCCGGCGAACCTCGCATGACTCAGGATATCGATCTCATGTCTACCCGTGCTGAGGAACTAGCAGAAGAGTTGCGAGCGCATCTTAGCGAGCGATTCCACATTGCCGTTCGCACAAGAACCGTTGCCGGAGGCAGAGGACACCGTCTTTTTCAGATTCAGAAGACCGGTAATCGTCATTTGGTTGACGTTCGACCTGTCGAGTCTTTGCCTGAGTCACAAATAGTTGAAGACGTCCACGTTCTGGTGCCGACGCAACTTATTGCGCAGAAGGTGATTTCGTTCAATTCTCGTCGCGGGCAGCCCAAGGGCTTTTCTGATATGCGGGACCTGGCGATCTTATTCTTAAGTTTTCCAGAGTTGAAAACGGAGTCGGGCGCCGTCAGCAAGGCTTTGGAAGCACTAGGCGCAACCGCGGAAGAGATGAAAGCTTGGCGTGATATCGTAGCTCAAGAGCTGAAACCGCCGAATGATGACGACGAGTTTAATTAATGTTAGCTGTAGAGCGGCGGCTGCCTTTATCGTTTAACTGAAAGCGCAACCTAAAAGAACCCAGCTTCTATGCCCGTCCCAACCGCCTTTCACGAAAGAACATTTCAACTGTGTGAAAGCCTGAACTACCGTGAGTGGTCGGGTTATTACGCCGTCAGCTCCTACGAGCCGCACCACGAACACGAGTACAACGCGATCCGCAACGCTGCGGCCCTGATTGATATTTCCCCGCTGTTTAAGTACCGGCTTACGGGCAAGGACGCGACTCAGTTGGTTGACCGCGTCATCACTCGCGACCTGCGCAAAGTCGCCGTGGGCCAGGTGATCTACACCCCGTGGTGTGATGAGCGCGGTAAGGTTATCGACGACGGAACCGTCTCGCGGCTCGAGGAAAATACTTACCGCTGGACCGCCGCCGATCCGAGTCTGCGCTGGTTTACTCAGAATGCCGCAGGCCTGGATGTCCAAATCGAGGATATTTCAGAGACGGTGGCGGCGCTCGCGCTCCAGGGACCAACTTCCGGACGCCTGTTGAAGAGTCTGGTTAAAGACGCGTCTATCGAAACCCTCAAATACTTCCGAGTGACCAGTGGCAAAATCGCCGATGTGCCGGTCGACATTTCGCGCACCGGATACACCGGGGATCTCGGTTATGAGATCTGGGTGCCCTCTGATCGAGCCCTTCGAGTTTGGGACGCGATCACTGAGAAAGGGCGCGCTTACGACATCCATCCCGCAGGTATGTTGGCTCTGGATGTGGCTCGCATCGAGGCTGGACTGCTGCTCATTGACATTGATTTCAACAGCAGCAAGAAAGCGCTGATCGACGAGCAAAAATACTCGCCATTCGAGATGGGTTTGGGACGGCTGGTGCATCTCGACAAGAGTCGTTTTGTGGGCCAGGCTGCGCTGGTTGCGGAGAAAAAACATGGACACCCGCGGGAGATCGTAGGACTGGAAATCGACTGGCCTGAAGTCGAGGCGCTGTATGAAGCAGTTGGGTTGCCGCCTGCCGTTTCACCCATCGCCTCGCGAGTTGCGGTGCCGGTGTTAAAGGATGGAACCCAGGTAGGCAAAGCAACTTCGAGCACCTGGTCGCCAACGCTGAAAAAGATGATTGCGCTGGCGACCGTGAGAAGTGACTACACCAAGCTCGGCACGAAACTTCAGTTCGAGGTTACAGTTGAAGCGGTGAGGCATCGCGTGGGAGCGACTGTAGTTAAGACCCCGTTCTTTAATCCAAAACGAAAGACTTCCACGCCGGTTTGATCTCAGCGCTGGCAGTTGGGCCGTGTGGACGAAGTGGACGGTATGGACGGAATGGACGTATGAAGCCGGCCCTTCAAAAAATAATCAGCAGCTACAACCCGGACGCGCCGCTCGAGGAGGCGTCTACTATCCCCGCTTCCTGGTACACGGATAAGCGTGTCTACGAGCTCGAGTTGCAAACTGTTTTTGCGCGTTCGTGGCAACTTGCCGGCAGAATCGATCAGCTTTTAACTCCCGGCCAGTACGTCACCACCGAGATCGCTTTGGAACCGATAGTCGTCGTTCGCGGCAACGACAATGAACTCCGCAGCTTCTTCAATGTCTGCCGTCACCATGCCGCCGCAGTGATGACTGAACCCCAGGGAAAAGCCAATCAGCTTCGCTGCCCTTATCACGGCTGGACCTACTCTCTTGAAGGCGAGTTGAAAGGGACCCCTGATTTCTCGGAAGTCTGCAACTTTGATCGAAGCCAGTATGGACTTCTGCCGGTAGAGGCCGCTGTTTGGGAGAAATGGGTCTTTGTCAGGGTGGAAAACGGCGACCACATCTCATCCGTGGCGAACTCATCAGCGGATGACACGCTGGAGGACTTTCTTGGCCAGGATCTAGTCGAGCAAATTCAGCAACTCGAGTTACCAAGCCTGCAATGGATGGAGCGGCGCCATTACATTTTTGACTGTAACTGGAAAGTCTTCGTCGATAACTACCTTGACGGCGGCTACCACGTTCCCTATCTGCACAAAGGCCTCGACAGCGTGCTGGATTATAGTAAGTACACCATCGAAACGCGCGAACATTTTTGTTTGCAATCCAGCCCGATGGTTCAGGAAGGCGCTGAAGCCCAAACTGGAGCAGTCCGTAAAGGCAATCGTGCGTTGTATTACTGGATCTATCCCAACTTCATGATCAACTGGTACGACGGAGCAATGGATACCAACCTGGTGGTTCCACTTGGCGTGGATAAGACCAAGGTCATTTTTGATTTCTACTTTCCTGATGTTTCTGAAGCCTCTTTGGGACATAATCGCGCCAGTATCGAGGTGGGCCAGAGGATTCAGAATGAAGATGAGGGTATCTGCAAATCAGTTCAGAGCGGCCTAAGCTCACGAGCTTACAGGGCCGGGCGGCTCTCGGTGCGACGCGAAGCCGGGGAACATTTGTTTCACAGGTTGTTGCACGCGGATCTGCATGCCGGACTGGAATCATCCTAACGCGACAACTCGACTTAGAGTTGATATCCGTAAACGCGCGGGGGTACCGACCTTTCTCACTTCGAGCTGATCTGCCTGGTCAATTCCGATTGAAGGCCTTTCATCTCAAAGGAAGTACCAAGGAGCTCAGGGTTAGGAAGGGTGGATAACCCCCGCGCACATTGCACTCGGGACAGATTAATCAGCCGAAAGAGTTTCCTTTGGAGATGATCTCGACAACCGTATCGCCAACTGAGCGCCGCGGCCGTCTCCTCCGCGTGCTCGGCGTTGGCTTCGGCCTCGCGGTCATCATCGGCAATACAATTGGCGCCGGTATCTTTCGCACCCCTGGAAGCATCGCCGAGCTGCTTCCGAGCTTCTGGTTGTTTCTCAGCGTCTGGGTTGTGGGCGGCTTGTATGCGCTCATCGGAGCCTTCTCGATCGCCGAACTCGGTACCATGCTTCCGCGTTCCGGCGGCCAATACGTTTTTGCGCGCTACGCCTTGGGTGAATATGCAGGCTTCATCGTCGGCTGGAGCGACTGGATCTCAAGCTGCGGCAGCACGGCCGCCGTGTCACTCGTGGTGGGCGAATTCGCGGCGGCCTTGTTCCCATCGCTGGCCGGAAAAACAGTTCTCGTTGCCGCCACAGTTGCCATCGTGTTTGCTGTCTTACAGTGGCGAGGCATCGTCTGGGGCAGCGGTGTTCAAAACGCCACCAGTCTGCTCAAGGCCCTGGCATTCATGGCTCTCATAATCGCGGCGTTCTGGCTGGGCGGGAGGGGAGCCGCTACCGTGCCTGAAAGCGTGGCAATACCGGTCGGCTGGTCCCTCTTCGCGGCATTCATCTATGGCCTGCAATCGGTGATTTACACTTACGATGGCTGGACCGGTGTGGTTTATTTTTCCGAGGAGGTCGAGCACCCTGGGCGCGATATTCCCCGAGCGCTCTTCGGAGGAGTTCTTGCCGTTATCACCATCTACCTGCTGGTCAATCTCGCCCAGCTGTACGTTTTGCCGGTTTCACAGATCGCCGGAAAGGACTTCGCGGCTGGAGTGGCTGCAGGAGTGATCTTTGGCCGGCACGGCGACACGATCTTTAGAACCTTGACAATTGTTTCCATGCTCAGCGCCGTCAACGCGCTGCACTTGATGGCCACCCGCGTGCTGTTTGCGATGAGCCGCGATGGTCTCTTCGCGAGAAAGGCGGCGTCCGTAAACGTTGGCGGAACTCCAACCGCAGCCTTGCTGATGAGCGCCCTGGTAGCGCTTCTCTTCATCGTCTTTGGCCAGACTTTTGGACAAGTAATTACCGTTTTGGCCTTCTTTTTTGTGGCCAACTATACGCTCTCTTTCATTTCGGTATTTGTCTTGCGGAAGCGTGAGCCTGAGAAGGAACGGCCCTACCGCGCATGGGGCTATCCATGGACGACGGGTCTGGCGCTGTTCGCCTCAGTTGCGTTTCTTGTCGGCGCTATTGCAAGCGACAGAAGAAATAGCGTCTATGCGCTGATTCTGCTGGCCGCGAGTTATCCGGTATTTCGACTTATCAAGCTCTTGAGTAGCCGGCCATGATCAAAACACTTTTAAAGAGTACGGACGTTTGACTCGTTCGCAACCAAGCCTTTATTCTCGCCTCAGTCTCCTTAGCTTGATCGATGCCGATTAGTTCGACGCGAAATCCCGATGAACGTCGCGCTGGAAATTGATGCTGGTTGCCGCCGCCGGTTAATTGGCCAAAACCGGATCTCACGAATGGGTAAGAAGAGCATTGACCCCCGAACGCTGGAAAAAAGTTGAAGAGGTCTTTGAGGCCGCACTCGAGCAGAGGCCTGACGACCGACCCGCGTTTTTAGACAGTGTTTGCGCAGGCGATCTGGCGCTCCGAAATCAGGTTGATACGCTGCTGTTTGCGCTGGAGCGGAGCGGAAAATCTCAGAATGCTCCCGCATCAATCCTGGCTCTCTCCGACACTATGATCGAGGAAACGGCGGCCGCTGTTATTGGCAAGCGGCTGGGAGCCTACCGGATTGAGCGCGAACTTGGCCGCGGCGGCATGGGCTCGGTTTACCTCGGAGTCCGCGCGGATGATGAATTTCAGAAGCGCGTGGCGATCAAGCTCATCAAGCGTGGGATGGATACCGATTTCATCGTCCGGCGCTTTCGCAATGAACGGCAGATCCTCGCCAGCCTCGATCACCCTCACATTGCCAGACTGCTGGATGGCGGCACCACCGACGACGGACTTCCTTACTTCGTAATGGAGTTTGTCGAAGGGCAGCCAATCTACGCATATTGTGACGAGCGCAAACTCACAATCATCGAGCGCCTTAAACTGTTCCGCGAGGTTTGTGCCGCCGTCCATTACGCCCACGAGAATCTCGTCATTCATCGCGATCTCAAACCCGGAAACATTCTCGTTACCGCGACTGGTACGCCGAAGCTGCTGGATTTCGGCATTGCCAAGCTGCTCAATCCAGACATGTCGCCCCACCTTCTGGACCCAACCACGGCAGCAATGCGACTGATGACGCCGGAATATGCGAGCCCCGAACAAGTGCGAGGTGAGTCCATCACCACCGCCAGCGATGTCTACAGCCTTGGTGTGCTGCTTTACGAGCTGCTCACCGATCACCGGCCCTATCGGATCAAGAGTCACCGGCCGGATGAGTTGGCCCGGATCGTCTGTGAAGTAGACCCTGACTTGCCCAGCGTGGCGGTGAATCTGATCGAGGTGATTACGCGCGAGGGCCGTGAGCCAATCGAGATTACGCCTCAAACCGTCAGCCGGTCGCGCGGCACCACTCCCGAGCAGTTGAGACGGGAACTCGCCGGGAGCCTCGACAATATTGTGTTGAAGGCCATGCGCAAGGGGGTCGCGGAGCGTTACTCCTCGGTCGAAGAATTATCAGACGACATTGGTCGTTATCTGGAAGGCCATCCGGTCGGGGCGCCCTCTTATTTTCCCTCTTCTGTTTTTTCAGAAATGGAAACAGCCGATCCGGCCATCGGCACGCGCTCGCTGGCCGTGCTGCCATTCCAGGTCTTGCGCGCGGAAGAGAAGGCGGATGAGTTTTTGGGGATGGGGTTGGCGGACGCCGTTATCACCAAGCTTAGCAATCTACAACGAATCATGGTGCGGCCCACCAGCGCCGTACTTAAGTACTTTGACGGGACGCACAACATCCTGGCCGCCGGGCGGGAGTTGAACGTCGGGTACGTTCTTGATGGCCGCATTCAACGCGCCGGGGATCGCCTTCGTCTCACCGTCCAGCTCGTCAAAACGCGAGATGGAAATCCCCTTTGGGCCGCAAAATTTGACGAAAATTACACCGATCTATTTTCAGTCGAAGATTCTATTTCCGAGCAGGTTGCGGATGCCCTCGTGCCTCGACTGACCGGCGAAGAGCGCGAAGTGCTCTTGAGACGAGAAACGGAAAACTCCGACGCCTATCACGCTTACCTAAAAGGCCGTTATTTCTGGAACCGGTTCACTCCAGAAGATTCAGCTAAAGCACTGGAACAATTTCGCGAGGCGATTCGCCTTGATCCTAATTACGCCCAGGCCCATGTGGGAATAGCCGACTATCACAACTGGGCCGCCATTTTTGGCATCGGCGCTCCCAGCGAAAACTTTCCGCTGGCCAAGGCCGCGGCCATCAGAGCGCTGGAACTTGACGAGTCGTTGGCAGAAGCGCATGCCGCGCTGGCATTCACGAACATTTGTTACGACTGGGACTGGGAGGGAGCCGAGCAGCGATTCAAGCGCGCCCTGGAACTCAATCACAACTATGGGCCGGCACACCAATGGTACTCAAACCTGCTGGCGGCGCAGGGCAGGTGCGGCGCAGCGATTGCCGAAATGAAACGCGCGCAGGAGATTAATCCGCTGTCACTGATGGATCGCTCTATCACCGGGTGGACCTATTATCACGCGCGTCAATATGAGCTCGCTGAGCGCGAGTTAAAAGCAATCCAGGAAACAGACCGAAACTTCAGCAACAGTTATGTGCTTTTGGGTTTCGTATATGAGCGTCTCGGCCGTTACGAAGATGCGTTTAACTCTTTGCACAAGGGTCTTGAGCTAATGTCGGGTTCCTTGATTCCCCTGGCAGTCTTGGGTCACGCTCTGGGAGTCAGCGGAAAACGCGACGAAGCCCTTAAGATTGTGGCGCAACTAAAGAAGCTCGCTGATGAGAGTTACGTCTCGCCCTATATGCTGGCGCTTGTCTACACCGGTCTCGGCGATCGCGAGGCAGCCCTGGCCAGTCTCGAGCAGGCCATCGAAGCACGGGATGAATGGTTAATCTGGTTAGGTACTGAACCTAAATTTGACGATCTTCGTTCCGATCCTCGTTTCGAAGCGCTCTTAAAAAGAGTGGGACTGAAAGGCGATGAAACAGCGCGCGCGATCTCCTACGCTGAAGAACACGGTACCGGAGTTGGGTCGGCAGCAAGGACTCTTAAAGTTGACCGCGTGGAAACCGGGCCGAGCAGTGTTGAGCCTCCGGGTCTCGCTAATGCGGTAACTGCTGTTCACCCTGTTTACCATCGGAAGGTTCCCTGGTTGCTTGTGGCTGCGGCGGTGATTGTATTGCTGGGGGCTGGGTTTGTTGGTTACAAGCTTCTCCAGAAACCTGCGGTTCGCTTCGCCAGCCCGAGGCTTGAAAAGTTGACCGCCAGCGGCAATGTTATAAACGCGGCAATTTCTCGCGACGGAAAGTATGCGGCCTACGTAATGGACGAATCTGGCAAGCAGGGGATATGGGTAAGACAAATGGCCGTCGCCAACAGTATTCGGGTGGTGCCGCCGGCGGAGAGCGAGTTTCGCGGACTGACTTTTTCGAATGATGGCACCTACATTTATTACAACATTCCGGGCCGAGGCCTCGACGCGGGAATCCTATATCAGGTTCCCGCACTGGGCGGC
>Ga0187893_10001686_pt1 | contig 51814 bp, 40 predicted proteins | sample MA1701074metaG_FD_139574 | JGI IMG/M metagenome (GOLD analysis project Ga0187893, IMG submission 139574) | White microbial mat communities from a basaltic lava cave in the Kipuka Kanohina Cave System on the Island of Hawaii, USA - MA170107-4 metaG ... | reverse complement strand
GCGCCTGGCCCCACCTAGCCTTCCCGGCGAACCCTGAGTCTCCCCATTGCAGGCCTCGCGATCCAGCACTACGAAGTCCCAATGCATGGAGGCAGAGTATGAGTGGCGGTACCCGAACCGCTGAATAGCGGTGACGGCGCCGCCTCGGCCGTCCGGGATGCCCTGGCGGCGTGCCCGGCGGCGCTGGAAGCCGAGCACGGCGCGGATGAAGACCGCAAGCACGGCGCGGCAGAGCGTGTGGTCCCAGGCGAGAAGATAGCGCAGGCGGTGGGGGACGGTGAGCACCCATTGCCGTACGGGAACGGGCGGGAACACCTTGTCGACGAGATTCGCGGCGAGTGCGGTCATGCGCCGGCCGCCGCAGCTCGGACAGAAGCCGCGCCCTTTGCACGAGAAGGGCACGAGGCGCTCAAAGGCGCAGCCCGGGCAGCGGACGCGGGCGAAGCCCCGGGCGAGCACGCCACAACCGAGGAAGTCGTGGAACTCCGCGGCAACGAAGCGCGGCACGCCGACGCCGTCGTTGCGGTCGGCGGCAGTGCGGAGGAAGTCGTTCAGATGGTCGCGCACGACGGCGTGGAGCACGCCCGTCTCCGCCGCGCGCGCTTGATATGAGTCGCAGGCCACGGGCGGTGCAGAAGCGAGCGGCGTGCCGCGCTGGGCGGCGGAGGCACCGCGAGTGATCGGGGTGCGCTCTGCGCGCGCTGCCACGGGGATGGGGGACCGGCGGCGCGGCGCGGCCGATGCGCAGGAGACGCGGGACTGCGACCATCTGTTTCCGGCGCGTTACTGGGCGGGCAGCGGGAGCGCGTCGGATATGCGGGGTGCCGCTGACTCCGGTGCCCGTCGACTCCGGCACCCTGTCAACTTGCGTGTGAAAGGGCTTGCTGCGCTGCCAGGGTTTTCCCTTCCCTGTCCGCTCGAGTTTTCTCCGCTGGTTTCCTGCGCTGGAGTTTCTCCGCTGCACTTTTTTCCCGCACCTCACTTGACGCACGTATCTGTTTCGCCTAATTTTCGCCTATGGCGATGGCGCGTGCGCGCTGAGTTTCGGGCGCACGGCTCGCGTGTCAGGCGTCAGGTAGTTCGACGGCCTTCGGACCAACGACGCACCAGGCTTACGGGAATCGTCGGCATCACAGGGATGGCGGGAGGCAGGTCTGGCCAACATGGCAGATGGGACAAACGGGGCGGGTCGTGTCAGCCGCCTGAGCCTGGCGGGTGCCTATGCCGCGGCGGTCCCGCGCGAGTTGCGCGAGCCCGTGCCCAGCGAGCACCTGCACTACGTCGCGCGCGATCTGGTCGCGAGCGAGATCGACCGCTGGCTGCGCGTCCTGAGCCGTCAGGAGGCACGTTGCCGGGCGGTGTTCGGCCGGCTCGCGGCGATCTTCCTCCGCCAGCAGGCGCAGCACCGGCTCGGGTTCCGCCGCGTCGGCGACTATTCCAGGGAACGCCTGGGACTCTCGGCGCGTGAGCTGCAGACCGCCGCGCGGGTGGTCACGGCGCTAGCGGCGCTGCCCCGGCTTGCGACCGCGTTCGCCACGGGCGAGCTCACGTGGACACAGCTTCGGATCCTCGTCACGGTGGCGACGCCGGCCACGGAGGAACACTGGCTAAACCTGGCTCGCGGGTGCACGGTCCGGGCGCTGGACGTGCTCGCGCGGGCCGACGCCAGCACTCCGCTTGTGGTCGACGGCACGGATGTGCCGGCGGCAACAAGCGGAGCCGCGACCGCCGCCGCGAAGAGTGCAGGCATTGGCAGCGCGGAGAGCATCAGCCGCCCTGAGGCCAACGGCGCGTCCGCTGCAGGGAATGCCGTCGGCGACGTGGACGCGCTGATGGACGGCGAACCGATTGTTCGGTTTCATCTGCGGTGTCCACGGCGAGTGCGCCGCCTCTGGCACCGAGCGGTCGAGCTGGCGCGCCGCATGCTCGGTGGCGACGGACCGGTGTGGCAGGCCGCCGAGGCGATTGCCGCCGAGGGGCTGGCGGGCCCCCAGGTGTCAGGGGATGCGTGGGGATCATTCGCGAGTGAGGCTGCAGGCGGGGTCGCGGCGATCCCTGGCGCTGGCGCCGATGCGATCCGTGCCAATCAGCCGGATGGAGAAAGCAGTATCAGCGAAAGCGGCCGACCACCGGCATGGGAGTGTCTCGATTGGTCCGCGGTGCGCGCCGCGATGCCCGCGGAGATCGAGCGGCTCGTGGAGGATTGCGATCGGCTCGATGCCTTCGCGCTCGACGCCCGGCTGCGCCAGGTGCTGCAGGCGCAGCGCCGGATCGACTGGCAGCTCGGGCGCCTCCTCCATACCTTCCTGCGCCTGCGGCTCGAGCGAATCTTGGGGTTTTCCTCGGTGGCCGCCTACGCGCGGGAACGTCTCGGGCTCTCACCGAGCAAGGTCCGCGGGCTGGTCGCCGTCGAGCGCAAGACGTGGGAGGTCCTCGATTTCGGCGCAGCGTACGAGGCCGGCGATCTGTCGTGGGTACGGGCGCTGACGCTTCTGCCGGTGCTCGGCGAGCGCACGGCGGCGACGTGGACGGCGCGGGCGCAGGCGGTCACGGTGCGCCGCTTGGTCGCAGAAGTGGACTGGAGCCTCGATCAGTTGGATGCGAAGCCCGCGCTGACGGTACCGCCTGGGCCGCCGCCCGCGGGACACGGTCTGACGGCGGACGTCGCCAAGGCCGAGCGCCAAATCCGTGCGCCCTCGGACGCGAGTCCGGAGTGGAGCCCGGCCGATGCGGAGGTTGCGTTTGCGGGGCCGGCCTCGGTCGTGACGCTCGTGCAGGCGGCCGTGGCCGCCTTCCGGCGGCCCGGCGAGCCGCGATGGGCGGGGTTCGAGCGCCTGTTGGCGCACGTGGCCAGCGAATGGGAGGCGCTGCCGCGGCATGAGGATCCGATCTTCGACCGGGACGGCTGGCGCTGCGCCGTGCCGGCGTGTGGGGCGCGCGGCAACTTGCACGATCATCACCTTCAGTTCCGATCGCAGGGCGGGAGCAACGCACCCGAGAATCGGCTGTCAGTGTGCGTCTGGCATCACCTGAGAGGGATCCATGCAGGGATCGTGCGGGCGAGCGGCACGGCGCCAGCGGAGGTCCGCTGGGAGCTCGGGCTGCGGGCAGGGCAACCGCCGCTGCTCAGCTTCATTGGGGACACGTATGTGAGTGGGGAGACGTATGGAAGCGGGAAAAGGCATGCGCGCAGGGACGGAAGCGCGCTGGTGGCGCAGGTAGCGGAGGGACGGTCAGCGGCGGCGTGAGGCTCACCCTGGCCTGTCACGAGAGCGCCTAGCCAAGAGCTGAGGCGGGCTAGTTCGACGCGCGGGATCGCGCCCAAGCATCGCCCTTGGGGGTGGCGCTCGGTCCCGCTAGCCTCACTCGGGCTGCTTGCGGAGGAAGGTCGGGATCTCGAAGCTCTCTTCCGACTCGTCGGCCGGGGCGCGGCGACGAGACCGCTCCCCTTCCTCGTCGGCAGGCGCTTGAACGCCCGGTCGGAGGTCGCCGCGGACTTCGGCGCGCTGGCGCGGGCGCTCCGTGGCGCCCAGGAACTCGGCGCGCTCGCCGCGCCGCCGCTGCCGCTCGCCGCCGTTACGACCCTCGCGCGGCGGCGTCTCGACGACGGCCGAGTCGGCACGACCCCGCCGCCACGTCGGCGCCTCGACGTCGTCGACGATCGTGCCCATATGAACGATGCGCCGCCCCGAGCTGCCGCCCTCCTTGCTCGCGTAGCTCGGACGCCGGTCGGCCGCTCGCGACACGTCCGGCACGCCGGTGGCGATCACGGTCACGCGAATCTCCTCGCCCATCGCCTCGTCGATGACGGCGCCGAAGATGATGTTCGCATCCTCGTCGGCCTCCTCCTGGATGAGGGTCGCCGCCTCGTTGACCTCGTGCAGGCTCAGGCTCGGACCACCGGTGATGTTGATGAGCACGCCGCGCGCGCCCTGGATAGACACGTCCTCGAGCAGCGGGCTCGAGATGGCCCGCTCCGCCGCCTCGAGAGCGCGGTTCTCGCCGCTCGATGCCGCCGCACCCATCATCGCCAGCCCCATCTCGCACATGATGGCGCGAACGTCGGCGAAATCGAGGTTGATGAGGCCGTGCACGGTCACCAGATCGGAGATGCCGCGCACCGCCTGCTGGAGCACGTCGTCGGCCTTCTTGAAGCTCTCGAGGATCGAGCAGTTCCGCCCTGAGACCGAGAGCAGGCGTTGGTTGGGAATGCAGATCAGCGTGTCGACGTTGGCCTTGAGCTCCTCGAGACCTTCCTCGGCCTGCCGCGACCGCCGCTTGCCCTCGAAGACGAAGGGCTTGGTGACGACCCCGACCGTCAGCGTCCCCAGGTCCTTGGCGATGCGCGCCACCACCGGCGCCGCGCCCGTGCCGGTGCCGCCACCCATGCCCGCGGTCACGAACACCATGTCCGCCTGGCCGAGACATTCGCGCAGCTCCGACTCGGCCTCGAGCGCCGCTTTCATCCCGACTTCGGGATTGCCGCCTGCCCCCAGCCCGCGGGTCAGCTGCTCGCCGAGCTGCAGCTTCACGGGCGAGAGGCTCGCTTTCAGCGCTTGGCGGTCCGTATTCGCGACGATGAACTCGACGCCGGGCAGACCACCGATGATCATGGTGTTGACGGCGTTGCCGCCGCCGCCGCCCACCCCGACGACCTTGATGCGTGCGCCGGTGATGCTCTCGATCGGCTCGCTCATGACATCCCCTCCATCCCCTCGGCACCGGGCGCCTCACCGGAGCACACCCCGGCCGGTCGCCGATCGCTTCGATCCCGTAGGCCCGAAGCGATCCCACTGAGGCCCGGGAGCTGTGGACTCTTGATGATGGGAAGCTAGAAGAATTCCCGCAGCCACCCCGCTATCCGATCCCGCACGCGGCCAAGCCCGAGTCGCCACATCGTGTCGGCGCCATCGGCGGCGAGCGCACGCCCGCTCTGCGCGTACAGGATCAGCCCAACGGCTGTTGAATACATGGGGCTCTTCACCGCGTCAACCAGCCCGCCGATTTCCACCGGGTTGCCGATGCGGACGGGAGCCTCGAACACGCGCTGCGCGACACCGAGCGCGCCATCGAGCGTGGCCGTTCCACCGGTGAGGACGACACCGGAGGCGAGGCGACCGCAACCGCCGCGCATCATCTCCTCGGCCACCAGCGTCAAGATCTCCTCGAGACGCGGCTCGATGATCTTGCTGAGCGCCTGTCGCTTCAGCAGCCGCGGTTCCCGGCCGCCGATGTCGGACACCTCGATGGTCTCGTCGGCGCCCACCCGGCTCGCGAGCGCACATCCATGGCGCTGCTTGAGCGTCTCCGCTTCGCGCAGCGGCGTGCGCAGGCCGGCGGCGATGTCCTTGGTGACATGACCGCCCCCGAGGGGCACCACGGCCGTGTGTCTCACGGCGCCCATCTGGTACACGACCAGATCGCTCACCCCGTCACCGATGTCGATCAAGGCAACCCCCAGATCCTTCTCCTCCGGGGTGAGGACGGCCTCGGCGGCGGCCAGGGCACCGGCCAGTACGGCGCTGACGTTGAGCCCGACCCGCTGGCAGCACTTCATCAGGTTTTGCGCTGACGTCACCGCACCGGTGACCACGTGCACGCGCGCCTCGAGGCGGATGCCGGCCATGCCGACGGGCTCGCGAATGCCATCCTGCTCGTCCACCACGAACTCCCGGGGCAGCACATGGAGCACCTCGCGCTCCATGGGCAGCACCACGGCACGGGCCGCATCCATCACCCGCTCGACGTCGGCCGGCACCACTTCGCCGTTCTTGACCGCAACGACCCCATGGCTGTTGAAGCTGCGCAGGTGGCTGCCGCCGAGCGCCACGACGACGTCGCGGATGGAGCAACCGGCCATGACCTCGGCTTCCTCGACCGCCTTACGGATCGCGTTCACCGTGGCGTCGATGTTGACCACCGCACCCTTCTGGATGCCCTTGGACGGCGCCGTGCCGATGCCGACGATCTCGACGTGGTCGCCCGCGACTTCCGCGACCACGACGCACACTTTGGATGTGCCGGCATCGAGGCCGACGACGATGGGGGGCGATACTGCCATGGTTCGCCTCGCTACGTTCCCGACGGCTCCCGCCCGGCCGCGGCCTCGACCGAGGCGCCCTGGCGCAGCTGGACGACCACGCGCTCGCGGAACACGAGGCTCACCGCCTCGAGCTCCGCTTCCCGTCCCGCCCACAGCGCCATGACGCTGCCAAGGCGGCGTTCCTTTTCGCGCCACCGCTTCCAGCCGAAGCGCACGGGCACGTCGCCGAGCTCCTCGGTGAGGACGGTGAGTCCATGTACCGGATCGATCCGCACCTCGGAGATGCGATTGCCACGACCGGCGACGCGCACGAGCGCGGCGGCACGCCGGAGCATGCGGGCGGCCTGCGCCGCTTGCTCCTCCCTTCCGTGCCCGGCGGAGGCGGTCGCCGTGCGGCGCAGCTCGTCGAGACCAGTGATGCGCGGCAAGGCGCCGGCCTGCGCCGCGTCGAGCGGAGCAAAGAGCTGGCCCCGCCTGTCGACGCCATAGGGCACCCCCTCGACATGGACCACGGCAAGCGCACGGCGCTCCTCCACGGCGACGACGATGGCGCCGGGGAGCTCGCGCCGCACCTCGGCCTCGGCGACCCAGGCGTGGTGGAGCACCCGCTCGCGCACGGCCGGTAGATCGATGTCCCAGGTGTTCGCCCCGGCGGGCACGCCGGCGAGCGCGCGCACGTCATCGGCGATCCGGGCGGCGGCTCCGGTGACGTGAACGGCCGAGATGGTGAACTCGGGACGGGAGCGCACGCTCTGCCACACGACCCGCGCACCGATGCCGCCGACGACGAGGAGCGCAATGCCGCAGAGCGCCCTGGCGGCGCGCGGCATGCCGCCCCGCCCGGGAGGGCTCGGTTGCCGCTGTCGCTGTCGCGCCCCGGTCACCACTGTCCCACCAACCGCACCTCGGGCTCCAGCCACGCGTGAAAGCGCTCCCACACCTGGCGCTGCGCGAGATCCATGAGCGCTCGCACCTCGCCGGCACGGCCGCCCCCCAGATTGACGAAGAAGTTGGCGTGCTTGGCCGAGATCTGCACCCGTCCGAGCCGCGTGCCCTTGAGACCCGCGGCTTCGATCAGCCGGGCCGCGAAGTCCCCCGGCGGATTCTTGAACATCGAGCCGGCGCTCGGGTGTCCCTTCGGCTGCGACTCCTCCCGCTGTGTCCGCGCGGCGAGCATCCGTTCGCGCAGATCGAGTCGCGGGGCGCGCCGCAAGCGCAGGCCCACCTCCGTGACGACAAAGCCCGCCGGCAATCTGGCATGGCGATACCCGAACGCGAGGTCTTCCCGCCCGAGCTGGACCTCGCGCCCATCGCCCGCCACACCCCGAACCTCGGTCACCAGCTCGCCGATCTCCACTCCGTATGCGCCGGCATTCATGAGCAGGCCCCCGCCGACGGTTCCCGGAATGCCCTCCGCAGTCTCCAGGCCCCCGAGACCGGCCGCGACCGCGCGCCGAACGATCCGCCCCACCCGGCTGGCGGCGCCGATCGCCACCGTCACCTGCTCGCCCTCGGGCGCCCACTGCGCGTAGTCGAACGTGCGCCCCAGGGTGAGCACGATGCCGCGCACGCCGCGGTCGCTGATGAGGAGATTGGTCCCCCCACCCAGGATGAAGACCGGCACGCCGATGGTGCCGGCGGCGGCGAGCGTCGTGGCGATATCGGCGATCGACTCGGCCCGCACGAAGGCATCGGCGGGGCCGCCCACGCGCAGGGACGTGAATCGGGCCAGGGACTCCCGGAATCGAACGCGCGGCCCGAGCGCGGATAGGGCCCGCCGCAGCGGCTCATCGCCGCCGCCCGACCCGTCGAGACCTGCACCGCCTGCCGCCTCGCCCGCCCCCACTCCACACCTCGCCGCGGCCGGGCGCCTCAGGCCGGCCGCACCGCCTCCGTGCCGCCGGCGAGCAGCGCCATGAGCTCGTGGGCGCAGCGCGCAATGTCCCCGGCGCCGAGAACGAGGACGAGATCACCGGCAGCCACCAACGCCTGCACCGCCCGGGCGACGGCGGCGCGCTCGGGCACGAAGTGCACCGGCAAGCGCCCACGCCGGACGAGCTCCGAGTACAGCGCCTCGCCGGTGGTGCCGGCGATCGGACGCTCGCCCGCGGGATAGATCTCCGTGAGGACCAGCAGATCCGCCGCGTCGAACGCCCCCACGAAATCGTCGAACAGATCGCGTGTTCGCGAGAATCGGTGCGGCTGGAAGACGACCACGAGCCGGCGATCGAATCCTTCGCGCGCCGCGCGGATCGTCGCCACGATCTCGGCGGGGTGATGCCCGTAGTCGTCGACGATCATCACGCCGCCGATCTCGCCGAGCAGCTCGAAGCGGCGGTGGATGCCGCCGAAACGGGCGAGCGCATCGACGCCCACGTCGAAGGGAATCTCGAGCTCGGCGGCGACGATCAGGGCCGCCAGGGCATTGAGCGCATGGTGGCGCCCGGGCATCTGGAGGGTCACGGGCCCGAGGCGCGCGTCGCCCCGCCACACCTCGAAGGAGGTCGTGCCGCCACGCACCCGCATACCGCGCGCCGTGTAGTCCGCCTCCAGGCTCTCGCCGTAGGTCCAGACGGGCTTGCGCATCCGGGGAAGGAGCGCGCGCACGCCCGGGCTGTCGATGCACGCCACGGTCGCGCCATAGAACGGCACCCGATTCATGAACGTGAGATAGGCCTCGTGCGCGCGATCCATGTCGCCGTAGTAGTCGAGGTGCTCGGGATCGATGTTGGTGACGACGGCGATGGTCGGGCTCAAGAGCAGGAAGCTACCATCGCTCTCGTCGGCTTCGGCAACCAGGTGTTGCCCCTGCCCGAGGCGGGCGTTGGTGCCGAGCGTCCGGACGATGCCGCCCACCATCACCGTGGGATCGAGCCCTCCTTCATGAAGGAGGGTCGCCACCAGCGACGTCGTCGTGGTCTTGCCGTGCGTGCCCGCGACCGCCACGCCGATCTTCATGCGCATGAGTTCGGCCAGCATCTCCGCACGCGGGATGACGGGGATCTTCAGGGCGCGGGCCCGGGCCACCTCGGGATTGTCTGCAGTCACCGCCGACGACGTGACGACGACGTCGATGTCCGGGGTGATGTGGGACGGATCGTGCCCACAGCGAATATTCGCCCCCAGGGCGGCGAGTCGGCGTGTGGTGTCGCGCTCGGCGAGATCGGAGCCGCTGACGGCGAAGCCGAGGTTCACGAGCACCTCGGCAATGCCGCTCATCCCGATGCCGCCGACGCCCACGAAGTGTACGCGCCGGCTGCGGGCGACCATCGTCGCGCCACCGTTTCGTCCCATGCTCGTCTCGCACCCGCCCCCGCCTCCTGAGCGGGCGGCCATGCCGCGGGAAGATACCGACTCGCTTCCACAAAATCAAAAGTCGGAGCCGGTCAGGCGCGCCCACGCCGGCGCTCCGGCGTGTCGCGGTCGTCGATGGGATGCGTCAGCCCGCCAGCGGGCGCCCGGCGAGCAGCGCACACTGCTCGGCCACGAGACGACTCGCCTCCGGACGCCCGAGGGCGCGCGCAGCCGCACCCATTTGCTGGCGTCGATCGGCGTCATCGAGCAGGCGGACGAGCTCGTCTGCGAGTCGCTCCGGCGACAGATCGCGATCGAGAATCAACGTCGCCGCGCCGCCGGCCTGAACCGCCTCGGCGTTGCGCCGCTGGTGGTCGTCGGCCGCGTACGGATACGGCACGAGGATGGCGGGAAGACCGACGATGAGCAGCTCGGCGATGGTGGTCGCGCCCGCCCGGCACAGGACCAGATCCGCCTTCTCGTACAGCGCGGCCATATCGGTGAAGAACGGCCGTGCCTCGGCGTCCGCTCCGATCTCGCCGTAGCGACGCTGCGTCTCCGCGGCATCGGCTGCCCCGGTCTGGTGAACGATGCGGATCTCGCGACCGCGCGACCCGAGCCGCGCCACCGCCTCGACGGTGGCGACGTTGAGGCGATGCGCGCCTCCGCTGCCTCCGACCACCAGGAGCATCGCCCGCGGCGGCGCCGAGGACGACCGCGCGGCCCGCGCCGCGGCCACGGCGAGCACCTCTTCGCGCACCGGATTCCCGGTGCAGACGACCCGCGCTCCGGGAAACGACGTCGCCGTCTCCCGAAAGCTCGTACACACGCGCTGCGCGAAGCGGCCGAGGATGCGGTTGGTCGCCCCGGGGATCACGTTCTGCTCCAAGAGGAGCGTCGGCACCCGCAGGAGCCGGGCGGCGATCACCAGCGGGACGGAGGCGTATCCGCCGACACCCACGACCACTTGCGGCCGGAAACGGCGAATCGTCCGCAGCGCCGCTCCGACCGCCAGGAGCGCGGCGAGTCCCCCGACCACGGCCCGGCGCAGCCCACCGCCACGGACCTGACGCGCGCGAATCGCCTGAAACGCGAACCCCGCGCGCGGGACGGCTTCGGCCTCCAGCCCCCGGGCAGTTCCAACGAACAGGATGTCGCGATGTCCGAGGTCCCGGAGCGCGCGCGCCACGGCGATGCCGGGAAACACGTGTCCTCCGGTTCCGCCTCCTGCGATGATGATGCGCACCGCGATCCGTCCCCGACGCGCCTGCCCCCGCCGCCCGCGATCCGTCAACCCGTGTCGCGCGACAGTCCGTAGAGGACGCCCACCGAGAGCAGTGCCGCCACCATCGCCGAGCCCCCGTAGCTCACGAACGGGAGCGGCAGCCCTTTGGTGGGGAGGAGCCCCAGCACCACGGCCATGTTGACCCCGGCTTGCAACGTCAGCAGGGTGGCGAGGCCGGTCGCGAGCAACCGCCCGAACGGATCCGGGTGCCGCAACGCCACGCGTGCGCCCCGCCAACCGACAATGCCGAAGAGCACCAGAACGGCCACGGCGCCGAGCAAGCCGAGCTCCTCGCCGATGACGGAGAAGATGAAGTCCGTGTGCGCGGCCGGCAGGTAGAACATCTTCTGCCGGCTCTCCCCGAGGCCGAGCCCGGCGAACCCGCCCGAGCCGAACGCGATCAGGGACTGCACGAGCTGGAAGCCGGAATCGCGTGGATCACCCCAGGGATCGAGGAAGCTCAGGATCCGCACCCACCGGTACTCGGCGCTCACCACCAGCAGCGCGGCCACGGGCACCGCCGCCGCGAGGAGGGCGGCGAGATAGCGCACCGGCACCCCGGCGATGAAGGTCATGGCGACGAACACGCCGCCGAGCAGGACCGTGGTGCCGAAATCGGGCTCGCAGAGCAGGAGTATCGCGATCACCCCCACGACGATGAGCGGCGGCATCAAGCCCCGGCGGAAATCCTCCAGTCGATCCTGTCGATGCGCGAGAAACCATGCCAGGTAGGTCACCACGGCGAGCTTGGCCCACTCCGAGGGTTGCAGGCTCACGCCCGCGATCAGGAACCAGCGACGCGCGCCGGCGTGCGTCGATCCGAGCGGGGTGAGCACGCACACCATGGCCACGAGGGCGCATGCCAGAGCGGGAACCGCGAGGCGGCGATACACGGCGAGCGGGACGCGCGCGGCGACCAGCAGCGCCACGCCGCCGGCAGCGACAGCCGCCACGTGCCGCCAGAAAAACATCAGCGGGTTCCCGTGACGCTCCTGTCCGTAGAAGTACGTCACGTCGAGGACCATGACGATGCCGAGCGCCACCAGCATCGCCACGGCGCCGAGGAGCAGCCAGTCGCCGCGACCCCGCCGCACCCGCCGGAGCTGCCCGGCATCCGCCGCTGGCGCCGGCCGCGATCGTCCCATCTCCGAGGGATGGACGGTCCACCAGACCGAGCCGACCGCGCGCCGTGGTCCGGCGCGCCGCTGGCCCGCGGGCTTCGTCGCGTTCTGCGGCTCGGCCCGCGTCACCGCCGCTCCTCCCGCGCCACGGGCGGCGGCGCCTGCCCGGCGCCTGTCGCCGTCACGAGAGACCGAAAGGCGCGCCCACGTTCCGCGTAGTCCTTGAACTGGTCGAAGCTCGCGCATCCCGGCGACAGCAGCACCGTGTCGCCGCAAACCGCCTCCGCCATCGTCGTGCCCACCGCGTCGGCGAAACGGCCGGCGCGCACCACCGGGACCACGTCTCCGAGCGCCTCCGCGATGCTGGCGGCGGCGACCCCGTAGGCGACGACGAGCCGCACCCGCCCGCGCACCACCTCGCGCAACCCGTCGAAGGACACTCCCTTGTCGAGACCGCCGGCGAGAAGCACCACCGGACCCGGAAACCCCTCGAGGCAGCGCGCCACCGCGCCGACGTTCGTGCCCTTGGAATCGTCGAAGTAGCGTACCCCGCCGCGCTCGATCACCAGCTCACAGCGGTGCGCGAGTCCAGCGAAGCCCTCGAGCGCCGACTGCACGGCCGCCGGCGCCACGCCGCGGGCGACGGCGATGGCGACGGCCGCCATCATGTTCTCCACGTTGTGCAGGCCGTGGATTCGGACGCGTTCGAGGGGGAAGGTCGTCTCGCGGCCGCCCGGCTCGCGCCAGACGATCTCGGTCGTGGCGGCGCGGCGGCGGGTGAACACGGCCGGCGCCGTGCCCGGATCGTCGCGACCGATGGGCAGCAGCGCCGCCCGCACGCGCCCGGCGATGCTCCACACGAGCGGATCGTCCTGGTTGAGAATCGCGACGTCGCTCGCCTGTTGCGCGGCGAACAGCCGCGCCTTCATGTTGGCGTAGGCGGCCAGCGAGCCGTGGCGATCCAGATGGTCCGGCGTGAGGTTGAGCCACACCCCCACGGCGGGGCGAAACCCGTCCACCCATTCGAGCTGGAAACTGGAGATCTCGGCCACGGCGATGTCGAAGTCCCCGTCCACGGCTTCGATCAGCGGCGTACCCAGATTGCCGCCAACGAAGGCCCGCAGTCCGCCCCGGTTGAGCATCTCGCCAGCGAGCGTGGTCACCGTGCTCTTGCCGTTCGTGCCGGTGACACCGACCAGCGGGCAGCGCAGCAGGCGCGCCGCCACCTCGATCTCGCTCAGGATCGGCACGCCACGAGCGACCGCCGCGGCAAGGAGCGCATGGCGCGCGGCAACCCCGGGGCTGGGAACGACGAGATCGACGTCTCGAAGCAGCTCGGGATCATCATCCCCGACGGCGCGCTCGAGGGCGTCGCCGAGCTCGAGCGCGGCCGGCGGCAGATCGCCGGCGGCGCGGCGATCGACCAGCCGCACCCGCGTCCCGCGGCGGGCGAGCGCGCGGCTGACCGCGAGCCCGGTCCGGGCCGCGCCGACGACCAGCACGCGACGTCCGTGGAGGTCCATGGTGTGCGTCAGCGCAGCTTCAGGGTGGCAAGGGAGACCAGCGCGCAGATGATCGACAGGATCCAGAAGCGCACGATGATGAGCGGCTCGGGCCAGCCCTCGAGCTCGAAGTGGTGATGAATGGGCGCCATGCGAAAGATGCGGCGCCGGCGGAGCTTGAAAGAGCCGACCTGGAAGATGACCGAGAGCGCCTCCAGCACGAAGATCCCTCCGGTGATGGCGAGCACCGCCTCGTGACGGGTGGCGAGGGCCACGGTTCCGAGCGCAGCGCCGAGCGAGAGCGAGCCCACGTCGCCCATGAACATCTTCGCCGGATAGGCATTGAACCACAGAAAGCCCAGGCCGGCGGCGCCGAGCGCGGCGCAGAAAATCGAGAGCTCCCCGGCGCCCGGAACGTACGGAATCTGGAGGTACTCGGCGATCTTCGCGTGGCCGCTCACGTAGGCAAAGATGGTGTACGTGGCACCGGCCACGCAGACGGGCCCGATGGCGAGTCCGTCGAGGCCGTCGGTCAGGTTGACCGCGTTGGAGGCACCGACGATCACGAACACGGCGAAGGGAACGTACAGCCACCCGAGGTCGGGACGCACGTCCTTCAAGAACGGCATCGCAACCGTCCCATCGAAGCCGGAGATCGAATAGAGCGAGACCGCGGCGACCGTCGCCACCGCCCCCTGATAGAGCAGCTTGCGCCGGCCCTCGAGACCCGCCGAGTTCTTGAAGCGAATCTTGCGGTAGTCGTCCACGAAGCCGATGACGCCGAAGCACACCGTGACGACGACGGCGATCCACACGTACGGATTGGCGAGATCGGCGAGCAGCAGCGTCGCCACCACCAGCGAAAAGATGATCAGCGTACCACCCATGGTCGGCGTCCCCGCCTTGCTCTGGTGCGCCTCCGGACCATCGGAGCGGATCATCTGGCCCACCTGCAGCCGGCTCAGGCTGCGGATGATGACCGGGCCGAGCAGGAAGGAGACGGTGAGCGCCGTGAGCGCGGCGACCGCGGTGCGAAAGGTGATGTACTTGAAGACGTTGAGGCCCGAGTAGGTGACGTGCAGCGGATAGAGCAGATGGTACAGCATGGTCACACGCGAGATGGACTCCGGCTGACGGCGGGCTAGGCCCGCAGCCGCTCGAGCACCTCTTCCATCCGGGCCCCACGCGAGCCCTTGATCAGGAGACAATCGCCCGGCCGCAGGTGGCGGCGAACCTGGCTCGCGGCTTCCGCGTGCGACGCCACGATCACCGCCGCATCCGGCGCCATGCCGCCCTCCAGCGCTCCGGCGCGCATCGCCTCCGCCTCGGGTCCCATGACCACCAGCAGCCCGACTCCCTGCTCCGCCGCCGTTAGCCCCACCTGACGGTGCAGCGCGACGCTCTCGGAGCCGAGCTCTCGCATCTCGCCCAGCACCGCGATTCTCGCGCCGGTCCCCGTGGCCCTCAGCATGGCCAGGGCGCTGCGCATGGACGCCGGGTTCGCGTTGTAGGCATCGTTGATCACCGTGATATCCCCGGGCAGGGTCACCACCTGCATGCGCATGGGCAGCGGCGGGAGGGCGGCGAGCCCGGCCACGACGGCATCGAGCGTTGCCCCGAGCGTGCGGGCGATCGCCGTCGCGGCGAGTGCGTTCATGACGTTGTGAACTCCCGGCAGCGGCACCCGCACGGGGCGCCGCTCGCCATCGGCAACGAGCGTGAACGCGATGCCGTCGGTGCCGACGAGGACGACGTCCTCGGCACTGACCTCGCCGCCGCGGCCGAAGCGGATCGTGGGGCCGGCGAAGGCCCCGGCGATCTCCCGAACCCGCTCGTCCTCGTTGTTGACGACGGCAACGGCGTTCGACCGCAAGCGCGCGTAGAGCTCGCCCTTGGCGCGGGCGACACCTTCGATACTGCCGAGGCCTTCGATGTGCGCCGGCCCGACGCACGTCACCGCGCCCACGTCGGGGTCGGCGATCTCGGTGAGGCGCCAGATCTCCCCCGGGGCGTTCATCCCGAGCTCGAGGACGGCGACGGTCTCGCGTCCGCAAGCGCGCAGCAACGTGAGCGGCACGCCGATGAGGTTGTTCTCGGTCCCGCGCGTGCTGAGGAGCCGCTCGGGCCCGATGGCCTTGGCCATGATGCTCGCCACCATCTCCTTGGTGGTCGTCTTGCCGTTGCTACCGGTGATGGCGGCCACCCGCAGGCGGTGGCGCCGCCGGTGGTAGGCGGCGAGATCGCCGAGCGCGCGCAGCGTATCGGGCACCTCGATCAACGTGGCGGGGCCGCTGGCAGCGCCACGCTCGACCGTCGCGCCGCCTTCGACAGCCGCGCCGCCTTCAACGGCCGCGCCTGCTCCAACGGACACACCCGCCCCCGCCTCCACGATGGCGGCGCTCGCGCCCAGGTGGATGGCCTCCGCGACGAACCGGTGACCGTCGTGGTTGCGGCCGCGGAGCGCGACGAAGACCGCGCCGGGCGGCAGGTTGCGGGTGTCGGTCGACACCGCGGTCAGCCGCCGGGGGCCGTCGAGGGTACTCGGACGCCCACCCGTAGCGGTGAGGATGTCGGTGAGGTGCCACCCGGCTCCGGGATCCATGCCTGCGCCTACTCGGCTACCCGGTAACCTGCCGAGCCCTGGAGGGCCCGCACCTCGTCTCGATCGTCGAAATGGCGGCGCTCGGCGCCGACGATCTGGTAATTCTCGTGCCCCTTGCCGGCAATGAGCACCACGTCGGCAACGCCGGCGATATCGAGCGCCAGAGCGATCGCGGTGCGCCGATCGGGCTCCCGGACGTATCCGCGTTCCCCGGCGCGCAGGGCAGCCGCCGACACCGGGGCCAGGTCCCCCCGCCGGATACCCGGCTCGATGTCGGACAGGATCGCCTCGGGATCCTCGGTGCGCGGATTGTCGGAGGTGACGATGACGACGTCACTCGTGCGCGCCGCGACCTCGCCCATGACAGGGCGCTTGGTGCGGTCGCGGTCTCCGCCGCAGCCGAACACCGTGATGACTCGTCCGGCACACAGCGCCCGCAGGGCTGCGATGGCGCCCTCGAGCGCATCGGGTGTGTGCGCGTAGTCGACGAACACCGCCGCTCCCGAGGACGAGCCGACCCGCTCGAGGCGGCCGGGCACGGTGCTGCACGCGCGTAGGCCCGCCTCGATGACGTCGATCGGCAGGCCGAGCCCGCCCGCCGCCGCGGCGGCCGCCATGACGTTCTGCAGATGATGGACGCCGATGAGCGCCGAGGACAGGCGCAGCGGCGCACCCAGCACGGATATGGTTCCCTCCATGCCCCGCAACGTCTGGCGCACGTCGAGCGGATGGACGTCGGCGGTCCGGTCGCGGCCGAAGGTGATCACCCGTCCCTCGATCTCCGCCGCCAACCGCCGCCCGTACGCGTTGTCGATCCCCACCACGGCCACGCGCTGCGCCTTCCCCGACGCCCGCAGGTGGTCGTGAAACAGCCGCGCCTTGGACGCATAGTAGGCCTCCAAGTCGGGGTGAAAGTCCAGATGGTCGTGGGTGAGGTTGGTGAACACGGCCGCGTCCCAGTGGCAGCCGCGCACGCGATCGAGCGCGAGGGCATGCGACGACACCTCGACGGCCACCGCTTCGACGCCCGCCGCAACCATGTCCGCCAGCAGGCGCTGAAGCTCGAGCGCGTCAGGGGTCGTGAGCGGCGAGGGCCGGACCACGTCACCGTAGCGGTAGCTGATCGTGCCGACGACCCCCGTCGCCATGCCGCGCGCGCGCCAGATCCCCTCCAGAAGATACGTGGTCGTCGTCTTGCCATTGGTGCCGGTCACGGCCAGGGCGACGAGCCGGCGGCTCGGCTCGTCATAGAAGCGCGCCGCCATCAGCGCGAGACAGCGCCGGACGGCACGCGTCACCACGAACGGGACCGCGGCGCCGCCGCGATCGTTGCGTTCGGCGACCACCGCGGCGGCTCCCCGCGCGATGGCCTCGGCGATGAAACGGTGTCCGTCCTGGTGCTGTCCCTGGCAGGCGAAGAACAGGTCGCCGGCGGCGACGCGGCGCGAATCGACGGCGAGGCCGGAGACGGCTACGTGGCGCGCTCCGTGGACGTCAGCGGCAACGTCGACGGCGTCGAGGAGCTGCTCGAGGGTCATCGCGGAACCGCATGCGGGGCGTAGCCGTGATCGATGGTCGTCGCCCGGAGAGCGCAGGTCCCTCCGGGCGACTAGCCGTGTTTACCACGTCGCTTGTTCCGCCAACAGCTACCGCACCACCCCTCGGCTACGTGGTCCTGCGCACGCTCAAACCGTGCCTCGAGCCGGCCGGGCGCCGGCTCGAGGCACGCTGTCCAGGACGGCCCCCACATCCTCCACTCCTCGTCCTCCACGGACCTCCTGGACCTGCCTTGTTGCCTTGCCATCGACACCGGTACGCCCGAGCGTCGCCGCGGCGATCTCGCGAAACACCGGCGCCGCCACCACTCCACCGTATTGCGACTTGGACGGCTCGTCGATCACGACGACGATGACGAACCGCGGGGCGTCGGCCGGCACGAAGCCGGCGAAGGACGCCACCCGCGCCTTTGCCGAGTAGCGACCGGTGACCGGATCGACCTTCTGCGACGTCCCGGTCTTGCCGGCGACCGCGACGCCGGGAATGCGCGCCAGGTACCCGGTACCACCGTCATGCTCGACGGTGCCGCGGAGCAGCCCCCGGAGCACCTTCGCGGTATCCGACCGGATGACGCGGCGGATCGTCTCGGGGCTCTGGCGCAGCAGCACGCGCCCGTCGGGCGCCACCACCTGACTGACCACGTAGGGCCTGAGGAGCTCGCCGCCGTTGGCGATGACCGCGAAGGCGCTGGCAAGCTGCAGCGGCGTGACCGCGAGTCCCTGACCGAAGCTTGCGGTCGCGACATCGATGGGCTTCCAGCGACGGGCCGGACGCAGGCGCCCCGTGGCCTCGCCCGGCAGCGCGATGCCTGTTTTGCTCGCAAACCCGAAAGCGCGCAGGTACGCGTCGAGCCGCTCGGCGCCGAGCGCCGCTCCGACCTTCGCGGCGCCGATGTTGCTCGAGTACCAGATGATCTCGGCGAAGGTCAGCCATTGCCGCTCGTGATGGTCGTGAATCACGTGGCGTCCGACGCGGTAGCGGCCGTTCTCGCAGAAGATCCGCTCGTGCGGCGCCACCACGCGCTGATCGAGCGCGGCTGCCGCCAGCATCGCTTTCAGCGTCGACCCGGGCTCGTACGTGTCGGTGAGGGCGCGGTTCCGCCGTGCCGCAGCCGCGCTCACGGTCACATTGTTGGGATCGAAGCTCGGCGCGTTCGCGATGGCGAGCACGGCCCCGGTCCAGGGATCCAGAACGACCGCGGTTCCGCCCGCAGCACCCGCAGTCTGCACTCCCCGCGCAAGCTCCCGCTCCGTCACCGCCTGCAGCGTCGTATCGATCGTCGTCTCGACGCGGGCGCCGACCGGGTCCTCTTCCACATCGAGGCCCCCGGCGAGGATGGCGCGGCCCCGCGCGTCCCGCTCCATCTCCAGGATCTCCAGACCTGGCGGGCGAATGAGCGCGTCGTACTGTCGCTCGACACCTTCGAGCCCCTGGGCATCCACACCCGCGAATCCCAGCACGTGGGCGGCGAGTGGCGCCCGGGGATATACCCGCCGCCGTTCCGCGATCACGCCCACGCCCGGCGCGCCGACAGCCTTCGCCGCGGCCACCTCCCTGGGCGTAGCCAGACGCTTGAGCCAGACGAAGGATCCGCTCCCGGCCGAGGTCAGTTTCTGTTGGAGATCGCCCGCAGGCAGGCCGAGGGCGCCGGCGAGCCGCGCGATGTTCGCCGGTTCGTCGCCAAGAAGACGTGGATCGGCAAAGAGGGATTCGGCGTCGACCGTCAACGCCAAGGGCTCACCGCCCCGATCGACGATGGGACCCCGTCGCGGGACCAGACTCACCTGGCGCTGCTGCTGCTGCCGCGCGAGCCAGGCGAGGCGCTGACCATGTAGCACGGTCAGCTGCCCCGCCCGGCCCCCGACGACGGCGAAGAGAAGCGCGAGACCACCACCCACCAGGACCAACCGCCGCCATTCTCGCGCCCTCTTCGCTGTCATCACCGCAACACCACCACCTGCCCTGGCCTCGGCTCTCGCATCCGAAGCCGTCGTCCAGCCTCCTCCGCAACGCGTCGCGGCGCGGTCAACATCGACAGCTCTGCTTCCAGCTCCCGCTGCTCCTGTTCGAGGCGTGCCACCAGATCGCGTGCCGTGGACAGCCCGTACCCGAGCTCGGTCACCTGCAGCCGCACCCACACGTGGGCCAGCCCGCAGACGAGGGCGACCGCTGCCAGCATCACGGCGTGCGCGGCGCGGATCGGCAGGCGGGTACGGCGGCGCGAGTGCGCGCCCAGCACGCCGAGACGCCCGCGGCCTTGGATCGCGATTGCCCGCACGCTCGGTTCCCCCCACCCCCTCGGCGATACGATCAGAGCTCGAGCCCTTCGAGAAATCCCGGGTCGTCCATCATGGTCTGCTCGGCGGATCGATCGACGCGGTCCCACACGGCGGCGTTGAAAATCCGGAACTTGGTGAGCGCGCCCGCGAACACGACGTCCTTGTCGAGACCCGCGTACTCGCGGAGCGGCGGCGGCACGAGGATGCGTCCCTGCTTGTCGATGATGCAATCGTGCGTGCGCGACATGTAGTAGTTCTCGAACTTGATCACGGCGCGGCTGAAGCGTGGTTTTTGCTTCACGACGTCCTCGAGTCGGGTCCACTCTCCGTAGGGATACACGTCGAGGCAGCGCTCGCCGTCGACGACGAAGCGGGTGAGGACGAGGCGGTCGTCGCCGCCGCCGGAGAGCAGATCGCGCCATTTGACCGGGATCGCGACGCGCCCTTTCTCATCGATCGAATGTGGAAAGCTGCCCCGGTACATCGACCCCGCCCGTCACCTGCACCTGTGGAAAACCACTTCACCCCACATTCCCCCACAGCAGGCGGCTCTATATGACCTTTGAGCTGACAGTGTCAAGACTGGGTGAGAAATACCCAAGAAAAAACCTCAAAATCTCGAGTGGGGCAATGTGGGGTAACTCTATCAAGAAGGCCCATCAGGTGTAAAGCACACCATGCCGGAACGCGCTTTTCCTACCCTGCCTCGACGTTTCCACTGCCGGCCGCCGACCCGCAGCAAGGTGTAAACTGGCGCTCGTACTGAAAGGGGACGGAAACTACGGGCTTTTCGAGCTGGTGCGGGGCTGCGCAAGCATGGATCGCTTGCAGCCTTCCTGCTCCCGGAGAAACGCCGGAGGGGGGAATGTAAGCCGGGTTCTGTCCTTCCCGCCAATGGCGGGAAGCAACGGCCATTCGTCTGGGCCCCTGGTTGCCCGGGGGCTCTAGCGGCCGTACCCGAGGGAGTAGAGACGGGCGATCTCCGGCGGGTCACAGACCCGCCACCCTCCTATTTGGCCTTGCTCCGGGTGGGGTTTGCCGAGCACCCCGGGTCACCCCGGGGCCTGGTGAGCTCTTACCTCACCGTTTCACCCTTGCTCGCCACCGCATCGGTGGCGGGCGGTCTGTTTCTCTGTGGCACTTTCCCCCGATTGCTCGGGGCCGCCGTTAGCGGCCACCCTGCCCTGTGGAGCCCGGACTTTCCTCCAGCGATCCGCCGCGGTGGGCGACGCCAGCGGCCGTTCATCCCCCCTCCGACGATACCCCACAAGTAACCTCATCGTTCCGAGCGCACAATGGCACGGCGGGCGCCGCGTACGAGGGAGGGAGAGGCTGCGGGAATCAGACGCTCGACTGCGCCGGATCGGGGAGGACGAACAGCAGGCGATTGCAGCTCGGACAGGCAAAGACCTCCTCGCCCTTGAGGATCTGGTTGAAGAGCTGGGGCGGCACGTGCATGTGACAGCCCTGGCACGTCCCGTCACGGACGGCGACGACCGCCGTGCCGCCGCGGCGGGAGAGGATGAACTCGTAGCGCCGCATGAGACCGCCGTCGATCGTCGCGGCGAGCTCCTTGCGCACCTGCGCGTCACGATCGACTGCCTTGGCAAGCTCGGACTCCTTGGCCTCGAGCTGCGCGCGCTCGGCGTCCAGCGCCTGCTGTCCCAGGCGTAGGTTCTCCTCCGCCTGCGCCACCTTCGCGGTGAGCGCCTCGGCTTCCTCGAGCACCTGGAGCTCCTGCTCCTCGAGCTGAGCGATGCGCTCCTTCATCATCTCGATCTCGCGCTGCGTCGCCTGCATCTCCTTGTCGTTCCGGATACGTTGCATCCGCATCCGGCGATCCTTCATCTTTTCCTCGAGCTCCGCGAGCTCCCGTTCGATGGCCGTCTGTCGTGCTTTGGCCTCGTTGCACACGTCCCGCGCCCGGGCCGCTTCGGCGGCGCGCTCACCGGCGGTCGCTTCGAGATCCCGCAGCTGCCGAGCGGCCCCTTGCGCCTCCCGCTTTCGATCGCTGATCTTCTGATCCAGCCGCTGCAGGGAGGTGAGCAGCTCGATCTTGGACGACACGGAAACCGATATCTGGCTCACGCGACCTCCCGCGGGGCGGCACGATGACCGCAGGTTGCCCGCGATCCGAGAGCCCCGGCTCGGCCGGAGCGCGGCCCGGGATATGACGTTCGCCTCCTATCCAACCACGGCGCGAGCCCTGTGTCGATCCTGTATTTGCACGCGCCACGTCTACCAATGGCGACCATGGGCCCAGTGTGATTCGAACACACGACCAACCGGTTATGAGCCGGTCGCTCTGACCAGGCTGAGCTATGGGCCCGCACGCGTGCTCTCCGCTGTCGCTCCCGGCCCCGACGCCGTCAGTCCCGCCCCTCCGGCAGGCTCTCGTCACTTTCCGCCCGTACGAGCGCGCTCCAGTTGCGCAGACCCCGCTCGACGCGATCCTGATCTCCGGCGGCTTCCGCGGCGCGGATCTCCTCCAGCGCCTCGCGCACGCGCCGCCTGCCACGCCGGCGGCGAATGAACGCCACACAGTCATCGAGGAGCTGCGCCCCGTCGGCGGCATCGGCGCCGTCCTGCAGCAGCGCGGCCGCGACCCGGCTGCGGGTATCGGCCGGCAGCCGCTCGATGAGCATCGAGGGATCGGCGCCGCTGCGCGTTCGCTCGATGATCTCCTCGGCCAGGGAGCGCCACTGGGCGTCGTCGAACAGCACCGGCCCGCCCTCTTGCACGATCCGATCGACGGCCCCGGGCCACGTGAGCATGAGCTCGACCAACAAGGCTTCGCTCGTCGTCCGAACGCTACGCGTGGCGCCCGCCGCGGCCGCCGTCGCCGCCGGCTGGAGCCCTTCGCCGCGCATCAGCGCCTCCCCGACACCGAGCCGTTCCGCCGCGCGCCGCGCCAGGACGTCGTATTCCCATGGATTGCGCACACGGCGCAACAGACGCGAGACTTCCCGGGCCGCGGTGACGCGCCGCCCGACCGACGGCTCGCCGGCGGCGAGGAGTCCGTCGAGAAACACGTCGAGCAGCGGTCGCGACTCGCTCACCACGCGCTCGAAGGCCACCGCTCCGTGGCACCGAACGAAGCTGTCTGGATCGTCACCGGTCGGAAGAAACGCGGCGCGTCCCCAGAGGCCCGCCTCGACGAACGGGGCGAAGCTGCGCGCCGCGGCCCGCCTGCCCGCCTCGTCTCCATCGAAGCACGCGACGACATCGTCCGTGTACCGCCGAAGGGTGCGCAGCTGATCGACGGTCAGCGCCGTGCCGAGGGGCGCCACCGCGCCCGTCACGCCGTGCTGGTGGAGCGCCAAGACGTCGAAGTATCCCTCGACCACCAGCGCCCGGCCGCCGCGGATCGCGTCTCGGGCCGCTCGCAGGCCGTAGACGAGATGTCCCTTCTTGAAGATGGCGCTGTCGGCGGAGTTCAGGTACTTCGGCGCATCGCCCGGGGCGCCCGGCAGCACCCGACCACCGAAGCCGGCGACGCGACCGCGATCGTCCCGGATCGGAAACATCACGCGGTCGCGGAAGCGGTCGTAGAGACTACCGTCGCCGCGCCGACCCACGAGGCCGACCGTGAGCGCAGCCTCCACCGGTAACGTCCGGCTGCGGATCCAGCGGACGAGACCGTCTCCCGACCCGGGCGCGAAGCCGAGATCCCACTGCTTGGAGAGGGGCTCGTCGAGGCCCCGGCTCTCGAGGTACGCGCGCGCGCCGCCGCCACCAGGGTGCTCCCAGAGGACCCGGCCATAGTAGATCGCCGCCTGCTCGTTGATCCCGTAGAGCGGGTCGTCCGCACGACGCTCGCCCTCCGCTCTTCCGGTCGCGGGCAGGGGGACGCCGGCGCGGCGGGCAAGCAGCTGCGCCGCCTCGGGAAAGCTCATGCTCTCCAGCCGCATGACCCACGCGAAGGCGTCGCCGCTGGCACCGCAGCCGAAGCAGTGAAAGAAGCCGCGTTCCTCGCTGACGGTGAACGACGGCGTGTTCTCCGCGTGGAACGGGCACAGCCCGACGTGGTTGCGGCCGCGCCGCCGGAGCGCCGTGCGCTCGGAGACGAGCTCCACGATGCTGATGCGGCTGCGAACCTCCTGAATGGCGCTGTCGGAGATGCGACCACCCATGGCGCACGACCAACTCTTGCTCACCCTGCTACGTGGCGGCGTTCTCGGCGGGCGAGCCCATCGCCGTGCTGCCGACGCGCAAGAGCTGTGCCGCCACTTCCGCCAGCGGGGCGCCGAGCCGGGAGGCGCCGATCGCATCCGTCACCTCCGGCACCAGGCCGTACGAGCGCAGGAAAAGGAGCAAGAACCCAGCGGCAACGGCGCCCTTCCCCGCGCCCACGACGGCGCCCGCCACCCGGGTGACACCGGAGAGGAACATCGTCTTCGCCACTCGGTCCAGCATCAGAGCGCCCAGGTGCGTGACCAGGTTCACGACGACGAAGAGCGCCAGCGCCGCGCTCACCTGGGCGAGCACGGGGCCGAGGCCGAGGTATCGCGCGAGGAACACCGCGACCGGCCGCCAGTAGAGCACCGCCGTGCCCGCGCCGAGGAGGAATCCCGCCAGCCCCATCGTCTCGCGGAACAGCCCGCGCACGAACCCGCGAACACCGCACAATGACAGGAGCACGACCAGGATGACATCCACGGCGTTCACGCTGCCTGACCCACCCGCGCCCGCCACGGGGTTCGCGCCCCGATCGCGCGCGCGGGTCGCCGGGCCGCAGTCAAGGCCGTAATTCGATGCATCACACGCGCGCAGCGCCGTCCCGGTCGGCCAGCTGCGCGCTGAACCAGCGAGGGGGAACGAGGTCTCGGCGCCTCAGCTCGGCGGAACGGCGCTACGAGCCGCGCGGCGCAGCGCGCGCTTCCGGGCGGCCATGGCCTTGCGCTTCCGACGCACGCTCGGCTTCTCGTAGTGTTCCCGCTTGCGTAGCTCGGCGAGGATGCCCGCCTTCTCACACTGCTTCTTGAAGCGCCGGATGGCGCTCTCGATGGGTTCGTTGTCTTTGACCCGTACTCCAGCCATGGTTACCGTTCGACGTTCAACGTTCGACGATGCGCGACCGCAGCCGATGGGCTCGTGCGGCCGGCGACGTGGTGGCTTCTAATTAGGCAAAACCCATGCCGAGTCAAGGCGGACCCGCCCGGCTCTACGTTCCCGTCGTCCCCGCGCCGAGGGAGACGCTCCGGCTCGAGCCGGACCAGATCCGCCACCTCAAGGCCCAGCGGCTGCGCCCGGGCGCGAGCCTCGTCCTGTTCGACGACCAGGGACAGGAGCATTCCGCGGTCCTGCGCCGCATCGGTCCGCGCGTGGCCGAAGTGCAGATCCGCGCGCCGGCGAGGCCTGGCCCCGTGACAGCTGCACCCCCCGTGGTGCTCATCGTGGGAATCCTGAAGGGACAGCGGATGGACACCCTGGTGGAGAAGGCAACCGAGCTCGGCGTGACCCGCATCATGCCCGCGGTCACCACCTTCACCATCGCGCGGCCATCGGACACGGGCACCGCAAAGGCGCAGCGCTGGCGGCGCATCGCCGTGAGCGCCGCCACACAATGCGGCCGTACGGCCGTACCCGACATCGCGCCGCCCACGCCGTTCGCCGAGGCGCTCGGCGCCACGGCTCGCGGCGGGCTCGCGATCGCGCTGTGGGAACGAGAGCGGAACGTCAGTCTCGGTACGCTCCGCGCCGCCCACCCACGGCCACGGACCGTGACGCTGGCAGTGGGACCGGAGGGAGGATTCTCGCCCGCCGAGGTCGAGCTCGCCGCCCGGCAGGGCTTCCACGTCAGCGGCCTCGGACCGCGCACCCTGCGTGCGGAGACGGCCGGAATCGTCGCGCTGGCCCTGTGCCAGCTCCTCTGGGGTGATCTCGGCGAATCTGCTGAGTAGCCGGCGTCCGAGGTGGCGTGTCACGCCTCCGGACGGGGGTTTTGGCCACCCGCGGCTCCGCGCCTTGCCGGACGGCGGCGCTTGGCATAGGAGCCTCAGCCTGACGGCGCCCGCGCCGCAAGCCAAGAAAGTCGACCCATGCCATTGCGCGTCGCCTTCGTCATGGACCCGCTCGATCGCATCCTCGTCGACAAGGACACGACCTTCGTCTTCATGCTCGAAGCGCAGGCACGCGGGCACGAGGTCTTCTTCGTCGGCGCGGACGACCTCTTCGTCGACGGGCCGCACCCGTCGGCGCGCTGCCGGCGGGCGGAAGTCCGGCGCGCCGAGCGCCACTACTCGCTGTTCGAGGAACGGGTCGAGCGCCTGGAATGGTTTCAGGTCGTGTTCATGCGCAAGGACCCGCCCTTCGATCTCGCCTTCTACTTCGCCACCCTGATGCTGAGCCTCGTCGATCCGAGGTGCAGCTTCGTCCTGAACGACCCGGAGGGCCTGCGCAACGCCAACGAGAAGCTCTACGCGCTCAACTTCCCTGATCTCACGCCCGAGACTCTCGTCGCCCGCGACCCGGAGCGCCTGAAGGCGTTCATGGACTCGCTCGGCGGCGAGATGATCATCAAGCCGCTCGAGCATTCGGGTGGCGCCGGCGTGTTCCACGTGCGTCGCGGCGATCGAAACACAAACGCGCTGCTCGAGACGATGACCGCGCAGGGCGAGCGGCTGCTGATGGCGCAGCGCTACCTGCCGCAGGCACGCCAGGGAGACAAGCGGCTCATCGTGCTCGATGGCGAGCCACTCGGCGCGCTCCTGCGCGTGCCGCGAGAGGACGAGACGCGCGCGAACATTCACGTGGGCGCGACCTGCGAGCGCGCGGCCGTGACCGCGCGTGATCGGGAGATCTGTCGGGCGCTGGCCCCGCGGCTGCGTGCCGACGGGCTCTACTTCGTCGGTCTCGACGTGATCGGAGACCTGGTCACCGAGATCAACGTCACGAGTCCGACGGGGGTGCAGGAGATCAACGCCCTCGACGGCGTCCGACTCGAATCGCAGGTGATCGACTTCGTCGAACGCCGGGCGCAGGCGCTCGGCTGAGCGGCGCCTGCCTGCGCGGCCGGCGAGCGTGGACCGAGCCGTGCGCGGTCCGGCCCACGCCGCGTCGCCTTCAGAACGTCAAGACTTCGAGATCACGTAGCTAGTCACGTAGCGCCACATCGTCGTGCGCACGAGCCACTTGCTGCCCGTCCACTTCCCCACCGCGATGACCCGCCGCGCCGGCGCCTTGGCCGGCTCGCGATGCTTCCCGTTGCGTGTGCTGGTCGCCATCCTCGCCCCCGCACCGCACGATCTCGGACACGTCGCACTGTGCGGCGGCCGGTCGCGCGGAACGGGGCGCGATGAGCAGCATCCATGCCACCGGCCATGGCGCCCGAAATGTCTGGATCCAAGCCATTTTTCCGACCCGGCCGGCGGCCGGATCGGACAGGAGTGTTCAGCGCGGGTTCAGGCGTGTACGGCGCCGGCGCCGATGGGCGCCTTCACTGACAGGCGCAGGTGCTGCCCACCGACGGCAGGCAGAAGCCGCCGATGGGCGTCGGACAGACGCCCCCGCACGCGGGGAAGGGCGCATCGCCGCACGGCGTGCCCGGCGGCAAGCATTTGCACTCCCCGAGCCCGACGTTACCGCAGGTGAGCCCGGGGGGGCACGCGCCTCCGCAGGTGGGTGGCGCCGAGAGCGTGCAGCCAGCGGGCGGCGTCGTCGTTGAGGTCGTCGAGCTCGTGGACGTCGAGGTCACCGTGGTGCTGCTGCCACCGGATAGATCGGACAGGACATCCCCGACGAACGCTTCGACCTTGACTTCGAGCGGATCGGCGTCGCCGGTGGTCGCACAGCCGCCCGCCGCCTCGGCTTTGGTGAAGCCCTTGGTGAAGCGGGACTCGGCCTTGGAGATATCGGTGCCGAGCTTTGCCACGTTGGGAACCTTCCCGTTCTTGCCGAAGCCCTTGAGCAGATCCAGGCTCTTCTTGCCGGTCGCGCGGCCCTTCGAGTCCTTACACCGCGCCTCCGGCGCAACCCCTGCCCCGGCAGCGGCCACGAGCGAGAGCGTCGTGATGGCGATGGCGAGACCGAGCAGGGATCGTGCGCAGCTGCTCATGCGTGCCCGGATATCACCCGAGATCACGGGGAGTCAACGCAAATCTTGCGGCTGCGAGCTCGCACGCTGGGCGTCTCGCGCCGCTCCCTGCGACGCCGGGGACACGAATCGCTGGGTGTACTGGAACCATTCCGCGAAGCCCTCGCGCGGCGAAAAACCCGCAGCCGCGGCAAGGCGCATGAGGACCGGAAAGCGGACGTAGTCGGGATCGAGCAGCGCCGCCTCGGACACCGCCAGCGTGCCGCCCGGGCGCAGGACCCGCCGGATCTCTCGCAGGGCGACACTCTTGTCGGGGATCTCGCCCATGACCTCGACGACGAAGACGAGGTCGAAGCAGCCGTCGCGAAACGGCAGCCGCTGCGCGTTGCCGCAGACGAGCGGTGGCGTGTCGGCGCCGAGACGGCCGCGGAGCTTTCGCAAGAGACCCGGCTGCAGGTCGAGACAGACCAGACGGCCGCCGGGCTGGAGCCGCCGCTGCGCCGCGCTCGTGAGATAACCGCCCGCCGGCCCCAGCTCGAGGACGCGCATACCCGCATTGAGGCCGTGTCGCTCGGCGGCGACGTCGGGGCTGAAGTGGCGGCGCCGGAAGGAACTGTTGAGCGTCGCGTCGAAGATCGGCGGCATCGGTGCCGCGAATAGCCGGCGCCAGACGATCACGGCGGCGAAGATGCCGATGGTCCATGCGAGCGCCGTCAGCAACCAGGTCAGCACCTCAGCCATGACAATCCGCCTTGCTCCCCGGCGCCGTCACGCGGTCAACTGCCGCAGGATGCTCGCCGTGTCGAAGTACACTCGCTCGCATATCAGGCCCGATGCGTCGAAGAGAAAGAACGAGGTCATACGGCACCTGAAGGGTCTTCCCGTGGGCTCGAACCCGAGCAAGGGGCCGCGGTGCGTGCCGAGAAGCCAGAACTCGACGATGACGGCGTCGTCGGCGTGGTGCAGCGCGCTCAGCTCGTTGCGCTGATCGGGAAACGCCGTCCGGCTCTCGCGGAAGTACTCCTCGACCGCTGCCCGTCCATCGTAGGTCCGGTCCGTGGCGATGAGCTCGTACCGTGGATGCGCAAAGGTGGCGATGGCGCGGGCGAAGTCGTGCACGTTCTCGGCCTGCATGTGATCGCGCACGAGCTGCTCGCGACTCGCGCGGATGTCGTCCGAGATGCGCATGTCGAGCTCAACCGGCGCGCGCCGCCGCTCGGGCCGCGAGGCCGGCTTGGGCCAGAAACTCCTTCACGCCCGGCCCACCCGAGAGGCGCAGCCAGAGCGGACCGGTCTCCGGCTCGAGCACGACCTCGAGGCGCAGGAAGGGACAGCAGCGCTGCTCGAGCAGAAACCACTCGAGTGCGTCGCGGGACGCCTCTGCGGTGGGATCGAGGCGCAGCGCGTAGCCGTCGGCCCGTTCGCGAACTTCGGAGACACGGGACATCACCTTGGCCGCGAGGGCCGCCCGGCGAGCCCGCTCCTCGGCATCGAGCGCTGCGAGGTTGCATGCGATCGGGATCTGTCGATTCTCGCTCATTCCCGCTCCCCGGTCGCTGGTCTTGCTCCGTGTGGGTCGAGGATCATCGCTGTTTCTACCCCCTCGGCCGACGTCTCGCCAAGTCACCAGGACACCCTACTGGCCGAGCCCGGAACATGCAGCGCCGCCCGGAGCGATGCACTGGCGCGGCGCTAGAGGATGCTGAAGAGCACGTAGCACAGGCCCGCCCCGACCAGGCTCATCGACAACCCCCAGGCCAGCAGCTTGTTGAACAGGGCTCGCGGATCCTCGTACGCCGCGGCACCCGCGATGCACAGGGCGCCGAGGGCGGAGAGCGGCGACACGTCACTGAGCTGGGCACCGATGGTCATCGACGCCGCGATCGCCACCGGATCGCCACCGCCGAGCTTGGCCACCAAAGGACCCACGGTCGGCAGAAACGCCGGCAGGACCACACCCGAGGTACTGCTGTAGGCGGACAGCAGGCCGGCAGCGAAGGCGCCCAGGGCGGGTGCCGTGGCCGGCGTCGATCCTCGCGCCAGCATGCCGGTCAACAGATCCAGACCGCCCATGCGCTCCAGTAGCGCCGCCAGTGTGCTGACCCCGCAGACCATCAGCACCACGCCCCACGGCATCCCGCGAATGGCGCTGCGCTCCGAGGCGGCGCCGGCCACGGTGAGGAGCCCGGCGCCCGCGAACGCCATCATCCCGGCGTCCAGACCGAAGAACACAACCCCCAGGAGCAATGCGCCGATCACGCCGAGCGTCAGCACATGCGCGGGAGCGAAGACGACGTCGTCGGTCGTTGTGCTCGCCGGCGCCGCGGCGTGTCCGAGCAGCCGCCACCCGCCGAACAGGAGATAGCCGCCGAAGCCCACCAGGGCGTGCACCAGAAAGTTATAGAGGTAGAAGGTCAGGTAGTGCTCCTGCATCCCCATTTGCGCCGTGATGCGCTGCACGATGACCCCCGCCGGCGAGAACGGCGCCAGATTGCCGGCGTTCGCACCATTGCAGATCATCACACTCATGAGAAACGCGGGGATTCTCGCGCGCTCGGCTGCGGCCATGGCCATCGGGAATACCAGGGTCGCGGCGCCGATGGCCCCCGGTCCGATGGTCGACAGCAGCCACGCAAAGCCGAAGAAGATCACCGGAAGCAGGCCGCGGTTTGGCGGTGCGCAACTCACCACGTAGCGCGTGAGCCGGTCCATCGTGCCGTTCGACTGCGCCAGGGCGAAGAGGTAGGTCACGCCCCCCAGGGTGAGAAAGAGCTGCACCGGGAAGCCCGCCACGACCTCGGCGAACCTCATGCCGCCGGCATACACACCGACCAGCCAGGCGAGGACGAGCGCCAGCACGCCGGCGTTGATCCGCAGGGTGCAGCTCGCGAGGATCGTGACGACGAGGGCGAGACACGACAGGCCGGCCATGGTCATCGCGCGCCCCCTAGCCGCGGGCGGCTGGCGGGCAACGGCCGGCCGATAGTCAGCCGCCCGGGTCGGCGCGCATGGGCCACGCGCAAGGCGAGCGCTACGCCGAAGGCGCGCACAGCTCCTCGAACCTCGCCCGCGCGATGTCGAGCTCCTCGAGCTCGAACAGCTCCACGGCGATCGGTCGGCCGCCCGACCAGTGCACGAGCTGCACGAAGACGGACTCGAACTCTCCGCCGGTGATGAGCGTCCCTGACGTGTGGCCGATGGAGAGATGACAGTCCCTCTCGGTAGCGATGTAGTACAGGGACTCGATCGTGGCATCGGATGACAGCTCGAACAACGCCTGAAGATACGCAATGTACCCTTCGGCGTCCTCGAGCCGTCCGGCACCCGCGCGCCGGTGGTCGTGGAACACGAAGTCACCGGGCAGCACGGTGCGCATGCGCACGAGATCGCGGGCGCGCACGGCGCGCTCGAACTCGAAGGCCGCCGCGGGAATCCTGGGATCGCTACGGGCGTGGCGCTCGCGCAGCTCAGCCCCGGCGGCGCGGCGGTCGTCGGGATCAAATATGAGGATCGCGACGATGCGACCTTCGCCATCGACTTCGATGATCTCGAGGTTCTCGACCTCGAAGGCACCGCCGTCGTACGTCCCCGTCCACAGGTAGCGTAGGAGCGCTAGCCGGTCGCCGGCCGTCGCCAATACCGTTCGCGACACCCGAGATCGGGCGACCAGTCGTGCGTTCGTAAGGAACAGGTCGCGCCCACCGGTAGTCAGCACCATGCGACGGCGGTCGTCGAACACCATCGTCGGCGCGCACATCCCCTCGAGCACTGCCCAATCCCGCGTTGCGACCGCCTCACGATTCCGATCCGACACGCGGGTCGCGGCGTTCGGGGGGATACATAGTGGATCAGGGGTCGTCGTGTCCGGATCTCGCAGCACCGCGAGCGAATCGCGGGCGCCGCTGGCGCTGCCGGCGCTATCCGTACGGTCGAACGCCCGGGTCGTGGGATCTCCGAAGCGCAGCACTGGCGCCGCACTTGCGAGCTCGCCGAAGCGCTCCAACGCCTCGTCGAGCTGATCGAGGTCGTACTGGTCGAAGTTGCAGACCCTGCCCAGCGCGTCGTGCTCGGAGACGATGATCCAGGGCGTCTCGAACGCCCCCCCCTCGCGGCTGCCGAGCCACGCGGCGATCCAGAGAAGCCCGCAGTCGGACATCCGGATGTGGTCGACGCGGAGCCGGACGTCCGGAGCGAGATCGACCAGCGACCGTAGCGTTTGCACGTAGGCGGCGCTGTCGCGCAGAGGCTCCCAGCCGAGCCGTCGGTGGTCGTTGACGACGAGGTCGGGAGTGAACTGCGCAGCGAGGGCGTCCCAATCGCGGCTGGCGAAGGCGGCGCGGAACGTGCGCATGGTCGCCGACACGCGAGGGTGGGCGCGGGCCTCGCCCGCGGCGTAGCGTTCGTCGATCTCGGCATGGGCGGTGTCGAGGTCGTCGGGGTCGAAGCCAACGGCCGCCAGGACATCCCCGTGGGCATCCACCTCGACGACCATGAGCCAGTCGATCTCGCTCCGTCCCATCGCGCCCGCGGTGCCCTCCCAGGTGGCGCGGAACATCGCCAGCCGATCTCCCCGTGTGGCGAGCATCGTCCGCCTGGGTCGGGACGAGGTCATCTCGACGAGCGCACGATTGGAGGCGAGCCACTGATCGCGGTCGAGCTCGAGCCGCACCATCGCGCGCCGATCGATGTTCCGGAAGCTCGCCGCGAAGAACGTGCCGAAGCGCTCCCAGTCGCGCGCCGCCATCGCTTCGAGCGTCCGTTCGACCGCCTGCGCGGCGGCGTTCGTGATAGGCGTGCCCGCCGGCGTCGGTATCGCTGACAGCTCCTCGTAGCGCGCCAGCGCTCGGTCCAGCTGATCGAGATCGAAGATCTCCACCGCATGGACGCGGCGGCCGTCGTGCGCGAACACCCAGACGAACGGGTCCTCGAAATCGCCGCCGTCGAGCGTGCCGTACCAGGTCACCGTGCTCAGGCCCGCGTTCGGCGACAGGCGCAGCAGGTGATCGGCACGGAGGTTGCCGCGCAGCCCGAGGTCGTCCATGGTGCCGCGCGTCGCGAGGTATTCGTCCCGGCCGATGGGCGCCGCCGTCCCGACCAGGCGCCGGTGGCTCGTCAACGTGAAGTCCTCCGGCAATTGGCTCGCGACCGTGTGCCAGTCGCGGGCGGCCGAGGCGCGCGCGAACGTCCGAATGCTGCCCAGCACCTCGGCGTACGGCTTCCCCTCGCCGGCGGCGTAGCGGTCGTCGAGCTCGGCGTAGGCGGCATCGAGAGCGTCGATGTCGAGGAGGACGCTCAGGAGGCCCAGTCCCGTGGCATCGACTTCGTTGATGCAGAGGTACTCGACCTCGGAGGCGCCGATCGTGCCGTCGCTTGCCGCTAGCCGCCAGTCGCTGACCTCGAGCCGCCAGCGACACAGTGCCAGCCGCTCGCCACGGGTGGCGAGCGGCTCCACATGCCACTGGCTCGAGGTCACGTCGAAGAGGAACCGGATCGTGTCGAGGCTGTCCCGACCTTCCAGATCCAGTCCCGTGACGGAGCGCCGGTCGATCAGCCGGAGCGTCGGGGCGAACGCGTCGAGGATCCCCTGCCAATCCCGCGCGTCCCAACAGCGAATGAACGGGTCGATCGCTCGAGTTGCGGCGTTGGCGAATCGGATCGGCGGCAAATCGGCTGTCAGTTCGTCGAATCGCGCGAGCGCTTCGGTCTCGCGATCGGCATCGAACTGCTCGAGCCGCGTCACCAGGCCGTCGGCCCCGAACACCCAGAGTATGAGGAACTGCCTCTCGAAGGCGCCGCCGCCGGCGCGCTCCGTCCCCGCCGTCGTCCAGCGGACGAGGAGCGCGTCGGGGCGCAGGTCGAGGATGTCGTCGATGCTGCCGCGGACGTCGTCGGCGATCTCGAAGATGCCGCGGGCCCGGGCAAGGTAGGTCTCGGCTCCGCGTACGGAGCCGAGACCCGGGTTCCGGTGGTCCACGAACTCGAGGCCGGGCGCGAGCACTGCGGCGTAGCGAGCGTCGTCGTGCGCCTCGACCGGCGCGCGCGCCGGCAACCCCGCGACCGCGCGCGCCGTCGCCGTGGCGCGAGCGCGCGTCGGACCGTCGGAGAGAAGCTCGGCGTAGCGCGCGTACAGCCGCGCGACCGCATCGGCCAGGCGGTCGGCCGCGAAAAGCTCGTTGCGGCGGACTTGCCCACGCCCATCGACTTCGAGTAGCCCGATCGACTCGGTCTCGTAGGCGCTCACGTCGAACTGCCGGCCGGTAAAGCCCGTGCCTGACACCGACTGGCGACAGAGCGCGAGCGAGTCGCCGAGCGTGGCGAGTGGCACGAGCGTCAACGTCCCGCCCCGGGCCCTACGCAACGCACGCCAGGAGGCGAGAAATCCCTCTCGGTCGTAGACGCTCCCAGTCGGATGGTGCACGGTCTCGAAGTCATCCGAGCAGAGGGCACGGACCGCGTCGGCGTTCTGCCCCGCAAAGGCTTCAACCAGACCGGCGGCCACCGCGGTTGCGGCGTTTGTCCTCACCTGCTGGCGGACGGAACCGGGCGCCGCGGCTCCTTCTCCGGACGGCCGCTCTACGTGAGCACCGCGCGGAGCGTCCCGGCGTGCCCGCTCGGCGAGCAGCGTGGCGCCCTTGGCCTCCCACAATTCGATTGTGCGCGTCTCTTCGACGTCCGCAGCATCGCGCCGGCCGGCCGCGCGCAGCGCCGCGGCCAGCGCGAGGCGCGCGTCGGCGTGGTCGAGCAACGCGTCGGTCGCGGCGGCGATGTCCACGGCCGCGCGAGCGAGCTCGACAGCGGCGGCGTGCTCGCCACGGCGGGCCAGCGCTTCCGCCCGCACGCCGCGCCAGGCGATCGCCGCCTTGAGATCGTCGCCGGCGAGCGCCTCGCTCTCGTGGCTGAGCGTCTCGGCCTCGGCCGCCCGACCTTGGGCCAGCACCGCGCGCCCGAGCAGGGCTGCGGCCTGCGCCGCATCGATGCCAAGCCCGTGGTTCCGCAGACCGTCGTACGCCGCGCTCAGGCAGCGCTCGGCGGCGACGGCGTCGCCTTCGAGCAGCTCGATGATGCCGGCGCAGACGTCGGCCTCGAGGAGCCGCTGCGTGATGCCCAGCTCCTCGACCATGCGTCGCGACGTTGCGATCATCCGCCGCGCCGCATCGGTGCGCCCGCGCAGCGCCTCGAGCACACCCTGGCAGCGAAGGGCCACGGCCTCGACCGCGGGCGCGCCCTGCGTGATGCGGAGGACACGCACCACGTCGAGGCAGCGCCCGCTCGCGCGCGTGACCGGGCTCGGTCCCCACAGCGCGGCGACGGGCGCGCCGGCGAGCACCGCGTTGGCGCGCCGCCGGTCATCTGCGCGCCGCGCCGCGGCGAGCGCCAGGTCGAGCGCCGCCTCGGAGGCCCCCACCTTGCCGAGCCGCGCGAGGGCCATTGCGTGTACCGAGTGCGCCTTCGCCTCGCCGGCCGCGTCACCTGCCGACGCCAGCGCCTCGGCTGCGGCCGCGACCGCGTCGGCGGTGGCCCGCAGCGCCTGCGGATCGGTGAGCGCCGCGAGCTGTCCCGCAAAACAGGCGTGCCACGCCCGCAGGCGATCGGAAGGCGCCGTTCCCTGCCCTTCTCCGGCGGGTGCGATGGAAGACGTCGGGCCGTCGATGAAGCGGCGGATCTCGTCGATCGCACGCGCCGCGGGGCCGACCTCGCCGGCGGCGAGCAACGCCTCGCACCAGTCGAGAGCCAGGTCGGCGCGTGCAGGGTCCGTAGCATCGAGGCGATCGACGGCGCGGCCCAGCAGGCTCGCCGCCAGCGGCAGATCGTCGCGCGCCAGGGCGCGGCGGCCCGCCGCCGCGAGGTAGCGCGCCGCCCGGTCGCCGAGGGCGCGCCCGCGCTCGTCGATCGGTCCGAGCTCGCACAGATACTGGGACGCCTGCTCGAGATGCCAGCCGATCGTCTCGTCGTGCTCGACGGCCTCGCCGACCCGCGTCTCGAGCCAGCCAGCGAACCGATCGTGCAGCTCGGCGCGCGTCCCCTTGAGCAGGCGCCGGTAGGCGGCGTCGCGGACGAGCACGTGATGGAACCGCAGCGCCGGCTCGCCGACGAACCAGCCGACATCGGCCTCGATCAGCTCGCTGCGTCGCAGCGATTCGAGCCGGGCGTCCAGATCGGTTGCCAGCTCCGGCGGCAACAGATGGACGACGGCGGTGCGGGAGAACTGCCGGCCAACGACGGCGGCGCGCTCGAGGACCGTGCGCTCCTCCGCGCGCAGGCGCTCGATGCGGGCGGCGAGCAGCGCCTGGATGGTCGGCGGCATCTCGAGCGCGGCGAGCTCCACCCCGGTGGTCCAGCGGTCGCCCTCGCGCTTGAGCGCGCCATCGTGCACGAGCATGCGCACCAGCTCGCCGACGAACAATGGATTGCCCTCGCTCGCGGCGAGCACGCGCCCGGTGACCGCGGCCGGCAGTGCATCGGCGCCGATCACGTTCGCGGCCAGGCGCGTCGCCGCGCCGGCGTCGAGGCCGGCGAGCGTCACCACGTCGGTGACGAGCCCGGCGGCTTCCGCCAGAGACGCACGCGCGTTGCGCAGCTCCGGCCGCGCCGCCACGAGCACGAAGACGGGAACGCCGGCGCTCCACTGCACCACGTGCTCGATGAAGTCGAGCAGCAGCGGCTCCGCCCATTGCAGGTCGTCGATCGTGAGCATGACCGGCCGTGCCGCGGCGAGCCCGGCGAGAAACCGCCGCACGACGAAGAAGGTCTCCTCCGGGGACGCGGGCGTGCCCGCAAGCAGCGCGGCGATCCCGTCCCCGATGCGGGCGCGCTCGGACTCGTCACCGGGAATTGCCGCCGTGATCGCCGCTCGCACGGCGTCGCGGCTGGCGCCGTCGTCGATACGCAGAAACGCGCGCAGCGCCTCGGCCAGCGGCGCGAACGTTGCGCCGCCGGACGCATCGCAGCGGGCGCCGAGCACGGCCGCCCGCTGCTCGAGCCGGCGCGCCAGCTCGTCGATGAGACGCGACTTGCCGAGACCCGGCGAACCGAGGATCACGGCCAGCCGCGCGGAGCGGCTCGTGACGGCCGTGTCGTAGACATGCATGATGCGGCGGAGCTCGTCGTCACGCCCGACGAATGCGGACGCCGGCGCGCCGGCCGGGCGCTCGAGCGATACGACGCGATACGCCGCCACGGCCTCCGAGCGGCCCTTGAGCGTGAGGTCACCGAAGTGCGCCAGCGTGACCACGCCGCCGACCAACCGCCGGGTCGACTCCCCGATCAGCACGTCGCCGTCGCGCGCCGCCTGCTGCAGGTGCGCCGCCACGTTGACCGGATCGCCGACGACGTCGGTGTTGTCCTCGCTCACGACCACCTCGCCGGTGTTGACGGCGACGCGCAGGCCGACGCCTCGCCCGGCGCCGGGCTCGCGCTGGAGCAGCTCGCGGAAGGCCCGCTGCATGCCGACCGCGGCGCGTACCGCGCGGATGCCATCGTCCTCGGCCACGCGCGGGACCCCGAAGGCGGCCATGACAGCGTCACCGAGGAGCTTCACGACGGTGCCGCCGTGCGATTCCACGGCGGCGTGCAATGCGCGGTAGTAACGATCCATCAAGCCGCGCGCGGACTCCGCGTCGAGGCGCTCGTGGAGCGCGGTCGATCCGACCAGGTCGGCAAAGACGATCGTGACCACCTTGCGAGCCACGGCGGCCTCGGCGGCGGGACGGGCGAGCAGCGAGGCGCCGCAGCCGTCGCAGAACTGCGCCCCGGGATCGGCCTCGATCCCGCACGCCGGGCAGCGCGAGGCGAGCGGTTTGCCGCAGCCGCCGCAGAACCGCGCGCCGGCCCGGTTCGTTCGTCCACAGCTCGCGCAGGTCATGGGAATGCTCCGGTCACACCGGTCACGCCGGCGCGCGGCGTGCCCGCGTCACCTCACTCCACGGCGCCCCGAGGCGCCGTACCCAGACGTCGCGCCAGCACTTCGTCGACCATCGGCGGGTCGAGCACGTAGACGTTGAAGTCCCCCGGGCCCGCGAGGCCGTCGGGGCGCTCGAGAAACCCCGTCGTGGCAGGTCGGACGCCGAGCTTGGCGACGACGCGATTGATCCGGATGTTCCTGGTGCGCGCCTCCAGGACCAGTCGATCGATCGGCAGGTACACGAAGAACATCTTCAGGATGAAGGGCACGAGAAACGACGCGATCCCACGGTTGCGCGCCTCGGGATCGATGAAGTGCACGTGGGCGTATCCATCCCGACCGCGGAAATTCACGTTGGTATAGGCGACGATTCGAGCACCCACCGTCGCCACGAACGCTACGGCCTTCTGGCCGGCGGCCCCGGAACGGATCGAGGCACGGAAGCGAGCTCGCGTGTCCTCCGCCGTGCCGAGGCGCTCGAGATCGATACCGAGAAAGTCCAGGTCCGCCCCGCCGCCATGCCAGTAGGCGACGAGCGCGTCGAGGTCGGCCTCGGCGACGTCGCGAACGGCGATGTCACCGAGATGCGTGGGCAAGCGGATGTACTGCACGGGCGCTCTTGCGCTCCTCAGGTTGGCTCCGGCCGCACTGGCGGCCGGCGCTCAGCCGGCCGGTCGATCGTCGCATACCACGAGAGAGCGCGGCGGGAGAATGGCGGACCGGCGACGCCGCCGGGCGACGCCGTCGTGAGGCGTCGCACGGTCCATGTAACGAAGCGACCGGCAGCGCGACTACTCGGGACGAGGAACGAACGCTGGGACGTCACCCGCGGGCGGTCGTCCCAGAGCCGACGACACGATGCGATCCGTGCAAGGCCGGACGGCCCGTGAAGTTCGAGCGCACGGCTGGCACCGTGGCATGATATGAAGGAGGCAGCCCATGCAGAAACGCAGAGTGTTCATCGCGCTGGCGGCGGTTGCGGGGTTGGCGGGATGGTACCTGTTCCGCCCCGAGCGAGTTTTCATCGATGCGACGGTGAACGAGCGGTTCCCGAGCGACCAGATCGCCCGCTCCGATTCGGGCGGCGGCGCCGCCGGCGTCCTGGCGACCGGGCAATTTCATGGCGTCGCGCACGATGCGAAGGGGACGGCGACCGTCCATCAGTTGGCGGACGGCAAGCGGGTGCTGCGGCTCACCGACTTCGAGACCTCGAACGGACCCGACGTCCAGGTCTACCTCGTCGCGGCTCCCGACGCCCGCGACAACGCGACCGTGACGAACGCCGGCTTCGTGCACGTCGCCCCGCTCAAGGGTAACATCGGCAACCAGAACTACGATCTGCCGGCGAACGTCGATCTGGCGACGTACCGCGCCGTGACGATCTGGTGCCGGCGGTTCGGGGTCAATTTTGCCACCGCTCCGCTGCTGACGACCACCCCGCTGGCGGCCGCCACGGAGGATCTGGAGCGGGTGGCACGAATGAGGTAGAGCCAGACCTGGCAAAGCAGCCCGCGCGCAGCGGATGATCGAGCGCGGACCATGATAGATTCCTCGGTCGGCCACGATCGCTTCCAACAGAGAACCGATGGATGGCCGAGGTGGGCGCAGATGAGATGAACCCCCAGCAGCACCGCTACGACGCCATCGTGATCGGCAGCGGTCAGGGCGGCAGCCCGCTCGCGCAGGGCATGGCGGCGAAGGGCTGGAAGGTCGCGCTCGTCGAGCGCCGGCACGTGGGCGGTACGTGCATCAACACGGGGTGCACGCCGACCAAGACCATGGTCGCGTCCGCCCAAGTGGCCCACTACGCCCGCCATGCCGCGCGCTGGGGCGTGCGGACCGGCGCCGTGAGCGTCGACCTCGCCCGCGTCGTCGAGCGCAAGCGCAGCATCGTCGAGCGGTTTCGCGCCGGCAAGGAAGAAAGCCTCAGCGAGACGGCCAATCTCGATCTGTACCGGGATCACGCGCGCTTCGTCGACGCGCACCGCGTCGCCGTCGGCGATCAGGTCCTCGGGGGCGAGCGGATCTTCATCAACACCGGCACCCGGCCGGTGGTCGACGGTATCGACGGTTTGGCAACCGTGCCGTACCTGACCAACTCGACCCTCATGGAGCTGCACGAGCTGCCCGAGCATCTGCTCGTCATCGGCGGCGGCTACATCGGCCTCGAGTTCGGACAGATGTTCCACCGCTTCGGGAGCCGCGTCACCATCGTCCACCGCGGCCGGCAGCTCCTCGCCCGTGAGGACACGGACGTAGCCGAGGAGCTCCGCGCGATCGTCGAGGGCGAAGGGCTCCGCGTCCTGCTCGATGCGCACACCCGAACTGTGGAGCGGAGCCCGGCCGGCATCACGCTGCACGTCGACATCGCCGGCCGGCAGGAGACGCTCACTGGCAGTCACCTGCTCGTGGCCGCAGGCCGGCGCCCGAACACCGATGATTTGGGGCTCGATCGGGCCGGGGTCACGACCGATCGCAATGGGTTCGTCAAGGTCAACAACCGTCTGGAGACCAACGTGTCTGGCATCTGGGCCCTGGGCGACGTGAAGGGCGGGCCCGCCTTCACGCACATCTCCTACAACGACTACCAGATCATCCATGCCAATCTCTTCGAGGGCCGCGTCTGGACGACCGACGACAGGCCGGTCCCTTACGCCGTCTTCACCGATCCGCAGCTCGGCCGCGTCGGCCTCACCGAGCGCGAGGCACGCGCGCGCGGCGGCAAGCTCAAGGTCGGCAAGGTCCCCATGAGCTACGTCGCGCGCGCCATCGAGCGCGACGAAACCGCGGGCTTCATGAAGCTCGTCGTCGATGCGGAGACCGACCGCATCCTCGGTGCCGCGATCCTCGGGTCGGAGGGCGGCGAGCTGGTCCAGATGCTCGGCGCGCTCATGCTCGCCGGGGCGCCCTACACCGTGCTCAAGGGGGCCGTGTTCATCCACCCAACCCTCGCCGAGGGCTTCTACTCGCTGATGGACGCCGTCGCGCCGGTGGGCTGAGGACCCGCGCCGACGCGACGCGGCTCGCCCCCGGGCGCCCAGGCTCGTGGTTCATCACCCCGACGCGGAGCGCATCCAAGCTGCCGTCCAGGCGGAGACGCCCCACACCCTCGCGGTGGCTGACTTGAGGCATCGACTCGGGACCGCTACCGGACCCCGCGGCAGGCGGCGGTGGGGTAGAACGATAACGTAGAACGATAACGATGTGCGTAGCTCATCCCTTCCAGGCACGGAAGGCACGGAGCAGGGGCTCCCAGGCCTCAGCGGGCACGTCCTCTGGTCGGAGACGCCCGGCGGCGCGGATCACCTGGCGCATCTGCTCGAGGTAGGTCTCGCACCCGCGACAGTCGGCGAGGTGCTGCTCGAATCGCTCCCGATCCGCGGCCGGGAGCGCGTTCTCGAGGTAGTCGGTGACGAGGTCGACGAGTTCCCTGCAGCGCAGCTCGGGTATCATCAGCTCGGGGGCAACCTACCCCCTCTCCACGTATGCCTCCACCGCTCTTCGCACCCGGGAGCGGGCCCGGTGGAGGAGCACTCGCTGATTGGTCTCGGAGATTCCGAGAGCGTTACACACCTCCTCGGACGTGCAGCCGTCGATGTCTCGCAGCGTGATGACCGCTCGTTGCACCGGGGGGAGCGTATCGATCGCCTGCTCGAGCATGGCTCCGGTCTCCCGGCGGATGAGTAGCTCCTCGCTCCAGGGTCCAGGATAGGTGACCCAGTAGCCAGCCCACCGTGCGTCGGCCCCGGCGAAGCGCTCCGGCTCCACGACCGCCTCGTCGTGCTCGAGATGGCCCGCGCCAGGTCGGAGAACGTGACCGTGCGTCCCTCGCGCTTGCTGCGTGTGATCGCCCGGTTGACGGCGATCCGGGTGATCCAGGTCTTGAGCGAGCTGCGCCCCTGAAAGCGTCCGATGCCTTCGAGGACGGCGAGCCATGTCTCCTGGACCACTTCCTCGGCCACCTCTCGGCGGGGAACGAAGCCGCGAACCACCCGCAGAAGGGATCGCTGGTAGCGATTGACGAGAGCGACGAACGCCGCCTCGTCACCGCGCCGGAGCGCTTCGATGAGGTCCTGGGCCGGTTCCGGGCCATCAACGCCGGTCGCTCCTTCGACGTGCCGATCCAAGGATGCACGCGCTCTGGCCGGCGCCGGCTCGATCTCCTGGTGCTGCATCGGGAACTCCTTTCGCTCCCCGTTTCCGGCTCTGGAGGTGCCCACGCGCGCGCTCATCGATGCCACCTAGCGCCGCGCCGCCTTCACCTGCTCCGCCACGAAGGGCGAGCAGTTCACCAGCGTGACCTCCCGCTCGCTCAGGCCCCGGAGCAGGTCGACGCCCGGACCGTCCACGAACGTCGTGCCGCCGAGGTCGAGAATCAGACGCCGGCCCCTGTGCAGGATTCTCTCGCAGGCATCGGCGAGCTCCGGGACCCACCGATCGCCGATCCGACCTTCCACACGAAGCAATGCCGCGTCGGTCAGCCCGTCATCGCCGGATATCCTGAGCATCGTCGCCCCTCCTCTCTACCCTTCTAGATGCAGTCGCCATGCCAGCTGCGACGGCGTCCGCCGTGCGACGCAAGCCCGCGTAGGTTCGATGAAAATTTTCCCGCACCGGGCGCGGGCTGACCCGCGCCGCGACATTCCGCGGCGGGATGAAAAGGAGCCGCGAGGGATCGCGGAATCGCGCCATGTCGCGGATGGCCGGGCGCAACCCGCTACACCCGTAACGAAGCGTCGCCATGTGCGGACAGTGAGCCCAGACGCCGGCACCGACGCGGCAGCGCGATCCGGCGCAGCGTCAACGAACGGCGAGGAGGACAATGATGATGAGAACCCGCACGGCCGGGCGAGCCATCCGCATCGCGCTCACGCAGGCACTGGTGGCCCTCGGGCTGTTCGCCGCCGCCACGGGCCATGCCGCCGATGCCCACACCACGGCGCGCTTCACCGGGGTCAAGGTGAACCACGGCACCGCAAGCCACGCCGCGCGGCAGGGACGGAGCGAGCTCACGCCTTCCAACGATTTCGTCGTTCCAGACACGCCGGATCCCCACTGGCAGGTGGTCGATTCCCACGGGAACACGTACTTGCTCCAGCGTCTGGCGGGTTCGACCGCCACGCCGCCCTTGGGCCCTCGGGTCTCGTCGTGATGGGCCTGAGCTCGGCGCCGGTCTTCCCATCGCTCATCGCAGCGACCCCCGGACCTGTCGGCACCGCCCACACCACCAACGCCATCGGCTTTCAAATCGCCGCGGCCGCCGCTGGCCAATCGTTGTTGCCGGGCATCCGACTCACGACCCGGGGGCGCTTGCCCGGTACGTGATCGACATCGGCACGGGCGCGGTGAGCGATGCCGTCCTCGATGCATCGGGCGGCGACGGCGGTGCCCCCGGGAACGGCAGCCGGGCGCTCGCCACCCGTAACGAACCGCCCAGGCGGCGGGACTGGCACAGACGTGGGCGCGCAGACCGGTCGACCCCGGCTAAGCCGGCGGGCAAGACGGCCGGCGGCGGGACGGAGGGCCGGCGTCCCGGCAGCGTCGGGCGATCGGGATCGGAGCACGACGCGAGAGTTGACGACGTGGGGAGACTGACGATGGCGACGGCAACGCACTACGACGTGATCATCATCGGGACCGGAGCCGGCGGCGGCACTCTAGCGTACACGCTCGCGCCTTCCGGCAAGCGAATACTCCTGCTCGAGCGCGGCGCCTACGTCCCGCGCGAGAGGGACAACTGGGACTCGCGCGCCGTCGTCCGCGAGGGCAAGTACCACATCGCGGAGGCCTGGCACGACGCGACTGGCGAGGAGTTCCATGCCGGAACCCACTACTGCGTCGGCGGCAATACCAAGTTCTATGGCGCGGCCCTGCTGCGCATGCGCCGGGAGGACTTCGGCGAGCTACGGCATCGCGGCGGCGTGTCGCCGGCCTGGCCCATCGCCTATGAAGAGCTCGAGCCGTACTACACCCGCGCCGAGCATCTCTATCAGGTGCACGGTGCGCGCGGCACGGATCCCACCGAGCCGCCTGCGAGCGCGCCGTATCTCCATCCGCCCGTGAGCCACGAGCCGCGCATCCAGGACCTGGTCGGCGATCTCGAACGTCTCGGGCTTCGCCCCTTCCCCCTCCCGGTCGGGATCATGCTCGACGAGCGCAACCCCCGGCGGAGCCGCTGCATCCGTTGCAGCACCTGTGACGGCTACCCGTGTCTCGTGAACGCCAAGGCCGACGCGCAGGTGATCTGCGTCGACCCCGCGCTCGAGCACCCCAACGTTTCGCTGCTCACCGGCGCCTACGTCTCGCGCCTCGAGACGAGCCCGTCGGGACGCGAGGTCACGAAGGTGCACGTCGAGCGGCAGGGGGCGGAGGAGATCTACAGCGCCGATCTCGTGGTGGTGGCCTGCGGGGCGATCAACTCGGCGGCGCTGCTGCTGCGCTCGTTCAACGGCCGGCACCCGCACGGTCTCGCCAACGGCTCTGATCTCGTCGGCCGCAACTACATGTGCCACCTGAACTCGATGATGCTCGCCATCTCTCGCTGCCCGAACCCGACGATCTTCCAGAAGACCATGGGCCTCAACGACTTCTACTTCGCCTGCGCGGAATGGGACTACCCCATGGGACACGTCTCATTCGTCGGCAAGACCGACCGGAACGTGCTTGCCGCCGGGGCGCCACGGCTCGTGCCGGGCTTCACCCTCGAGCTGATGGCGGAGCACTCCCTCGACTTCTGGCTCACCTCCGAGGATCTGCTCGATCCCCAGAACCGGGTCACGCTCACGCGCCAAGGCAGCATCCAGCTCAGCTACACTGCCAACAATCTCGAGGGACATACGCGCCTGCAACGGAAGTTGAAGAGCATGCTCACGGAGATCGACTGCACCGAGCACTTGCTGCCCATGCAAGCGTATATCGGCAAGCGCATTCCGCTCGCCGGCGTCGCCCATCAGAACGGCACGCTACGCTTCGGCCGGGATCCGAAGACGTCCGTGCTCGACGTCGACTGCCGGGCGCACGATCTCGACAATCTCTATGTCGTCGACGCGAGCTTCTTTCCGTCGAGCAGCGCCGTGAACCCGGCGCTCACGATCATGGCGAACGCCCTGCGCGTCGGGGATCATCTGCGGCAGCGGCTGGGATGACCCACCGTCACGTGGCAAAGCGCGGCAAGGAGCGGAGCGACGGAGCATGACGCTGCCGACCCACAGGGAGAAAGACGGCGGGCGCGCGGGCTCAGGGCCGGGCTTGGTGGCGAGCCTGCTCATGAGAATTCTGCTCGGGATCCTTCTCGGCCTCGTCATCGGGTTCTCTCTCGCGGCCGGTGCCCGGGTGGCGACGGCGGAGGAGGCCGCCGTACTCGGGGTAGCGGCGGTCGGCATGACGGTCGCCGACATGGAGCGCTCGTGCGCGTTCTACGAGAGCGTGCTCGACTTCAGGCGAACCGCGGACGTGGAAGTGTCCGGCGACGCATACGACCGCCTGCACCGCCTCGCCGGGGTGCGCCTACGGATCGTGCGCCTGCGCCTCGGGCAGGAAGACATCGAGCTCAGGGCCTATCTGGCTCCGCGCGGCCGCCCCGTGCCGGCGGACTCGCGGAGCAATGACCGCTGGTTCCAGCACGTCGCCATCATCACGGCGGACATGGACCGGGCCTACCAGCGGCTGCGCGCGGAGGGCGTCGCGCACGTCTCGGCGGGCCCGCAGCGACTCCCCGACTGGAATCAGAACGCGGGCGGCATTCGGGCGTTCTATTTTCGCGATCCCGATGGCCACGTCCTCGAGATCCTCGAATTTCCTCCCGGCAAGGGCGCCCCCAGGTGGCATCGACCCGACGGCGGCCTCTTTCGTGGCATCGACCACACCGCGATCGTCGTCGCCGACACCGAGCGTAGCCTCGACTTCTACCGCGACCCTCGGCCTCTCGGTGACGGGGGCCAGCGAGAACTACGGTCCCGAGCAGGAACGGTTGAACGCGCTACCGGGAGCGCGCCTCCGGATCACGACGCTGCGGGCCGCGACGGGGCCCGGCGTCGAGTTGCTCGACTACCTGGCGCCGGACGATGGCCGGCCCTACCCCGCCGACACCGGCGCGAACGACCTGTGGCACTGGCAGACGCGATTGGTGAGCACGGACGTGGACGCCGCCTTCGCTCGCCTGCGGCCCGCCCGACCGACCTTGATATCACCGGGCGTGGTCTCGCTGCCCGACCGTGCCCTCGGATTCCCGCAGGCGCTCCTCGTGCGCGATCCCGACGGCCACGCGATCGAGCTCGCTCGGGGCGAAGGAGCGCATCCATGATCGTCGCGCTTCGCCATCACTGGCCCGAGTACCTGATGGAGGCCGCCGGGCTCGTGTCCTTCATGATCTCCGCGTGCTTCTTCGCGGTCGCCATCCACCATCCGTTCTCGCCGCTGCACCCCGCCGGGGCGCCCCCCGTACTCCGGCGCCTGCTGATGGGAATCGCCATGGGGCTCACCGCAGTCGCGCTCGTCTACTCGCCCTGGGGCAAGCGATCGGGCGCACACCTCAACCCGGCGCTGACCCTGACGTATGCCCGCCTCGGCAAAGTTGCGCGGTGGGATGCGCTGTTCTACGTCCTCGCCCAGTTCGCGGGCGCCGGCCTCGGCATCGTCGCCGCTGCGGGGTTGCTGGGCCGGCTCCTCGCCGATCCGGCCATTCGCTACGTCGCCACCGCGCCCGGCCCATGGGGCGCCGGGGTGGCCTTTGGGACCGAGCTCGTCATCTCCTTCGGCTTGATGGCGGCGGTGCTGTGGGCGAGCAACGTCGAAAGCGTGGCGCGCTTCACGGGATTGATCGCGGGCGTGCTGGTCGCCACGTACATCACGTTCGCGGCCCCCGTCTCCGGCATGAGCATGAATCCGGCACGCTCGTTCGCGTCGGCGGTTGCCGCGCGACTCTGGGAGCCCTTGTGGATATATTTCACCGCGCCGCCGCTCGGAATGCTGGCTGCAGCGGAGGCCTACGTGTGGATCCGTGGCCGGCGAAGCGTCCGATGCGCCAAGCTCCATCACCAGAACGCGGCGCGTTGCATCTTCCGCTGCGGGTACGCTGCGGCCGGCGGCGGCAGCCGGGATGCAGGCCTCGCGGCATCCGGTCGCCGCGCGCTGCGTGCCACTGGTTCTCATACGGCTGCGCAGCTACGGTAGTTGGAGCGCACGGAGCACGACGGCTGCCGCTGCATAGGGGTGATGCGCATGGATGTCCTGCACGCCCGACAGGGACCGTTGCCAACGACTGCCGCGGGGCGCCCCGTGGAGCGCACCGATACCGCGGAGGAGCGACGGCTCGCGGAATCGCGGCGGCGCCGGGTGCACTGGAAGCGCTGGGGACCATACCTGAGCGAGCGCCAGTGGGGCACGGTCCGGGAGGACTACAGCCCTCACGGTACCGCCTGGGACTACTTTCCCCACGACCACGCGCGCTCGCGCGCCTACCGCTGGGGCGAGGACGGCCTCGCCGGCATCTCCGATCGTCACCAGCTCGTCTGCTTCGCCGTCGCCCTGTGGAACGGACGCGACCCCATCCTCAAGGAGCGGCTCTTCGGCCTGACCGGCAACGAGGGCAACCACGGTGAGGACGTGAAGGAGTACTATTTCTATCTCGATGCCACGCCGACCCACTCGTACATGAAGTACCTCTACAAGTATCCGCAGACGGAGTTCCCCTACGCGCGGCTGGTCGACGAGAATCGCCGGCGCGCGAGATCCGAGCCCGAGTTCGAGCTCGTGGATACCGGCATCTTCGACGGCGACCGGTACTTCGACGTGTTCGTCGAATACGCGAAGGAGAGCGCCGAGCAGGTGCTGGTCCGGATCACGGTTCACAACCGCGGACCGGAGGCCGCGGAGCTGCATCTCCTGCCGACCCTGTGGTTCCGCAACACGTGGTCCTGGGAGCAGGGCGTCCCGCGTCCCGAGCTGGCGCGGGGGAGCGGGCCCTCCGCAACGGCCGTCGTCGAGGCGCTTCACCCGTACTACGGGCGGCGCTGGCTCGTCTGCGAGGGCGCTCCCGACCTTCTGTTCACCGACAACGAGACCAACTATCAGCGGCTCTTCGGGGTCCGAAACGGCAGTCCGTACGTCAAGGACGGGATCAACGACCACGTGGTGTTCGGGGCGCGCGAAGCCGTGAATCCCGCCGGCCGCGGCACCAAGGTCGCCGCGCACTATCGGCTGCCCGTTGCGGCGGGAGGAAGCTCGACCGTCCGCCTGCGCCTCAGCGACGCGGCGCCGGGAGCGTCCCCGTTCGGCGCATCGTTCGACGACGTCTTCGAGGCCCGGATCGCCGAGGCGGACGCGTTCTACGCCGGCCTCACCGGCCGCTGCGAGTGCCCCGACACGCGCCGCATCCAGCGTCAGGCATTCGCCGGACTTCTCTGGTCGAAGCAGCTCTATCACTATCACGTGCGCCGCTGGCTCGACGGCGACCCGGGAACGCCCACGCCCCCGGCGACGCGACGCGAGGGCCGCAACCACGACTGGACGCATCTCTACAACGCCGACGTCATCTCCATGCCCGACAAGTGGGAGTATCCGTGGTACGCGGCGTGGGACCTGGCGGTTCACTGCATTCCCCTCGCGCAGATCGATCCGGACTTCGCCAAGGAGCAGCTCATTTTGTTCCTGCGCGAGTGGTACATGCACCCCAACGGCCAGCTCCCTGCCTACGAGTGGGCGCTCGGCGACGTGAATCCGCCGGTACACGCGTGGGCGGCGTGGCGCATCTACAAGATCGATCGGCGCATCCAGGGACGGGCGGACCGCTCCTTCCTGGAGCGGGTGTTTCACAAGCTGCTGCTCAATTTCACGTGGTGGGTGAACCGCAAGGACGCCGAAGGCAAGAACGTCTTCCAAGGGGGCTTCCTCGGCCTCGACAACATCGGCGTGTTCGACCGTTCGGCGCCGCTTCCGACTGGCGGGCATCTCGAGCAGGCCGATGGGACGAGCTGGATGGCCATGTACTGTCTCAACATGCTCGCCATCGCCCTCGAACTCGCGCGGGGAAACCCGTCCTACGAGGACGTGGCGAGCAAGTTCTTCGAGCACTTCGTCCGCATCTCCCAGGCGATGAACAACCTCGGCGGCCGGGGGATCGCGCTGTGGAACGAGGAGGACGGGTTCTACTACGACGTGCTCCATCTACCCGACGGCAGCCGCTTGCCGCTCAAGATCCGCTCCATGGTCGGGCTCGTTCCCCTTTTCGCCGTCGAGATCCTCGAGCCCGAGGTCATCGAGCGGTTGCCGGGCTTCGCACGACGCATGCGGTGGTTCATCGACAACGAGCCCGGGGTCTCCGATCACGTCGACATGACCAGCGATGGCCCGGGCGGTGTCCGGCACCTGCTCTCGATCGTCTCGCCCGACCGGCTGGTCCGCGTCCTCCGGCGCATGCTCGACGAGGCCGAGTTCCTGTCGCCGTACGGCGTTCGCGCCCTCTCCCGCTTCCACCGCGACCACCCATACGTCCTCAACGTCAACGGCAGCACGCATCGCGTCGCCTACGAGCCCGGCGAATCGACGACCGGTCTGTTCGGCGGGAACTCCAACTGGCGGGGGCCGATCTGGTTTCCCGTGAACTTCCTCCTCATCGAGGCCTTGCAGAAGTTCCATCACTACTGCGGCGATAGTGTGCGCATCGAGTGCCCGACCGGTTCGGGACGGACGCTTTCCTTGTGGGAGGTCAGCGCCGAACTGTCGCAACGGCTCATCTCCATCTTCCAGCGAGGCGCCGATGGGCGCCGACCTGTCTTCGGTGCGGCCGAGAAGTTCCGGAGCGATCCTCACTGGCGGGACTACGTGCCGTTCCACGAGTATTTCCACGGCGACCACGGTGCCGGCATCGGCGCGAGCCATCAGACGGGATGGACGGGGCTGGTCGCGAAGCTCATCGAGCAGAGCGGATAGCACCGGATGGGCGGGCATGGGCGCTCGACGGAATGACGATCCGGCCTCGGCGCATCGACTCGGCGGCGTCGCGGTGAGCCTGGGACGCGACCGCTGCGACGATCTCGGCACCGCCGAGCGCTGCGAGTGGCTGGTCACCAACGGCATCGGCGGTTTCGCTTCGGGGACCGTGTCGGGTGCCCTGACGCGCCGGTATCACGGGCTGCTCTTCGCCGCGCTCCACCCGCCGCTCGGCCGCACCCTGCTCGCCGTCAAGCTCGACGAGTTCCTGGACTACGCCGGGCGGACCCATCCGCTGTGTGCAAACCGCTGGAGCGATGGCTCCATCGATCCGCGCGGGTACTGGAACATCGAGGGATTCTGCCTCGAGGGCACGGTGCCGGTCTGGACGTTCACCGCCGCCGACGCCCTCCTCGAGAAGCGTCTGTGGATGGAGCCGGGGGCGAACACCACGTACGTCCGCTACACGCTGGCGCGAGGTAGCGGCCAGGCGCGCCTGCGCCTGACCGCGCTGGTCAACTACCGCGACTACCATGGATCGACGCGGGCCGGGGAATGGCACATGAGGGTCGAGACCATGCCCCACGGCCTGCGCGTCGTCGCCTTCGACGGCGCCCATCCCTTCACCGTGCTGAGTACCGGCGCGAGCGCGCAGTCTGCCCACGAGTGGTACCGCGGCTTCGAGCTCTCGGCGGAGCGGTTTCGCGGCCTCGACGACCGCGAGGATCACCTGCGCGCAGGTTCGTTCGAGCTGACACTCGTCCGCGGCACGTCCGTCACCATCGCCTGCAGCGCAGACGCCTCGCCCGACCTCGACGGCGAGGCCGCGCTGGCGCGCCGCCGCCGGCACGAAGAGCTTCTCCTCGCGCGCTGGGCGGAGGCACAACCCGCCGCTGCGGCCATCGCCCCACCCTGGATTCGCCAGCTGGTGCTCGCTGCCGATCAGTTCGTGGTGCGCCGCCCGCTGGCCGACGAGCCCGAGGCCAGTTCCATCATCGCGGGCTACCCGTGGTTCGGCGACTGGGGCCGCGACACGATGATCGCGCTGCCCGGCCTGACGCTCGCCACCGGCCGGCCGGAGATCGCGCGCAGCCTCCTCAGAACCTTCGCTCGCTTCGTGGATCGGGGCATGCTGCCGAACCTGTTCCCGGATGGCGGCGCGGCGCCCGAGTACAACAGCGTCGACGCGACCCTCTGGTACATCGAAGCGCTCCGCCATTACTGGCTCGCCACCGGCGACAGCGGGCTCCTCCACGACCTGGCTCCGGTGGTGAGCGCGATGGTGGACCACTACATCGAGGGAACGCGCTACGGCATCCGCATGGATCCTGCGGACGGGCTCCTCGCCGCCGGTGAGCCGGGCGTGCAGCTCACCTGGATGGATGCCAAGGTCGGCGACTGGGTGGTGACGCCGCGCATCGGCAAAGCCGTGGAGGTGAACGCGCTCTGGTACAATGCGCTCCTCACGGTGGCGGCGATCGCGCGCCAGACCGCCAACCCCGTCCCGCGTCTGGAGGTGATCGCCGGCCGTGTCCGCGAGAGCTTTCAGCGGTTCTGGAACCCCGCGGCGGCTTGTTGCTTCGACGTCATCGACGGCCCCGACGGCGCGGACGCCTCGCTGCGACCGAACCAGATCTTCGCGGTGTCTCTGGCCGAGAGCCCGCTCCGGAGCGAGCAGCAGCGCGCCGTGGTCTCGGCATGCGCGACCCACCTGCTCACGTCGCACGGTCTGCGCAGCCTGGCTCCGGCCGACCCGCGCTACCAGGGCCAGTACGGCGGCGATCAGCGGCGGCGCGATGGCGCCTATCATCAAGGGACGGTGTGGGGCTGGCTCCTCGGCCCGTTCGTGGTCGCGCACCTGCGCCTCCATGGGGACCCCGAACTCGCTGGAAGCTTTCTCCGACCCATGGCGCAACACCTGACGGCGCATGGGCTCGGGAGCGCCAGCGAGATCTTCGATGGCGATCCCCCGTTCACTCCCCGCGGGTGCATCGCCCAGGCATGGACCGTCGGCGAGATCCTGCGAGCCTGGCATGCCGTCACCGTCGATGCGCGGTCCACGGCGAAGCACTCGGGCCGCCCGGCCGCCGCCCACCCCGCCGGCGACCACCCGCTGCCGTAACGTTTCCAGCCCGGCTGGGACTCTAGTCACAATGGAACGACCGGCTCCGATTCGCAGCATACGATCGTACGCGATCGTAGGTTACGCTGGGGATCGGAGAACCAACCCGTAGCGCAGAGCTACATGCGAAAGGAGCCGGTCGATG
>Ga0187893_10001685_pt1 | contig 51859 bp, 36 predicted proteins | sample MA1701074metaG_FD_139574 | JGI IMG/M metagenome (GOLD analysis project Ga0187893, IMG submission 139574) | White microbial mat communities from a basaltic lava cave in the Kipuka Kanohina Cave System on the Island of Hawaii, USA - MA170107-4 metaG ... | reverse complement strand
ACTCTTGCCAGCCAGGTGGCGGTGGATGTTTCGAGCGTTCTGACTCCAGGCGATACGTATGAGTTGCGGGATGCACAGAACTATTTCGGTTCCCCGCTTCGCACGGGTTCCTACACGGGCGGGACGATTTCGGTTCCCATGAACAGCACAGCACTAGCACCAGTCGTAGGAACCACTTTTAGCCAACCGAGTCCAGCAGGGCCGCTTTTCGGCGCATTCCTGCTTCGTAAGACAAGTTCCAGCGCTCCCCCTCCTCCTGGAGGATCATTCATGTATACGACCGAAGCCGAGCTTGGTCTAATCGCGAGTCCCATGGCCCCGGTCGCCAACGGCTCTGCCAGTTGGGGGCTTTATGTACGGTCGGCAGTAGCCAACTCCGGAACCGTTGAATACACATTTAGTGTGCCGGACGCGGGTACCTACGCTGTTTGGGTTCGTGTCCTGGTCCCCTCCACAAGTTCGGATTCTTTCTTCGTCTCGGTGGATGGCGCCACGGAAACTGTCTTCGATACCGTAGACAGCGGCTGGAACTCCAGTTTCCGCTGGGTACGCTTGCGAGCTAGATCCGGATCGGTTCCGGTCGTACAGAATCTGACTTTGACTCCCGGCCTGCACCGTCTGCGATTTCGTGGCCGCGAGACGAACGCCGGATTAGATCGGTTGACCATCACGAACGACCTGGCCTTCCAGCCGTAGAGGCGCTAAGGGGCTGGACTTCGCCGCCCGGTGTCAACCTTGCACCGTCGATGCCGATCACGGGTGAGACCTGACAATCGCCATGGGTGAGCCGGAATGCGTCAGGCTTTTCCAGAAGCCGGGAATAAAGGCTCACCCAATTTCTAATCTGATCGCGTAACTGAAAATCCTGAACTATCCTTGCCCGTGCCGCGTCGCCCATCCGCGCTCGTAGGGCAGGCTCGTTGGCCAGCGTTTCGAGCGCATCCGCCATCTTCCGCGCTGAGCGGACTGGTACCAGAAATCCCTCCACGCCGTCCGTCACTGCTTCCCGCATTCCGCCGCAGTCGGTCGTGACAACGGGGATTCCGCACGACATCGCTTCGAGGACCGCATTCGAGATCCCTTCGCTTACACTGGCAAGAAGAAACGCATCCGCCTTTTGCAGGGCCTTGACCACGTCCCCCGGAGGCAGGTTGCCGGGTAATTCCACGTGTGCAAGCAAGTCCAAATCGTGAATCGTGTACAGAAGCCGCTGCCGGTTCTCTTTGTCGGCCGAGCCGATCAACACAAGAGTCGCATTTACACCGCGGTCTAGGAGTTTCCTGAGTGCTGACAGGGCGTATTCGTAACCCTTCCGCCAGATGAGCGAGCCCGTCATGACGATCCGGAATCGGCCGTCCCTGCGCTGCCTTGGCTCCGCCGGGCGGAACAGATTCGGGTCTACCGCGGGGCGGATAATATGTGTCTTGGATGGCGGCGCCCCCAAGGCTATCGCCTCTTCTCGAATCGCCTGCGACACACAGTGGATTGCCGATGCTTTATGGAATGTGAGAGGCAACTGGGAAGCTTCTACCTGGCGTTCGGGGTTATGGGGCGCAATTTGAACATGCGCACCACGGCAACTGACTACCGTGGGGCAGCCGAGCAAATCAATCAGGGGCAGGCCCCGAACCGCCGCGAAGTTCCACTCAAAGTGTAGGAAATCTGGCCGCAGCGAGGCAAACGGGAGCAATTGATGCAGCATTCTGAGCTTTCCGGCTCCTGCCTCGGCGTGGGATATTCGAAGAATCCGCCAGGTTTTGGCTGGAGCCTGGAGGAAGCCCGCCACCAGCATTCGAGCGATCTCGCCAGCCCTCTGGAGCGCCGCGCCCTCCCACACTGGGACGGGAATCCAGGTGATCCCGTCGACACTCGCGTTCCGGGATTCGTTCCGGTTGGTGACAACCGTTACGTCGAATCCCACCTGAGCCAGCCCCTGAAGCCTTCGCTGAATGAAGGTTTCCGGAGGCCACTGGCCACCCACCACGAGAAGCTTCATGACTGCCGGCCTCGGTGAAACCGGTCCGCCCATGCCGAGAACGTCGCAAGCATGGAAATCGTGTATCCGTTGCCGGCGCTGGGTGCGTTTCGAAATTCATTCAACAGAGACTGGACTTTCTCCCGCGGAACCAAGTCCAGGAGAAGGGATTCCCGCCTGACGAGCAGATTCTCCAGATTGCGAAACTGGCCGGGTGAGCGAAACTGCACTTCCCAGTTGCGGCTTATGGTGGGCCGTGCGCGGACCGCCCTCATCAACTTCTGCCAAGCCCGCCGTGGGACCTGCCACGTATTGAAGTTCTGGTAATGGAATAGGTTCGCATCGTAGGCTTGCCATCGAATCCGCGCCAGGCGAGGAGCGAACCGCTTGAGGTACTCGATCTGTAGCCTCCGCCCGCGCACCATCCAAGTGGGTACGGTGCAGAAAAAGTCCATCATGGCGGCATCCAGGAACGGCAGGCGCGGTACAGCCGCTGGTTGGTACATCCGTATGCTCGGGAGCGTCCAACGGAACGCCCACTGGACGGTCTTTACCGCCTTGACCTGGAAGTCCGCATCCTCGATATGACCGAAGTTGTCGAGCTCGGCCTTGAGACACCATCGGGCAACCTCGTTCGGAGCCTCACCCTTCAGCTCGGGAGCGCAAAGACTGGCAATGAGCCAGTCCCTCCCACGCTTTATCATTTTGCCTTCCAGGTGATCCAGAACGTCGCCAGAACTGATTCTGGAATGCTCCAGTCCCATCGCGTCGCACAGGACATCTCCCCAGTGGGCGGCCAGCACGTGGTCCGCGTGTTTATCGAGCCAGCCGACGATGTTTGCCTGTCGGGTCTGAGTAACGTCCTGAAACCCTTCCACTGAATCCAGAACGGTAGGCAAATAATCGAACAGATACGGCGAGATCGTGTGCGCATTGAATTCGAGACCGGCCGCTTTTGCGACCTCTCCGGCGATCCTTTGCTCCACGGAATCCTGTGTGTATCCATAGGAGTAGCTAAGAGGCCTGCGGTCCGGGGGAAGGCACGCAGCAACCGTTCTGGAATCCAGTCCCCCGGACAGCGGCAACGCTACGCGGCCGCTGGTCTGCCGGCGGATCGCCCGGCTGAGGGTATCGCCGAACTCCGCGATCGTGTCGGCCTCGTTCCGTCTTTCATCCGGGCGGTGACTCCATCGCCAATATTCCGTCCGTCGGATCATCTGCCCGGCATCGGAAAACTCGTATCTCGACGATGCCCGGAGGATTCGGCAATCGTCGTAGTATGTCCGATCTTGTGGAAAGAATCCGAAGGAAAAAAAACCATTGAGCCCGATCCAATCCAGTTGCCGCCGCGAATACATGTAGACCGCCGGAGAGAAAGTCCCAAGAGCCCTCCTACCCTCTCTTCCGGCCACATAGGCGTGGATGCAGCCGGCGCGATCCGTCCAGATATTCCACGTACGGCTCTTCGCGGACCGGGCCAAGACCAGGAACCGGCCCGACAATGATTCCGGCCGGGCGTTTCCTTGACAGAGGTCCGTCAGAAATCGAACCACACAATCGCCCGTTTCACCAGGCGTGCCATCATAAGAATAAATCTCCCCTGCGATCCACGATTCCCAGTCGCACGCATTCGCGCGAGTCAGAAAACCGACATCCTTGGAAGGACGGCTGACCTGCATCCGCCATCCGTTGCCTGATTGCTCAATCTGCCACTCCAGTCCGCGATGAGGCAGTTCACAAGCAACAGGTTCCCCGAACTCGAGAATCAGATCCCCGAAGGTGGTGGCTCTATTCACGCAAGTCCAAACGCCACGCGATATAAATGGTCATATTGCGCGACTTCCCGATCGACCGTGTAGGCGTCCACGATCCGGCCTCGAGCCGCGATGCCGATCGATCGTCGCAAGGCTTCCGCTTCTGAAAGCTTTCGCAGCGCCGCCGCCAGTGCGACAGGATCCTCGGGAGGAACCAGCAAGCCGCTCGTCATGGGTTCGATCACGTCCTGTGCTCCCGGAATCGCGGTTGCGATACACGGTTTGCCACACGCCATTGCCTCCAACAGCGCTACTGGACAGCCCTCCATACGCCACTTAGCCCACGTCGGGAGAACAAAAATGTCGATCTCTGCGAGAAAGGCCGGGACATCTGCGATATTCCCGGTCAAGTGCACGCGATCTTCGACCTTCAACTCCCGCCGCAACTGCTCGAGCGATGCCGTGTACTCTTGGTCGAGCGGTTTGCCTGCGATCAGGACGTAAACGCCCGGAAGGGACGCCGCGGCCCGGATGAGAGTTCCATGTCCCTTCACCGGTACCAGATGTCCCACGCTTCCTGCCAGGACGGCGCCAGCCGGAATATTGAACCGTTCGCGCACGCGTAAACGTGCCGCCTCGCTCGGCCGGAACTCGTCCACGTTCACACCGGGAGGAATGAGATTCGCCTTTCCGCGGAGCAGATTGCCCTGAAAGAATCTACTAATGATGGTGGTGTTTTGGGCAGCGACACGGGTGGCGAACAGGGTTCGCAGATACCAGCGGCGGTTCCAGCCCATGTTCTTCTTTGTATAGAACCAGGCTTGAGCGCCGGCGAGCCGCGCAATCAGTGGCTCTGTGTAGTCATCCGAGTAATGAAAGGAATGCCACGCCGTAAACCGGTATGGCCGGAAGAACTTTGCGCACCGCCACGCGCGGAGGGGCAAGCTGGAATACGGTAAGGCGGGCACTGTAAAGGGAGCCTCCAGCAGCTTGATTCCCTGCCTCTCAACTTCGCGGCATAAATCCCCGCCGAGTCGCGAGACACAGATCGCTGGAGAGTACAGATTTCGATCGAGCCTCTCCACGACATTCAACATTGCCCGCCCGGAACCGGCTGTGATGAAGTTCGGAATCGTGAAAAGAATCGGTGTAGCCATGTTCGTATCGGCCATCACGAAGCGGACGCCAGGATAGGTTCGCGTAGCCGAAGTGACTCGGCGATCCTGCCGGTCACTAGTTTCACGCCGCCCTGAACCTCGGAGGCGGTGGCCGGGTCCAGCAGAGACGCAAGCTCCCTCTCGGCTCTTTCGATGAGTTCCGGCCGAGCGAGATCCGGCACATGGCGGTCGCTCGCGAGCCGGGCGATAATCGTCCGTAACTGCTTGGCGACCAGGCAGGTCTCTACAATTTGCTTGGGACCCTTGGCATAGGCTTTCGCGTATCCTTCTGGCGGCTCTTTTTGGATTCGAAGGATGGCGCTGCTGATCCCCTTGAACACGGCCAGATCGTCACGTACTTCTGGAGGAGCAATCGCGATCCGGTAGCCACGCTGAAGCAGCGCTACGTTTGCGAAATCGCAGGTGTCATAGAGCCCAGCATACGATCCTGTGCTTGGGCTCGGCTTCGGCACCGCCTGGAAGGAGAGTCCTTCCTTGAGCCATACATCTCGCCGGACAACTAGACAATAGGAGCCCATCGGCTGATATTTCCGTCCACTGAGTTCCCATTCGAAGCGGAGCCTTGGGACGAGAGACACGACTGCTGTCGAAGGGTTGCGGGAGAACTGGTCCATGGCCCACAACCAGGGCTTCTCGTTCAGCCAAAACACGTCATCATCGCTCACCACGAAGAATTCCGAGCGGATGAATCTTTCGAAAAACCAGTCCAGCTTCAGCCCCTGCAGGTAGTTCAGGATCGGAGTCACTTGCATCGGACCTCCGAAGCGATGCGAGTTGCTAAATCCCCCGGAGCAATCGCCGATCCAGATTCTGGCCTTTTGTCCTGGTATCGCGCGGGCCATTAGTTTGGCCCACAGGGCAGTCAAGTTGGGAACCACCGAAAATGTGACGCAGTCTACTCCGTCTCCGGCAGCCCCTTCCGGTAGTGCCTTAGTTCGAAGAAGCCGCCAGACTCCCAACCCGCAGCGCCCAACCGCATGAACGCCTCCGTGATGGCGGTAGTTCTTCCGCCAGTTTTCGCGGACCAGCTTTGCAGTGTATACCAGACGTTCCACTCCTATTCTCCTCAGTCAAACACGCTGCCACTCCAGCCTGACGTCCGGGCCGCGCCAACCCGGTACTTCTCTTCAGTCAATCGCGGCAAACTCGGCCTTGGACAAAGTCTCCGCATTGCCTGATTCCCGCCATTCACAATCCACTACCATGGTCATCCGGGAATAAGCAGGAGGTCGGCCTAGTCCATAGACATCTTTGCCATTGACCCGGATCGAACCGATTCCGAACTTCCGCCAGAGCCAGTCGACATAAGGCATCGTGATTCCGACAGTCAGGAAATACTCACCCGAAGGAAGGGGAAGCTTCGGTATGAAGCAATCCACATAGTGGCTTCCCTCTTTTATGCAGGCTCGAGAACCCGAGTCCAGCACAATGAGCCGCTGTTCTTTGTAGTCCCGGATATCCAGAACGATCGAGCCCTCACGAACATTCGAAGGCGACTCATAGGAAATCCTGAGGACAATATCATCCCAGGTCGATACGACTGTCTTTTTCTGATAGGAAGAATCCAAGAGTTCGATCCGGGTGACCCGCGGAGTATTCTCTTCTTCCTGGGCAGCCATCTCCTCCTCTTCGTACAGGATGGACTCATCGCCCTTGCGCTGAACGGAGGACAACAGGCGGTGATACTCTGTCACCGCATCTTGTGGAAGTCCGTCGAATGCAATGCGCCCTTGCGATAGTACGATACATCGCTGGCACAACGTCAGCACGGCGTCCAGGTTGTGACTCACGAATAAGACCGTCTGCCCCTGCCGGGCGACTTCCACCATCTTCTTGAGACACTTCTTCTGAAACGCCGCATCCCCGACAGCCAGGACCTCATCCACCAATAGGAGCTCTGGATCCAGGTGCGCCGCGACCGCAAATGCCATGCGGAGATACATCCCACTCGAATAATGTTTGACCGGCGTGTCGATGAATTTCTCAACCTCCGAGAAACCGACAATGTCATCGAACTTCTTCTCGATCGTCGCTCTTTTCATGCCGAGGATGGCTCCGCTGAGATATACGTTCTCTCTGCCGGTCAGTTCCGGGTGAAATCCGGTTCCGACTTCCAACAGGGACCCAACCCTGCCATAGATCTCAGCCATACCCTCGGTCGGCTCAGTGATTCGGGAGAGGACCTTGAGCAGAGTGCTCTTCCCCGCGCCATTCCGGCCAATGAATCCGATCACCTCTCCAGGCTGGGCGTTGAATGAAATGTCGCGCAGCGCCCAAATCATGCTGTCGTCGCCGGGCATGCCGTTGCCCCGGCCTACGAACCGCTTGATGGCTCCAAAGGGACGCATGACTCCCTTGACGATCGAATCCCGAAGCGTTTGATACCGCTCCTGGGACTGCCCGATCCGGTACTGCTTCCCCAGTCCAGAGGCCCGAATTGCGAAATTCTTCATCGTCGTCGCCTAAACCACGTCGGCAAAACGCTTTTCCATCCGCCGGAAATAAAAGGAGCCGCTGACGAGCAGAAAAACGGCGGCCATCGATGAAACGGCAATCATCGAGCTCGGTTCCGTCTTTGCGCCCAGCAAAGCCCACCGGAATCCTTCCACGACTCCGGCCATCGGATTAAGGCCATAAAACGTTCTCCAAGGCTCGGAAAGCAGACTGCTCGGATAAGCAATGGGTGTCGAGTACATCCAGAACTGTACAAGAAAGGGCACCGTGTACCGCACATCCCGATACTGAACATTCATCGCGGACAGCCAAAGGCCGACTCCCAGAGCCGTGACGACGGCCAGAAGGAGAAACAACGGGATCCAGGCCACCTTGGCACTGAAGTGCATCCCGTAATAAACCATCATTGCGAGCAGTACTGAGAAGGAGATCAGGAAGTCAATCACCCCCGAAAATACCGTTGACAGCGGGATGACGAGGCGAGGGAAATACACTTTCTTGATTAGGTTGGCACTCGCGACCAGGCTGTCGGAGGAATGGCTGAGTCCATTGGCGAAGAAACTCCATGGAACGAGCGCGGAAAAGGCAAAGATCGGATATGGTATGCCGTCCGATGGGATGCCTGCAAGTCTTCCAAAGAACACGCTGAAAACCACCATCGTGAAGAACGGCTGAATGACCGCCCAGGATGCCCCAAGCACAGTCTGCTTGTACCGAACGCGAATATCGCGCCAAGTCAGGAAATAGACCAGTTCTCTGGCATCCCAAACCTCATCCAGCCTGAGCGATACCCAGCCAGACGAAGGCTTGATCACTTGGCGCAAAGCTTCGGCGTCGGTAGTGTGCATGATTCGCTTACAGGCTTTGAAGTAACACCCGCGCGGATTTCAGGATTTGGTCCCATCTGCGCGCAGGTAGGAATAATAGGCCTCGCGATGACTTGGCGGCGTCTTTAGATCGTTGAGAATCGTCCCGATCAAAAGCGTGCCATCATCGTTCAGATGACGGCGCGCATCCAGCGCGCTCTCTCTTGACGTAATGTCGGACCGCAGAACCATCACGACCCCATCGGAGAGTCTGCCAGCGGCTCGGGCGTCCGAGAAGCCAAGCATCGGTGTCGTGTCGATGAGTATGAAGTCGAATTCAGTTCGAAGCCGAACCAGGAGCTCCTTCATTCGCGGGTGATACAGGATACCCGCCAGAGTGCCTGGCTTGGCTGGCCCGGCGGGGAGTAACAAGAGGCCGGGATAGCCAGTGGGAACAGCGAGATCTTCGAGCGAATAACTCGAAATCGCTGCCTCGCCCGCTATCAAGTCACAAACACCTCTGTCGTTAGGTAGCCTCAATCGATCGTGCAGCTCGGGACGGCGCAGATCCAAGTCGACTAACAATGTCTTTCGCCCGGCCTCGGCCATTGCGATGCCGAGATTCACCGTTACAGACGTCTTCCCTTCACTCGGCCCGGGGCTTGTGATCGCAAGGACTTGGCACCCTCCATGCCGATCGTTCGAAATGATCAGCGAGGCGAGAGCTACGCGGAACGAATCCGCGAACAGAGAGGAGCGGCCATTCCAGAGTTCGTTGTCCAGCGCAACGGCGGGTCCCGCGGAAGTAAGCCGCCCAAGAAGAGAGGGACGAGTAGCGGCCCCTTTTCCATTCCCGACGGCTTGGGCATCGAGGTTCCGAGCCACGTCCCACGATGGTATGACTCCCAGTTCCGGTACGTTCAACAGCCCTGAGGATGCGCGCGGCGTTCTCACCGTTCCGTTCGTAACTTCCCGCAGAATCACAGTACCGGCCAGAATCAGCGCGCCGCAAAACAGTCCGATCACGATGGGAAGCGGCGGTGGGAAACTCACAGGTCTGAGCTCCGGCAGGGCCTTGTCGATAGTCCTGACGCGGTGAGTCGGTATGGCGGCCGCCATTGTCGCTTGATTCGCCTGCTGAAGAAGGCCGTTATAGATCTGTTGAGTGATATCAAGCTCACGCTGCAACAGGTGACGTTGCGCAGCCCGCTCCGATTCGGCCGTATAGGCCCCCGACTGCTTTTGAAATGCGGCGGCGAGTAGTTTTTCCTTTTCTTGAGCGGCCACAAAATCCAGTCGAATCCGATCCACCGCTTTCTTCCGGTCTTTTTCCGCCTCTGCCTCCAGTTCGGCTAATTGAGCTACGAGACGCTTGACCTTGTAGTGAGCAGGGGTGAGCGTTGTCTGAAGATCAGCGATCTGCCGCCGCAAATCCAGGATCTGGGTTTGCTTGGACTGCAGGGAGGCATCATCCAAGACTTCCGGCAGCGACTCCGGTGGGCTTGACTTGGCGAGTGCGTACCTGGATTCCTTTGTTATCCGGTCGGCTTGGATACCCGAAAGTTCGGTCTTCAGTTGTCGTAACTTAGTGCCTGCGAGGGTGTCCTGTTGGGTGGGGGAAGTGTAGCCGGTCGAGCGCTCGAACTCTCTGAGTTTGACCTCGGCCTGATCGAGGCGCGTTCGAGTCTCGCTAAGCTGATTGAGGACCCATTCGCTTGTTCGACGAGACGTGAGAGACCGCTGTTCCAGCGTTTGCTCGATGTACTCATTGGCAAGGGTGTTCAGATACGTAGCAGCAAGCTGGGGGCTCGTCGAGCGGCAACGAACCTCGATAATGCGCGTATCTCGGACCGCGGTCGCTTTGGTGGTTTCGATGGCCATCCCGAGACCGTGCCTCAGGTTTTCCATCGGATTCGATGAGACAGTCCCGAGCTTTAGCCTGATTCTCTGAAAGAAGCCGGTCACCGACGGAGGAGGAGGCATGGATTCGAGGCGAAGACGTTCGAGCACCCGGCTCTGAAGTTGAACACTCTCCAGAATCTTGATTTGCGTGTGAATATTCGTATTGGTAGCGGAGTAGGTCCCCGAACCTGCCTCAACATCGACTTGACTGAAGTTCATGAAGTTTTCATTCATGCCCTGAATCTCAAGGGTGATATACGAGCCATAGGCCACAGGTCGCACGACATTGACAGTCGCGCCCACTAGTCCTCCGCAGATCGCTCCGAGAAGAAGCAGCCACTTCCTTCGGCGCAAGGCGCGCACGAGGTCCGGTAAGGATAAAGCCGATGGTGAGGACTCATCGCCCTCTGCGCCCTCCTCATACGGCGGAAATCCCGAGTCCTCAGCTCCATTCCTCGCCCCAAGCGCCGGGATGAGAGCGCGCTGCTCGCGGAAATCATTAGGCTGGTCGCTGTCTTTCAAAGCACACCTCTTTGCAGATCCCTATCGGCGAAGCAGCGATACCAGGACCGCTGTTGCCGCCGCCGGAGCAACCAGCAGGGTAGTACGGCTAACCGCTGCCAGCCTGGACTTCGACTTGGAAACCAGCAGCACGTCATCCGGCAATAGGGGAAAGTCATTCTCCCGGCCGTTGAACACGCTCTGCAAGTTTACCCGGATCTCAGCCCGTCTTCGCGTACCCATGACTGGCCGCAGAATCTTGACTTCTTTCGAATTTGCGGACGGCGTCAGCCCGCCCGCGAGAGTGAGAACCCGAATCACCGAGGTTGACTCGCCGTCACCCACTTCGAACGTACCCGGCCGGGCGACCTCGCCAGTGACATAGATCATTTCCGCCTTCTGCGCCGCGATGACATCGTAGGGTTGCAGCAGAATGTCTTCTTCCGGGTTGATCGTCTCCATAAGTTTGCCGAGATGGATTTCCACCGTGCTGACGCCATCGCCAGGATTCTCCCTTGCTGTAGCTAGCGGGATCTTTCCTTGGTCGAGACGCCGTGACACCCGGATTCGCCGGCTGGCATTTGGCTGGAGTCCCCCAAGCCCAATGAGAGTATCGAGCAGAGTTCGCCGGCCCTGTAAAGGGTGAATGCCAGGCCGCGCGAAGGCTCCAATGATGAAGACCGGTTCGCTTCGAAACTGAACGATGGTGATATTGACCTGAGGATTCACTACAAATTCCGCAAGTCTGCGAGTCAGGTCGGCTTCGAGTTGTTCCACCGAAAGACCGGAGGCTCTGACCTTTCCGATCAGTGGGAGGGTTATCTCGCCGTTGTCGTCCACGCGATAAGGCGTCGTTCCCAAATCCTCCACTCCAGTCGCCCGAATCAAGATCTGGTCATTTGGACCCAGAACGTAGGTGGGTCGCAGAGTGGCTTCCGCCCCGGCCTGTGGCGGCCGCGGCGTTGCGCTCTGTTGACCGAATGAGTAAGAAGCCGCCAAACTCAGCATCAAGACTTGAACAAACATTGCTCTAGACCGGGCGAACATCTACTAAGTCTACCTCGGCCGCAACGGATCTTTGAAGCATGTCGATGGAGACCACCAGCCGGTAGCCCGTTTTCGCGCGTACCAATACCCCTTCCGCCCCCGCCAACGGCCCGGTCCGGATTTGGACCTTCTGGCCTTTGCGCAAAAAAGGATATGGCTTTACGCCCGTTGATGAGTCCACCATTTTCCGCACCGCCTCGATCTCTGCTTCCGGCAGCGGCAGCGGAACTCGGCCCAGGCCCACCACGTGCATTACGCCCGGCGTTTTCAGAACCGGCAGCCGGTTTTCGATATCCAATCTCGTGAACACATAGCTTGGAAACAATGGCGCCTGCAACTCTACAGTGCGATCAGACCATCGGCGCAAACTGAGGTAGGTTGGCAGAAAAACCTCGTACCCCTTGCCACGCAACAGATCCTGCACCACTTTCTCAGTCTTCGGACGTACGTAAAGGGCATACCAGGGCTCAAGACCCTGCGGCATTTCCAGGACCTGAGCAACTTGAGAATTGGTGTGGATGGCTGCCATAATTTCCTATGATTAAGTGCTTTATAAATCAGCAACTTAGCTGATAGATCGAAGCGAAAGCGGACAAACTACCGCCCCGTGAGTCCCATTTGGCTACTGCCTCGAACAGGAACCCGCTTCGAAAATCGTCCGGCCGAAGCCGCCTCTACTCCTCCAAAGGAACCGAAAAACCAAATGATCCGTTTGCTTCGGGCGCTTTGCTCTCCTGGCACGCCTCGTCACCAGCGGGGCATGCCCTCAAGCCGGCCCGGTTGCCACAAGTGACAAAGGTGGCTCTCTCTGTGACGATTACTTTAGAATCCCTCATAATCTCAAACCTTTGCCACCGCGACGGTCCGCACGTTTCTGTGCCCAGAACTCTTCTCAGGGCAGTAACTTACACTGGGAATCTCGCTCGGAAACACGGTTCCCTTCTGAGTCCCTCACCAAGTTGTTTCCGTTCTGCGTGTGAGAATCGCGACTTGCATTGGGCGACTTAGCCCAGGCGCTTTGTTTTCGGACCTAATGAGCCGCGTAGAATTGACGGAAAACGCTACTCAAGTGGTTCCGAATGAACCCAAGAGAGTAAGCAAATGAAGCCAATGCGGAGCTGTCGCTGTCCGCTCAAACTGCCATCCCGACAGGCCTCTGTGATTGGTCCAAAGCTCCTCCAGTGGATGCGCGAGGTCTCCTCCCTCGATTACCTCCTCCTCAATCTAGCCTCAATATCGGCTCTCCAGCCGAAGTCTTATTCTCCGATAGATTAGCATGGAGCCCGAGCCTTGCTCAATGGAGTACTCGTACCAGTACCGGGTAGGACTTTCCCTGCTTTTAACGTTGGTCGACTCAATTTCACGATCTCGTGGACCGAGGATGCCTCGCTCTTATTCAGAGCGCCCGGGCCACCGCCGTTTACCTAGGGCCATACGTACCGCCAACCGCATGGCGGACTTCATGCTAGTGGCCTCCGCGATGTTCCTTCCAGCGATGTCGAATGCGGTGCCGTGGTCGACCGAAGTTCGAACGATAGGGAGTCCAATGGAGACGTTGACGCCGGAATCAAAGTCGAGCAGTTTCATGGGAATGTGCCCTTGATCGTGATACATGGCGACCACAAGGTCGTACTGGCCCTTCACCGCTCTCAAGAACACCGTGTCACCGGCGTGCGGGCCATCGGCTTGGATTCCTTGTTCGCGCGCGGAAGCAATGGCGGGCGCGATGAGGCGCTCGTCTTCGTCGCCGAACAAGCCGTGCTCGCCGGCGTGCGGATTCAACCCGCAAACGGCGATCCGGGGTTGATCGTAGCCGATCCAGTGCATCGCCTCATGGCCGAGCTCGATGGTGCGGAGAATGCGGCCGGTATTCAGTTGGCATGCCTCGCGAAGCGCGATGTGTGTGGAGACGTGGACCACGCGGAGACGGTCGCTCACAAGGAGCATACGGGAATCCGCATTGCCGCAGAGTTCGGCGATGTACTCGGTGTGGCCGCTGAAAGGGAAACCATTAAGAGCAACGGCCTCCTTGTTGAGCGGCGCAGTCACCATGGCGTCGACTTCGCCCCGGAGACACATTTCGGTGGCAGCTTTGACGTACTTGAGCCCGGCGCGTCCGCAATCAGCGGAGACCTGTCCGATCGGGAAATCCGACGAAAGTACAGCTTGGTCCGCGATGGCGATGTCCAGCCGCAGACTGGTGATGCGCTCGGCGGACCGCACAACCACATCGTCACCGACTGCCATCCACTCCGCGAGATCCGCGATTTCCGGATCGGCGAGCGCCTTCCAGACCACCTCTGGTCCGATTCCAGCCGGGTCACCCATCGTAATGGCGATTCTCGGTTTCGTCTCAGACACTCCTTCTAGTTTGTGCGCTAAGGTAGGCGGCGGCGCAAGTGATGGAATCGGGCGACCCGAACCCGCCGGATTTAGTGATCACCTTCAGGCCGCTCCCAGGGCCGCCAATCAAGCGGCCAATCGGAATGCCGGGTTCAAGTTCCTCATCAAGGCGAATCGCCCGCACACTCAAAGCGTTACAGATCAGGGATGCTGTGTCTCCTCCGCATAGAAAGAGCCCACCTGCTTCGAGTTTCGAAACTTCATGGCCTAGTAGGGCGAGGAGTGCATTCAGCGGCCGGCTGAGATCGAATTGGTACAGGCGGTGAGGAACGTCGGTCGGGATGCGGTTGATTTGCGCGAGCGTCACCGCATGCGTGGAGCCGATGCACAGGATTGCGAGGCCGGATCCGGATGCTGCATTGGGAGTCGGGAGCGCGTAGCCAAGAGCGCGCGCCAGCGCGCGGGCCAATCCTGCCGAACCAACCAAAAGTGGACGCGGATGACGGCTGAGCGCGTCTTTGGCGATGGCAAGGAGCTGATCATCGGAGGAAACGTCGGGAATTTCGATCTCGGTTCCAAACAACGCGCGGAGATTGACGTTGGCTGGCAGAGCCACGCCGTTGCAGACAGTGCGACCCTGGTCCGGAAATGCTGGACAAACGAGTACCGGCTGCGCTGGGAAGGCAGCCATTTCGGCCGCGGGATTTCCGCGCAGGATCGAGTCGATTTTCTTATAGACGACATCGGCGGCAGGAATGCGGGAAAGGAGGTTCTGCACCTTGCGCAGGGCCACGTTGGGGACGTCGTTGCGAGAATCGGTAGTGTAGACAAGCACATCACCGTCGGGTGGCGGGTCGCGAAGCACGACGAAAGAAGGGGCGAACGCGACACCCGCATCGCAGGCACCGGTCAAGTCGTCAGCGATGACCGCGATCCTCAAGCTAACATCTAAACATGGATCAGGTTCAGGAACTTCTGGGATTGCGGTCGTCTCCTGTAGCGGTCGCCTTTTTGGACAAAGCTCCGAGCGGTGTGGAGAAGTGGGATGCGGGCGCCGTGCCATCGGGGTGCACGTTCTGGCGCTACGCCATGGACGGAGAGACCTTCTACACGGAGGCGGGCGACCATTACAACTGCGCCGTAGGCAGCTACACGCATGGAATCCCGCTGCCGCCGGAGCGGGCGAAGGAGCTCGAGGAGACGGTCGGGTTCATGGTGTCGAGCGGATACATCGAGATAAAGGAAGTGCCTGGGATTCCCGTGCTGCCTGCGCCTCCGAAGGTCGTGGCTTACGGTCCCGTTGGCGGGACTCCCTTTGCGGCGGATGTAGTGCTGGTTTCGGGCCCTCCGGCGGCTGTCATGTTGCTGTACGAAGCCTCGCTGCGGGCCGGGGCAGGGAACGCGATGGCCGCTACGATGGGCCGTCCTGGGTGTGCTGCGCTGCCGGCGGCAAAGAGCCTGGGGATGGCCGTGCTGTCGTTTGGCTGCCGCGGTAACAGGACATTCGTGGGTCTACCGGAACACGAGATGTACTTTGTGGTTCCCGCGAACAAATGGAGCGCGGTTTCGGAGAGCCTGCGCGTCATCTTGCGGGCAAACGAGGCGATGGGCGCACACTACGACGGGAAGAAACAGCACTTCCCCATTCTGCGGCAGTGACCCGCTGGTACACTGGAAATATGAGGATCGTTGCGCTGATCGCCCTTGGGGCGAGTCTGGTGGGTAGCACCTTTGCCGCCACGCTTCCGCGGCCGCTGCCTGGATTTACCTTTCGCACGCCCATGGGTGGCGTGATCGACCTGACGCAGTACAAAGGGAAGGTAGTCGCGCTCGAGTTTCTGCTCACCACGTGCCCGCATTGCCAGCGCTGCGCACGGGTGTTGCAGAAGATGCAGACCGAGTTCGGACCGAAAGGGTTCCAGGCAATTGGCGTAGCGACCAACGACATGGCCCACATGCTGGTGCCTGAGTTCATGCGCAATTTCGGGATTTCCTTCCCGGTGGGTTTCGCACAACGGGAAGCGGCTCATGATTTCCTGGACCACCCGAGAAACCTCATCCTTTACTATCCAAACGTGGTCTTTATCGATCGCAAAGGCATGATCCGCGCCCAGTTCCTCGGCGGTGACGCGTTCTTTAACGACGAAGAAAACAACGTTCGGAAGCAGATCCTCGGCTTGCTAAACGATTCCGCCAGCGCGAAACCGGGGGCGCTCCCTCCACCGAAGACCGCCGCTTCGAAAACAACCAAGACGGATTAACCTTCCTTCGAGCACCTTTGCGCATCACTTCTTCGACACGCCCTCATTCGTCTGGATCTCTTCTAACATCGATTTCGTCTGGGAAAGTTGCGAGTAGAAGTAGCGCTTAAGAATATCCAGCACTTGGACCAGTACCGGGTCGCGCAGTGCATAGAAGACCTGATTGCCCTCCTTCCGGTTGATCACAACCCGCTTGCTCCGGAGGACACCGAAATGCTGGGAAGCGTTGGCTTGTTCGAGTCCGAGTTGCTCGATCAGTTGCCCCGCCGACATCTCGCCTTTGTGCAGCGCTTCGACAATGGCGATGCGAGTGGGATGGGCCAGGGCCTGAAAGATTTCCGTCTTGAACCGGCGCAGTTCTTGCGTCATTGGGGTAACCCTTTCTGCTCGATCCGGCCGAGGGCCAGCAGGATACCGAAGAGCAGCGCGTGGGGACGAGGAGGGCATCCGGGGACGAACACGTCCACTGGGACGACCTGATCCACACCCCCGACGGTGGCATAATTCCTTCCAAAGATGCCGCCGCTGATGCCGCACGCACCAACGGCCATAACCACGTTGGGATGAGGTGTAGCCCGATAGGCCTTCCCGAGCGCAAGCTCCATGTTCCGCGTGACCGGCCCCGTGACTAGTATTAGAATACGTTGACCAGACGGGATGCAATCTACACGCCGGAAGAGAAGGTTGCCATCCTGAGGCGGCATCTGCTTGAGTTGGTCCCGTGCAGCGGAGGCTCAAGTTTCGGTTGGGCGACAAGTCGCTTATGTCTGCCAATTCTGGCCGGACTACGCGCCACGCACAGGTCCGGTTACTGCTAATGTACGCCTGCCCGGATCGGGGAGGTGAGTTGCCGATCCTCGCGTGCGCGCAACTTTGATGTGAGGATTACTGCGCTCGTCACTCGTCGTGTCGCCCTTTCTCCACAGCAGAACTGGGCGGTAGAGCGGCTTAGGATCACCGGCGGGTCAACTCGCAGGACGCACAAATCAGCGGCCGGACCGGGGGACTCTCTTTCGCAAGAGCTCAAGGGCGTACTCGATGTCCCGGTCGTCCGGATCCAGTTCATGGGCGATGGCCAGCTCCGCTAAAGCGCCGGCGTTATCGGCAGACTGGGCCATGATCAGGCCGAGGTTCTTGTGAAGCAGCGCCCGGACGGAGCACTCGCCGCACACCTCGATGGCTTCGCGAAGCCCGTTAATCGCCTTCGGCCAATCCTCGTCCTTAGCGGCGCCCAGGGCAAAGTTCGAGAGCGCACGGGCCCTCGCACCCGCTAGCGACTCTGCTTTCAGTTCGCGCAGTTGCCGGCCGTACTGTTTCGCCTCAGTTGGATTTCGCGTCGACATCACCCGCATGAGCGCGAAGACCGCCTGACTGTTGGCGGGATCCAACTCTACGGCTTTCTTGAGGTGCTCGACGCCGTCGTTTTCGCGGCCGACATCGAGCAGCGCCCTGCCGAGCTTGTAGTGCGCGGTGGTATCGGACCAGCCAAGCGCGAGAGACCGCTCGAGAAGTTCCACCCCCTTCTCCGGCCTGCCGAGACTACTTTCGGCCATGCCGAGCATCATCAAGGCCGGGCCGTAGTTTGACCGCAGTGAGGTGGCTCGTTCGAGCGAGGCTCTCGCTTCCTGGAAACGGCGCAGCTCATACAGCGCCCGACCCAGATTGTAATGGGCCTCCGCCAGTTGAGGGCTCAGGCGCAAGGCCTGTTCAAACTCCTTGACCGCTTCTTCCTTCAACGAGAGATCAGCGAGCGCAATGCCCACGTTCAGATGGGCCACAGCCGATTTGGGTTGCAATTCGAGACCACGGCGCAGCACCGCGAGAGCGTCCTCGAAGCGTCGCTGCCGGAGCATCGCCAGGCCGAGCGCGGTGAGGACCGCAGGGTCATCAGGACTGAGTTCGCGAGCTTTTCGAAGCGCCGCCTCGCTCTCGGCGAAACGCAATTGTGCGGTCAAAATCAGGCCGAGGTTCAGGTATCCGGCCACATGTGCGGGATCACTTTCAACGGCGCGACGGAAGAGCCGTTCGGCCGCCTCGGTTCGCCCGCCCTGCTGGTACAAGACGCCGAGGTTTGTCTGAGCGGCGGAGAAGTCCGGTTTGAGTCTGATAGTTTCTTCGAGCTCCTTTTCCGCTTCAGCTCGCTGCCCCAGCTTCAAGAGGGCCATCGCGAGGTTATGCCGGACCAGAGCGTCGTCCGGCATCGTCCTTAGATATTCCTGATAGGCCTCCGCCGCGCCCGAGAAATCGCCAATGCGCATACGTTGGGTGGCTAAGCTGATCAGCGACGGTGGCTTCTCGGATTCCTTTTGGGGACGCTGTGCCCGGGCTAAACCATCACGAGCAACTTCGGAATCCGGAGCGAGCTTCAGTGCCATGCGGAATGCGGCCTCGGCCTCGGCCCATCGTTTCACCCGTAGCAGTGCGGCGCCGAGAGCTTGCCGTGCGTTTAACTCACCCGGCGAGAGCCTGACGGCCTCCTTCAGGTGTGTGATGGCGCTCTCATCGTCACCCAACTCGTAAAGAGCAATCCCCAGGTTGTAGCGTGCTCGAACGGATTCGCGGTTCAACGTCACAGCGGAGCGAAACGCCGAGATCGCGCAGGGGACATTTCCGCGATCGACGAACCAAAAGCCGAGACTGCTGTACGCGTCTTCGGACGGCTTAGCCGCGATCGCGGCCCTAAGCTCGGTTGGACCCTCGCACTTAGCCGCTTTCTGGGCCCCAGCAGGACGACAGAACAGCACGGCGACAGCTACTGCGGGGAACACGCGACACAACATCTGCTTCGACATTACCAAAGAAAACAGCAGCGACGACCCTTCGGTGAAGCGGCTCTGCCGCTGAGTTCCTCAAAAGATGATTTTCCCGCCGAGCTGCAACTGCCGAGGCGGAACCTGTACGCCGGTAACGAGGCCGAAGGTGCCACTAGCCAGGTTGGCGTTGGGCGCGGCGAACATCGGCGTGTTGAAGGCGTTGAAGGCTTCCAGGCGAAGCTCGAGCTGGAGCCTTTCGCCTTTGAGCGGGAAACGCCGGAACAGAGAGAGGTCGAAACGCCGGACCCAATCGGGTCGTAGACTGTTTCGCCCGAGGTTGCCGAAGGTAAACTGTTCCGGCGTCCTGAACGCGGTGGTGTTGATCCAGCGCTCCGGCGTCGGACTGGCCACCTTGTGATCGCCAACCAGGTTTGCGCGCAGGTAGGTGCCGCTGTTGAAGATGTTCGCGATATCTCCCGGCACGGTGACGTGGAATGGGATCCCGTTGCGCAGGGCCATGATGCCGTTGAACTGCCAGCCGCCAACGATGTAGTCGATGACTTTGCTGTTCGTAGTAAGACGCTTGCCCATTCCAACGGGCAGCTCGTAGACCCAACTCATTACCAGGTTGTGCGGGACGTGGAAGGCTGACACACTGCGGTCGTTGTTGAGGGCGTATTCGTTCTGCACCGAACAGGCCTCGGCGCCGAAGAAACCCGAGCAGGCGACGTCGATCGACTTCGACCAGGTGTAAGCGGCGGTCATCGCCAGGCCGTTCCGGAAACTACGCCTCAGCGCTACCTGCAAGCTGTTATAGTTGCTGCGTCCGGTCGATTTCTCAAAGAACGTCGGGCGCATGTACGGGAAGCGCATGCGATCGCGCGGGTCGCCCGGTCCCGGACGAACCGCGGTATTGAACCTGCCGCCCACCGAGAGATCCCGGCTGCCGGAGCCGACGTAGTTCACTTCAAGTACGGTAGACTGGGCCAACTGATGCTGCACGCCGAAATTCCACTGCATCGAGTACGCCTGGTCGAACTCGGGATCGACAAACCACCATTCCTGGTTGAACGGCGTGGGATCCGGTACTCCGGACGCGCCCAGCGAAGGGTCCTGGCCGGTGACGGCGGGGAAGGGCCTGCTCGGCGTCGGATCGTTCAAACTGCCGAGACGCGTCACCGACACGTCGGGCCAGGTGCCGCCGGTGCCACGCATACTCTGATAGATGCCGGCCCAATTATCGTAGAATACGCCCCCGGAGAAGCGTAAAGCGGTCTTGTTGGTGAGACGATAGGCGATGCCGACGCGAGGTCCGAACATCGCGCCGCGGCCATTAAAGATCGTACCCCCGTTGACGGAGCGCACGTTCGCCGGGAGCCTGCCGTCCGGCGTCGGGATGCACGGCGCCCGCTGAGAGGCGCTGCATGCGGGCGGCGTGTCGTAGATGACATACTCGCCGGTATCGGTGTTGCCGTTGCCCGAGAAGATGTTAAGTTCTTCCCTGGTCCCATATTGTGGAACCCACGCGTTATCGAACCGGATTCCCAGGTTCACGGTCAGTTTTTGGTTTACCTTCCAGGAGTCCTGGATGAACAGGCCGAGATTACCGCCGAACCGCAGAGATTCAACAATGTTGCGGCGCGTAGAGAAGTTGGGCACGTTAAGCAACATCGAAGCCATGGCGTCACCGGTGGTCGCCGACCGGGCGAGGTCCGCCGTTTCGCGGCGCGTGAAATCAACGCCATGGGAAGCCTGTTGCCGCCGCATGGTGGCTCTCATGAACTCACTGCCGATTTTTAAGGTGTGGCTCCCGATGATCTTCGTGTAGTTGCCTTTGAACTGCCAGTTGTCAGCGGGGCGGTTGGGCTGGATAATCGGTGTGCCGCCGAAATAGTCGGCGGGGGCGAACCCCGAAATAATCGTGCCGAGACGGTATTGCACCAGCTCCGGTCCAAGGCCAACCTTCTGGATCAGGTCGCCCGGCACGTTTTCGAAGGCCACGGTGTTTGGTATGTCGCTGATGGATTTCCCGAACTGGACCTGCACGGTCGAGGTCGGATCCAGGATATGCACCCAGCTGGCGGACAGGTTGTGGGAGTTCTGCTCGGAGGTAGACACCAGGTTGGTGCGTCCGCCGGGGCCAGAGTCCGTTTGGTCGAGTGAGCTATAGCGGAACCACACCGTGTCGCTGGCCCGGAAGTTGTGGTCCACCTTGACCTGCCACTCGTCCTGATCGAGCCTGCGGGCGCGGTTGTTCAGGGCGTTGAAACGCGCCTGATCGGTGACGACAGGCTGCGGCACCCCGGTGCCGCTGATGTAGCTAAGTATCCGCTGGTCAATACGGCTGGAGGGGATTCTGTTGCCAGGGAATGGATCGCGGAGGAACGCTCCGGTAGCCGGGTCCTGCTTCGTCGTCAACGGGTCGAAGATGTCGCCGCCGCGCTTCTCGGGGCCGCTGAAGTCACCGTTCAGCATCGCCTGGGAAGGTACGTAGAAGTACTGCCGGGCCGGGCTACGGAACCGGAAACCCTGGTAAGCGCCGAAGTAGAACGTCCTGTTCTTGAAGACGGGGCCGCCCGCGGTGCCGCCGAATTGATGCTGCTTAAACGGGTTGACGGTCGCCTGGTTGAACTGGCGGGCGTTGAAGGCGTCGTTCTTACCAAAGTAGAAGCCCGTTCCATGAATGTCGTTCGTACCGGACTTCGTCACCACGTTGACCGTGCCGCCGGAGCCCGAGCCGAACTCGGCGGAATCGTTGTGGGACTGGAGCTTGAATTCCTGAATAGCGTCAATGATCGGCGGGACCGCCCAGGCATTGCCAAAGGTTTCAAAGTTGGCAACCCCATCGAGCATGTAGACGTTGGTCCGGTTGTTCTGCCCGTTGACGGAGGGGTTTGTCGCCTCGCCGATTCCGCGGGTGTAACTGAGGGACTGGCTGCCCGGAGGGTTCACGGTAATGACGCCAGGCTGGAGCATCATCATCTGGGTGAAGTTTCGGCCGTTGAGCGGAAGGTCGACGACCTGCCTCTCTTCCACCACCTGTCCCAACTCGGCCGTAGAACTCTGCACCTCGACGCCGGCAGCTTCAACGTTCACTGTTTCCGCTACAGCGCCCACCGCCAAAGTAAAGTCGAGAGTGGAGGTCTGGTTCACCGTCAGTGTAAGTCGGTCCACTCGCTTCGTGGAGAAGCCGTCCGCGGAAACAGACAGACTGTAGGCGCCCACCTGGATGTTCTGAATCCGATAGTTTCCGGTATCGTTAGTTCGGCTGCGGATCTCGACTCCGGTCTGCAGGTTCACCAGCAGTATCTCGGCTCCCGGAACCACGGCTCCCGCAGGATCGGTTACTGTACCGAGCACGGTGGCTGTTGATACCTGTCCGATGGTGAGCGTCGGAAAGATACCAAGACTAACAACCATTGCCCCGAACGCGGCTAGATTTGACCGTTTCATAGAGGCTACCTCCTTTTGCACACAGTCCCTTCCGCGATGTTTCGACCCTGACCTCCAGACCGCCTCAACAGCTCCCGGCCTTCGACACGGCGTTGGGATCGCCCCTGCGCGAATCGCACCCGACTGCCGCCCATAGCCTGATCTGCGGTCAGAACGAATAGGAGCATATCACAAGAAGCTTTGGGAAATTCGAAGTATTTTAAAGGAGGCCAAGCCATACCTTAAGGGACGGCTGAGCTTGCGGCGTTGAGGGGAGACACGAATTTTCGCGAGAGGACCGGCCGGTAGGATATGCCTCGCGGCTTGTTTAGGGCGCGCCCCGCTTGCTGTAGTATTAAGAGACTATGTTGACCAGACGTGATGCGATCGGGATCGCGCTCGCTCCGCTCGCCATGGCGGAGGCCAAAGGCACCCACCAGGCCAGCGGCGTCAAAGTCGGCGAAATCACTCCCACGATGGCGCGGCTCTGGGCCCGCCGGACGAAACTTTCTAGCCGCCGTATGGACGGCATCCAGCCGTCGCGGGGTGTGCGTCCCCAGACGCTACCGCTTCCAGCGGACATCGATTCATTACACGGATCCTGTCCTGGTGATCTGGGGCAAATTCGAGTGTTGGTTAAGACTGCCCAGGGAAGGAACGTCTACGATTCCAACTGGACCGATGTCAGCGCTTCAACCGATTTTGCGCACCAGTTCACCCTGCGCGATCTCAAGCCCGCTACCGCATACATATATACGACGGAAACGCGCGCAGCCGGCTCTCGCCGTACCGATGGTACGCTAACCGGCAAGTTCCGGACTGCCCCCGCGCAGGACGCCACGGCGCCCGTCAACCTCGCCATGTTGAGCTGCCAGAAATATTCGCAACGCGACGATGAACACGGGTTCTTTCTCTATGATGCGATCCGCCAGTGGAACCCGCACTTCTATCTTTCGGTTGGCGACAACGTTTACTATGACAGCGACGACCCGAAGGTGAATCACGTCAGTGTGGCGCGCTTCCACTGGCATCGCATGTTCAGCCTGGACCGCGTCGTCCGATGCTTGCGCGAAGTCCCAGGCTATTGGCTCAAGGATGATCACGACTGCTACACCAATGACTGCTGGCCCGAGCAAATCGACCAGGTCATGAAGCCCTTTCGTTGGGAGGAGGGACTCAAGATCTTCCCGGAGCAGGTGCCGATGGGCCCGAAACCGTATCGCACCTTCCAGTGGGGACGCGGCCTGCAGATATGGTGTATGGAAGGCCGCGACTACCGCACTCCGAACGCCGCTCCCGACGGTCCTTCCAAAACTATTTGGGGACCGCAGCAGAAGCAGTGGCTCAAACAGAGCCTTACCTCGAGCAATGCGCACTGGAAGCTGATTGTAAGTCCCACACCCGTCGTTGGACCCGATCGCACGAACAAACGCGATAATCACTCGAACGCGGTCTTCACCGAGGAGGGCCGGGAGATCCGCCGCTGGCTGGCCGAAAACACGAAGAACGATACTTTTGTTTTATGCGGTGACCGGCACTGGCAGTATCATTCCGTCCATCCAGAAACGAAAGTGCAGGAGTTCGGTTGCGGAGCGGCAAGCGACTCCCATGCCACGGGTACCCCCGGGGAGGACACGCGCATCCATCGCTTCCATCGGTCGAAGGGCGGATTCCTGGCCATTCAAGTGATGCCAGAAAGCAGCAATTCGCGCCTGGTGGTCGAGCATCGCGACGTACATGGGAATCGGGTCTACGGCCAGACCTATGAAAAGAAGGTATAGCAGAAGCCAATGACTCGTCGTGAAGCACTCGGAATGACCCTGGCTCCGCTCGCGATGGCTCAGGCAACCAGCGCCGAAACCCATCAGGCCACGGGAGTCAAGGTGGGCGAAATCACCCCCTCTACCGCCCGAATCTGGACCCGCCGCACGCGCCTATCCAGACGTCGAATGGATGGCATTCAACCCGCTCAGGGACTGGCAGCAAAGGTGTTGCCACTCCCTGTTAACGTCGATTCGCTTCATGGATCCTGTCCAGGCCAGGATGGGGAAACTCGCGTGACGGTGAGAACGGTGCAGGGCAGGGAAGTCTTCGAGACGAAGTGGGAGATAGCGGCAGCAGCGGGAGATTTCACCCATCAGTTTATGATTTCTTCTCTAAAAACTTCCACGGAATACCGTTACACAGTAGAGACCAGGCAATCGGGAGCCCGCAGGCCCGATGGATCGTTGCAAGGCCGCTTCCGTACTGCCCTCCCGGAAGACGCCATCGCTCCCGTAAACGTCGCGATGTTGAGCTGCCAAAAATATTCGCAGCGGGATGACGCTGAGGGCTTCCACCTTTACGACGCCATTCGGAAGTGGGACCCGCACTTTTACCTATCAGTAGGCGACAACGTTTACTATGACAGCGACGACCCCATGGTGAACCACACGGATGTGGCCAGGTTTCATTGGCACCGTATGTACAGCCTTTCGCGGATCGTCGAGTGTCTCCGTTCGGTGCCCGGCTATTGGGTCAAAGATGATCACGACTGCTACTCCGACGACTGCTTCCCCGAAATGGTCGATCAGCGGATGGCGCCGTTCAAGTTCGCGGAAGGTCTGCGTGTGTATCCGGAGCAGATCCCGATTGCTGGTATTCCATACCGCACCTATCGCTGGGGTCGCGGCCTGCAGATCTGGCTTCTCGAGGGACGTGACTACCGCACCGCGAACCGCGCGCCCGATGGTCCCGGAAAATCCATCTGGGGGCCGGAACAAAAGCGTTGGCTTCAGGAGTCTCTTCTCGCTAGCAAGGCCGACTGGAAGCTGATCGTCAGTCCGACTCCGGTGGTCGGACCGGATCGTCCCGCCAAGCATGACAACCATTCCAATGACACTTATACCCACGAAGGCAACGAATTCCGCCGCTGGCTCGCGAAAAACACGAAAAACGACACTTTTGTTTTATGCGGCGACCGTCACTGGCAGTATCATTCAGTTCATCCCGAGACCAAGGTCCAGGAGTTCGGCTGCGGCGCCGCCAGCGACTCGCATGCCGGTGGAACGCCCGGCGAGAATCCGGCCATGCATCGTTTTCATCGGGTGAAGGGTGGCTTCCTCGCGATCCAAGTGATGCCGGAAAAATCGCGTTCGAGGCTAATCGTCGAGCACCGCGATGTACACGGTACGCAAGTATATCGCCAGGAGTTCGAGCGGCGCCTGTAGCCGATTCCGGCGGGGCAGCTTTCAACTTGCGCGGGCCTTCAGCCACGCAGGTACGCTGACTTAACTGTCATGGAATCGATGCTGCCGCACCGACCGCGATCAGCCCAGGATTGCTCGCGACCTCACCGATCTTTACTTTCAATTCGTAATCCCCCGGTTCCAACTCCGGCACCCGCACCAACACCGCAAGGATCCCCACACGCCCGGCGACCATCCGCGAGTCGACGACCTCTACTTGTGTTTCGCCCAACGCCGCCGAAAGCATAGCGACCGGGCGCACCGGCGGATCTTCTGGCGCAGCCAGCCCATCGGGTAATTCAGGCGTCACCGCTCCTTGCCCCGTCATCATCACAGTCACAACCGACCCGGCTGGTGCGGGATTGTCGGTGCCATTTGCCGAACCATCCTCGTTTGTGCCAATGGCGCGCTGCTCCATTGTGAAGAGACCCGGTGCGGTGTTATTCACAGGGACATCGAGCGGACCGATGGAGCCGTTTCCGCTATACAAAGAGACGCGCGCGGTTCCAATGCTCGCGCCGTAGGGAAGCTGTGCCGCGAGCGTACTTGGTGAAAAGCTCAACAGAGGCAGGGGCCTCTCGTTCATGCACAGCAGCGTATTACCAATAGTCCCAAGGCCCTCGGCTGTTGCCGTCACCACTGCTCCAGGCGCCAGCTCTCTGCTTTTCGACGCCGCATTCACCAACGCAAACTCAGCAGGAGAGGTGGCTTCTGCTGCCAAAGGCTGGCGAAGACGTTTGATGGATCGTGTTGTCGAAAATCGAAGCTCACCGGCATCGGACAGGTACAAGCCTCCAACTATACCGAGACTGCTCAGACGGGCGGCCAGACAGTCACCAATCGGAGAACCTGGCGCCCCATTGCCCGCAATCGTGCGGATCACCCCCCCTTGCACTTGCCGGATTCGGTTGTTTCCGGAATCATAAAAGGAAATGACACCGTCACGGGAGACCACGAGATGAGTCGGGCCGTTCAGTTGTGCGCGCAGCGCTGAACCACCATCCCCACTGAATCCCTCCTGACTCGTCCCTGCCACGATCTCCCCGTTTAGATCCTGGCCAATTCTCCAGATTCGCTCTGCAGCAGTCACATACGCATTGCGATCGGAATCGATAACAATGCCGCTGGCAAGAGGGATGCCCGGCCGGACAGCGAAATAGTTGATGAGCCCGTTCGAGCCGACCCTTAATACTCCGCGGCTCGACGCAATGTAAAGCTGGCCAGATGGATCGAACACGATCCCGCGGACAAATCCCAGAAAGGACGCCGTCGCGGGTGCATTCTCCCGGAGGATCGAAAAATCTCTCGTGCCCGCTACACGGCGCAGATTTTCCTGACTGTCTACCTGCCAGATCAGGCCCTCGATCTCCTCCGCAAAATGCAGCAAGCCTCCCGGACTAAACGCGATCGACCGGGGCCGCAAACGGGCCTGAACTGCGGGCACGCCATCCGCCGGCGAAGTGGTTCCACCGCCTGCGATCACCGAGCGTTGTCCCTCCGCATTGACGCGAACTACTTCGTTAGCATCCGTGTCGCAGTAGACGGGATTGCCCTGCGCATCATAGAGGAATCGCCCAATACTCCCAGCAGGAATCGACTGCGCTGTCACGGCCGCATAAGGGTCTCGCGTTTGCCCAAGAATTTCAATCAGCACAGGAATATCCAGATTCCGATTGAATGTTTCAGTTGAACTAATACGGATCCGCGAACGGTGTTCGCCAGGCTCCAATCCGGAAAGATCGAAATCCAGCGTAAGCAGGTCACGTGTCGTTGCCACTTGCCGGCGGATCGACAACCACCGCTCAGCGGGCACTTCGGCACTGATTGAGACTGTGATGTTTGCATTCTCCCGTAAAGAGAACCCTAATACCTCTGCAAAGGTTTGCCGGGTGCCTCGGAGAAACTGATACCTAAGTTCCGCTCGCGAGGAGCCCAACGTGGGCCGGTAAGAGCCGATCCGGGTAAAGTTGATTTCGTCAGTCGATCGGAATAGACCCCGCCCGCTTACCCCCACGAAAACTGTGCTCAGATCGCCCGGCAGGAAGGTAAACGCGGTTGGCGCTCCGCCGAAGGCGCTGTCCACAGAAACAGATCGCCAAGATTGTCCCAGCGTGGAGCTGAGGTTGTACTGAGCGCCGGGCACGCCCAAATTCGCCCGGAATTCACCCGGGCGGAGCGGATGGGTGAAGATTCGTATACTCGCCGAACTGTAAGTCTGTCGCCAAGTCTGTCCTCCATCCAGACTCACGTGGAGCGCGTGGGCGCTCGCGGTTGGGCCATTCGAACCGGCTACAAGATTCGTCGGATTCGAAGGAGAGACCGCGAGCGCACCCAATCCGTCAATGGAAGTCTGCCCCATGAAAGCGACGGTGCCGGCGATGCTCCATGTCGCGCCATCATCGCTCGACCGGTAGACAGTTCGTGAGTCGGCATAATAATGCAGCATGGGGTTCGCGTTGTGGATCGCGTAACGCCGGCTGGTCGATGCGGGTGTCGTCCGGCGGGTCCACTGCCGGCCCCCGTCCGTCGACTTGTAAACGTCGACTCCATTGGTGCGGCCCAGCACGGCATAGATTGCTCCTGGGATGGCAAGGATCGCATCCACTGTCGAGTCTTCAGGTGCGTTAGGCAAAGGCAGGTTCTGCCAGGTTTCTCCACGGTCGGTCGAGCGCCAGAGAGAGCCCGATTGCCCCGTTGTACCCGCCAGAATGGTCGAGGATCCGTCCACGGTCAACGCAGTGACCGAAGGTTGTGGCGCACCCAGAGGCAGGATTGCGACTTGTGTCCAGGTATTGCCGGAATCCACACTCCGAAACAGTCCAACCGTCGTACCCGCGTACAGGGCTGGTGGATTGCCGGCAGCGGTCGCCAGGCTGTTGACTGCTAGCTGAAAAGAGAATTGGCCGTACGCAGGCAGCGCAATCAACGCCAGGGCTCGGAAGATTGCCAAAGGCATGAGAATCTTATTGTAGTGTGTTCTTCCTTGGCTAATCCTCTCGCATCAATCGTGGTAGAGTTGCGGTTAGTGGCGGCTTCATGAGTGCTTCTCTTTCACTCCTTCCACGAACACTCGGACAACTCAGACAAAGCGAGTACAACGAAGACCGTATCCGGCATCGCGGCGTGAAGGATGAAATCCGGGAGAATCTCCTGCGAAAACTCCAGTCCGGGGAAACTCTTTTTCCTGGCGTGCTTGGTTACGAGGATACAGTGATCCCGCAAGTGATCAACGCGATCCTCTCGCGGCACAACTTCATCCTGCTCGGGCTCCGCGGACAAGCCAAGACACGGCTTATGCGCACGCTCACCACGCTGATGGACGAGGCGATACCCTACATCGCAGGGTGTGAGACCCGCGACAATCCTTACCGCCCAGTCTCCAAGCAGGCTCGCGCAATTCTGGCTGAGAAGGGGGACGACACGGCGATTGCGTGGCTTACACCGGACGAACGGTACGTCGAAAAGCTCGCGACTCCGGATGTGACTATCGCGGATATGATCGGTGATATCGATCCGATCAAAGCCGCGCGGCACGGGCAGGACATTTCCGACGAGCTGACAATTCACTACGGCCTGCTGCCGAGGGCCAACCGCAGCATCTTCGCGATCAACGAGTTGCCGGATCTGGCGGGGAAGATCCAGGTGGGGCTCTTCAACATCATGCAGGAAGGGGATGTGCAGATCAAAGGCTATCCCGTGCGGCTGCCGCTCGATGTGCTGCTCGTGTTCACAGCCAATCCGGAAGACTACACCGCGCGCGGCAAGATCATTACGCCGTTGAAGGACCGCATCGGAAGCGAGATCCGGACGCATTATCCGGACGATCTCGAGCAGGGGGTCGCAATTACGCGGCAGGAGTCGTGGACCAGGCGCGATTCTCCGGTGAAAATCGAAGTGCCGGACTTTGTGCGCGAGGTAATCGAGCAGATTGCGTTTCAGGCGCGCGAGGACAAACGCGTGGACAAGCGAAGCGGTGTATCGCAAAGGCTGCCGATTTCCGTTCTCGAGAACGTAATTTCGAATGCCGAGCGGCGGGCGCTGGCGGCCGGAGAATTGGAGACGTCGCCGCGCATAGTTGACGTGTTCGCGGCCCTGCCGTCCATCACCGGGAAAATCGAATTGGAATACGAAGGCGAGTTGAAAGGTGGCGACGCGGTGGCGCGCGATCTGGTCCGGCAGGCAGTCGGAAAGGTATTCAGCGCCTACTTTGATGGGATCGGTTTCCAGCAAGTTGTGCAATGGTTCGACCTGGGGGGATCGGTGCAGTTGGAGGAAACGTCGGCGTCAGGTCCTTTACTGGAGCAGTTGATCGGGATTCAAGGCCTGCTCGAGAAGACTAAGCCCTTGGGAGTGGGGGTGAATTCCTCCGACGGACTGCGCGTGGCAGCGGCCGAGTTCATTCTGGAAGGGCTGTACGCCCACAGGAGAATCAGCCGGAACGAGGATCGGCGGTTCGCGGCCGATGAGCGCAAGCGGTCGCAGGCGGCCGGGGAAGGGAAGCCGGGAGCCGAGGATCGGAGACAGTATCAGTGAAACGGATCCGCTATAGCCGATACACCGGTGAGGATTGGGGCATCGGCGCGGAAGACCTTCTCCAGACATTGGCCAATTACCTCCTCCAAAGCGGATTCCATGGCAGCGACTACTGGCGCGAATTCGATCCTCATACTTTTGAGGAGCTGGCGAAGCGGATCGAGGAAGCCTTGCAGCGTGGGGAACTCTTCCAGTCTCAACAAGCAGAGGAGCTTCGGCAAAAATTGGCTGAGCTCAGCCCGGAAGCGCGCGAGCGGCTGGTGCAGACGCTGGTGAACAAGTTGGTGGAGGAAGGGTACGTAACAGCACAAAAAGCTGAGGGGCGAGCCGGGACGAACCAGCCGGTGCGCTTCGAAGTAACCGACAAGTCAATCGATTTTCTCGGTTACAAGACGCTGAAGGACCTGATCGGCTCGCTCGGGAAGTCGAGTTTCGGAGCGCACGAGACTCGCGAATTGGCTACCGGCGTGGATGCCAGCGGCGGAGTGAAGCGGTACGAGTTCGGGGACACGCTGAATCTGGATGCCGCTGCGACCCTCTTTTCAGCTATGCAGCGGCAGGGGATCAAGGTGCCGGTGGACTTAGACTACTGCGATCTCTATGTGCATCAGTCCGAGTATCAGAGCTCCTGCGCAACAGTGCTGATGCTCGATTGCAGTCACAGCATGATCTTGTATGGAGAGGACCGCTTCACGCCGGCCAAGCGGGTCGCACTCGCTCTGGCGCATCTGATCCGGACGCAGTATCCGGGGGATGTGTTGAAATGCGTCCTGTTTCACGACTCGGCCGAGGAGTTGCGGCTGGGCGATCTGGCGCGGGTCGAGGTCGGTCCGTACTATACGAATACGCGCGACGGCCTGATCCTGGCACAACGGCTCCTCGCCCGCGAAGCCAAAGACATGAAGCAGATCGTCATGATCACGGACGGGAAGCCGTCCGCCCTGACGCTCGATGACGGACGGATTTATCGCAATGCCTTCGGCCTCGATCCCCTGGTGATCACACGAACCCTCGAAGAGGTGAGCCGATGCAAGCGCCAAGGGATCATGATCAATACGTTCATGCTTGCCAGCGACCATGGGCTGGTGCAGTTCGTGAAGAGAGTGACCGAGATCAGCCGCGGCAAGGCATATTTCACTAGTCCATATACACTTGGACAGTATTTGTTAATGGACTACATGAATCGTAAGACCCGAACTGTGCACTGATCGTATCCGGTTCGATGACGCCTGCCAAAGCTCTCAGCAGGATCTCCACATCGGCGGTCCGAACACCAGCCGCCGCCAGATGTTCCGCCCGCGTAAGCACAGCTTCGTATTCCAGCATCAGCGGTACAGATACCAACAGGGGTGATGCGCCCTTGTAGAGCCGCCCGCAACAGCTTGCGTGATACGCCGCGGGAACTCCTCAAGGCTGCCACCAACACATCCGTATCGAGCACTGCGCGAAGCACAATATATCACGGGCAATATTATCGCTGTAACACTTCAAAGTTCGAATAGCTTGGAGTCGCAAAGCGCGATGTCCAGCTCATCGAACTGGCGGGCGTCAGTACTAAGCGAGCCGCAAGCGAGCGCTATCGTGCGGCAACTCGCTGAAGATCCGCTCGCCGGTATTCTTCAACCTTAGACAAAGCGAGATCCATTCCTTTGCCCCCAAGCCGAATTGCCTTCCGAATCCAGGCATACCCATCCAAGCGGGGATTATCGCCGCGCAGCTTCCAGGCCGCCCTCTCCGCCGGAGACAACATATCGTAGCGGTAGACGAAGGTTGCCTGGCGGACGGTCTCGACGAAGTAGCCTGCATCAAACCAGGCCAGAGCATCTGCCTTCCCGGCAGCTTCCCCGTCCAGCGTTCGTGCCAACAGCTTCGAGGCGACTTCATCCGCAAGCCGGGTATGCGCAGCAGCATACAGGGCCGCTCGGCGTAACGTTTCCATGCGAACCTTGATCGGCGTCTCCGGTTTGAGAAGAGCGAGAGTGTCCGAGGAGAGCTTCGAGACATCATATGCCGGATCGGTTCCCTGCCAACCCTCGACGTTTCTCCAAGGCAGCGACTGGGCGTTGCCAATATCGATCCTCTCGCATACCAGCGGAGGACCTCCCCAAGCCGGCGTGAGGCCAAAAACGGCTGCGGCGGCGAGTGTTCGGGTCAGATTCTTGATCATTGGAGTTGCTCCTTTAGTTATTGAGGCGATGTCGAACTTCCCCTGCCAGAATAGGCGGCCGAAAACGCCGTACGTTAGTAATTCTGAGCAATCTAACTGTTAGCTTACTGTGTCGCTGAGCGCCGAGCCGATTGAATCGCCGGAGAGGACGTGCGAGAGTCAGAGTAGAATGACCGGCCAGAGCCCGGAAACCGTACGCGAGCACCTGGAAAAGATCCTGGCGAGCGACGGCTTCGTGAACTCAGAGCGGTTATGCCGCTTTCTTCGGTTCACTGTGGAGGCAAAGCTCGTCGGTGAAGAAGATCGGATCAAAGAATACCTACTCGGCCGGGAGGTCTTCGACCGCGATGACCGCTACGACCCCCGAATGGACCCAATCGTTCGAGTAGAAGCACGCCGCCTCCGGACGCGCCTCCAGGAGTATTATGAGGGCCCTGGACGCGGAGATTCGATGCGCATTGAATTGCCAAAGGGACACTATGCGCCCGAATTCCGCAGCCTAGAGGGCCCGGCCCCGCAAAAGCCCAACCGGAGAACGGCCTGCGTCGGTATCGCTGCCGCAGTCCTGGCCCTGCTGGGGGCTGGAATCTACCTCACCCAACGACAGAGGACAGCACCCATACAAACCCTAACGATCCTTCCCTCGCATTGGGTCTGGAAAGAAGATCTCCCATCCAGGTTGGACGAGGATCTCGCGGAGCGAATAGCGGCGGAACTGGCCAACCGCACGCCCGGCTCCGTAATCGGGTGGCCCTTGATTCAAAAGTTTAGAACCGAAAGCAAGACGGTTGCGCAGGTCGCCAGCGATCTAGGAGTTCCTCGAATTATGGTAGTCTCTGTTCGCGGCGAAGCCGATAGCGCCAGGGTCACCGTTTTCCTTCTTAAGGCAATGACAGGCGAGAAGTTGTGGGTGGGAGACTATGAAGGCAGGCAGCTAGGATCGGCACAAGCACTGCGGGAAACGGCTCGATTGGTGGCCGATGAGTACACACAAGTACTTGAGAAACAGTAGCATAGTATAAAGTTGATATAAAGACACTCAACTATATTGACTATATCAATGATCGGGTCTATCCTCTAATTAGGAGACGAGTATGGACCTCAACCGTTTCACGGAGAAACTCCAGGAAGCCGTGCGGGCCGCGCAGTCCAAAGCGGTCGCCCACTCACATCAGCAGATCGACTGCGAACATCTCCTGATTTCCCTACTCGAACAGACCGATGGCATTGCTCCGGCTGTACTCCTAAAGTCCGGCGTAAAACTCGAGAATCTCTACAAAAAGCTGGCTCAAGAGCTCGAGCGCATGCCAAAGGTTACCGTGCAGGCCGCTCCAACCGACCAAGTCTACATCACCGGCCGGTTGCAGAAGCTATTCACACAAGCCCAGACCGAGGCGGCCCGGTTGCGGGATGAATACGTGTCGGTGGAACACGTCCTGCTTGCGCTGACCGAAGACACGGGGATCGCGGGGCGGCTGTTAAAGGAAAACGGAATTACCCGTGACCGGTTGATGAAGGCCCTGCAAGAAGTACGCGGGTCACAGCGGGTCACCTCGCCGACTCCGGAGGCAAGCTACCAGGCGTTGGAGAAGTATGGTCGGGATCTGACGGCGTTGGCGGCGCAGGGGAAGCTTGATCCGGTGATTGGCCGTGACGAGGAAATTCGCCGCGTGATTCAGATTCTGTCCCGGCGGACCAAAAACAACCCGGTTTTGATCGGAGAGCCAGGCGTGGGCAAGACCGCAATCGCCGAAGGGCTTGCGCAGCGGATCGTCCGCGGGGATGTGCCCGAAGGATTGAAGAACAAACGAATCAACTCGCTCGATATGGGCGCGTTGATCGCGGGTGCGAAGTTCCGCGGCGAATTCGAAGAGCGGTTGAAGGCAGTCTTGAAGGAGGTGCAAGACTCGAACGGGGAAATCATCCTGTTTATCGACGAGCTGCACACAGTGGTCGGGGCGGGGAAGGCAGAGGGAGCGCTCGATGCCGGAAATCTGCTGAAACCGATGCTCGCACGTGGCGAGCTGCACTGCATCGGCGCCACGACGCTCGATGAATACCGCAAACACATCGAAAAGGATGCGGCCCTCGAGCGGCGCTTCCAGGCCGTCTATGTGGACCAGCCCTCGGTGGAGGATACGATTTCGATTCTCCGCGGCTTGCGCGAGAAGTATGAAGTGCATCATGGCGTGCGAATCAAAGACACGGCGCTGGTGTCGGCGGCCGTCTTGTCCAACCGCTACATCTCGGATCGCTTCCTGCCGGACAAGGCCATTGATCTCGTAGACGAAGCGGCGGCACGGCTTCGCACCGAGATCGATTCGATGCCGGCTGAGCTCGACGAGGCTCTGCGGCGGTCCATGCAATTGGAAATCGAACGCGAAGCGCTCAAGAAGGAAACTGACGGAGCCTCGCGGGACCGGTTGGCCAAGCTGGAGAAGGAGCTGGCTGAGCTGAGTGAGACAACCGGGGCCTTGAAGGCACGCTGGCAAATAGAGAAAGAATCCGTACAGAAGCTGCGCGAAATTCGCGAACAGATCGAGCAGGTGCGCGTCGAAATCGATAAAGCGGAGCGATCGTACGATTTGAACAAGGCCGCCGAGTTGAAGTACGGCCGCGTGATTGAGTTGCAGAAGCAATTGAAAGCCGAAGAGGAGAAGCTCCAGGGAGGAAGGCTCCCACGACTACTGAAAGAAGAAGTCGACGAGGAAGACATCGCGGCCGTCGTCTCACGGTGGACTGGCGTTCCCCTCTCGAAGCTCCTCGAAGGAGAGATGCAGAAGTTATTGCACCTCGAGGACGAATTGCACAAGCGTGTGGTCGGACAAGATGAAGCGGTGACGGTTGTTGCGGAGGCGGTGATGCGGGCCCGATCGGGTTTGAAGGATCCCAAGCGGCCGATGGGTGCGTTCCTGTTCATGGGGCCGACGGGTGTTGGCAAGACGGAGTTGGCCCGTGCGCTGGCACAATCCCTGTTCGACGACGAGCACGCGATGATCCGGATCGATTTGTCCGAGTATCAGGAAAAGCACAACGTATCCCGTCTGATCGGCGCCCCTCCCGGATACATCGGCTATGAAGAGGGCGGTCAGTTGACCGAAGCCGTCCGGCGGCGGCCGTATTCGGTGATTCTGTTCGATGAGGTGGAGAAGGCGCACTCGGACGTGTTCAACGTGATGTTGCAGATCTTCGACGACGGCCGTCTCACCGATGGCCAGGGCCGTGTCGTTGATTTCAAGAACACCCTGATCATCATGACATCGAATTTACCGGTGGAGAACTTGCGGTCGCACTTCCGTCCTGAGTTCCTGAATCGCATTGACGAAGTGATCGTATTCCATTCCCTGAATGAAGAACATTTGAAGAAGATCGTCGAGATCCAGTTGGGGAATCTCCGCCAGAGGCTGGCCGAGCGAAACGTAGAGATCGAGCTGACAGATGCCGCGCGGGCGCACCTTGTGCGGTCGGGGTACGACCCTGCCTACGGTGCGCGACCCTTGAAACGAGCCATCCAGCGCGAGGTCGAAACTCCGCTGGCGCGCCTGATCCTGGAAGGGAGAGTGCGTGACCATCAGAAAGTTTTGGTGGATGTGAGCCGGTTGGGAGAAGGGCTTGTTTTCGAGCCAGTCCAGCCTGTAGGAGTGGGCGTGGGAACTTGAATCGAATGACACGTCAGGAGCGTCTACATGAGCGTGAACGAAAAAATTATCAGTCTTCCGGTTCTGCCGATGAAGAATACGGCGTTGTTGCCGTATCTCCCGCTCCCTGTGTCCGTCGGACGCCCGCGGACCATGGCGGCAGTGGAGGCGGCGTTAGCCACTGAGGAAAAGGAAATCGTGCTGATTTCCCAGCGCGATTCCACCGTCGAGAACCCATCTCAGAACGATCTCTATACCTACGGAACACGGGCTGCGATCCGCAAGATTTCCCGTCCCTCAGGCAGTCATATCGAAGTGCTGTTGCTGGGCATCGAACGGGTGATGTTGCTGAAACTGGAGCAAAGCGAGCCCTATCTCATCGGCCGCTTACAGCCGGCGGCTCTTGCCGTGGAGCACACTCCCGAGATTGAGGCATTGCGGCGGAGCGTGATCGAGATCGCTACCCGGGCCGTGGAGTTGGCGCAAACGCAGGTCCCATTCGATCTGTCGCAGATGGCTGCCGATGACGAAGATCATCCGATGCGGCTTTGCTATCTTCTGGCGTCCCTGTTCAGTCTCGATCTGCAGAAAGAGCAGACGTTACTCGAGGCGCAGAGTGTCGCCGATGCGTACCGGTTATTGCACACCTATCTCTCGCACGAGCTGCAGGTGCTCGAGATCCGCTCGAAGATCCAGAGTCAGGCGCGCGAGGAAATCAACAAGGAGCAGAAAGACTACATGCTCCGGCAACAGATGCGCGCCATCCAGCAGGAGCTCGGAGAAAAGAATCCCGAGCAAGCCGACCTCGAGGAGCTCCGTGAGCGGCTGAAGAAGGCCGACCTGCCTGACGATGTGCGTAAGGAAGCCGACCGGGAGCTGAAACGGCTGGAGCGGTTGCCGGCCGCTGCCCCGGACCATCACGTGATCCGCACCTACCTCGAATACGTCTTGGATCTGCCCTGGCGCGTGGCCACTGAGGACAATCTCGAAATATCGCATGCGCGACAGGTATTGGACGAAGATCATTTCAACCTCAAGGAAGTGAAAGCCCGTATTCTCGAGCACTTGGGTGTGTTGAAGATGAACCCCAAGGCCAAGGCGCCTATCCTATGCTTTGTCGGGCCTCCAGGAGTGGGCAAGACGTCGCTGGGGCAATCCATTGCTCGCGCCTTGGGACGTAAGTTTGAGCGGTTTTCGCTCGGCGGCCTCCACGACGAGGCGGAGCTGCGTGGCCACCGGCGTACCTATATCGGCGCGATGCCGGGCCGGTTGATCCAGGCGATGCGGAGGGCTGGCTCGAACAATCCGGTCATTCTACTGGATGAAGTGGACAAGCTTGGCCGTGATTATCGAGGCGATCCAGCGTCGGCCCTGCTGGAAGTGCTGGATCCGGAGCAGAACAATACCTTCCGCGACAACTATCTCGACATGCCATTCGACCTTTCGAAAGTCATGTTCATTACGACTGCGAACGCCCTCGAAGCGATTCCGCGGCCACTCTTGGATCGCATGGAGTTGTTGCGGCTGCCTGGCTACACAGAGGAAGAAAAGTCGGAGATCGCGCGGCGCTATCTGATTCCGCGGCAGCTTAAAGAGACAGGCCTTTCGAACGAGCAGTTTGAGATTACTTCGGAGGCCCTCTCGGATGTCATCCGCCGGTATACGCGAGAAGCCGGACTGAGGCGGCTCGAACGGCAGTTAGCCAAACTGGCGCGCAAGGCGGCCCTGCACTTCGCGGAGGGCAAGCAGGAGTCATTTACGGTCCGGCCCGAGAGCTTGGTGGACTTGCTGGGTCCTGAACCATTCATGCCGGAGCAGGCTCGCAAGAATCTTCCTCCCGGCGTGGCGACCGGATTGGCGTGGACGGAGGCTGGCGGCGATGTGCTGTATATCGAGGCGACTCTGCTGCCAGAGTCCAAAGGATTCACGCTGACCGGACAGTTGGGTGAAGTGATGCAGGAATCGGCCAAGGCGGCGCAGAGCTACATCTGGTCCCATGCGCCGGACTTCGGAATTGAGCCCGAAAAGTTCAAAGACTTCGGAGTTCATCTTCACGTCCCGGCGGGCGCGACACCGAAAGACGGTCCATCCGCCGGAATCACGATGGCGGTGGCGCTTACGTCTCTATACATGAAGTTGCCGGCCCGCTCCGACACCGCCATGACCGGCGAAATCACTTTGACTGGACTCGTGCTTCCGATTGGCGGCGTAAAGGAGAAAGTCCTGGCGGCGCGCCGCTCGGGGATTCGCCGGGTGATCTTGCCGGCAGCGAACAAGAAAGATCTCGTAGATCTCGCCGACGAAATCAGGCGGGAAATGGAGTTCGTGTTTGTGGAGCACATCTCGGATGTGTTGGGCCACACGATTCCACATGTTTGGGAAAGGACTCCTGCTCTGGTTTGAGTCTCTCAGATCATCTGCGGTGCATACTTCTTCAGGAGGTCCGCCGGTATCTCGACCCCAATGCCAGGTCCCGAAGGAGCGCGGTAGAAGCCGTTCTCGAACGGCGATGTAAACAGGTTCATCAGCTCGTTTCCAGGTTCGCCGGTTCCGAAGCTTTCCGCCATCGGACAATTCTCCGATGTGATGATAAGCTGCATCCCGAAGACACTGCCTCCGCGGTGAGGGATCACAGGAACTTTATGCGCGGCGGCTAGCGTGACGACCCGCTTGCCAGTCGTCAATCCGCCTGCCCAGGTGAGATCCGGCTGTATGAAATGCGAAGCTTTGTGGCGAAGGAGTAGATCGAAGCCAAAGTGTGTGAATTCGTGCTCGCCGCTGGCAATCCGTGTCGCCTTCACCTCACGGCAGAGCCGTTCGTAGCCTGCATAATCGTCGGGCAGGATCGGCTCCTCGATGAAGTGCAACCGAACATCGGCGAGCCGCTCGGCCATCTCCAGCGTGTAATCGACGTTCCAGCGGCACAGTACGTCGATCATCAGCAAATTATCCGGGCCGATAGTCTTACGCGCATTGGTTAGAGTCTCGACGAGTTTCTTCTTCCCTTCGAGACCCTGCTCCGGAGCGATGGTGATCCCCATCTTGAAGGCTTTGAAGCCAAGCTTCAGGCCGAGTTCGAGATTGGAGCCGGTGAAGTAAGCCATCACCTTGTCGCGGGCCGCGCCGCCGAGCAGTTGGTACGCCGGCTGGTTGGCGACTCTTCCGGCGACGTCCCAGAGTGCCAGATCGATTCCGCTCATGGCCATGATGGCCGCCCCTTTCCTGCCGTAGAACGAGGTCGAGGAAAACATCTGGTCCCACAGCATCTCGATGTTGAGCGGATTGACACCGTTCAACAGGTCCTGGAGGTGATGCTCGATGATGTGGCATGCGGCGCTGCCACCGCCGCCCAGGCCGTAGCCTAGGATGCCCTGATCGGTCTTGATCTGGACAAGGATAGAGCCTGCCAGTTGTGCGAACGGCCCGTACCAGCGGTAACGGGCGGGATCGAAATCAGATTGGAATTTGCTTGTGCCGAAGCGGCTCGTGGGTAGGAGCCGGAGTGGGACTGCTTTGACCGACGTGATCTTGATCATACGGTTGGCGGCGGCCAAAGGCGCCGCAGCGGCTAGTTGGAAGAATCGTCTGCGAGAAAGCATCAACTGGATTATCGCTCAGGCAGCGCGACAACCCCGGGCAGCTCCAGCCCAGCGAGAAATTCGAGCGACGCGCCTCCACCCGTCGAGATGTGCGTAATCTTGCTGGCAACGCCGGCCACTTCGATCGCCTTCTCGGAATCACCGCCACCGACGATGGAAGTCGCACCGGATTGGGCGACTGCTTTCGCCAGCGCAACGGTGCCGCGATCGAAGGGCGGTTTTTCGAACACACCCATCGGGCCGTTCCAAATCACGGTTTTGGCCTTCGCGACCGCGGCGGAGTACTGGGCAACGGTCTTGGGGCCGATATCGAGCGCCATCATCCCGTCGGGAATCGTATCGACGATCTGAGACTCCGCTCCTTCCTTCAGTTCGGCGGCGACAGCGTGGTCGTGGGGCAGCACTAGCTTGGAGCCGCTCGCGAGGAGCTGTTTTGCGAGATCCACCTTGTCCTCTTCCACGAGCGACTTCCCAGTCGATTGATTCAGGGCGCGAAGGAACGTGTAAGCCATGGCGCCGCCGATGAGAAGTTGGTCCACCACCTTCATCAGGTTTTGAATCACTTCGATCTTGTCGGAAACCTTGGCTCCGCCGAGGATCGCAACACACGGTCGCGGAGGGTTTTTAGTGGCGAGCGTCAGGTATTCGAGCTCCTTCTCCATAAGCAGGCCAGTCGCTGCCTTGGAACAGAACTGGATCATGCCGACGGTAGAGGCATGAGCGCGGTGTGCGGAGCCAAACGCATCGTTGACGTAAACATCGCACAGAGAAGCGAGATTGCGCGAGAAGTCGGGATCGTTATCTTCTTCCTCTTTGTGGAAGCGCAGATTCTCGAGCAGCAGCACTTCGCGAGACGCCGGCTTCATCGCTTCCACTTCGGGACCGATACAATCAGGGGCCATCTTCACTGGCCTGCTCAGGAGTTCCTGCAGCCGCGCAGCGCAAGGCTTCAATGACATCTCGGGATTCCGCTTACCTTTGGGACGGCCTAGATGGCTGGCAAGGATCAGGCCCGAGCCCCGCTCGAGCGCGTATTGGATGGAAGGAAGCGATGCCTTGATGCGTCCGTCGGAAGTAATTACCTGGCCGCCAGGGGCGAGTGGAACATTGAAATCGACTCGCATGAAGACGCGCTTGTCCCGCAGATCGAGATCACGAATGGAAAGTTTGGCCATGTTTGGAAAGTGAGGAAGGGAAGTTAAAAGTCCGATTTTAGCACTTCGAAAAAGATGCGAATCCCTTTCTTGAATTCCTCGACCGGGATGCGTTCTTCATCCGAATGCATGGTGCCCGCCGTGGCCAGATCCAGGATCATCGGCGTGAGTCCATAGGCCAGTAATCCTTTGGTACGAAGTTTGACTGAATCCGTACCATGGGGAACCAACATCGGGGTCACGATCGCCTCCGGGTGCATCTTTTTCAGGACCTTCTCAATGGCTGCAAACAACGGTGTGCGCGGATTGGAGATACCGGGATCGTCGGGACGGTAGAGCAGCTCAATGGATACGCGCGGGTCATTGATGCGGGCTTTCATTTCCGAGATGAATTCGTCGACGTTGACGCCGGGGAGGAGACGGCAGTCGATGGTCGCTTCGGAAATCGAAGGAATGACATTCGCCTTTGGAGGATCGCCGACTCCTGCGCGCAACGTGGTCAGCGAAAGCGTGTTTTTCTGAATGGCATTGGTGTACTTGTTGTTGGCCATGGCGCCGCCCACGTTGCGCCGCATCTCGTCGACAATCGGTTGGGCCTTGCCGCGTCCGCTGTCCTGTAAAGCCTTGCCGAGGGCGCGGAGTAGGATTTCGTTGGCATTCTCCGCGATCGGTTGCGAACCGTGACCAGCAATTCCTTTTGCGCGAAGACGCAACCAAGCCACCTGCTTCTCTCCAACGGCAATACCGTAGACAAGCTTTCCGGGCGTGAGAATTTCCCTCGTGCCGAAACCACCTTCATCCAGTACATACTCGGCGTTGATCTCGCCGAAGTGATTGTCAATCATCCACCGGATGCCATACGTGCCATTGGTTTCTTCATCGGCGGTGGTCAGCATCAGGATGTCGCGGGATGGCTGGATGCCGTACTTCTTCAGAGTTGTGAGTGCGGTGAGATGCTGGACTCCGATGCCCTTCATATCGAGGGCGCCGCGACCCCAGATAAACCCGTCCTTGAGCGCGCCGCCGAATGGGTCTACGGACCACATCTTGCGATCGACGGGAACGACATCGAAGTGATTCAGCAGCAGCAGAGGCTTCTTCGAACGGTCCTTTCCGGGCAGACGCACGAGGAGGTTCACCTTTCCATCGGGACCAGAGTGGTAGAGCTTGGGCTCGAGTCCGGCCTTCTTCAGTTCCGATTCAAAGAGAGCGGCGGCTTGTCGGACATCGGCGGGCGGGTTAATGGATTCGATACGGAGGTAGCGTTGGAGAAGATCGACGGCGTATGACTCAACCTGATTCCAATCCGGCTCCGCGGCCGCAAGGAGGAAGGGAATCAACAAGAGGATTAGCAGTATCACTTTTCAACCTCCGGTACGTTTGAGAGAGACACGCTGAGATGAGCGAGTCTGTAGGCTTCGAGCAAGGCGCCGGCGGCCGGCCCCATCTCAGGCGGGCCGCAATGATTGCCGGCGGTCAGCTCGATGAGCATGCGGAAGCGCTCGCGCAACAGGTCACTTTGGAAAGCACCGCCGGTATAAGCAACATAGACGGATTCATTCTCGCGGAACAGTTGCTGCCGCACAGCGCCGGCGAGGATCGCCAATTGGCGCGCAGCGCCGGAGAGGATGTCGTGCGCCGCCTGATCGCCTTCGATGGCCGCCTCGTCCACACGGCGCGAAAAGCCGGCAATCGCGGGACGAGGGAATTCCTGCGTGTAGAAGCGATGCAGGAGATCGTTCGCGTCGGAGGCTCCGGTCGCGGCCAGCAAGCTCTCCCGCAGGGCAGTGGGAGGACCCCAACCCTCCTCCATTCGAAGCGCCGCGCGAAGAGCCTGGCGGGTAAGGTCGAAGCCGCCGCCCTCGTCGCCGAAGATGTAACCCCAGCCGCCGGCGCGTGCGGTTGTTCCCGAAGCGTTTCGACCGAAGGCGATCGAGCCGGTGCCCGCGATCGTGATGATACCGGGCCGGCCAGATGTAGCGCCGCTCAGCGCGATGAGCGCGTCGTGAGTAACGGTGAGGTGTTCGATCTCGAACATCTCCCGAATGATAGTTTGCTTGTCCGCCGGTCCACCGCTGAACCCAAAGCACGCCGCGTGAAATGCAGGGTTGCTTTCGGGCAAGGCCGCTTGTGCTTTCGCAACGCAAGTGGCGATGACAGTTGTGAACCGCGCACGGGCCTCAGCACCAGAGACGTGGTTGCAAGGACCGCCGCGGCCGATGCCCAGCACACGCCCGGAACTATCACCGATCATGGCTGTGGTGCTGGATTGGCCGCCGTCAAGGCCCAGGAAGAGGTGCAAGGATAACTTCCGATAACAGGTATTATGTCAAATTAACGGCGATCCCCTCAATCTTGCGGCCAGCGGTTGGGAAACGTTCTAGATTGGCGCCCAGGACATCGCTAGCTAACGCTAGGTATAGCTCCGCCATGGTCCCCGTGGTCTTTGTATGACTCCCCTTTACGAGCTTTTTGTGGCCGGCTAGGATCGCTACTAACCCATTGTTTTTGTGTGCGTTGGCCTCGGCATGCTCATGTATAAATGCAAGGCAGCAGTGGTCGAGGAGTGATCCGTCGCCTTCAGGAATGGAGGCAAGTTTGGCCAGCGTATAGGCGAACTCCTCCACGTGCCAGCGACAGATGTCGCGCATGATTCGTTGTGCGCGGGGTGAGTCGGCGTTGGTATGGGTATAGTCGTGATGGCGAAGTGTAGTGTAGCCCAGCCAAGGAAGGCGGACGAGGCTCTGGCACTTGGTCAGCATGTAGGTCGCTACGTTGGTTTGGCCGGAAGCGAGCGCGTGCACCATCAATTCGGACTGCAATTTGGCGATCCTAGGGTAATCCTTGACATCGCCGCCGGGCTCTGGTTCGGTGACTTTGCCGTATTCCGGAGCCAGACTGAGGATGGCGCGCTCCAGGTCACGAACCGAAGACAGATACCCGTCCAGGCGCTGCTTGTCACTCCCGCCCAGCGAGGAGTTAACGTCGGAGAAATCATCCCGGACGGCGTCGAGCACGCTCTTCTTGCGCTCGAGCCAGTCTTGCGGCTTGGTGCCGAAGATACGGTCGAATAGGTTTTGAGGAATGAGCTCGGGAGGGAGTGCGCGCTCATAGCCGGCCCAGCTCATGTTGCGGTGAATGCTTTCGCCGTGCGACTCCTGGCAGACTCCGATCTGCAGCGATCGGAAGCGAGTCGACCCGCCAATCTTGGCGGCGATTGCCTGATCGATCGATGGGCCCCCTGCCCCGCGGCCAGTAAAAGGCGTGCCGGACATCAGACCGCTCATCGAGCGGTGATGGTCATTCCCCGGCCCCGGCATTCGTGCGGCGGGATTGTCCAGTCCTGACAGGACATGGATTTGATCTTTGAACTGAGCCAGCGGCGAAAGGCACGGCGTGAGCTCATATCCAGGGCCGGTTTCAGCGGGAATCCAGTAACGCTCCGGAATTCCGTTTCCATTGAACCAAAGCACGAATCGCGAAGGGACGCCCGTTTCGGCGGCGTATGCCGTGCCGTGGCTGTTAAACATCGTCTCGAGTGGTGGTAACCCGATGCGCAATGCAGTGCCGGCCGCGGTGAGACCGCGAAGAATACGCCTGCGGGAAACGCGTGGTTTCATGTCAATTACTCCGACTGGTCCAAGCCAAGTTCGTCGCTAGAAACATCATAAGCTCTTTGAAGCGAAAATTGGAATCGCGGAACCGGGCGTAGGCTTCCTCGAGAAGCTTCTCATCCGCCGAAGTCTCGCGGCGGCCGCTAGCATAGCGGAAGAGTTGTTTAACCACGCACTCCTGGCAGCGCTGGCTTTCCGCGAGCAGGCGGCCGAGCTGTTTTGGGCCGGTAAAGGTTGAACCAGTCAATCCCATGACCGAACCCTGAGTATCCAGTGCAAGCTCTACCGCTTTCGGTGTGTCCATCCGGGTCTCCCTGGTGGGAAAAAATGTGATTGTCTCCTTGGCTCGAAGCTGTCCGATGGCGTCGAACCCTTCCAGGCCAAACCCGATCGGGTCCATGAGCTGGTGGCAACCGGCGCACGCGGGATTGCTCACATGCTCAGCCAGCCGCTGCCGAGCGGTGAGAGGGCGATTTGGGGAAAGAGGGGGAAGACTGCTGTTGGTGCCGGGTGGCGGATCGGGCACCTGCTGGCATAGGAAATGCTCGCGCACAAAGAATCCCCGGACGGTGGGCGAAGTTTCCCCAGGTTTGCTCGTCTGTGCCAGAAACATGGCTTGGCCGAGAATACCGGCTCGCCCCGAATCCGGCGGGTACGATGTCTTCGCAAATTCCTCCGGCGGAGCAGGCAGCCGATAAAGCGCCGCGAGGTCAGGGTTGACGAAGCCGTAGTCCGCGGTGAAGATCTCGAGAAAGTTGCGATCCCCCCACACCACATCAGCGACGGTACGGCGCGTCTCTTCGGTCATAGCCACGGCGAGTTCTTCGTTGAACCGTGGAAACAGCCGACGATCCTTGACGGAGTTCACGACGAGGTCAAAGCGCAGCCATTGGGAGACGAACTCATCCAGCGCGTCGTGCGCTCGAGGATCCACCATCATCCGGCGAACCGCAATCTCGACACCGCTGCGGGTAGACAGCTTGCCGGCCGCAGCGTCGCGCATCAACTCGGGGGTAGGCATGGTCTCCCACAAAAAGTAGGAAAGACGACTTGCGGTTTCGTAAGGTTGATTCGATCCGGCACGCTCGATCCGGAAGAGAAACTTCGGCGATTGCAAGAGCGCTTCCACTACCGTTTGGGCGCCCTTGACGAACTCGCCTGTCCGACGTGCCTCGCCGAGCAGCAGAGTGGAGTATCGCCGCAGTTCCGGGTCCGTCAAAGGGCGGCGGAAGGCTCGCGCTCCAAAAGTGCGCACAAATTGATGCGCGCACGCTGAGTCGGCGGCCGATTTGGGCTGACAAGGGATGAGCTTGTTGTCGTCGCGACCACCCAGAAAAGTGCTGCGGGCCAGCCGCTCCGCGGCGTTCGCGTAGACTTGGGCGAGCAACGGCGGGATGTCCTGCGCGGAGATCTGATTCTTGAAGCCATTGACGTAGTCTTCCGGTGGAAAGTGATCGGCAGGACGGGTGTTATCTCCGAGAAGGTCGCGGACGGTATTGTTGAATTGGTTATGGGTAAGGCGCCGAACCTGACGAGGGGAATCGGCCCACGAGAGGGAGGCTAGAAGGCAGACAACTAGAAGCCGCATACAGTCATTTCCAAACAACACGGCAAGCTGGATGCGCCTTGCGGATCGCGTCGACTGCCGTTCCGGTGATCCGCATGCCTCGCAGGTCAAGAGTTTCGAGTCCCTTAAGTCCCGTCACGGTCTCGATGCCCGAGTCGGCGATTGTGACGGCCCAAAGCCCGGAGTTCCGCTTTTGCACACCCCCCAAATTGAGATGCTTCAATCTTGGAAGAGACTTGAGAATATGCAACCCGGCTCCGGTGATCTTGTTACCGCCGAGAGACAGCTTTTCGAGCTTCGCCAGCGGCGCCAGATATTCCATACCGTTGTTGGTGACCTGCGTGTAACTCACGTCGAGCGATTCGAGCTCCGGCAACGAGCTGATATACTCCATGCTGGTGTCGGTGACGTCGGTACCTCGAAGATTCAGCACACGAAGCTTCTTCCAGCGGCGAATGTGGGCGATGGCCGCGTCGGTGAGGAGCTCCGCTGAGGATAGATCGAGCTCCTCGACATTGCGTAAGGCGCTGAGCCGCTCGAGTCCGGCGTCCGTTATGAGGGTGAAGGACAAGTTCAGCTTCTTGAGGTCCGCCAACTTGGCGAGTCTCGCGATATCGCCATCGGTTACCCACGCCAGATCCACTCGGATTCCGACGACGCGGGCTTGTTGGTCTCGTGTGATTTCACCGCCCCGTTCTTCGATCCATCGAAGTGAGGGGGTAAGTTCGTTCTCGGCGGTGGTCGCCAAGGAGATGGTGGCCAGCAGGAGAAGAAGATTAGCAAGCCGCCTTGCACCGAGCTGAGTCTCGACGCGGCAAACACGAGTGTTCGCGCCACGTCGCTCAGTGGATGAGTGGTTCATTACACTAGCTTCCCCTTCTGGTGGGCTGTGCCGAGTCGCGATCCCAGACGACCCGGCAATTCGGTAATGTTGCCCGCAGGACTTCCAGACCCTTGTCCGTGACCAGCGTGTGGTAAAGGTTGAGGAACTTAAGCTGCCGGAATGCGCCAAGGGAAGCCGCACCGGAGTCCGTGATCGCGGCGCTGTCGAGAAGAAGTTCTGAGAGGTTCGGCAGCGCTCCGAGATGGGCCAGCCCCTTATCAGTGACGGCCGTATAGTCAAGATTCAACCGGGTCAGGTTCTTCAGGTTGGCCAACGATTCCAGACCGCGGTCTCCCACCCGTGTCCGGACCATCTCGAGACGGGTCAGATTGGCAAGGGCACTTAGGTGAGCGATTCCCTTGTCCGTGAATCTGCCGTAGCCGAGGAGCAGCACCTTAAGTGAGCCGAGCGTCGCAACGTGGGCGAGGCCGCTGTCGCCGATGTCAGCGCCCGTTAGGTCGAGCTCCGCAAGGTTGGTCAGCCCTTTGAGATGCATCAAACCGTCATTCGTGATGTCGGTGTGGGACAGATCCAGTTTTTCGAGACGCGAGAGTCCGCTCAAGTGCTTGAGGTCTTCGCTTGTCACACTGGTTGAGCCGAGGCTCAAGTCTTCGAGGGAGGTAAGAGATGCCAGATGAGCCAGACCCGGCCCATCCACCAGCGTGTGGCTCAGATTCAATCTGCGGAGGACCCGACACTTGGCGAGGCCTGCGAGGCCGGCATCAGAGACTGTTGTGTTGGCTAAGGAAAGATCGGTGAGCCCGCAGTTATTGGGAATGGCCTCCAGCGCGGGGTTGCCAGCCTGGGTGACGCTCAGATCCAGTTTGAGGAGCCCGGACCGCACAAGGATCGGGCGAACTTCGTCGTCCGTCGCCGGAGTCCTGGCCAAGGAGACTTCGGTGGCATTCGCAGTTGCCGAGCCTGCTATCAGAGAAGAGGATCGGGGGGACTCAACGGTGGAGTCAAGAAAAGCAACAGAGCAGTTGGGCAGCGCCGATCGTAGCCCCGTGACGCCGCCTCGGGTGACCCGCGAGTACCGAAGGTCGAGTTGAGAAAGCAGCTTGAGCGGCTTTAGTTTTTCGAGGCCAGCATTGGTGACCTTGGTGCGGTACAGGTTCAACTCCTCGAGGTGCGTCAGCCTGGCCAGATGATCCAGCCCGCCGTCGGTGATTTCCGCACCCAGCAAATTGAGGCGGCGTAGGTTGGTGAGGCCGGCAAGGTGGACGAGGCCGGCATCCGTGATACGGGTTCCGTAAAGATCCAGATCCGTAAGGGATCGCAGCCCGGTGAGCGATTGGAGTCCTTCATCCGTGACCATGGTGTCTCGCAGGTTGAGTTTCACCAACCGGGTCATCTTCTCCACGTTACGCAACCCTTCGTTGTCGGTGTGCGTGTTCTTGAGATCGAGCTCGCGTAGCTCGACAAAGGGCGCCAAGGTGCGTCCCTTGACCTTGGATTGGGCGAGACGAAGCTCACGCAAGTTGACGAGGGACGCAATGGCGGCAACCGCGTCGTCCTCGAGCTGGACATCGGTCTGCACCGGAAGGCTGAGGACGAGCTTCTCGAGTTTTGTAAGCCCGGCGAGGTGCGCGAACGTTTCGCGAGCCGTTCGAGTTGGAAGCGAATGCCAGGTGCGGCCGGAAATGTACAGCTCGCGGAGCTCGGTGAGTCCGGCGAGGCGTTGAAAGTCCTTCGGCTGCACGACCAAGGGGACCAGATTCACGGTGTGAAGCCGGAACTCTGCAGGCAGGCGCGTGACGTCGTGAATTCGTTCCCGGCTGCCGTGGATCACTACGCTGCCACCCAGTTGCAGGACCCACTCCGCCGCTGCGCGCTCAGAGGAAGGGGGCTCGAAGGCCCACTGACTGCTGGCTAAAGCCAGCAGCGGCACGCTGAAGCGTGCGCCACTCATGTTTTCTCCAGTCTGAATTGGTCCGACTTCCCTGCCCTACGGAAGGCTTCTTTCACGGTTGCATAAGTGCTTTCGGCATCTGCCAATGGAACAGCCCGCTTCATGGGATCGACGAGGTTTCTAAGCGTCAATTCGCGGTCTGAGATCAGAGCCGCTACGTCCGGGAGATCGAAGTGCAGGAGTACGTCGCGAATCAATACGTTGGCTCCGTGTAGATAGCGGTCGGTTTTCGTGAGCGACTGATAGGATACGAGCCCGCGATCGCAGGTGAGCGAGCGGATCCGAGGATCCAACGCCGCGGCAAACATGGACCAAAGCGCCCCCATGCCGCGTCCGTACATCCGCACGCCGGAGGCCCCGGTCCGCGCTAGAGTGAAATCCACGGAGCGAACAACATCCTGAACCCGCATGCCAAACAATGACCGGTCGAGATACCATGCCATATAGGCCATCGCCGTTTCAACATCGAACAGGAATCCGAATCCGCCCGGCCGATCGCTCGATGCTGAATTTGGCGGCCGCGTTTCGCCGATTCCTCGAACGTCAATTGCAATGATGAGCTCACCCTGCTTGCAGCGAGTCTCGAGCGGTCCAAACTCCAGCCCATCGACCTGTTTGCCGGATTCGTGTACGTAGACCAAAGGTAACGCTGACTGAGGAGCGCTTCGCTCCGGAACAAACACCCAGGACGGAATGAAGATACCCGGCTCAGAAAGGAATTCGACCTTGTCGATGCGGTATCCCCGGCGCTGGGTGGCGACGATCTCGCGAACGTTCAAAGGCGATTCCAGTTTCCGGTATCCGATCAGCTTCTTCAGATCGGCAACGCCTCGAGGCCGGATCGCCGCAGATTTCTTGGCGATTAACGTATAAATCGTTTCGCCCTTTTTTGAATAATGAATGGAGCCGTTTGGCGTGCAATACAGGCGAGACGGCGGTTCGAGCTCGAACTCCGGTTCTTTGTCCGGTCCAGGCTGGTTGTAGAACCATCGACTGAACCAGCGCGTGGTCGCGATGCGTAGCTTTGGCGTCCAAGCATGAGGATCGGTGGCTTCTTCCGTCGCGAAATGCTCGGGGACACCCATCTGCTGGTATCGCCGCCGGATATGGTCCGCAGCCAGGTTAAAGCGTGGATTGTAATCCTCAATCAACGCAAGCAGTGGGCGCGGCGCGATGGCCACGTGGATGTCACACAGATCCACCCCATGGACGCCGGCTGGGAAGAGATTCTGCTCGACATCGGAGGGTCCGACTCGACTGCCCGGGCGCAACTCGATGGGCCAACGATGGCCAGTTCCACCTTGATTGACCACGGCGACCTTCACCCGTTCATCAAGAGCGCTGATGAACATCGTCAGCGTTCCTCCACCGGAGTGCCCGGCGCAGCCGATGCGGTTTGGATCCACCTCCGGGCGCGTGAGTAGATAGTCGATGGCCCGCATCCCGTCCCAGATCCGATAGTGCGTAAGATCCTCGCCCATCAGGAGCAGGATCTGGCCCGCCATTGAATGTTCCGTTGTTGCTCCGCCGACTTCTGTTTCACCGGTTGTGGGATTCCAGTACTGGCGGCGCTCGCCCTGTCCGACCGGGTCATATGCGAACACCACGAATCCGGCTCTGACCAGATTGAGATAAGCGGACTGATACTCCGGGTTGATCCTTGCATCCGCATAATGACCACAAGGCGAGATGATTCCGGGAAACGGTCCAGTGCCTTCAGCCGGTATATAGAGGTTGCCGGTGACCCAAAAGTCCGGCCGGCTTTGGATCATCACGTTTTCGACGCGATAGCCGGGGCGGTTAAACGACCCAGTCACCACCGGTTGCAAGGGGTTGCGATCAGGCAGACCGTGGATCATCTCCCGCATCTTGTCGCGGACCTGGCGGTTGCGCGTGGCAATCTGCGCGGGAGAGGTGATTAGATCCCGTTCGCGCTCCCACCGCGCTGCCAGTTCGTTCAATTGACCGGTGAGATAACGCAGCAACATGTCGGGGTGCTCGTCCGCGTAGGAGCGATCCCGTCCCGACGCAACCGCAGGAGTGAGGGCAAGGAGTGAGAATTCGCGGCGTGTCATTATCAATCGATTCCAGCTATCTTGAGCATGACCGTTCAGATCATCATTTCGCAGTTGGCGGCCGTATGCAAGGCTGCAAAGGGGCAGGTGCGAGACTTCCCTGCCCTGCCCTGGGGGCGGAGGGCTGTACAATGCTTTGTTTTCATAAAGATGGGCTTTGTTCTGAATTCTGATCTACAGATGCATCCCAGGGCTGCCCGGCCTGGTGGTCAGCGAGACCTGCTCCCTCACCCAAGAGTAGCATGCGTGGCAAGAGCGTGCAGACGAAATTGAGGACTTTATGGAGGCTTTAGCGTGGCAATGTATAGCTAAATATACAGTAAATAGAGTAAGTTACGAACAAGCTAAAGACTTTTCCAATTGAGCTGTGACCGGATGCATATGCAACCCGACACTCGAAAGTACTGATGACACTTGTTCCGGCCATTCTATACTTCGCGGCCTCAAAGGAAGATTTACTGAAGGCAGAGTCAAAGTGGAAGTGGGGACAGGAGCAGAGCGTGACGCCCGGCTACTTTCGCACGATGCAGATTCCTTTGCGGCTGCACTGGCTAACTACCGCGGGCCCATCCAGGATTCCGTGGATTCAACCGGTGCGTTCACCTCCCAAATCTGCGCACGCTCCGGATGGTAACGCGAGCCGATCGGCATGGAATACAAGTCTTCGTTTTCGTAGGACTCCTCGCGCTGTCTCTGACGCTCAAGAAGTTTGCGGAACCAGGCCAATGCCGGCGAGTCTCGATGCTCATAGATGCGACCCGCAAACATATCCGTCATGTGATCCGTGAAGCGCGAGTGGACACAGTAAGCGAACGACAACGGATGCTCCCAGAAGGAATCGATGGTGTCCTCCAGAGTATCGATTGCCCTCTCACTGAAGAGCCGGTACTCGGCAAACGGATCCTTGTTATCCCCGTTCACACCCTCCAGATATTTCCTGACCAGGGGAGCAGCGAACTCACCCTCCCGCATAGCAACAGTCAACCCAAACGAGAAGATCGGATCGATAAACCGGTGGGCGTCGCCAATGCAGATGAATCCGTCGCCGGTAAAGCGCTTCACCTGGTAGGAATAGTTCGGGATT
>Ga0187893_10001684_pt1 | contig 51877 bp, 51 predicted proteins | sample MA1701074metaG_FD_139574 | JGI IMG/M metagenome (GOLD analysis project Ga0187893, IMG submission 139574) | White microbial mat communities from a basaltic lava cave in the Kipuka Kanohina Cave System on the Island of Hawaii, USA - MA170107-4 metaG ... | reverse complement strand
GGGCACTCCGTGCAGGGAAACTCAATGCCGCGACGGTTGTTTGTTGGGGGACTTTGACGGCGATGGGGACATCGATCTCATGGACATTTCCGGGATGGCGTCGTGCTTCAGCGGCGCCACGGGTAACCCCGCCTATGTGCTACCCTCGGAAGGATGTTTGTGGACATTCGACTTTGAGCCCGACGGCGACATCGACCTCGATGACTACGCGGCCTTCTTCGCCTCATTCGCGGGACCATAGGTGGATGGACTATTCCGGGGCGCCGAAGTCTCGCTGGAAGAAAGCGAAATCAGCGAGATCGACGTCGTCGTCACCATCTTCATCGGAGACGATCGAGAAGGAGTTGCCGGGGAGTTGCGCGGCGCGGCAGGAGAACACGAGGGGCAGATCAGCGTTCTGCCAAGACACGCAGTACGCATAAGAGGGGTGCGGAAGAATGGGGTTCCCCGGCGCACACATCGTGTGGTGCCAATCCCCGAGTTCGATCGGCGCGGAGAAACCGTAGACGCAGTTCGCTGAGGCATCGCAGGCCGCCGGGATGGCGTTGCTTCCCGGTCCCGAAAGGCACGCGCCGATTTCGCGAACGAGGAACTCGGGCACGCAACATTCCACGGATACCAGCACGGCCTCGCTCTGTTGCAAGGCGGGCGTCACGCCATAGACCTGGCCAAAGCCCGCCAGGTCGCGAAGGTCGAGATCGCCGTCCGCATCGTCGTCGTAGACGCTGAATAGGTTCACGCTCGCCTGCGCCTTCGCGACGCATTCCGCTGAGACCGTCGCCGTCTCGTCATTCCATGAACTGCAATACGCGCGCAGGGGCACTGGTGGCACCGCGAGTTGCGCATCACAGAGCATCGTCATGAGGTCTTGATGTTCGCCGAACGCCAAAACGCACGTGGCTGTGGGCGGACATTCATCGGGCGGTTCTGTGTTACCCGGTCCGGACAAGCACCGCCTGACTTGCTGCAAGTCCGCCTGCTCTGTGCAACACCGGACCGATACCAGTTGTCCACAAGCGATCGTCGACGCGACTGACGAGACGATCATTGCGATGGGAAGCTGTCGCATCATGGGGTGCCTCGCCAAGCGTAGCTCGAAGGGCGGTCCATACGGCGTCCGCTACGGGAATATGAGCGAGTCCGTGGACGAATGTCTACCTGGACCAACACCGAATGCGTCCTGGCCGGGATAGGGTCCATGCTCCGAATGCTCCCACACCGTGATGCCGTGGATCCGGTTTAGCCCCAGCGGGTTGTTCCAGGCGTTGTCTTCGATGACGGTATAGATGTTGTCGCCGTCAATTCCAGACGCCGGGATGCGGACGAACGACGCGTGGCCATCGGCATAGAGGGAGTTCTGCCCTTCGCCGTTGGCCTGTCCGCCGTGGTTGGTGGAATTGAGCAGTCGCCAGTTTTTCGGCGGGTCCTCCAGCGTGACAGGTCCATCTTCGCCTGGAGCGTTTAGGGGCGGCCGGTAATTCTTGAAGTACCAAGGTCCCTTGTCGGCGGCAAGAACCTGCCGCGGGTCGGCACCTTGGCGCGGTTGAGTATCCGGCGGACCGAATGGAACCTGGTATCCGTAGGAAATGTTCCCGTATCGGGTGAAATCGTAGTAGTGATCGGTCTGCTCGGTAGGATCGGGTGAGTCATTTAGATTGCTGGGACAGATGAACTGCTTCGGGCGTACATCGCCTGACCTAATCAGCATCCAATAGGCACGCGTGACAGACAGCGATGTGGTGCCATCGCCCGGGCGCATTGGCGTATCCGAATGGGACTCAAACTCTCTCTCGCAGCCAACCTCGCCGTCAATGTCGGCGTCCACGCTCGTTTTATCCGGCAGGTAGTCAATCCCGCCGTTGTCGATCAACGCGCGCCGAAATGCGGGCACCATCCATTGGCCGCGATTGTCCGCAGCATAGGCGTTTGCAGCGGCGCCGATGCCCGCGAGATTCACGGCGCAGACGTTTCTCTTGCTCAGCTCTCGGACGCGGGCAGCGGTTGGAATGCCGATGGCAGCGAGCAAGGCGATCGCCGTCACTGTTGCCAGCACGTCAACGAAGGCGAACGATGGGAGGCGACGAATCACGACAGGCGATCGAAGGAGGCGGCATTGCATGGATACAGTGTACGGCGAAAGACCCTGCGCCGTCAAGCGCGTCGCGCGCCCAACTGATGCGGAGCTTGTGCCGCGGCCATTTCTTCGGCGGTTGGCGGGCGGTGATGCAAATGCTCTGTCCCGAACACTCTTTCAGAACCCCAGGCGCGAACCTGGGGCCTTGATTTTTTAGCCGTTCTCGGCGCATGCGCAGATGTCCGTTTGCTGCCTGCGTCGGCAGGGCATATGATCGGCATGTGGCGAAGGTGTATCTTGAAACCAGCTTCTTTAGCGCATGCGTCAGCACGCGAATGACGCCACGGAGCATTGGATGGAAGGTGACAAGCAACGAATGGTGGGAGACACAATCTGGCAAGCACGAGTTGTTCGTGTCGGACGAGGTGGTTGCCGAGCTCGCAGACCCGGCGTTTCCCGGGCGCGAGTCAGCGCTGGATATGTTGCGCGGGCTCACGCTCGTCGAGTTGAGTTCGGAAGTACGAGGGCTGGCGGAGGTGCTGGTGCGGGAAAAACTGATGCCCGCGCCGGCCGTGTCCGGCGATGCGATCCATGTGGCTGCTGCAACCTGGCATCGACTCGATTACGTCCTCACGTGGAACGTGCAGCACATGGCCAATCCGAACAAACGGACACACTTCGCCACGATCTGTCTGCGGCTTGGACTTGTACCTCCCCAAATTGTGACACCTGACCTTTTGCAGGAATAGGCAATGAGTACCGTCGATCCCGTTTGCAAGCGAGAAGAAACGCCCGTCGATGACGTACGGCGGGTACGTGAGAGGCTTAGCGCCGAGTTTGGAAACGACGTACAAAAACTGGCGGAGCACGCCCGGCGAGTGGCAGAAGAGTATCGAACCAAGCTCGGCCTAAGAACCCCGAAGAGCGATCGACCCGAGTAAGCGCGCGACGTGCGGGACGGACGCGCGGACGCTCAGTTTACCCCGCTCGACGAGTTTGGGCGTGCTTGCGCTTGCGCCATTTCTTCGGCGGTGGGCGGGCGGCGAGTGGACATCATCGTGACAAAGCAGTCGAAGAGATACGTTGCATCGTGGGGTCCCGGGCTGGCCTCGGGGTGGTATTGAACGGCGAGAATGGGAAGCTTCTTATGGACGAACCCCTCCAGCGTGCCGTCGTTGAGGCTCATGTGAGTAGCGACGCCGCCGGCGCGTTCCAGCGAGTTCGTGTCCACCGCGAAACCGTGGTTTTGTGAGGTGATCTCGACGCGGCCGGTGGCGAGGTTCCGCACCGGCTGGTTCGCCCCGCGGTGGCCGAACTTCAGCTTGTAAGTCTGGGCCCCCATCGCCAGAGCCAGCAACTGGTGACCCAGGCAGATGCCGAAGATGGGCACTTTGGGGATCAGCCCTTTCAATAGGTCAATCGCATAACCCACCGCGGCAGGGTCACCGGGCCCGTTGCTCACGAAGACGCCGCTCGGCTTGTCCTCAAGCACTTCCTCGGGCGTCATGGTCGGCGGCACGACGCGGACCTCGCAGCCCGCATCGACCAGATTCCGCAGGATGTTGCGCTTCATGCCGCAGTCAATGGCGGCGACGCGCGGAATGACGAATGCGGAATGCGGAATGTCGAAAGGTATCCGCGTGCGGAACCGGTGGTCGCTGCCCTCGGTCCAACGGGCACACGCTCTCGGGGCGACGACTTTGACCAAATCCGCTCCGATCATCGACGGCGATTCACGGGCCAGGCGCACGCATTCGGCGGGTTCTTTGATGTCCGTGCTGATGACGCCGCGACAGGCGCCTTCGACCCGAAGCCTCTTGGTCAGCGCCCGCGTGTCCACGCCCTGCACGCCGATAACGTCGTTTTTCACCAGATAATCTTCGAGGCTGAGGGTCGCGCGGAAGTTGCTGTGCCTCCGGGCGAGCTCCTTGACGATGAAGCCGGCCACCTGCGGCCGGGCCGACTCCACGTCAACGTCATTGACCCCGTAGTTTCCGATTTGCGGGTAGGTCATAGTGACGATCTGCCCGCAGTAGGATGGGTCGGTGAGGATCTCCTGGTAGCCGGTCATGGCCGTATTGAAGACGACCTCGCCGGCGCGCGTGCCGCGAGCGCCGAAGGGTTCGGCGAGAAAGTAGGTCCCGTCCTCCAGTGCGAGAATTGCGCCCGTGTGCTGCCCGCTCACGCGGAAGAGCTTACGCCGTGCGGCGTGGGCTTTCAACCGCTGGACGTTCTTGCGCGGTTCAGCAGAGCGACGCGTAGGTGACGATCGTGAAGGCCACGATCTTCAACTTGCGTCGAAAGAACGATAGGACGATCGACAAACTCACAGCCTTCCCCTCCCGTCCGATTACGGGCTGACAGATCATAGGCCGGTCACGGCTGCGCGTACTCGACCGCGCCGACGGCCAATAATCGCCCCCTTCGGCCGCTGCCGCGTGGACGAAGCTGAGCAGATGATGCTTAGGCGGTTTGCACGGTCTATGACGACCGTTGTGTTCGGCGCTCGTGCCCGGGCAACTTACGAACTCGGTGTGATGATCGCGGGGGACGATGTGGCGGTTTGCCCGAGGGCGTTGCGGGCCGAGCACGTAAAGCTGGAAGCTTGGCCGATGTCGGTTTCCTGAACGATGAAGCTCGCCACCCCCTGATCGCTGTCAATCGCGAGGCGACCGCTGGAGGGTTGAAAGTCGAAGACCACGCCCTCGGGGTCGCCTTGCGTCACCTCGCAACCCAAGAACACCTGCTCGCTGACCTGCGGCGTCGGGTTGGAGACCGACAGGCGAACCACGAACGGATCGCCGTTGTTCCCGTTCCCACCGGGTAGCCCGTCCGGTCCGCCATCCACGGGCGTGCCGTCAGAAGGCGGAAAACGCCCCTCGATCAGCGCCTGAAGCTCTATGCAACCGCCGAAGGCGAGACCCAGGGAAAGCAAGAGAACCAAGGCATGGCGAAGCATGGCGTCTCCTGTAAGCCGGTTCAGCTACGCCACAAATCCTACACGCTTGCTCCTCTCACGGAAAACCACAGCTCTTTCGCGAGCCCGCATGCCGCTTGGAGGGCGTTCGACCGCGTTTTTGCACCATTCAGGGTGTTAGGGCGGTTGGCGCTCTTAAACCGCGCGGTGTTGACGAACCGATAACTTCTGGCAGGATCGTCTTCGCTTTGGTGTGGACGGGCCTTTTCGGAACGTGTCCGCGTGACGGCGACTCCCGGCGCGCCGGGAACCCAGGCTCTGGCGGGAGGATTCCCTTGACCGTCGTCGTCACAACCTTTGTCCGCTTCCGAGACTATGTGGCGCTTGCCTGTGCGGCGCTGGCGCTCCTCGTGGGCGGCGGCTGTAACGCCATCACCAATGGATGGCTTGATCCCACCGTAGTCGGCAACTTCGACAAAACCACAACGAACGAAATCCGCACTTCGCTCACCCTGGAAGACACGCCCTCCGCCATTCCCGGCGCCTCGCCAGCCACGCTCGATGACCTCGAAGTGAGAGTCTACGAGTACCCGATCAGCGCGGGCGATACCCTGGCGGTGGAGATCAACGAGCTGCGCCAACGTCAGACGGCGTTCCAGGCCCAGGTGCAAGTCGCCGCGGCCGGATATGTGAACCTGCCGGTCGTCGGGCGGGTGACGGCAGTCGGATTAACCGTGCCGGAGTTTGAAGCCGCTCTGGCCGCGGCCCTACGAGAGCGAAACGTGCTCCTCGACCCGGAGGTTACGATCAATGCGCTGTTTCTGCAGAAGGCGACCTACTCGATCTTCGGCGTGGGCGTCAGCGCATCGAGCGACTCGCCGCTGCGCGCGGGCACCTTCCCGATCCGGCGTCCGGACCTGCGCATCCTCGAGGCGATCAACCAGGTCGGCGGCCTCAACGAGTTCGTCGCCGAGGTCTACGTCTTTCGCTCCGACCGGGCCTACTCGCCGCCCTCCATCGGTGGGAAGCTCGACCGCGCCGGGTCCGCGACCGATGATGCAGGGGACCGGCGTACCGCCGCCACCCGCGGCGAAGATGCCCCGTCAGGTGACCCCCGCCAGCAGTTGATCGACTCGGTGGAAAGGGCGCCGGCGGTGCAACCGCCCGCCGGCGAAGATGCGGAGGTACAGGATATCCCGGAGGGGCTCGAACCTGATCCGATGCAGCCCTACATTTTTGTGAATGGCGAGTTCGTTCCCAACCCCACGTACTCGGGACCTCGGCGGGATGCGCCTGCCGGACAAACGGACATCCCGATGAGCGATTCGGCGTCGCCGGCGGTGAACTGGTCGCGCATCGCGGGGGAAACGGACTTTCGAATTCTCGTGATCCCCGCCGACGCCCTGCGCGCGGGTGATCCGATGGCCAACATCGTGGTGCGGGCGGGCGACGTTATCCGCATCGTCAGCGGCGAAGTCGGCGTATACTACGTCATGGGGCAGGTCAATCGCGTGGGGGCGTTCAGGTTCGAGCTGGAGCCGGTCACACTGAAATCGGCGGTCGCGGCGGCCGGAGGCCTGTCCTCGCTGGCGTGGCCGGATCGCTGTACGGTCTATCGCCGGCTGGGGCGGCGCGAGCAGATGATCCAGGTCAACCTCGACCGCATCTTCGCCGGGCTGGACGCGGACTTCATCGTCAAGCGCGGCGACATCATCAACGTGGGCACCCATCCGTTCGCTCCGTTCCTGGAGCGAATCCGCGGCCTGACCTTGCCGAATCCGATCAGCAACGTGGGGTACAGCTTCACCTACGCCCGGAATTTCGCGGACATCGACTCCTTCGCCGTGCAGTCGAACCCGCGAAACGAGCCCGATCAGTTCCCCAGACTTTTCCCTTAGGAGCTATCCATGGGCGCGATCAGTGCGGAGCTCACCGGGCGGTCTCGCACGTGGGAGTCCACCATGCCTCCTGCTGCTTGGGTCCGCGCGGGCGTTGTCGCCGTGCTGATGCTCTTCGTGTACTGGGGTCCGATCCGGCACTACCTGATGAACCGTTGGATCGCCGACGGAAACTGGTCGCACGGCTGGCTGATCCCGGTGTTCAGCCTGTATTTTCTCGCCACGCGGCGCGACGAACTCCTCCGCTGCCAAGTCCGTCCAAACTACTTCGGAGCCATCCTTCTGGCGCTTTCGCTCGCCGCGTACTTCTGGAGCGCTTGGTTTGCAAGGATGGCCTATCCGCAAGCGGTGTCCATGATCGGCGCGATCTTCGGAGCGACGTTGCTCATGGGCGGCTGGGGCGTGGTGCGAATCGCATGGTTTCCGATCGTGTTCCTGTTCTTCGCGATCCCGCTTCCGCACTCGGCGTACGTGGAGCTGACCCGGCCGCTTCGGGAGCTGGCCTCAACCGTCGCGGCGGCGGTGATGCCCCTGTTTGTCAGCGGCTTACACACCCAGGCCCAGGCGGTGGTCATCGACTATATCCGGCCCGGAATGCCGCCGGGGCAGCTCAATGTCGAGGAAGCGTGCAGCGGGATGAGGCTGATGATGGCCTTCGTCACCCTCGGCGTGGCCATGGCCTACCTCGGCGACCGCCCCCTCTGGCAGCGGGTCATCATGGTGCTGGCGTGCGTGCCGATCGCAGTCCTGTGCAACGCGATTCGCGTGACGGTCACGGGTCTGCTGACCATCACCGGGCACTCCGAATACGCCCAAGGGACGCCTCACCAGGTGCTGGGAATCGGGATGTTGGCGATCGCCCTCGGGTGTTACGCCCTGATCGGGTACGTGCTGAGCCATTTGTTTGTCGATGTGACCCAGCAGCGGGAGGCGTCCGCGGCATGAGCGGGGTGTGACCATGACCAGTTTGGCAACGACCATTCAGGAACGCATTTCGATTCCCATGAGGGTGCGTAGTGCCCCCGGCGAATTCGGCGGTCCGCCGGGCATCTCCGACGTGCTGGCGATGCTCCGCCGGCGCACCGTGCTCATCGTGGTCTTGTTCGTGCTCTTTACCGCGATGGTCATCGGGGGGTTCGGTCTTTGGTGGTTCGCCTTTCCGGGCTTCCGCGCCGACTGCCTCATCGAATGTGTGTCCAATATTCCCGAGCGGGAGATGACCACCGAACAGGAGCGCTTGCGCCAGGATGAGCACGAGCGTTTCGTACGCACGCAGGCCACGCTCATCAAGAGTCCGACGATTCTCGGTGAGGCGCTCAAGGTCAACGCGGTCCGCGAGACCGACTGGTACAAGTCGGTCCTTCGTCGCAGGCTCGAACCGCTCATCGAGCTCGACGAGCAGCTCGCCGCCGCCCCCGTACTGGGCACGAACTTCCTCCAGGTGGCCATCGAATGCCGCAATCCTAAGGACCCGGCGGTGATCGTGAATGAAGTGGTGAACCAATGGTATCACAACGTGAAGAGGCGCACGGCCGAGGAGTACACCACCGACCAACTCGATGCGGCTCATAAGGAGAGAGACACTCTGAGCCAGGAAATCACGGAGAAGCGAGATCGACTCAAAGCCATCGCGCAGCGATTGCCCGCGGGCGCGATCCAGAGCGCTGAGAACATCACGGCACAGAACGTCAAACAGTATGGTGAACAGGTGGCGCAGTTGAAACTGGAGCTTTCCCAGCTCGAGCAGTATCGAGCGATGTACAACGACCCGGAGGGCGTTGCCGTCACGCCGGATGACGTCGCTATTGTGGAGCAGGATCCTCAAGTCGCCGAACTGTCACGCCTGCTCACGATTCTCGAGCCAAACCGTCTCGCCGACGAACGCCTGTTTGGACCCGGGCACGCCGTGCTGCGGCATTGGGATGCGCAGATCAATGGGCTCAAGGAAAAGCTCAACCAACTTCGACTCGAAAAGCTTCGCGAGCAGCGCGCCAAAATACGCGAGTCCGCCAACTCAGCTTATGCTAACCTCCGGCACGCACTGTTCATCGCCCAGGAAAACCTGCGGAAGGCCGAGGCGGAGCTTCAGGATCAGGATCGAATGCTCTTCGACTACAAGAACCTCGAGGAGGAGATCCGGCACCAGACCGAGCGCCTGCTCCTCCTCGACGACCACATCAGGAGCCTTAGCCGCATCAAGAGCCAGAAGATGGCGATCAACATCAACGTCGCCCAGCCCGCCACCGATCCTCTGGAGCGCAGCGCCCCAAGCGTGGCGATGCTGCCCCTGGGCATTTTCTTTGCCCTGCTGTTCTCCGTGGGGATCGCTCTGGGGTTGGAAGTCATGGACAAGTCCGTGCGCACTTCGCAGGACATCGTTCGGCACCTGGACGTAGCCCTCTTGGGGGCCGTGCCGCACACGGATGATGAAGAAGTCGCCATCGATCGCGTGGAGACGGCGGTCCGCGACCATCCGCGTTCCATGGTCGCCGAGGCGTTTCGGCGCATTCGCACGAGCTTGCAATTCAGCGCCCCAGCCGAACGGCAGCGCGTCCTCCTGGTGACCAGCCCGCGTCCCGAGGACGGCACCACCACGGTCGCTTGCAATCTGGCGCTCGCTGTGGCCCAGGGCGGGCGGCGAGTGCTCCTCGTGGATGCAAACTTACGCCGGCCGGCGTTGCACGTTGCGTTCAAGGACCTTAAGGCGAAGGGCTTGAGCAATATCCTCGTCGGCGACGGGGCATTGAGCTCCTATCTCGTGAAGACCGATCTGCCGCTCTTGGATGTGCTGGGCAGCGGACCGATGCCCCCGAACCCCGCGGAACTGCTGGGCGGGGCGCACTTCCGGGAGTTCCTTCAGGACGCCGTGGGACACTACGACCAGGTCATCCTGGATACGGCGCCGATCCTGCTCGCCAGCGACGGGCTGGTGTTGGCGACCGCGGTGGACGGTGTGATCCTCGTCGTCCGCGCCAAGCAGAACTCGCGGGGAGTCGCCAGGCGGGCCTTGAGCGTTTTGGCCGAGGTCAACGCCCATGTCTTTGGGGCCGTGCTCAACGCCGCCCAGGTCACGCGGGGAGGCTACTTCCGGGAACAACTTCGCGCTTACTACGATTATCAACCGGAGAAAGACGGCAGGCCGCCCACGCCCCTGGCTCCGCGAAAAGCCTGACCGCATCAGCTTCTCGGCCATTCGAACTTCGCTTGTTCGACGTTGCGCCCGCGCCTATCATGGCCTCGATGACAGGGACCACACGCACCGTCGCCATGCTCGACCTGCGGCGCGAATATGATGTCTATGGCGATGCCCTGCGCACTGCCGTCCATGAGGTGCTTCAGAGCGGCAAGTTCATCCTGGGGCCGGCCGTCGCCGAGTTCGAGAACAACATCTGCCGGCGCTTCGGCGCAGGGTATGCCGTCGCGGTCAGCAGCGGAACGGATGCCCTGCTTTGCGCGCTGATGTGCATGGGAATTGGTCCGGGCGACGAGGTCATTGTTCCGTCCTTCACGTTCTTCGCCACGGCCGGGACGGTGGCGCGACTCGGCGCCAAACCGATCTTCATTGATATCGAGCCACGAACGTTCAACATGGATCCGCGGCTCATCGAGCCGGCGATTACCCCCAAGACCAAAGCCGTCATCGCCGTACACTTGTTCGGCCAGTGCGCCGACATGGATGTGATCTACGCCGTCGCCCATCGCCACCGTCTGAAGGTGATCGGTGATGCGGCGCAGGCCATCGGCGCCCGTTACAAGGGGCGCTGCACGGGGACCTTAGCCGACGCCGTCTGCTTTTCGTTCTACCCCACAAAGAACCTCGGCGGCATCGGAGAGGGCGGCATGGTCCTTACCTTCGATCCGGACTTCGCCCAGCGCTGCCGCCAGCTACGCAACCACGGCGAGTCCACTCGGTACACGCACGACTGGGTCGGCGGCAACTTCCGGCTGGACACTCTCAAGTGCGCCGCATTGCGCGTCAAAGTCGATCACCTGGACTCGTTCAATCGCCGCCGCCGACAGATCGCCGCGCTGTACGACCGTCTGCTCGAGAACGTGGTGGCGACGCCGTTCGTGGGGGAACACTGCGAGCACGTCTACCACCAATACTCTATCCTGCTGGATGATCGCGACGGGCTTTCGAGCTTTCTTCGCTCGCGCGGCGTGTCCACGGCCGTATATTACCCAGTGCCTCTGCATCGGCAGAAGTGCTTCGCGTCGCAGGGTCTCGGACGGATCGTCCTTCCGGTTACGGAGGAGACTTGTCGCCGGATTTTGTCGCTGCCCTGTCATCCGATGCTCAGCGACGATGACGTAGAATATGTCGCTGCTTGCGTGCGGGAGTTCGCCCAGGCCGGAGGAAGTGCCGTAGGGACTGTACCGGCCGACGCACGGTCGAGCGCCGTCGGCTAGGCCGTCTCAGCCCCCTATGGGAAGGCTATGTCTATGCGATGTCTGGTAACCGGCGGGGCCGGCTTTCTCGGCAGCCACCTCTGCGACCGGTTGCTTTCCATGGGGAATGAGGTGATCGCCCTCGACAACCTCTTCACCGGGTTCAAGCAGAATATCGCCCACCTGCTCAATCGCCCGGACTTCGAGTTCATACGACACGACGTGGTCAATCCGATCCTTCTGGAGGTCGACTGGATTTTCAATCTCGCCTGCCCGGCCTCGCCGATTCACTATCAATATAACCCGGTCAAAACAGTCAAGACGTCGGTCATGGGCATGATCAACATGCTCGGCCTGGCGAAACGCGTGCGGGCGCGCATTCTTCAGGCGTCCACCAGCGAAATCTATGGTGATCCCAAGGAGCACCCGCAACGCGAAGATTATTGGGGTCATGTGAACCCCATCGGTCGGCGGAGCTGCTATGACGAAGGCAAACGCGTCGCCGAAACCCTGGTGATGGACTACCACCGGCAGAACCGCGTGGATACGAGGATCGTCCGTATCTTCAACACTTATGGGCCGCGCATGGCCGTCGCCGATCGGAGGGTGATTTCCAATTTCGTCGTCCAGGCGCTTCGCGGTGAGCCCCTCACCGTCTACGGCGATGGAATGCAAACGCGCTGCTTCTGCTACGTGGACGACATGATCGATGGGCTGCTGGCGCTCATGCAATACGAAGGGCCTGACGCGGCGGAGCCTGTCAATGTCGGTTCGGAGGAAGAGCATTCCATGAACTCAGTCGTGGAATGTCTTGGTAAGGTCTTCGGACGGAAACTGGCGGTCGAGACTCGCCCTCTACCGAGCGACGATCCCCTGCGGCGCAGGCCGGATTGCACACGGGCACGACAGCGGCTCAACTGGCGTGCGCGAGTCAGTTTTCATGACGGTTTGAAACGTACGACGGACTATTTTCGTACCATGCTGGACGCGCCGGGAGCAGCGCCGAAGTGATAGCGGGAATGAACGTATTGGAAGGCAAACGAGCGATTGTCTGCGGCGCCTCTCAGGGCATCGGCCGGGCGTGCGCGTTTGAACTGGGACGGCTCGGCGCCGAGGTTACTCTGATCGCCCGCGATGAGACAGCCCTGCGCGGTGCGTCGAGTGAGCTGACGAGCAAGACCGGCCGGGCTCATCGTTACCTCGCAGCGGATTTCGCCGATCCCGACGGGCTGCAGAAGAAGGTCAGTGCGCATGTCCGGGAGACGGGCGCGGTCCACATTCTCGTCAACAACACGGGCGGACCGCCGCACGGCACGATGACCGAGGCCGCGCCCACGCAGTTCCTGGCCGCGATGACTCATCACGTGGTGTGCAATCAACTGCTGGTCCAGACCATACTGCCGGGCATGAAAACGGCGGCCTATGGGAGGATCATCAACATCATTTCCACTTCGGTGATCGCACCCATCAAGGGATTGGGCGTGTCCAACACCACCCGCGGCGCCGTCGCCAACTGGGGGCGAACGCTCGCAGGAGAACTGGCCCCGCTGGGCATCACCGTCAACAACATCCTGCCGGGCTATACCGCTACGGCGCGTTTGCAGGCTCTGTTCAAGGCCAAGGCGGAAAAAGCAGGCACGACGGTGGAGAAGATCCAGCAGCAGGTCATCGACTCCATTCCCATGGGGCGGTTGGCGGCGCCCGAAGAAATCGCGGCCGTCGTCGGTTTCCTCGCCTCCCCGGCGGCCTCCTATGTGACCGGCGTGAACCTGGCCGTGGATGGCGGACGCACGGCGGTGCAATAGCAGGCCCTTCCATGAGCGGCGGACGGCTGAAGAACTACGTGGACGGACGGCTCATCGAGCCGCAATCCGGTGAGTATCTCGACAACTTCGATCCCGCCACCGGAGAGGTCTACTCCTATGTACCCGACAGCGACGAACGTGACGTGGAACAAGCCGTCGCCGCGGCCGATCGCGCTTTTGGCGAGTGGTCCCATACGCCGGTTGCGGAGCGGTCCCGAATTCTGCTGCGAATCGCCGACCTCATCGAGGCCAATGGGGAACGCCTCGCCCGCGCGGAGTGCGTGGATACGGGCAAGCCCCTCACGCTGGCCCGCACCTTGGACATTCCCCGCGCAGCGGCGAATTTCCGTTTTTTCGCCACGGCCATCGTACACTTCCATTCCGAATCCCACATGACCGATGACGTGGCCTTGAATTACACCCTCCGTCAGCCGCGGGGCGTCTGTGGGTTGATTTCCCCCTGGAACCTGCCGCTGTATTTACTCACCTGGAAGATCGCCCCGGCGCTGGCCTGCGGCAATACCGCGGTCGCCAAGCCGTCTGAGATTACGCCGATGACCGCGTACCTTCTGGCCACGTTGTGCCAGGAGGCCGGACTGCGAGCCGGCGTGCTGAACATCGTGCATGGCCGAGGCGCCAGCGCCGGCGACGCCCTCGTGCGCCATCCGGCCGTGCGGACCCTCTCCTTCACCGGCGGCACTGCCACCGGCGCGGCCATCGCCCGCACCGCCGCCCCGATGTTCAAGAAGCTCGCCCTCGAATTGGGTGGAAAGAACCCCAATATCGTCTTCGCGGACGCCCCTATGCAGGAGGCCGTCGGGCAAAGCGTCCGTGCCGCGTTCTCCAACCAGGGGCAGGTGTGCTTGTCGGGCTCCCGCCTGTTCGTGGAGCGATCCGCATACGCGACGTTTCTGACCGACTTGGTTGCGAAGACCCGCGCGCTCCGCGTCGGCGATCCGCTGGAGCCCCAGACCGACCAGGGCGCGGTGGTCTCCAAGGCCCACCACGAGAAGATACTGCGTTATATCGAACTGGCTCGTGAGGAAGGCGGCCGGATTCTCTGTGGAGGGCGCGCCGCGACGGATCTGCCGGCACGCTGCCGGAGCGGTTACTTCGTCGAGCCCACGGTGATCGCCGATCTGCCTCCGCAGTGCCGCGTGAACCAGGAGGAAATCTTCGGGCCCGTCGTGGCGGTCATGCCCTTCGATTCGGAAGACGCAGTGGTGGAATGGGCCAACAGCACGAACTATGGGCTTGCGGCATCGGTCTGGACGAAGGACCTTGAGCGTGCCCATCGACTGGCGGAGCGCATCGCATCAGGAACGGTGTGGATCAACTGCTGGCTGGTGCGGGACCTGCGCGTTCCCTTTGGGGGAATGAAGAGCAGCGGCGTGGGCCGCGAGGGCGGACTGGAAGCCTTGCGCTTCTTCACCGAACCCAAGAACGTTTGCGTCAAGATGAAACTGTAGCGCCGGGGCTTGTCCCAGGCGCTGCGTCACCCACAAGGGGTGACGCTACTGCGGTTGCAAGATGCTTCGTCCCGGCGCGCCGGGACGAAGCATGACATTCGTTAAGTTCGAGGAGTCGTGATGATTCGCAAGTCCATCATCAGTGAGCGTGCGCCGGAGGCGGTCGGCCCGTACCCCCACGCCAAGCGGGTGGGGAACTTCCTCTTCGTCTCGGGTATGGGACCGCGAAAGAAAGGCAGCAGCGAAATACCCGGTGTGACGCTCGACGCCTGCGGAAAGGTCATCGCGCACGACACCGCCGTTCAGTGCCGCAGCGTGTTCGACAACATCCGCCTCATTCTGGAGGATGCGGGCGCGAAATGGGAAGACATTGTCGACGTGACCGCATTCTTGACGGACATCGCCAAGGACTTCGCGGCGTACAACAAGGTCTACGCGGAGTATTTCCCACTACCTTCGAACCGCCCGGCACGAACGACTGTGGAAGTGGCGGCTCTGCCAACGCCAATCGCCATTGAAGTCAAGGTCGTTGCCGTTGTGGAATGAGATCACAAACTGGGTTGCACAGCGCCGAAGGCGATGACCTCATTCATGCTGCCGCTGCGGAAGCCGCGCAGGTCGAGGGTCACGTAGGCGTAGCCCAGCGATCGGAAATGGCGGTCGATCCGCGCCGCGGCCTCGCTCTCCGTCAGCAGCGCGAAGAACCGGGGCGGCGCCTCGATGCGGGCTATTGTTTCATGGTGCCGCACGCGGCACTCTGTGACGCCCATCTCGCGTAGGAAGCGCTCGGCGGACTCGATGCGGCGCAGTTTGTCGGGCGTGATCCGCTCGCCATATTGCACGCGGCTGGAAAGACACGGGCTGGCCGGCTTCTCCGCGGTCGGCAGGCCGGCATACCGCGACAGCGCGCGAATGTCCTCCTTGGTCAACCCCGCCTCGGCCAGCGGGCTGCGCACGCCGAACTCGCCGGCCGCCTGGATTCCGGGGCGAAAATCGCCCAGGTCGTCGGCGTTGATCCCGTTCACGATGGCCTTGAGCCCGCGCTCCGCGATAAAGGCCCACATGTGCGTATAAAGGGTCGTCTTGCAGAAATAGCAGCGATTGGTCGGATTGCTCACGTAGTCCTCGTTGGCGAACTCGTCGGTCTGAAGGAAAACGTGCTCCACCCCGATGAGGGCCGCCATTCGGGAGGCGTCCTCGATGTCGGACTGCGGCACGCTGGGGCTGCGCCCGGTGACGGCCACGACCCGGTCCGGACCGAGCACGTCCACCGCGGCCTTGAGCACGAACGTCGAATCCACGCCTCCGCTGAACGCGACCGCAACCGACTCCAGGTCGGCCACGATGTCGCGCAGGTGTTCGACTCTCGCGTCAAAGTCCAATGCCATGGCTTGTCGCGTCATGGGGATCGTCCGCGCGGGCTAAAGCCCGCGGCTCGTTGCTCTATTTGCCCCGCACCAAGGGCGACTTGAGGATCGGCAGGGTGTCGAACTCTTCATCCAATTTGGTCAACTCCAGTTCCTCGAAGAGCACGCCGGGCGAAATCACGCTCGCGGTCAATCCGGAAACGGAGTTGTACACTTTTCGATCCTTGCCCCCGGCGAGGATGCGCTTCATCGAGCCCGGTTCGACCTGCCGGAACTTGAGCCCCCGCACGAGCTCCTCTCGCCCGTCCTCCACATGCACTTTGTAGGCATAGATCGGGTCGCCCAGCTCGCCCCCCGACCCCTCCTTGAGCGCGCCGATCCGCAGCCCATAGGGGAGGCCCTCATCGCGGGCCGCCTGAATCAGCTCCTGCTTCAGCTCGCCCGCCCCCAGGCCGTTGTCATCGCTGATGTAAAGGCAGCCGATGTTCGCCCGGGGATCGCCGAATCCCGCGCTTCGGGCGTGCCCCGTGGACTGCTTGATCTTGCGGGTGGGCGCCCGGCCGGCGAGCAGCGTCTTCAAGATGCCTTTCTCGACCAAGCTCACCTTCGTCGGCTTCACGGCCTCGTCGTCATAGCGAAACGCGCCCGCCGCGATCGTCCCTTCGTAAAACTGCGGGCCCGGGTCGTCTACGACTTGAAACGACCGCGGCAAGATGCGCAGGCCGATTTTCTTCTCGAAGCTATCGTCTTCGCCCCCGCTCCCCAGCGGCAACGGCCGGGCGCAAAGCCGATCGGCCAGCAGCGTTTCAAACACCGTGCCCGCCGCCTTGGCGTCAAACAGGACCGGCCCCGTGTAATGTTCCAGGATGCTGGCGGAACTGAGCGACTCCAGCCGCACGCACATCTGATCGACCTCGTCCACGATTTTGTCGATCGGCGGAAGCTGATCGGGTCGCTCGCCGATGTAGACCAGCGAATCGCCCAAGGGCATTCCGTCGTCCGCCTGAAGTTGGGCATCGATCTGAACGTGAATCCCCGAGTCACCCACCCGCAGGCGCGTGCCCTCCGAGTTCACGATCCATTCCGTCACCGTACCCGCGAAAACCGTCACGTCGGCGTCCTGGATTCTAGGATGCGATCGAAACCGCTCGGAGAGGCGCTGGACGTTTTTCTCCCATGCGCCGCGATCGAAGTCCATGCTGCCCGGAGACTCCAGGGCGATCGCGGACGGCGCCGGCGAAAAATCATCCGGGCGGTCCTCGATGGTTTTGTCCTTCAGATAGGCGATTTTCTGGGCGAGCGTCTCCACCGCCTGCTTGTAGTCCTGGTCCAAGAGCAGCCAGATGCTATGGCGCAAGGCCGTGTAGTCGTCATCAATGGCGACGTTTCCGGCCTGCCCGAACGCGCGCCGGAAGTTCGTGTTGTCCAGCTCATACGACCCCACGCGTACGCGCACGCCGATGGATCGCGTTCGACTCTCGTTCGACCGCTGCAAGCCGCCGTACGCCGAACTGAGCGTATAGGTGCGGCGCTCATTGCCGTTCAGTTGCACGAAGTACGGGCGGGGCAGATCGGAAAGGACCAAGTCCTTTACGGATCGATCCAGTTCGTCCGCCATGGCGCGAAGAACAACATCGGCATCAGGTTTCTCATCGGCGGCGCGCACCGGCATGACGGCGACGAGCATGACCGAGGCCATGATCCAACCACGGGTTCTCCCACTGCTATTCCTCACCGTGAAGCCCCTTTCGTTTCGCTCTTGACCGACGGCGCCTCGACCGCGAGCGGCGGCGGCAGGATCGGCGGGCGACTCTGATCGCGGCTTCGCTTTTCGATCTCGATGGTCGCCACCAGGATGCTCGGCGACGCCGCGGAGACCGGCACCCAACCCGACTCCGCCCCGCACGAGCCGTTGAACACACCTACGTCGTCGCCCGTTGCCAGGATCTTCTCGAAGGAGGTCAGCGGCGTGCCCACGATGTCCGCCCCGCGGATCAACTCGTCCGGCCGGCCGTCCGCGTAGACGCGAGACACGACAATCGGCAGCACCTTGAACGACTGCGGCCCGCGGCGGCTGGTCATGGTGAACCCACCGGAGATATCCTCGAAGAGCAGGCCATAGGGCCGGGACTGTCGCGTACACTCCTCGATCAGCATCTCGCGGAGCTTCGCGAACGGCACCTGCTTGGTCGATTGCACGAGCAGGTTCGCTTGCCGCGCTACGACGGCGTTGCCCGCCTGACGCCGGCCGTGCCCGTTGGACTGTGGGACGCCTTTCACCGGGCTGCGCGACATCAGGAAGCTTTTGAGAACGCCGTTCTCGACCAGCGCCGCCCGCGTGGCCGCCACTCCTTCGTCGTCGAAACGATAGAAGCCGCGAAGGTCCACGTCCCCCAGACGCGAGATCGTCGGATCGTCATACACGCTGATGAACGGCGGCAACACCGGCTGATTGAGCTTCTTAGTGAAGGTCTGCCCTTCGGTCACGTCTTTCTGGCGGTGCCCCTCGATACGGTGCCCGAAGATCTCATGGAAGAACACGCCGCTGGCGCGATTGCGGAGGATCGCGGGCCCGATGTACGGTTCGGCGAGGGGCGCTTGTCGAAGCGCCAGCACCTGCTTGATGACGCCGCGGAAGGCCTGCTCGATTGCAGCGTCATCCGGCAGCCTGTCCAGCGAGGCCGCATTGAAATCATAGAACTGACTGAGGTCCATGCCATCCTCGGCCTTGGTGCCCGCGGACATGGTCACGCGGTACCGGCGCTCGGAAGTCTGAAGGCGCGTGCCTTCGCTGGTGACCACGTAGCGCGCGCCCGCATACGCTCCGATGGTCACGCCGGAGCTGTAAATCAAAGGAAACTCGCGGGCGATCGTGGATATCTTCCGCAAGCGCTGCGACCACGCCTCGCGGTCGAACTCCAGCGGCATCGCCGCCTCGTGGTATACGTGGGCTTCCTCACGGCTGAAATCGTCGGACTGGTCTTCCTCTTCAACCTTGACCTTTAAGTCGGTCTTGACTTGTGTGAGCCGCTTGGCCGCGTTCTTGAAAATCTGATCCGTGTTGTACCACAGGGCGTGCCGGATGGCGTCCGCCTCATCGCCCAGAGGCAGAGCGATGTTCCCGCTGCCGAAGACGTGCGACGGCGCGCCGCCGCGGAGCTGGTGCGTGTTGTCCACCTTGTAGTCGCCGATGCGCAGGTCGATGTTCAGGTTGCGCTCGTCGTTTCGCAAACTCTGCGTGACCGCGCCGAGGGATGCCGCGATCGTCGCGGAGTGCTCCTCGTAAACGGCGTAGTTGAGGTAATACGGCTTGGCCCCGTCCGGCCCGACCAGGTTCTCCATCGAATACGTGAGCTCATCGGCCAGGTGCTGCATCAGTGGCGCGGGCGTTGCCTTACCGATCGCTTCGGGTGCGGGCAGCGCCGATTGCGCTGCGACCAGCATCGCGCTCGCCAACAAAACCAGGTTTCGTCGCATGTTCATTTCCTCGAAGCCAAGTCGTCAGTGTCCGTCGCCGATTGTCGCATCGGTCTCGGCACGTCGCCGCTTTGACGAACCGTGACGGCCAAGGACAATAGCCGCTTGTGGATCAGATGGGAAGCCCGAGCCCGGCCGAGCAACTTTGTCCATGAGTATCACCCAGGTCACGCCCGAAGAAGCCAAACGGTTGCTGGACGCGGGCGGCTGCATCTACCTCGACGTACGAACGGTTCCGGAGTTCGTCGCCGGGCACCCTCCGGCGGCCCTCAACGTGCCCGTGGTCGAGCTCAGCCTCGCCAGCGGCCGGATGGAATTGAACGAAGGTTTTCTGCCCACCGTCGAGCAGGCCGTCTCGCGCGAGGCCCAACTCGTCGTCGGCTGCCAGAGCGGCGGGCGGTCGCAGATGGCCTGCGAGCTGCTTGCCCAGGTCGGCTACCGGAGCTTGCGGAACCTGGAGGGCGGATTCGGGGGGGTCGTTAATTCCACCGGCCAGGTCCTTCAGGAAGGCTGGTCCACGCTCGGCTACCCCATCGAACGCGGCCTCGGCGGCGACAAGAGCTATGCGGCTCTGGCTAGGAATCCGTCGGCATAAAACCTTCTTAAGCACCCGCGGCTTGCCCGCCGTTCGGCCCGCGGTATTTACGCACAAGAATGCCCGAAGAGTTGTTGCCGGAAAACGTACGCAACTTCGTCCTCGCCAAGATCCCCACGGTCTTGCAATTGGAAGCGCTCTTGCACCTCCGCGCTGCGTATCCCCGCTTCCTTGCGGTTGCGGAAGTGGCACGAACTTTGGCCTCGATGACGCCACAGCGCGCGAACAACTGCGCGAGCTGCAATCGTGCGGATTGGCGCGGGCCGAAACGATCGCGGAATCGGCATTCGCGTATACATCGGAGTCTCCGGAACAAGACAGAACCGTCCATGATCTTGCGGACGCCTACCGAACGCGTCGGGTCTCGGTAATCAACGCGATCTGCGCCGGGCCCGTCGAGCGAATACGTACCTTTGCCGATGCTTTCCGGCTGCGGTCGCAGAAGGAGACGCCTCCATGAGCAGCGTACTGGCCGCGTTGGTCTACATCCTGGCCGCCCTCACCAGCCTGGCGTGCGTCGTGCTGCTGGCTCGCGGCTATCGCCGTACCGGCGTGCGCCTGCTTTTCTGGAGCAGCCTGTTCTTCGCTTTCTTGACGATTGACAACGTGTTGCTGTTCATAGACCTGAGCGTATTCCCCGCCTACAGCCTGGCGGTTTGGCGGCACACCGTGGCCCTCGTGGGCCGGTGCTGGTAAAGTTTCAATCCAGAAGCCCGATCAACTCGTCCAGCGTCCAAACGTGGTCCGCTAGGCCGGAAGCCACGGCCGGGCTGGTTCCCAGCGTGCTGTGGACCCGGCAGTAATTGTACCACACCGCGAACATCTGGATCGACGCTTCGTGGTTCTCCCACTTCTTTGAATGGGCGTTGGTCAACCGTGTAAACCGTCGCATCGACATGCGGATCGTTAGATTGTGCCGCTCGACGTGCGACGTGCTGATCTTGTCCCGATCCGGCAGCCCGATGACGCCGACCTTCTTCGCGCCGTTGATCTTCGGCGGGCTGTACTTGGCTTCGGACGTGCGCTCCGCGTTCGGGTTGCCGTAGGTCTTAACAAGCTGTGCGTAGTCAACCTCAAAGCCGAAGGCGTTGGTCACGGCGTCCAGATACGTCGGGTGTCCGTCGCTCGTTAGCTGCGTCCGGTTGTTCACGCGGCCCGCAAGGTCCAACATGAATTCGTTAGCGTCCTGCTGCGTTCGCAGCCCAACGCGGTACGCGGCGATGAGCTTCTGATCGGTGATCGCGGTCCAGGTCCAAACGTCGCCCCAGCCTTCGGCTTCGCGCTCCGGCCGGACGTTCTTTGCCTTCGCGCCGACGAACGCCCAGATTTCATCCGTCTGGATCGTCGCGGGCTTCAAGCCCCGGACGTGCTGATCGTGGAACGCGGCACACACCGCGCCCAGGTCGCGGGTGAGTTTCAGGATCGTGGGCTTGGATACGCCGGTGAGCCGCGCCGTCGCGTTGACGCTGACACCCTCGACCAACTGGGCGACGACTGCCTTCCGCTTCTCGGCCTTCAACTGGTTCATACTTTCCATTATACTTGACCGCTCAAGAGCAGTCAAGTGGGATTATCACATTTTTAAGTGATTTTCTGCTCTTGACAACTCGATTTATGTGATAATATAACTGACGGCCTAGGGAGAATAAAGAGGTCGCCGAGATGCCCTTAGAGGGAACGCACCATGTTCGAGTCATTCGACCGGCGTGGCACGACGCTCAAAAATGGTTTCCCAAGACGAGGGATCGAGCCGAGGTCCGGAGTCACGCGCTCAAGTTGCGATATTGGCCAGACAAGAACCCCGAGACAGATGCTGGCCTACTGCTCGACCTGGATTGGTGTTGGATCAAAGAATTGGCGGGGCTCGACATCGGCGAGCTTCGCATCACTAACGCGATAGGTGGGCATGACAATGTACGGATTGTTTTTTACAGAGGAGACCCAGCGGTACGGAGACCCCTGCCCGTAATTTGGGTTTTGTCGGCCATGCAGAAGAAAAGCATGGGCTGGACAAGGGCGAATCTCAAGACGTTCAAGGCACGCAGAACCTTGGTGATCGAGAGGTTTTACAAGTACAAATAAAGGGGGAGCTATACCTATGGCCGCAACCGCAACAGCAACACGGAACGCAGAACGCAGCTACAGCGAAGCGTTTGTAGGTTTTTTTCGCGCTTATATTGAAGCATCCGACGAAGCGCAAGAAGTGATCCGCGAGATGTGTTGCGTCATTACTGACCCAACCACAGATGATAATGAGGTCGAAGCCGCCTACGCAACGCTAATGGAAGCTCTTTTCCCCGTATCCCATAATGGCGACTTGGGAATCTGCCTCGACGAACTTTGCAACGCAGAATCGGAAGATTTCAAGAAAGAGGCCGCACTTGCGGCCGAAGAAGAAGCATCGTTCTCAGAGAAGTTACAGGCGCTACTTGACCAAAAGAAACTTACGCAGGCTCAATTGGCCGATAAACTTGGCCTTAGCCAGCCTGCAATCTCGATGATGATTGCGAGGAACTGCCGTCCGCAACGTCGCACGGTTGAAAGGATCGCGGTGGCGCTCAATGTGGAAGTCGAGTCGCTATGGCCAACTCGTGCGACCTAATTAGACTTCCTTCGATTCCATCGCGCCTTGACGGCCTTGCGTGCGATTTCGGATCGGCGCTTCGCTGAGAGTTTCGCGGCTCGCGCCTTCCCGCCCTTGAGCCCGCCCTTGCGGCCCAGCGCGACCGCAGCGGGGTTGCGGGTGTCCGGCTCTTCCGGCGGTTCTTCTATCTTGGATAGCTTCTCGCCGGTTGCCTTCTCGATCGTCGCCAGGGCGTTCTGGACGACATCCTTGCGCGTTTTCTTGGGGCGCTTGGCCATCGCGGAGTAGTATAGCGTCCGGCATCAAGGCTTAGCGAGTTTCAAACTTTACCAGTACCCGTGGGCCTGGCCTTGTTGCTTTTCGGCCTGATCTGGGATAGCGAGTAGTCGACGTTGGAGTGCGAACGATGGAAGCGTTGCCGCAGTTTCTAGCCGGCGCGATCTGCATGGGCTATGCCGCCGCGGGGCTGTTCTTCCTGAAGTTCTGGCGGCGCACGCACGACCCGTTGTTCATCACCTTTGCTGTCGCCTTTTGGATCCTGGCCGCTCTACGCTCGATCCTCTCCCTCCTGACCCAGGAAAGCGAGCTGCGCACCTTCCTCTACCTCGCCCGACTGCTCGCCTTCATGCTCATCCTGTGGGCCATCTACCAAAAAAACCGCGCCACGTTGCAACCGCGCTGAACTCGAGCGGGAAAGCCAACTCGTACAAGCCGACAGATTGATGCTCGGTCATGTGTCCTTGTCATGCGTGTCGATGTCAATCGGCGCGTGCATGTGGTTGGCGGCCGAAGGCTTGGCGAGCACATGGTAGAAGCAGAATGCGCAAAGACACACTACGAAGCCGCACGAGGCAATCATGAAAACCCATCCCGCCGTGGTCATTCGTATAACTCGCTTTCCCTGCTAATACCCTTCAGGCAGCGGGCGCGTTTCCGCCTTCCACCGCCTTCCGCCGAGGTTGATGAGAACCAGAAGGAACACGGTCACCACGACGACCAGTCCGAACGTCAAAGCGACAACCTGATCCGTCCGAACCTGGTTTACATACCTGCCCAGGTCCGTGTAACACCAGAGGCCCAGCATCAGCAACAGGTATGCCGGAGTAACATACTTGATCACGAAGGGGAAGAACCTGGGAAGCCGCATTTCAGCGCCTTCCGCCGCGACGCGCATCCCGCGCTTCACGCCGAAGACCCATCCAAAGAGAATCGTCTGCACCGCGGCCAGCACCACGATGGTGATGGTCCCAATGGTGTCGTCCAGGAAGACCAGGGCCTTGAGATCCTTGCTGAAGAAGATCACAAACAGCGATCCCATTCCCGTAATCAAACCGAGCAAGGCGACCGACGCGCGCCTGCCGATACCCAGCGCCTCTTCCAGGAACGCGATGGCGGGCTGCAGCATCGAAAGCGAACTGGTGATCGCTGCCAGGAAGAGCATGAAGAACCACAGGAATCCGAACAGGTGTCCCGCGGGCATGTACTCGAATACAACGGGCAACGTGTGAAACCCGAGGCTGAATACGCCGACGCGCTCGGCGCCCGCAACGCCTAAGAACACGAAGGCCGCGGGGATCGTGATGAGTCCGCCCAGGCAAACCTCAAAGAACTCGTTCGTCCCGGAGGCCGTGAGTCCGGCCAAGACCACATCGTCCTTGCGTCTGAGGTAACTCGCATAGTTGATGATGACCCCGAAGCCGACGGACAAACTGAAGAAGATCTGACCCGCCGCCGCCATCCAGACTTTCGGCTGGGCGAGGGCTGAAAGCCACGAGCTATGTTGGGAATCTAAGGGCTTTGGGTTCCACATGTAGCCCAAGCCGTTCAGGACGTTCAACTCCGGCTTGTCGGGGTCGGGCGCCCCTAACGTCAACACCCGAACCAGCACGATGATGGCACAGACAGCCATGAGCGGCATCGCCCACGTGCAAAACGTTTCGATGCCCTTCGAGAGACCCCGATAGATGAAATAGAAGTTCACCGCAAAAACCAGGAGCCAAACGACGACGCTGATGTGGACTCGGCCATCGAGCATGAGGCCGTCCTGGTTGGCGCCCACGAAGTCGTTGAAGTAGCTTACGCTTTGCGACGCATACTGCGTGGGGTCCGTGCCTAGATTGATCCACCCCACGAGGTAGCTCAAGGCATAGCCCATGCACCAGGATTCGATGAGCACGTAGTACATGTAGATGATCACCGGGATGATCAGACCGAGCACGCCGAGGTACCGCCAAATGGAGCGGCGCCCCAACGCCCCGAAAATCGCGGGGCAGGAGTTGAACCCGAACTGCCCGCCGTGCTTGCCCATGGTCCATTCGGCCCAGCAGATGGGGATGCCCAGGAAGATCAGGGCGCAGAAGTAAGGGATCATGAATCCGCCGCCGCCATTCGCGGCGGCGGTACCCGGGAACCTCAGAAAATTCCCTAGCCCGACCGCCGACCCCGCCACGGCGAGGATGACTCCCAGTCTAGTCCCCCATTCCTCTTTTTTTTGCGCCATGCCGTATTCCGCTCGCCGGACCTAAGTTACCCCTCTCCCTCTCAGGGAGAGGGCGGGGGTGAGGGTAAAAAATCGACAACTGGCCCACGCCCTCGAACGCCGCATTGTGGCAGCCCGTTGTCACAACCTCAAGGGAAAAATCCGGGTGTGCCGCCGGTGCTCCACCGGCGGGTCAGAATTGAAAATAGATAAACGGCGTCCCCGTCCCGCCGACTACGCTGAAGATCAGCAGGCTGCCGGCCATGACCCCGGCCTTCGCCGGGCTGGGAAGGCGCAAATACAGCCGCCCCACGCTGCCCATGGCGCCCCGAGGCCCCCATTCCATCACCGCCGCGAGCAGCAACACGAGGCACGGTGCGGGTGGAACCGGCTGCGGGCCTGTGACGCCCGACAGGAGTCCGGCAAAGTAGGCGCCGGCCGTGGAAAAATCCGTCGCCCGGAAGATGACGAAGCCCGCCGCGACAAGATGGAACGTGACCATCATCCGCAGGATTCGGGAACCGAGCGGCTGGCTCGCGCGATCAGCCTCGATGCCCGTAGCCGCGTGGAACAGCCGCCCGCATGCCAGCAGCAATCCATGCGCCGCCCCCCACACGACAAACGTCCAGGCCGCCCCGTGCCACAACCCGCCGAGCACCATCACGATGGCGAGGTTCCGCGCCGTCTTCCAGGCGGACCCTCGCCCGCCGCCGAGCGGAATGTAGAGATAGTCGCGCAGCCACGTGGACAGCGAGATGTGCCAGCGCCGCCAGAAGTCGCGGATGCTCGTAGCGTTGTACGGCCGGTCGAAATTGATCGGCAACTCGAACCCCAGCATCCTCGCCGCCCCGATCGCGATGTCGCTATAACCGGAGAAGTCGTAGTAGATTTGGAAGGCGTAACCGTACATGGCCAGCAGCAGCGTCGCGGAAACCGTGTACGCCCGGATTCGCGAACACGGGGTCGACCAGCGTGACAGCCAGCACGTCCGCGATGCAGAGCTTCTTGAACAGACCGAGGAAGATCCGGCCGAGCCCTTCCTCCGCGCGGATGTCGTCGAAGAGCGGCTCGCGTTCGAGCTGCGGCAGGAAGTGCGACGCGCGAATGATCGGCCCGGCCACCATCCGCGGGAAGAACGAAATGAACAGGCCGAACCGCAGGAAGCTCCGCGTCGGCGCGATCGCCCCGCGATAGACGTCGATGGTGTAGCTCAGGGCCTCGAACGTGAAAAAGCTGATCCCCAGCGGCAGGATCAGCGAATGGTGCGCCAGCCCCGGGGCCAGGTTGTCCGCAAAGAAGTTGTAATACTTGAACAGAAAGAGCATCCCCAGGTTGCTGCTCAGGCTGACCACCAGCCAAGCGCGTCGCGCGCGCTGATCCCTGGACGCCGCGATCCGGCTGGCAACATCGAAGTCCACCGCCGTCATGCCCAGCATGAGCACGCCGTACACCACGCTCCACGACATGTAGAAGTAGTAGCTCGCCGCCAGTAAGAAGAGCTGCCGCCCGAGCGCGCTGCGCCGGAGCCCCCAATACGCCGCGAGGACCACGACGAAAAACACCAGAAAATGAACGCTGTGAAACGCCATCGTCGCCCGTCAATCCGAGCCGCGCGCCTCGGCGACGATCACCTCAGGAACAACGCGGGCCACCTGCTCGGCCACGAGCGCATGACCAGCGTCGTTCAAGTGCGTTGCATCGATGAAGTACGCATCACCTCGCGGAATCAGCCGATCCAGGTCTACGACGGCGGCGCCCGTTGACCGACCGATCCTGCGAATCGCCTCGTTGTAGCGGTCGTAGGCGTTGTTGAGCCCGGTAAGCGATTGAGACGGATTGTTCATCAGCGCAGTTCCCGCCAACACATGCTGATCCGTCGGTGAACTCATATCCCCGAAGGACCTCGGCGTCGTACACAGCACGGCTCGCCAGCCTCGCCGTCGACAGCCGACGACGAGCTGCCTGAGATGCTCGGCGTATTCACTCACTCCGCGCTCATCGAGCCGGTCGTGCCGCCCGCTCGGCATCCACCGCGCCAAAAACGGTGCCGCATTCTGCCGCACGATATTGATTAGCACGGATCGCTCTTCCAGGAGCCGGGAGAGCGTCGAGCCCGCCGATTCGGCCTGATCCCGCACTGCGAACTGCCGCCGACTGTGCGCAGCGATGTCCGTCGCCGACTGCAAAACTACGACGATATCGGGATCGAACGGCGCGATGTCACGCTCTAACCGCTCGGCGCTCATCGCCAGCGTGTAACCCGGGACGGCGCCGTTGATCACATCAAAGTCGGCGGCAAAAGCGGCCGTCCCGCAGGCGCGAAGCTAACTGCGCGACCCATACCGACTCATCACTCTCCGCCTCCATGCCGAAAGTCGTCGAGTCCCCGATGGCCGCGATTCGTATCGTTCCCGCGGGCTTGTCCCGCGATACCTCCGCTCCCGGAAAGCCCCATCGGTTGATCGAGACCTGCCGGGCGCTCCCCACCACGCGCGCCCCCGGCCGAGGACGCCGACCGAGTTGTGGATCCTGTTCATAAACGTCCGCCACCGGCCCAAGAGAGCCGTGACGGTGCCAGGCCCGCACTCGCAGCCCCGCCTCCGCGAGAGCCAAGAAGACGACCGTCCAGACCAACGAGGCGGCGGTCCGAGCGCAGTGCCGCGACCGCACCCATGCCGGCACGCCGTAACGGTCGCATAAGAACCCCGCTTCGGAGATAGCGATGGACATCGCCGGGTTATCGGCTGTTCGACATTCCCACAACAATCGTCAAGCGAGCCTGCCCTACGCCCGATACCATCGGCGTTCCTGCGCAGCCTGACGCCAGAGCGACGCTGCCATCGCTGTTTCAGCGCCGACGGAATCAGAGGCGAGTCGATGTCCATCAATAAAGTCTCCGACCGGCGCGGACGCGCCTCTATCATCAAGGCTCGCGTGGCTCTCTTGGTTGTGCTGGTTGCCTTGCCGCAGTGTCGATCCACGCGCCCCGAAACGCCGGAGCGTCCCGTCGTCGCACCGCGCCGCTACACTTGTCAACGCGCTTCGCAGCGCCCGGTGATCGACGGTCGATTGGACGAGCCGGTATGGCGATCGGCGCAGGCAACGCAGGACTTCGTGGGAATTGAGGGGCTCCACACCCCGCCGCCGCCTTACGCCACCCGTGCCCGGCTACTTTGGGATGGTGATTACCTTTACGTGGCCGCCGAATTGCAAGACCCCGCCGTCCGCGCCCGCCTGACTCGCCGCGACGACGTGGTCTATCACGACAACGACTTCGAGGTTTTCCTTGATCCCGACGGCGACGCGCGGCATTATATCGAAATCGAGATCAACGCCCTCAACACCGTGTTCGATCTCTTGTTGGAACGAACCTATCGGGAGGGCGGGCCGGCACGGCGCGAATGGAACGTGGAGGGGCTTGTCTCCGCCGTGTCGGTCGACGGAACGCTCAACGATCCCTCCGACGTCGATCGAGGCTGGTTTGTCGAGATGGCGATTCCCTGGTCGGCCATCGCCCCGTACGCAAAAACACCGTGCCCTCCCCGTGCCGGCGACGTGTGGCGAATGAACTTCTCCCGCGTGCAATGGCCCCACGGCGTCCAAGGCGGACCCGAGCTGGTGAGGAAGGGCATCGAATCCAACTGGGTCTGGACCCCTCAGGGCGTCGTGGACATGCACATCCCGCAGCATTGGGGTTTCGTGGAGTTTTCCGACGAGGTTGTCACGATTTGTGATGAGTCGCCAATCAACCGTCCTAACCGGGCGCGGCACGGGGCGGGGATCCGTCCATGAACCAAGACGCCGCCCAGCTCTCGCTGCCTGAGTTCCTGCACGATCCCAACGCTGCGCCGTCCCGCATCGCGCGGCTGGTACGCTGGCTGGCCGGACACCGTACGTTCTTGGTCCCCTTCACGATCGTGTATTTCGTCGCCATGGTCACGCTGCACGACGTGATGCAGCAACCCGCGTATTGGGCACAGGGCCAACGTGGCCATCGTAACTGGAACAACTTGGTCACTTCTGTCGCGGCGCCGATTCTGGCCGGCTTCTGTATCTGGATGCTCGTCAGCTTGCGACGACACGCCCGCCCATGGATGGCCGCCGCCTATCTCACAGTTACGGTCGGACTGGCGGTGCTGTTTTTCCGAACCCTCTTCTGCATGAACATTGAAGCCATCCACTATCCGCAGTATGCCATCCTCGCCGTCCTGCTCTTCGCCCTCACGGGCAGCTTCGCCCAAACCATCATCTGGGCCACGCTCGGCGGGCTGATCGACGAAGGTTACCAGTACTTCTACCTCTACGCCGGCCGCAAGTGGATCTACATGGACTTCAATGACGTGATTCTGAATAGCGTGGGCGCGGGGCTTGGACTGGTCATGCTCTACGTGGCCGGCGTCCATGCCGCGCGTTGGCGCAGGGGCGGACCGGCGCGCCCACGCCCCCTCTACGCCTCACCGGCCGGCATTGCCATCGGCGCATTCGCCGTCGGCTGCATTGCACTCTACTCCGCCGGTTTGTTGCGCGTGCTGCCGGCGGCGCAGACCCATCCATGGACGATCGTCCTCCGCCGGTGTGGTCCCGCCAAGGCCTTTTGGAACCCCATGAATTGGGGCAAAACGTTCCACGAAGTTCAACCTTGGGAATGGGTCGTGGTTAGCATCGTGCTCATTTCCTTCTACGCCCTTCTCGATCGCCTTCGTCCGGCCAAAGACACGTCGTGACTCCCCCTTCGCCCCTTTCATCCTCTTCTCACCTTCAATCCCCCGCCTGGCACGCCCTCGCCTTGTTCGTTTTCTTTTGCGCGGCGCTGTTCCTGAGATCGTACTTCGCGTTCGACCGGGTCTTCACGCCGGAGTACGTGAACTTTCAAGAGAACGACCCCTGGTACCACGTTCGCGCTATCGAACACCTGATCGAGAACTTTCCGCACCGCTTGACGTGGGACCCCTACGCCCTGCACCCCGGCGGTCAGCACGTGGCCGTCGGTCCGTTCTTCGACTGGGTGGCGGCTTCTATCGCTCTTGTCCTCGGCGCCGGATCACCGAGCTTGCGGCTCACGCACACCGTGTGTGCGTGGCTCCCCGCGATCTGGGGCGCGCTGACCGTAGTGCCCGTCTACCTCCTAGGGAGGGTCCTGCGTGACGCGCGGACCGGCCTGTTCGCCGCCGCGACCGTGGCCGTACTTCCCGGACCCTTCCTGCGCCGGTCGTCGCTCGGCTACACCGACCATCACGTCGCGGAGACTTTTTTCACTCTCCTGACCATCCTCTTTTTGATTCGCATGGTGTTGCCGATCGCGCCCGCCGGGAACGCGAATCCGCCCGCCTCCCCCCTTGATAAGCGGGGACACCGGGCGGTCATCTCTGCGCGTTCTGCGATCTACTCGCTCCTCTGTGCCCTGTCGCTGGGGTGTTATCTGCTCACCTGGGTCGGCGGATCGTTGCTCGTTCTCGCACTGTCCGTGGCATTGTTGATCCATGTCACAGTGGAGCACACCCGTGGACGGGATGTGACCGCGGCTTGCGCGGGCACGGCCGCCGCATGGGCCATTGCCCTGTTGATCGTGATTCCGTTCCGCGGCATCTCGGGATTCCGCTACCACATCGTTGCGCTCACGGCCTCCAGTGTGTACTTCTTCTTGCTCGGCAGCTGGGCGTGGCTCATACGGAGAAGTCATCGCCGGCGCGTACTGTTCCCCAGCGGCTTGGTGGCGCTGGCCATCGCGGGCGTGGTCCTCCTACGCCTCGCCAAACCGAACCTCCTCGCGGGCGTGATGGGAAGCGTTTCTCGGTTCGTCGCCGGTGCTGCGGGTACGTTCATCATCGAGGCCCGCCCCCTGCTCTATGAGGGCGACGCCTTCACCCTCCGGCCCACCTGGGAGATGTTCCAAATCACGGCGTTCACCGCGATCCTGGGCACGGGTCTTCTTTTCTACCGCGTCGTGCGCGACAGGGCGCCGGCGGGCCCAGTCATTCTCGTGTGGACGCTCGGTCTCGTTCTCGCCACGCTCACCCAGGAGCGCTTCGCGTACTATCTGGCCGTCAATCTGGCGGTGCTGGCCGGATACTTCTGGGGCGGATTGTTCGAAGCGTTGAAGGAACGATGGCCAACGGCAACGCCGACACCAAGGCTGGCCTGGGCGCGCGTCGGCGTTGTTCTCATCTTTGCGATCGGCCTCTACCCGAGCATGAGCATGGCCTGCGCCGCAGGCGGAAGGCACACCGGCCCGGACCGGGACTGGCATGATGCGATGGCCTGGCTCCGTCAGAATTCCGCGGAACCGTTCGACGATCCCGGTTTCTTTCAGCGCGACTACGATACGGACGCATCGACGCTGCCGCAGGCGCACTACAGCATCATGTGCTCCTGGGACTACGGCTACTGGGTGACGGCCCTCGCTCATCGCGTGCCCACGGCCAATCCCACGCAGTCCGGCATGGGCAGCGCCGCCCGCTTTTTCGCCGCCCAGAGCGAAGCGGAAGCCGCGGACATCCTCACCCGGCTGAGCGCCCGCTACGTCCTCACCGACGCCACGCTCCCCGTCTGGCGGCGGCCCAACGCCGAGGACCTCGAGGGCGCCTTCGGCACCATCGCCCGCCTGGGCGGTCACGATGAGTTCGAGCTCTATGAGCCCTACCTCGAGCCCAAGGAAGACGGCGCCTACAAGCCCATCGTCCTGTACTACCCGGAGTACTATCGCTCGATGCTCAATCGCCTTTATCTCTTCGCCGGGCGAGAATACGTGCCCGAGTGGTCCACGTGGGCCGTCCGCTTCTCGACGCTCAGCACGGAGACGGGCTTTCAGTTCAAGCGGATCGATCAGGGCCTGAAGTTCAAGACGTACGACCTCGCCGTCAAGTTCCTCGACGAGCACCCCGGCGAGCCCTGGCGGATCGTCGGCCTCTCTCCCGTCGAGAGCTGCGTACCGCTGGAAGCGGTCCGTCACTTTCAACGCGTCTACCAGTCGCCAACTCAAGCCCCCTTCACCAACGCAAGACCCATGGGCATGGTCGAGATCTTTGAGTTTGCGGAATAGCGCTCCGCTAAGACTGGCCCTATGACCAGGACATCTGCCCCGAAACGCTGTACGAAGAGTCGAATAGACTCGGCCGTGCGGCGACGTACGTGCGGCGCCAATCCGAGCTGCGGCCGCCAGAAAGCGCCGCTTCAAGCGAAACCCAAAGCCGGTCGGACGATTGGGTAACTCAGCAGCCTCCGGCTACAATGCTCTCCTCGGAGATCGCAATGCCCGTACCCGGCTACCAAGAGTTCATGCTTCCGCTTCTCAAGATCGCGAGCGACGGTCAAGAGCACACGGTCGCCAAGGCGATGGAAACGCTCGCGCGGGTCATGGAGATACCAGAAGCTGATCGTGACACTTTGCTTCCGAGCGGCACGCAAACGCGGTTCTACAACCGCGTAACCTGGGCAATCACGTATCTGTATAAAAGCCTGCTTCTGGACAAGGTTGCTCGTGGTCGGTTCAAGATCGCGTCGCGCGGTATCGACGTTGTCAAGAAGAATCCGGCTCGTATCGACAACTCGTTCCTTGAGCAGTTCGAGGAGTTTCGTGCGTTCAAAACCAAGAAGAACAAGACACTGGCGGCTGCCGGAGGCGACGCCGACGAAAACGCCGATGCGACGGAAGCGGATGTCACGCCCGATGAACGGCTCGACGTCGCGTATAAGGAACTCCGTGAAACACTCGCGGACGATCTTCTAGACCGCGTGCGTTCATCATCCCCGAAGTTCTTCGAATACCTCGTAGTCGATCTTCCAAAGGCCATGGGATACGGCGGGACCGAGGCATCCAGGGCTCAGGTCGTGGGTAGGAGCGGTGACGGTGGCATCGACGGCGTCATTCCGGAAGACCGACTCGGCCTCGACATGGTCTACGTGCAGGCGAAGAAGTGGGAGAATCCCGTCGGCCCAGACGAAATCCGCAAGTTCGTCGGCTCCCTCGGCGAGCAGAAGGCACACAAGGGCGTGTTCATCACCAGCGGGACCTTCACCAACGGCGCTCGGCAAGCCGCGGAGAAGGCCAACGCCAAGGTCGTACTGATCGACGGAGAGCAACTCACCGACCTAATGATCGACCACGGCATCGGCGTCGCCGATCATAAGGCCTACGTAGTGAAGAAACTCGACAGCGATTACTTCGAGGGTGTTTGAATTGCCGCAGAGAAGTGCGCCGCAGAGCGGCGGAAGATGGTAGCCCATGGCGGAGCCCTGGGATGAGGCGTCCCTAGGATTGGTTAGCCCCGAAGGGTCGCACATTGCTCCTCGGTGTGTCCCTTGTGCGAGCTCGCGAAGCGCGTGCCCGCCGCCGGCGCCCTCATCGGCGCGCCGGTTGATGGACTTCGGTCCAGATGATCTCTTCCTTCAATTGATTGATCAGCCTCTTCAACGATTGCATGGACATCTCGCGCAGTTCCTCGTCGTCGCCGGTTTCCTTCTCGTCGGTAGCATAGAGGGCTTCCAGCCGTTCGAGCTTGCGCCGAGTGTTGGCCAGCTCCACGTCGCTTAAGACTCGTCTCATGTCAGCACCTCGATCATGCCTTTCGGCGTGCCCGACCGGTCATGCGCGAAGAAGTCTTCGACCAAGTGCTTGAAATCTCGTCGATCGACAAGCGCGATGCTCAAGAACGGCAGGGGCCTGCGTAGCTGTTTGAGGGCTTGCCGATCTCGCCGCCCGCCCGGTGCAAAGAGCAACACGCAGTCCACGTCGTTCGGCTCCATTATATCGGTGACGAAGCTGCCGTTCAAGATGATCCGCTGTGCGCCGGCACGGACGGCGAGCTCCACCATCCAGCGGACCGACTCCATCTGAACGCGTCGCACTTCGGATTGCCGTCCGAAGCACGCCTCGACCTCATCGACTGTAGCCCGGTGAACGCCGGGCGGCAGACAGCCGGACTCATCCAAGGGCGGGATCATTCCCGGATTGTCGCGACGCAATGCGAGGCGGTCCAACATGTGTTGTGAGGCCGGGGTCTGTTGAGGGAGTGCCTCTGGCCCTGGACCCATCCCTGGTCCCCCGTCCCTCATTCGTTACACTGTCCCGTCATGCTTCGGATCGGCCGCTTTGAGGTCTACTCCGTCATCACCGGCACGTTCCGTCTGGACGGCGGGGCCATGTTCGGCGTGGTACCCAAGGTGCTCTGGGGCAGCGCGGTCGAACACGACGAGTCCAACCGCATTTTCCTGACCACGCGAACGCTGCTCGTCGTCGATCGTGAGAATCGGCGGGTCGTCATTGCGGACACCGGCTGCGGTACGAAATGGACCAATGAGAAGGCCGAGCGGTTCGCCATCCGGCACGACCCCCAGGCCATTCCGCGAGCGCTCAGGGCCATCGGGCTGGGAGTGAGCGACGTCACCGACGTCGTCGTCACGCACTTACACTTTGACCACAACGGCGGGCTCACAAGTTGGGCCGACGAGCCCGGCGCGCGAACGGCGCTTTGCTTTCCGCGCGCCCGGCATTGGATTCACAGAAAGCACTGGGAACACGCCCACCACCCCAACGTCAAGGACCGGGCTTCGTTTCTGCCCGAGGACTTCACGGGACTAGAAGAGGCGGGTGTGCTCCACTTCGTCGAGGGGGACGAGCCGGACTCAACCATCCCCGGAATCGAGTGGTTCGTCTCCCACGGCCACACCGTCTATCACCTGCACCCCATCGTCGCCGATGGCGACGCACGATTGAGTTTCGTCGGCGATCTCGTGCCCACGGCCGCCCATCTTCGATTGGCCTGGGTAATGGCCTACGACCTGCTCCCCCTAACGACCATCGCGGAGAAGGAGCGCATCTTCCGCAACGCCATCGACCACGGCTGGCTTGTGGCCATGCCGCACGATCCGAAGATCGCCGCGGTCGCCCTAGACGGCGCTCCCGACCGCCCCGTCGTCTCTCGAACTCTCGAGCTTTGACCCACGCGTACGTTCGTCTCTCTTGTCGGCAATTGATTGGACACTTGCGACCATCGATAACACCCTCGTCCGACAGCCGAAGAATGATTGGTCCCAAAGTTGGGGGAGATGGATGATGAGAAAGAAGATGCAGTTGTTTTTCGTACTCGGCACCGCAGCTCTAGGGGGATGTGGATCATCCCTGCCCGAGGTTATCTTCGATGCGACGCTGGCCTCCGCGAAAGAATCGCTCGAGGATGCACTCGATGAAGCTGTGGACGACTTCGTTGACGAGTGGGTTGACCTTGATGCCCTCAACGTTGACGATGAACAACTGGACGAATGAGTCGTACACGGCAGCCCCAACCGCCGCCCGACGGTGCCGGCCTTGACCGCACTCCCCAGCGGCCGGTCGTCTCTCGAACTCTCGAGCTTTGACGCTCGCTGATGAAAAGGGATGATTGGGCGCACCGATGGCGCAATCTGACAGCGGATCATCGCAGGCCTTCCTCCAACCTCCAGCCCCCACTGGCGGAACAACAGCGGGCGTCATCTGGCAACTGGCCGCGTTCGCGGCTCTCGCCGTGCTGGCCCATGGCGTCGGCATGGCGCTGGCGCTTCCGGTCTCGGCGGTTGCCGGATCACGTCAGCTAGGAGAGGTCGCGGCCATCGCGTTCTCCGGCATCGGAGTGCTGATCGTCTCTTCGTTTCTGACCCGCAAACTCGAAGGGCTTCCGCTGCGGGCCATCGGAATCGGCTTTGATCGCCCCTGGGTGCGGCACCTGGCCATCGGCGCTCTCGTGGGCGGGGGTCTGATCGCGCTAGCATGGCTTGCCTTCAGATCGTTCGGCTGGGCAAGCGTCCAGGATGCCAGCACGACTGGTCGATGGTTGCGACTACTCGTCGGCGCGGTGTTCTGCCTGGTGACCGCGCTCCAGGAGGAGACTGTCTGCCGCGGCTACGGCTTTCAGATTCTCTACCGCCGCAGTCCCGCGGTGGCCCTCATCCTCGGCGGGCTTCTCTTCGCGGGGATGCACATCCGCAACGCCGGGGGGACCGATCCGATTGCCCTCGCCAATCTCTTTCTGGCCCATACGTTTTATGCGGGCGCCTATCTGCGAACGCGCAGCCTTTGGCTGCCGATCGCCCTGCACGCCGGATGGAACTTCGCGGAGGCATTCGTGCTGGGCATGCCCATGAGCGGCCGGGTGCCCAAGGGGCTCGTTTTCACCACCACGCTCGATGCCAATCTGTGGACCGGCCGGACGTTCGGACCGGAAGGCGGCCTTGTGGTGACGGGCCTATTGATCGCGGCCACGGCCGTCGTCTGGTTCGTGGTCCGACAACGTAGGCCGGCGATCGACTTGTTGAACGTGACCGTGGCCCGGCCCTCGCAGTTCGCACCCGCCCTCGCCGCCCCGACCGCGCCGCACCGCCGCGTGCTGGGCACCGACGTGCTTCGCGGCATCGCGGTCCTGGGCATCCTGCCGATGAACATGCAGATCTTCGCCCTCTTCCCGGCGACCGTGATCTACCCGTACGCCGGTGACTTCACCGACTCGACCAACATCGCCCTCTGGACGCTGCTCCGCGTCTTTATCGGGACGACAGACCTACTGATCTTCAGCATGCTCTTCGGAGCGGGGAGCCTCATGGTCGAGCGATCCAGCGCCGCTTCGGGTGACAGCGGTGCGTCACTGCACTATCGGCGGATGGCGGTGCTGTTCGTCTTCGGGCTCTTCCATGCGTACCTGATCTGGCCCGGCGACATTCTGGTGACCTACGCGATCTGCGGGTCCATTGTCTACCTGTTCCGAAAGCTGCCCTCCGCCACGCTCGCCAGCATCGGCATCTTTGCGTTTGCCGTTCCCATGGGCCTGCTTCTGGCGGCACACTTCGTCGTTGGGAATCTTCCCGAAAACACGCAACACAAGCTGAGTTCCATGCTGCGGCCGGACGGGCAGCTCATTGCCCATTTCAATCAGGCTTACGGCGGAAACTGGCTCGCGCAGATGGAGCAACGAATCCCCGATGCCTTCACCAATCAGACTCTCAATGTCCTCTTGTGCATGGGGTGGATTGCAGGAGGAATGATGCTGCTCGGCATGGCCATGCACAAACGCGGCGTTCTCACCGCCGAAACCTCAGACCGTGGCTACAAGATGATGATCGCAGCGGCCCTCATCGTTGGTTTCCCCCTGGTAATCTACAGCCTCGTGTGGAATTTCGCGCGTCAGTGGCGGCTTCCGGATGGCTTTTTTCTCGGTTGGGCTCTACGAGAGACGTCATACCTTGTGATTGCCCTGGGCTGGATCGGGGCAGTCATGCTCACGTGCCGGAAGGGAAAACTGCCGCGGCTCACGGCCGCATTGGGCGCCGCCGGACGCATGGCCCTCACAAACTATCTTCTTCAATCGATCGTCTGCTCGCTGATCTTCTATGGACACGGACTCGGGCTGGTCGGCAAGGTGGGCTATCTCGGGCTGATCCTCTTCACGTTAGCCATCTGGGGCGGACAACTCGTTCTGTCTCCAGTTTGGCTTGCGCGGTTCCGGTTCGGCCCGGCCGAGTGGGCCTGGCGCTGCCTCGCCTACGGGCGGTGGCAATCGATGCGCTACGGCATCGCCCGGGTCTGAATGTCTCACTTTGATTGCAACTCATTTCCAGAGGGGCTCTCCGGTCGCAGCGGCGCGGGCGGTTGGTTTCGCTCAGGCCCTGGCGGCGGCGGATTCCATTTGAGGGACGTTGGCGGGCAGAAGGGTGGTTGCGTGCGAGAGGGCGTGCGGACCGGCTTTCTTCCGCGCAGGGCGGGACATCCAACCGACGGTGCAGAAGCCCAGCGAATAGAGCAGCAGGAAGAGGCTGAACAGGCGATGGCCCTCCATGAAATACAGAAGGAAGGAAAAGAGCGAGTAGAGGCCCAGGAGCAGCTCGATCGCCCAGGTATGACTCACGGCCACGTGATAGCGACTGACGGCTGTGCGCTGATCGGCGCTGCCCGACTTGGGCGTGCGCACGAACTCACCGCCGAAGCGCACCAGGCCGCGGATCACGCCGAGCGTATTGTTCACGCACATCCCACAGCCGAGCACCAGCATCGAAGGAATCGTCGCCAGCGCAGACCAGCGCCCTTCCAGCACGTAGCGGGCGTAGGTGTACACCAGTGACGGGGCGACGGCGGAGACGACGATGGCGATCCAAGCGACCCAAATCCAATCTGGAAAAACGGGCTTGTCGGAAATAACCGTGAGCATCGGCCTTGCGGCGACGGCGAGGAGCAGCATCCACAGAGCCACGGAATAGTGCGTCAGGTGGAGCGTGGCCTCGACCTTTTCACCGAGCGAAATGCGGGAACGCCAGACGCGCGGCAGCAGTTTGCGGGCCACTTGAATGGAGCCCGCGGCCCAGCGGCGCTGCTGGCTCTTGAGCGCGCCGATCGTGCCGGGCAGCTCCGCGGGGCAGGGAAGGTCGAGGCAGTAATCGAGCTTCCACCCCGCGAGTTGCGCGCGGTAGGACAGGTCGAGGTCCTCGGTGAGGGTGTCGCCGTTCCATCCGCCGACGTTGGGGTCTTCGATGGCGGCGCGTCGCCAGAGGCCGCCGGTGCCGTTGAAGTTCATCATCAGGCCGTTCCACGCCCGCGCCCCCTGCTCGATGGCGAAGTGGCCATCGATGCCCAGGGCCTGCGCTTCGGTCAGCCACGATTCGTACCGGTTGAGATGTCCCCAACGTCCCTGGAGGCAGGCCAGGTCCTTGCGGTGTTCCATCAAGAGGACGGCCTGCTTGAGGAAGGTCTTGGGCGGCACAAAGTCGGCGTCGAAGACCGCCACGTACTCGCCGCGGGCAACGGACAGTCCGTGGGCCAGGGCCCCGGCTTTATATCCCTCGCGCGTATCACGGCGAACAGCGTGCACGTCGCAGCCGCGACGATTCAGGCGGACCGCGGCTCGGTCGACTACGTCGCGCGTGGCGTCGTCGCTGTCGTCGAGGACCTGGATTTCGTGCCGCTCGTGCGGGTAGTCCATGGCCGCGACCGCCTCGAGCACCCGCTCGACGACATCGCGCTCGTTGTAGACGGGGATTTGGGTGGTGACGACCGGCCAGGCGTTGGCAGGTCGATCGAGCACGGCATTCTCGAGGCGGGCGCGTTGCTCGCGGCGGACGGTCTTCTGCCGGCGGCGGAAGAGATGCAGCAGTGCGTAAAGGTGCAAGCCGTACACGGCGAGCGCGGCCGTAGCGGTGTAGAAGGCGCCCAGGACCAACCAGAAAAAAGCGGTTCGCACGAGTATTCTACGTCCAGGCTTCGGCCCGAAAGAAGCCTGGCAGACCGGAATGCCATGATCGGCGCGCCCGGCCCTAAGCCGAGCGGGATCACGACCCCGCGCCAGGGCCGCGAATCGAACAGTTTATCGGCAACCACCGGGAATACCAGCAAGGTCAGCGTGCAAGGAGCCCAACCGGCGGACAACGGCCGGCAAGCGGATGGCTATTCTTCTTCTTTTTGGCCCGCGGAGAGGATGCGCTCGATTTCGTCGGCGGACATGCCCCGCTCGACCATGGAGCGCTTCAGCTCGTTCTCGTAGCGCACCTTGTTCATCTTATACCAGGCGCTGCCGATGATGGCCGCCAGGGGGATGGAGAACGCGCCCACGACGGCGAGACTCTGCTTGTCCCATACGATTTCCGACAGTAGCGCTAGCATAACCAGCCTCCGAACGGCGCGGCCCTTGCGCCAATCTAGCAGGAATTCTCCGGGCGGGCCAGAGTATTCGCCGGGTCGCCGCGGCGCTCACCTACGGCGAGTGCGCAGGAGAAGGAGGAAGAGCGGTACGCCGACGATGGCGGTGATCACGCCGATGGGGAGGGTGGCGCTGCCGAGCTGCTGGTTCGTGAGGTAGCCGGCGATGCGCATGGTGGTTTGCGAGGCCCAATCGCACAGAATCAGAAGCGCGCCGCCCAGGATCGCGGACGCGGGCAGCAGCACACGGCAGTCCGAGCCCACGAGCAGCGTGGCGATGTGCGGGACGACCAGTCCGACGAACCCGATGGGACCACAGTGGGCGACGACGGCGGCCGTGGCCAGCGTACAGACCAGCACACACACACCTTGCAACACGGCCACGTTGACGCCGCGAGCCGCGGCCAGCTCGTCGCCCATGCGATATTGGTTGAGGGCCCGGGACGACCTGAGAAGCACGATCCAGGCGGGGAGCATCAGCGGCAGCATCATGGCCCCTTCGATCGTCCGGACAGGATCGAGCGAGCCCATCATCCAACGGACGATGAAGAAGGTCTCCCGCTCGTTGGAAACGGCGGTGACGAACATCATCATCGCCGAGCAGAACAGACCGAGGGTCACGCCCGCGAGGAGCATTTCGTTGGACGTCAAGCGTCGAGACCCTCGGGCGATGAGAAAAACCGCCGCGACGATGGCGAGCGCGCCGCCGAAGGCGGCCACAGCGATGCCCGACACTCCCATCCACACGACCGTCCAACCCCATCGTAGCGCCACGAGCGCTCCGAGCGATCCGCCGCTGGCGATCCCCAGCGTGTAGGGAGTGGCGAGCGGATTGCGAAACAGAACCTGGAACGTCGCCCCGCAGAGGGCCAGCGTCACGCCGACTTGCAACGCCAGGAGCGACCGCGAGAAGCGCTGCTCAAACCCGATGTACCGGGCGAGGGCGACGAACGCGTCGCGTTCATCCTTCGAAATGGCCCCATCGCGGTTGGCATCGATGAAGGACCGCCCACTCAGTTCCGCTGCGGCGATGTCCCATCCGAGCAGCGCCCGCCACGCGTCCCACCAGCCGAACGAGGCCGTCTCCGTTCCCACGCCAGGACTGAGAACCAGGAGAACGGCGAGCAGCCCCGCGGCGACAGCGAGACGAACGGCGAATCGCTTGCGAGTGAGCATCGCCGAGAGTGTACGAGTGGCTAGTGGTGGGTGGCTAGAGGCACGAGCCAGGGCTGGTCAGGAGATCCGAGGACCGCGAGCTTGACTTCGTACACCGGCTCAAGAATGGCCGGCGTGAGCACTTCCTGCGGCGTGCCAGATGCAATGGCCTTGCCGTCATGGAGCAGGAGAACGTGCGTGCAGAACCGCGATGCGAGATTGACATCGTGCGTCACCACGACGACGGCCACGTCGTCGTTTCGCGCACGTTCGCGGAGGATGTCGAAGATGGCCAATTGATGTTGAAGGTCGAGCGAGGCGGTCGGCTCATCGAGCAGCAATACTCGCGGCTCTTGGGCGAGGGCGGCCGCGACATGGACGCGTTGGGCTTCCCCGCCCGAAAGCGTCGTCAGCGGGCGGTCCGCGAACGGAAACGTATCGGTCGTGTGCATCGCGCGGTCTGCGACGCGAAAGTCGGCGGGCGATTCGAAAAGGCCCAGCGAGCGGTGCGGAAACCGGCCCATGAGCACGACCTCGCGAACCGTCAGATCGATGTCCCCGGGCAGTCTTTGCGGAACGTAGGCAACCTGTTGCGCCCGCCGGCGCGATGCGAACTGATCTAGCGATTGACCAGCGAGCATCACAGCGCCCGCGTGCGGCTTGGCCAAGCCGGCCATCAGCCGTAGCAGTGTGCTCTTGCCCGCCCCGTTGGGTCCGACGATGGCCCAACACTCGCCCGCCGCGACGGACAGGGAGATTGGGCCGAGAAAGTCGCGGCGCGCAGGGAAACCGAATCGGACGTTGCGCAGTTCGAGGAGACTGTCGGTTGGGCGCTCAACGACCATCGTCGCCCTCCGGGTGCAACAGGCGAGCAAAGTGTTCGACGACCTCGACGTACCGCGGGGACGGGATCAAGCAGTTCTCGTCGGCGATGATGTGGATGCGCTCATGGGCGACGGCCGGAATCGCGGCCAGCTCTCGCCATTGGCGAAACAATCGTTCTCGCGCTTCGCTGGTGACTTCGAATTCGGGCATCAGTTCGAGGATGACCTCAGGCCGCTGGGCGAGGATGGCCTCGGGGCTGACCTGCGGATAGGTCATGTCCAAGTCGCCGAAGACGTTTACGCCGCCCGCGACTTCGATCGCCTGGTCGAGAAATGTGCCGCGACCCGTGGTCAGGATGTTCGCCAGTCGATCGGGCTGCCGCGAGACCGTGAGCAGCACGCGCGGCTTGGGCTTGCTCGCGTTTTTCGCGCGGATGGAATCGAGCCGCGCGCGGAACTCCCGGATTCGCCGGTCCGCTTGCTGCGCCAGCCCGAGGCGCGCGCCAAGGTCTTGCAGACACTTCTCGATGCCCGGTAGTGTGTCGGTCTCGTCCGTGTAGATCGGGACGCGAAGAGTCTCGCAAAGTCGTTGCAAGGAATCGTTCTTTCCGCGCATGACCAGCAGGTCGGGGCGCAAAGCGGCGATGCGTTCGAGGTCGGGATCGGAGAAACCGCCCACCTTCGGCCGGTCGAGCAATTCGGGCGGGTAAATACAGAACTTGCTCACCCCGACGATCCGATCGCACGCGCCAAGTTCGCAAATGACCTCCGCCGAATTCGGCGCGATAGCGATAATACGCTGGGGAATGGAGATGGGAGCAGCCGGTGGAGCGGCAGTTCTTCGGAATGTTGGCGCTACGATGAGCGCCAGAAGAGCCATCGCAGGGAGGGCGAATGCGATGACAGTTTGGGCCGCACCGCTTGGCGCAAGGAACGGCAGCATGAACGGAGAACGCCTCACTAACTCTATCGTAGACGCGATGAACGTCGGGCCGCTACATCCAGCACGGTCAGTACTTATCCACCGGCACTTGCAAGGTCCGCGCCGGCGCTGACGGATTGGAGAGAAGCGCCTCAACCCGTTTGAGGACGGGCGCCGCATAGTAGTGGGCGCCGCATCGATCGCACACGCCGATGGGCACTTTTTCCAGAACCGCGATCCCACGATGGTGGGCAATCGGCTCCTGCTCAACCGTCCGCTCGCGCACGGTCCCGTCGCAATACTCACACCGAAAACCGTAGAGACTCATGGGCGTATCTCGTAAACCGTGATGATCAACAGCGACCCGACAAATCGCGCGGCGACACCAACCGTTGTGAACTGATCACAGGCCTTGCCTATCACCTCGTACCGCGGCCCCCGCGGATCGTTCTCGAAAACTCGTTCTATTCTACCCGTCAGGATCGCGGATTCCACGTCAAGCACGTCCAGCTGATCCTCGCGCATCTCGAGAATGGCGTGTGGCGTAAGAACATAGGCCTGATCCAGTACAGCGCGCCGCATGGCCTCCAACGCCTCGCTTTTCTGTCGTTCTCTCATGAAACAACCCGGCCGCCGGCCGCACAGCTGGGCCTCAGAGCATTGTAAGCGAAGGATTCGTTCCGAGAACGCGCTCTACACGAGGCAAACGTCCTGTACTGTGCGTCCCGTGAGGCTAGCGAGGGGGATCGAGGCGCTGGGGCGGGTCGGGTCGCCGGGGCTGAAGCAGACCAAGCGGTCGCGAAGCTCCGTCGTAGCAACGAGCACGTCTGGGGCGACCTCGACGCGGCGGAGGGTCTGGCCGCCAGCCTCGTAGTGGCAGGTGAAGCTGTCGCCGAGTACGCGGGCGTGAATGCGATGCGACGTGTCCGTGTAAATGAGCCGCTTCACGCCGTGAGTGGCGAGCGTCCACAGGGATTCGACGGCCCGCCGCGCGCCGCGGTGCACGATCTGCGGTTCATCATCTCGACCGGCAAGCCAATGCAGGACATCCCCGTTGCTGTTGCCTGCGTACAGCCCATCGCCCGTCGGGCAGATCGCCGTGATGACCGCCGCGCTACCCGTGAAGACGCGTGTCGGGCGATCACCCCCGCCGTCCGCGGACCAGGAGATGACGCGATCGTCGATCGAGCAGTAGAGTTGACCATCCAGGACTTCGATGTCGCGCACGGCCTTGGCCCCCCGGGTCATCGACTCAAATCGCGGCTCCGCCGGGGCCTGGGCTGCCGCCAAATTCCACTCGCGGATGCCGAGTTCCGAATGCGTGGCAATGACCCGCTCGCCGACCTGCACGGCCGCGTTGAAGCCGCCGCGAACTGCGGGCGCGGCCCGAACAAGGAGAGTGTGTGCGGGGGTGCTGCCATCGATCGGCCAGAGATATAGGCCTGTGGCGGCGCCGACGAGCAAAACGGGCGGCGCGTCGTTCGGGTCAGCCCTCACCCCTGACCCCTCTCCCGAGGGGAGAGGGGGATTGGCGAGCTGCACAGAGCGAGCCGGGCCGGCCGCGCCGTCCACACGAAGGCGACGCGCGGGTGAGGCGAGGCTTGGGGGGTCGAAGAAAAGCAGCTCTTCGCCCGCGGCCACAATGATCCATCGCGTCCGCGTTGTCGGCTCGTCGCTGGCGAAGAGGGCTTCGTAGACATCGCCGCGCTGCCGCTCCGAGAAGGTCCGCACGAGGTCGGGGAGTTTCACGTCCGGGGACGCTGCAGCCATTTCGCGCAGGCGGGTCAGCAGCGTGGTGAGTTGATCGAGGTGCTCGTGCCGCGCCTTCCGCAAGGCGTCGTCCAGTTGCCGCGCAGCTTCATGTTCGGCCTGGCGGATCGTGGCCGACTGACGGGCGTGTTGCACACGCTGGAAGGAGCCCGATTCGAAACGTCCCGTCGGCGCGGCATCAAGGACCAGTCCAGAGGAAAAGCAGGCGGCGTTGAACTCGGTCGCAATCGCTTCGGACAAGGGCCCGCCGACGCGTCCGTCGGTCAGGTCGGCGGCATCGTGCTGGGCGGCAAAACTGGCCAGCGCCAAACGCGCCACCGGTGCGAAGTGCTCGGTCATTTTCTCGACGTGAATCACCCGGCGGCTGCCGACCACCGCATCGCTGAAGGAGCGCAGCTCACCTCGCTCCGGAATGACTCGCAAGCGAACGCGGACATCCGCCTTGCACGCGAATCCATCCTTCGACTGCAAACCATCCTGTGAGAACGAAAGCTCGGAAGGTGTGACGCGGACGAAGAGCACGTCGTCTGCGCCGCTGCCGTCCAGGTCTCCACCGGCCGGGATGACCTCGTGGTGGCCCGAGAGGCGCTTGACGAGCGCGCCCCACGCCGCCGGCAGGGCCATCGTCCGCTTAAGCAGGCCAAACACCTCCGCCGCGGGCACGTGCAGGGCGATGTGCTCCGTTCGCTGAAAGAACGCCGCAGGATCGAACTTGGCAGTGATCATACTGCTCCACGATGTAGCGTCTGGGCTTTCCCCGGCGCGGGCGCCGCCCACAAGGGGCGGCGCTACCGTTATGTCCGCTCGCTCGCGCTCGCGGCTCTGATCACTTTCGCCCGCGGGCGAATTCTTCGTAGCGGATCAGGTCGGAAGCGTGAACCGAGGCGGCGTTTTCCGCAATCACGGCCAGGATGTCGGCCTGACCGATGGGCCTTGCCGCTTTCCCGCCGATCGCCTCCAGGAACGGCCGCTGGGCCGCCTCATGAGCGATGTTGCGGATGTCCGCCCCCGTGTAACCCTCCAACCGATCGCAAAGGCCGCCAAAGTCCACGTCGTCCGCGAGCGGCCGGTCGCCGAAGTGGATCTCCAGCAGCCGATACCGTGCCGGGGCGTCGGGCAGCCCCACGTACACCAGCGCGTCCAATCGTCCCGGTCGCAAGACGGCCTCATCCAGCATCCACGGGCGATTGGTCGCGCCGACAAATAATAGCGCGCGTTCGGCCTTGCGATCAAACCCTTCCAGTTCCTGGAGGATTTGCGGCACGACCCGCTGCATCACCGTGGAGCTGTCCGATTGGCGTTTGGGGACCAGGGCCTCGATTTCATCGAGGAAAATGACGGACTTTTCGTCGGCCTTGGCGGCGTCAAAGAGCTTGCGGACGTTCTGCTCGGCCTCGCCCACCCACTTGCTCATGACCTGGGCCGGGCTGACAAGAAAAAACGTGGCGTCGATCTCGTGAGCCACGGCCTTGGCGATCATCGTCTTACCCGTGCCCGGCGGGCCGTAAAGCAGGATGCCTCCGCCCACGGCGATGCCGTATTGCTGGGCCAGCTCGGGGTGCTGGTAGGGGTAGATCATCTTCAGGCGGATTTCGGTCTTTACGTCCTCCAGCCCCGCGATGTCCGCGAAGCCGATCTTGGGCTTGTCTTTGACGATCCAGTCCGCAGCATCCGTCTCACTCCCATCCTCCGCCGTCCCCTGCCGCGCCCCGCCCGGTTTCCCTCCTTCGTGCCTCCGTGCCTTCGTGCTTCCGTGCCTGCCGCCGGTTTGCAGGCGCTCGCACTCCTTCGCCAGCTCGACCAATTCGGCAGCCAGCTCCTCATGCTGCCGCCGCGCCTCATCCGTCTTGGCTGCCGCGGCAAGTTCGATCATGCACTCCGCGGCGTCCACCAGATACGACTTGGCCGCCACGTACTCCCCACTCTTGTAGGCTTCGACGCCCTTGCTCTTGAGCCGATCAAATGTCGCAAATGAAACGGACATAGTAGCTCCCCCTTTATAAGGCAGGGCGAGGAGAGGGTCACGTTGCAGCGGGCGCCTTCAGGTCAGCCAGGTTGCCCTGCAAAAAAACGAACGCGGGGTCGCGACGTCTCGCGTCGCCCCGCGTCCTTCATACCCGTCATCCGCACAACGTCCCCAGCGATGACGCTGGAGCGTGGGAGCGGAGAGGCTGTCTTGGAACTACTCGGCCGCTGCTTCGGCGCCGTCCTCGAACAGGTCGAACACGCCGTCGTTGTCGGTCAGCCACTCAGTGACGAGGCTTCCGCCCACGCCCTGGAGGACCCAGCTCCACCAACCACCGAGGCAACCTTGGAACAGCGTCGCCCCACTCAGCAGCGCCAGAATGACGCCCTTCTTCACGTTACGCATCTGATGATCTCCTTTTGAGAAAACGGTTTGCGATCTCGCCTACCTGAGTAACGCCCGGGTGGACACACTCTGGCAAGAGGCAAACTTGCCCCACCGGGTCTACCGCCCGGCGCTTTCGGAACACCCATCAACGGCACAGGCACGCCCCGCGCCGGGAGCCAAACTAACTCTGATCACTGCGATTTCCGAACCCGAAAAACACGCCTAGAACCGCCGTTCGCCACGATCGACGGCACCTGCCGCGAAGTCATCCGCGCCGATGACCAAGTGGCACTTTTGGCGTTATCGGGTCTCCAATCGGCGAATCATGAAGGTTTCCACTGCGCGGCCGTCCCATCAAGACCGTATGGGCAAGGCCGGCTGAACCTATATCTAACTCGCCAACAGGCCGACGCGCCTTCGGCCACCTCGGTCGGAACGATCGCACACGCCACGCCCAGTGTCAAGGCGCAAATTCGCCCCGCCTGAAAAATTCCTCGTGGCCTTCTACACCGTGCGTGCGATAATAGAGTAAAGAGGCGAGCTGATTGCGCTATTCCGCGCTGGAACGCACTGCCAATTGGCTTTGTAGAGCAGCTAAGTGCATTGATTTCATAAGGTTGCGCTCCACTTCGCAGTACATTAGGCGCACCCCAGAGACTGTGTTATATTGCCCATTTTAACACCATGAATGTCCAGGCTGCCAATTTGACGGTTGCGAAGGAAGTGTCCGGCGTCGTCGAGCTGGACGGGCGCGGGGCGGGCGCCATCCGCTCAGGGGAAGCGAACTACCGCGTGTGCGCCGCAGACGTTCCGCTGGCCCGCGAGTTGGTGCGATCGCTTCGATTGCGCGGAGGGGAGTCGATCACGCTTGTTCCGGACGCTTTGCCGAAGGGCGGGCGGGCGGTTCTTTCGCGCGTCGAGGGGATCGCGTCGATCAACGGCCTGCCCGTCGAAAAGTACTTCGATATCAAGCCGTTCGAGGATCTGACGGCGATCGACCCGGCCGTGCCCGTGCGCTTCGAGACGCCGGGCGGGCCCATGACCATGCGGGTCATCGACCTGCTGACCCCCATCGGGTTCGGGCAGCGTGGGCTGATCTGCGCGCCGCCGCGCACGGGGAAGACGATCCTGCTCCAACAGATGGCCGCCGGGGTCGCCGCCAATCATCCTGACGTCTACATGATGGTCCTGCTGATCGACGAGCGCCCGGAAGAGGTCACGGAGATGCGCCGGACGGTTCACGGCGAGGTCGTGTACAGCAGCAACGACCAGGACATCGCCAGCCACGTGCGTATCGCCCGCCTGATGAGCGAGAAAGCCAAGCGGATGGTCGAGTCCGGGCAGCACGTGTTCATGCTGCTGGATTCGCTGACGCGGGTCGGCCGGGCGTTCAATGCCGCCATCCGCACCAGTGGGCGGATCATGTCCGGCGGGTTGGACATTCGGGCCCTGACCGAGCCGAAGGCTGTGTTCGGTGCCGCGCGGAACGTCGAGCACGGCGGGTCGCTGACCATCATCGCCTCGGCGCTGATCGACACCGGCAGCCGCATGGACGAGGTCATCTTCAACGAGTTCAAGGGCACGGGGAACATGGAGATCATGCTCTCGCGGGAGATGGCCAACCGCCGCGTCTGGCCGGCCATCGACCTGAACGCCTCGGGCACGCGCAAGGAAGAACGCCTTCTTACTCCGGCCGCCCTGGCCGTGTCGCACAAGGTGCGCCGCTCACTCCTCGATCACGACCCCATCCGCTCGATGGAGCAGCTCACGGCCGTCCTGGCCAAGTACCCCTCCAACGCCGAGTTCGTCGCCAAGTTCGATGAGCGGATGTGGAGATAGCGACGAAGCCACGGAGCCACGAAGCGACGAAGGGGACCGGCCCGGCGCCATGGGGAGCCGCCCGCAGGGTAGTATTGCGGCCTGTTTCCGCCGACTTCGACGCCGATGGCGTTGATCGAATGGGGAACGGATGGATTCGGTTACAAAACCGCGCAAATCGCTTCCGGCTGACATGATTTACTTGAAATGTCGCTGAGGGCACGGTAAGCTCCCCTTTTTATCAGAAGTTAGCGGTTATCGGAGGGGTCGCCGGCGGCTAGGCCGGGGCTGCTTCTTCTTCGGGTCATTCGATGGGAGGTCCAAAATGAAGATGAGGATGCTTTGCGCGGCGGTTTGCTGGGTTGTATCTGGCGGGGCGTTCGCCGAGGTGCCGCAGCAGATCAACCACCAGGGGGTGGTGAAGGTCAACGGCCAGCCGTTTACCGGCACGGGGAAATTCAAGTTTGCCATCCTGAATGCCTCTGGGGTCAACGTCTGGACCAACGACGGTACCAACCTGGTGCTCAACGGAGTGCCCAGCACATTCGAAGATGTAACCGTCACCGACGGCGTGTACAGCGTCGTCCTGGGTGGTACAAGTCCGGATTACACGATGACCCCGATCGTGCACACGGTGTTTAACGAATCCGACCGGCGGCTGCGCATCTGGTTCAACGATGCGATCAACGGCGTGCAACAGCTTGCGCCGGATCACGCGCTGACTTCAACGCCGTATGCAAACCAGTCGCCGCATGTCTTCGTTAACGAGTCGGGAACCAATTTCCGGATTGGGACCGCCCGCTTCAACGACCTTACTCCGGCGGCAACGGGAATGATCGCCTCAGACGGCCAAAACCTCGAACTGTATCCTGGTCATGATAATGTTGGCGTCGTTCGGGTTCGCGACCTGGGCTCGCCAGCATCGCTCCAATTCAATGTCGGCCCTAACGGATGGAACGGGGAGATGTGGGCACACATTAACGCATTTTCCGACATTACGAACGGGACGCCAACCACACTCAACATTGCTGAGAATGGAGGCCGCGTGGCACTTGGTCTACATGAGGCGCCGCAGGACACTCTACACGTTGGCGGCAACATCCGCACCAACAATAACATCATCGCTAGCGGCAACGTGGGAATCGGCGCGAATCCAACGTCCGATAAGTTAAGTGTGTTTGGAAACATATTTACATCCGGAAGCATATCGGCTTCTGGAAACATTTCAGCGGTCGGCATGTGTTGCTCTTCCGATCTGCGCTTTAAGCGTGATATCACGCCGATCGGATCGGCGATAGCAAAGATCCTGTCGATACGGGGCGTCAATTACCACTGGCGTGCGGAGGAGTTTCCCGAGAGACAGTTCAATGATCGTCTGCAAGTTGGATTCGTCGCGCAGGAACTGGGCGAGGTGCTGCCAGAGGCCGTTGTTGAGCTCAAGGACGGAACTATGGCGGTGGACTACGATCGCGTCGCTCCGCTGCTGGTCGAGGGAGTTAAGGATTTGCACATGGTTATCGAGGAACAGCGCTGCGAAATTGACGCTCTGCGCGACGAGTTGAAGGAGCTACGCCGGGCGGTGTTGGAGCGCGGGGGAGTCTCGGGGAATTGATTGCCGCAACGGGCGAAGCACACAAGGACGGGTCGTGTTACGCGAACGGGTTGATGATTTCAAGCGATGGAGGCGCGGTTCGGCCGGGCAAGTCCTCGGAGTAGAGGCGAGTCACGCCGGCTTCAAGGCACGCGCCGACGATCATCGCGTCCCAGAAGGACCACTGCTGCTCCAGGTGGAGCTTACGGGCCCGGGCCAGGACTGCCGGGTTGGGCATGATCAGCGGGAAGGAACGCATCAACTCACTCAGCCGCTGCCACGCATCGGTTGTCGTGAATCCCTGTTCGCTGAGTTTGCGCGATACGGCGATGAACTCGCAAGCGACCTGCCAAAACAACACGCCGTCCGACGTGGTGTGAAGCAGATCCAGGGCGATTCGTTGGCAACGCAGGTCGCGTTGATCGCACGCGTACACCAGAACGTTGCTGTCAAGACCGGTCATGCAGCTCGTCGCGCCTGGGGTAAGGCCCGGTCGACCGAAAGTTCATCTTGCGAACCCCCTCCTCGAACTCCGCCAAGGCGGCCTCTCGGTCGGACTCCGCGATCTTGTCAATCGGTTCCACCGTTAGACGTACCCGTTGCTTTTCGCGCAGATCGAGCTGTTCCAGCGGCGTCAGGACGCCGTCTTCAAAGATGGCTTCGACGACTTTGGTCATGCGTAGAGTATACCCGGCCTTGGCCCGATGCGGCAAGGTCCCAAGAATAGGGAGGATGGGATGATGTTTTGCAAGCACAGGATCATGGCCGCGGTGGCGATGATCGGCATTGCCCTCGCAGCAGGACGCGCCTTCGCGCAGAAGACGGACAGGTCACTTCGTCCGGACTCACCTGCGACAGTGCGGGCACAAGAGCGGATCACACCGGGAGACGTCACGGTGGGCGTTCAAGATGCTGTGGTGGGGCCGCCGACGGTTGCCGGCTTTGCATCATTCCAAACGGAATACTGGACTTCATTCCTGTACTCGGGCGGAAGCCCGCCGACGCGGTTGGATATGTTTGGCAATAAGGGCTACTTCAATGAGGGGTCGGGTCCAACGCATCCGGTTGCACGTGCTTTTCGTGTCGTGCTCTTACCCCCGGCGTCCAGCAACAGCTTGGGCTTGGGTGACATCAACTGTGCCAGCAGCGCGTACTGTTCGGCGTTGGCCGATGCGTATGCGCAGGCCCATCCAAGCTGGAGTGGCTACGGCCAGTGTTGGTGCACATCGGGAACCAATCCGTCGCTGGGCGGAACTCTCAACGTAGACGGCTCCCAACCTCGCGACCTGTTTTCCCGCGACGTCTACGGCGACTTTCTTCAATTCGACGTGGCGGTCACTGGCACGCCAAACATCGGCGATGGCATCATCGGGTGGAATCACGTGGCGGACGATGTCGAGTCCATCTACGACTGTGATCACGACCGCACTGCGAACGATTCCGAATCGAGCGTTGCCGAAATGGACTGCGATACCGATGACGTCTGCAACGGGGTGGAGATCAGTTCGTGCTCCGGTAGTCCGGCGTGCGGCGACTGCGATGGCGACGGCGTGCCCAACGGCTGCGAATTGAGCGATTGCGACGGATCGCCCGCCTGCCAAGATTGCAACGTCAACGGCGTCCTCGGTCCAGGCCCGCAAATCAGGTGGGCGGAGGCCGACGTACATGCCACCACCAGGGTCAGCCCGAAGATTCGCTCGCCGATGCAACCCACCTGCCCGCGGGCGATCTTGAGCAGCG
>Ga0187893_10001683_pt1 | contig 51910 bp, 50 predicted proteins | sample MA1701074metaG_FD_139574 | JGI IMG/M metagenome (GOLD analysis project Ga0187893, IMG submission 139574) | White microbial mat communities from a basaltic lava cave in the Kipuka Kanohina Cave System on the Island of Hawaii, USA - MA170107-4 metaG ... | reverse complement strand
GCCTAAGCCGGTGATCGCCTGCGCGATGTCCGCGCCCGAGCCGGCAATGCCGGTATCGATGAGCGTCAACGAGTCGCTGTCACGCCACAGGTAGGCTTGCCCAAAGCGCAGCAGGAGCATGTGCAGGTTGGGCCGCAGCTCGACGATCTCCATGGTATTAACGGTAGGGCGGCGGTCGCCAGCGTGCCGGACCCGTCAATTCGGACAGCAAAGCACGTGCGCGAGGGTCCGGCAGTGAGCTACAGTTGCGCGAGCACGCACCGTGCAGCCATGCCGCTGCGAGGTGTGGACAGCGATCCGGGGTAGCACAATTGGCAGTTGCGCTCGGCTGTTAACCGAGATGTTGTGGGTTCGAGTCCCACCCCCGGAGCCTCATCGGGTCGGCAAGGCCCGAGACCTATTGCCGGTAGGCCTTCCTCCCGTCCCAAGCCTTCTGACCGTCAAAGCGCGCCCGTCCCCGCTCGGCGTTCGCCCTACTGGCCACGGTACAGGTCGTATCGAGGAATGTTTGAACCCCCGCAGGAAATACCCAGAGGCCAAGCACAAACGTGCCAGCCCAGGCCCACCCTGACCATCCAAATCCCGACAGGGCGAGCGCAATTAGCGATCCCCAGAAGATACCTTCAACAATGTGTCTGACACGAACTCTCACTCCCCTAAATGTTTGCCCCACTTGGAGTGATAGACGCGTGAGCAGAGAAGTTGAGTTATGTACGGGCGATATAGGTCAGTCGAGGTAGTCGCGGAGTTTTTGGCTGCGGGAGGGGTGGCGGAGCTTGGAGAGGGTTTTCGACTCGATCTGGCGGATGCGTTCGCGGGTGACGCCGAACTCGGAGCCGACCTCTTCTAGGGTGCGGGGGTGGCCGTCGAGCATCCCGAAGCGGAGCTGGATGACCTTCTTCTCGCGCTCGGAAAGGGTGTGGAGGATACCCTCGATCTGTTCTTGCATGAGGATGAAGCTGGCGGCGTCGACGGGTACTACGGCGTCGGCGTCTTCGATGAAGTCGCCGAGGTTGGAGTCCTCCTCCTCCCCTACCGGTGTCTCAAGGCTGACGGGCTCTTGGGAGATCTTGAGGATGTCGCGGACCTTCTCGGGCGTGAGGTCCATCTCCTTCCCGATCTCCTCGGGCGTGGGGTCCCGCCCGAAGTCCTGCAACAGCTGGCGCTGCACGCGGACAAGCTTGTTGATCGTCTCCACCATGTGCACGGGAATGCGAATGGTCCGCGCCTGGTCGGCGATCGCTCGGGTGATGGCTTGGCGGATCCACCACGTCGCGTACGTCGAGAACTTATAGCCCCGCGTGTAGTCGAACTTCTCGACCGCCCGGATCAGGCCAAGGTTGCCCTCTTGGATGAGGTCGAGGAACAGCATGCCGCGGCCGACGTAACGCTTCGCGATGGAGACGACCAGCCGCAGGTTGGCCTCGACGAGCTTGCGCTTGGACAGCTGGCCGCTGCGCTCGACACGGCGCAACTGCAGGTGGCGGAGGTCGTCGAGGTCCGCGGCGCAGGTCGTCAAGAGCAGCGTCGCCGCGAGGCCAGCCTCGATGCGTTTCGCGAGGTCGACCTCCTCTTCCGCGGTGAGCAGGGGGACACGCCCGATCTCTTTCAGGTACATCCGGACCGGGTCGTTCGTCGGCGCGCGAAGCGTCAGCTCCTCCAGTCGCTGGCGCTCGCTGCGATCCTCGGCGACCGCCTCGGGGGTGCGGAACTCAGCCGGTGGGGTGTCCAGTACCTCGATCCCCTCCGCCTTCAACAGCTTGCGAACGGCGACCCCGACATCCTCGCCAAGCTCAAGGCCGTCGACGGCTTCGTCCACGTCGTCAGGCGTGACGAAACCTCGGCTGCGCCCAAGGTCGAGAAGATCGGTGACCTCTTCCTTGTCGAGAAGCCGGTCCCGGACGGGCTGGGGAGGCTCCCCTGGCGGTTCGGTCGCGGTCTTGGCGATGTTGAGACCATGCACGTTCAAGCGTCCTTCCCTTCGAGCAGGTCGCGGCGCCGCCGCTCGAGTTCGAGCTGTCGAGCCATCAGCGTCCGCCGTTGCGAGGGGTCCAGCTGCTCGTGCACGCGGGCGAGCTCCCCACGCACCTCGTCGAGCCGCCGGGACAGGCCGGCTGCCAGCAAGTCTCGCACCAACTCGCGCGCTTTTCCGGCGCCTTCGATGGTTGCGTCGCTCAACGCGAGCGCGCGGACCCGGGAACGGACATCCTCGTCGGGCATCGCCGCGAGGATGGAGTCGAGATCTCCACGCTTGGCCGCGCTGATCGCGATGAACAGCTCGCGGCCGAGCGGGAAGGTGAAAGCCTCTGGTTCGAGCTGTTCCCACTCCGCTCCGAGCAGCTCGGGGGTTTGCAGGGCGGTCCGAAGCACCTCACGCTCAAGACGTACCTGGGGGCTCGCGGTTCGCGGCGTGGCGGGCTTGCGCGCGACCGGCCGCGGCCTTACGCGATCAGGCTCGGAAGGGGTGACGGTGTCGAGCTCGCGTTCGATGAGGTCTGCCGACAAGCCGACGGCGGGGGCCACGACGTCGCGGATGTAGCGGTAGCGGAGGAAGCGGTCGCAGATCCGGGACAGCAGCGGGAAGGTCCGCCGGAAGGCCTCGGCTTGCGCCTCGGGGGTGGTGACGTCCGCGCCGCGGAGCAGGTGCTCGAGCTGGAACTCGACCGCGGTCTTCGCGGCGCCTAGCGCCGCCTCGACCGCGCTCGCGCCGCCCTCGGCGAGATCCGCGGGATCCTTGCCGTGAGGAAGGGGGAGGACGGCGACCTGGAGGATCCCGACCTCCTCGGCGAGGGTACGCGCGCGGTCGGCGGCGGCGAACCCGGCGTCGTCGGCGTCGAGCGCGAGGATAACGCGCGGCCCGAAGCGCTCGAGCTGGCGGAAGTGGTCGGTGGTGAGGGCGGTGCCGCAGGTCGCGACGGCGTGGCGGGCGCCGGCGAGGTGTAGCCCGATCACGTCCATGTAGCCCTCGACGACGAGGGCGGCGTTGCGGCGGACGATCTCGGTACGTGCCCAGGCCAGCCCGTAGAGGGTCTCCGACTTCTTGTACACGGGCGACTCGGACGAGTTGATGTACTTGGGGGGTACCCCGTTCCGGCCGTCCGTCCGTAGCTCGACGCCAGGCAGGGTCCGGCCCCCGAAGGCGACCACGTCACGGCCCGCCCGGTCGTGGATCGGGAACGTGACCCGCCCGCGGAAGCGGTCGATCATCCCCCGCGACCCTTGGGCCGCCAACCCCGCGTCGACGAGCTCGCGTGGTTCGAGGCCGTGTTGTTGCAGGTGGCGGACGAGCGCGTCCCAGCGGTCCGGCGCCCATCCAAGACCGAAGTGCCGCGCGGCGGCCTCGTCGACGCCGCGTGTGGCCAGGTACGCGCGTGCCGCCGCTCCGTCATCCCCGCCCAGCTGCCGCTCGTAGAACCGTGCCGCCTCGCCGAGCGCATCGGTGAGGCGGGTCCGGCGCCCGAGAGCTTTGCGCTCGCCAGGGCGCAGCTCGGCGTAGCGGAGCTCGTAGCCGACCGTGCGGGCGACGCGCTCGACCGCCTCGGGGAATGTGAGCGCCTCGAGCGCTTGGACGAACCCGTAGAGGTCGCCGCCCTTGTTGCAGCCAAAGCAATGAAAGACGCCACGTGCGGGATCCACGGTGAACGAGGGCGTCTTCTCCTGGTGGAACGGGCAGAGCCCCTTGAGCCGGCCGCCGCCAGCCCGTTGCAGGGACGTGTACTCGGCCACGATCGCCGCAAGATCGGCACGCTCGCGCAACGCGTGGATGTCTTCCTCGACGATGCGACCGCGCATCCGCCCCCTTTCTGGCCCCCGAGGCGTACGGACGCAAGAGAGTGTACGGCGTGCGCGCGCGGCTTGTCCGAAAGTTACGTCGCCGCGTTGGGGAGGAGCAGGCGTTGGAACAGCTGGAGCGCCTGCCTGTCCGTCAATCCGGAGACGAAGTCGAGGGTGCGGACGAGCGGCGGCGAGTCCCCACGGTGGACGGAGGGCAGCCGATCGGGGTTGTCGAGGTAGAACACGACGAGGCTGCGGAGGCAGTGGATGCTGCGGGCGCGCTCGCTGAGCTCAGGCCCGCGAGCGTGGACCCGCTCGGTGATGAACTCTTCGAGGGTGTCGAGCACCCGAGCGGCCTGGGTGGTCATCGTGACCTCAGGCGCGTCCATCGACTCGTCGACGACGTCGCGGACCAGGGCGCCGCGCCGCTGCGCTTGGGTGTCACCGAGCACGCGCCGGACGTCGGGGGGAAGATCAGCGGGCAGGCAGATGCCCGCGCGGAGGGCGTCGTCGAGCTCGTCGGTCAAGGCGACGATGCGCCCCGCGAGCCGCACGATCTGCCCCTCGACGGTGGCGGGTAACGGCGCGTGAGCCGAGTGGCTGAGGATCCCGTCCCGGACCTCCCAGGTCAGGTTGAGGCCGGTGCCGCCGCCCTCGAGCTGCTCGACGACCCGGAGCCCTTGCTCGTTGTGCCGGAACGGGGCCGAGCCGAACACCGAGAGGGCCTCTTCGCCCGCGGTTGCGAAGGCGGTCGCTCCCAGGTCGTGGCCCAGCGAGATCGCCTCGGCGAGATCCTCGTTGAGCCGCAACGCGCGCGCGATCGTGCGAGCCATGTGGCTGACGCTCAGCGCGTGGGTGATCCGCATCCGCGGGCCCTCGGCCTCAGGCTTGAGAAGGCTCTGCGTCTTGCTTCGCAGCCTGCGGAAGGCGGCGCTCGCGAGGATCCGCTCGCAATCCTGTTGGAACGCGGTCCGAAGGTGGTCTGGCCCCTCCTCGCGGTCCCGACCCTTCGTCTCGACCGCCAGCGTGGCCCACGTGGAAAGGCTCGCCCGCTCGAGCTCTTCCGTGCGCTCCCGCGCCCGGGGGGTGAGATTCACAGCACGATCGTACCATCGGGGTCTAGACCGGTCCCCTGCAAGGAGTCGTCATGGACACCATCCGCCCGCGCGAGCTGCTGACGGCCGCGCGCATGGCCGATGCGCTCGTATGGGCCGCCGGGCTTGCCGGGGTGATCGCGGGCGCGCTGCTCTTCCGTGCCGGTGACGAGGGCTTCGCCATCGTCGCGTGGGTGCTGACCTTCATCGCCGGTGCGGCCCTGCGCCTCGCGGCGTGGGCGAGCAAGGCCCTCGCAGAGCTGCTCATCCGTACCGAGCGGATCGAGGAGGAGCTGTACCGATCCGCCACCCGCCCCGAGCGCTGGCGTTAGAGGATCTGGGAGAGGAACAGCTTGGTGCGGGCCTCTTGGGGGTCGGTGAAGAAGTGCTCGGGAGTGCCGACCTCGACGATCTGGCCGTCGGCCATGAACATGACCCGGTCGGCGACGGCACGGGCGAAGCCCATCTCGTGAGTGACGCAGATCATCGTCATCCCCGTCCGGGCGAGCTCCTCCATGGTGTCGAGAACCTCTTTGATCATCTCGGGGTCCAGCGCGGAGGTGGGCTCGTCGAACAGCATGATCTTCGGCTGCATCGCGAGGGCCCGGGCGATCGCGACGCGCTGCTGCTGGCCCCCGGACAGCTGGCCGGGATACTTGTCGGCCTGCTCGGGGATCCTCACCCGGCGGAGCAGCTCCATCGCGAGGTCGTCCGCCTTCTTCTTGTTCCACTTGCGGACCCGGCGGGGACCGATCGTGATGTTCTCCCGCACGGTCATGTGCGGGAACAGGTTGAACTGCTGGAAGACCATCCCCGTCTCTTTGCGGATCTCCTGGATGTTCCGCACGTCGTCGCTCATCTCGACGCCGTCGACGACGATCCGCCCCGCGTCGTGCTTCTCGAGCCGGTTGATGCACCGGATCAGCGTCGACTTGCCCGACCCCGACGGGCCGATCACGACGATGACCTCCGTGCGGTCGACCTCCAGGTTCACGTCCCTCAGCGCCTGGAAGCTGCCGAAGAACTTGTCCACGTGCTCGCAAAGAATGATCGGGTCGCTCATGGTGTGATCCCTCCGGGATGGGACTCGCGCTCCGCGCTCATCGCTCTCCTACTCCCAGGCGGCGCTCCAGGCGTTGGCTCGACCTCGACATGGTGTAGCAGAACACCCAATAGACAAAGGCCGCGAAGAGCAGGGTCTGGGTCTGGAGCCCTTGGCCGAGGAACGCGGTCTGGGTAGGTACGACCTCGGCGACGTGCAGGAGGTCGAAGGACGAGAGGACCGCGACCAGCGACGTGTCCTTGAACAGGGTGATGAACTGGCCGACGAGCGCGGGGATGACATTGCGCAGCCCCTGCGGCAGGACGATCAGGAAGGTCGCGGTGACCGGCGAGAGGCCCAGCGCCTGCGCCGCCTCGACTTGCCCCTTGGGGACGCCCTGAAGGCCACCGCGGACGATCTCGGCCACGTACGCGGCGGTAAACAGCGCGAAGGCCACGAGGGCACGCGTGGAAAGCGCCGGGTTGAACGCCCCGGGAGGGAAGAAGAACCCGAGCATCAGGTACAGCATGAACAGGACGGTGACGAGCGGGACGCCGCGGATCAGCTCGATGTAGCCGGCGCACACCGTTCGCACGACCGGCAAGCTCGAGCGGCGTCCCAGCGCGAGTAGGACGCCGAGGGGGAAGCACAGCACGATCCCGCCCAGCGCGAGGAACAGGGTGAGAAGCAGGCCGCCCCAGCGCTGCCACCCGACTCCCTGGAAACCGGTCAGCGCGGCGAACACTCCGGCGACGCCAGCCAGCCAGATCAGCGGCGCGAGACGCCGGGCACGCGCGGGGAGGCGCCTGCCGGCGACGAGCCCGGCGCTCGCCGCGCCGAGGCTGGTCACCGCGAGGGCCGTGGGAACCCAGGTCCTCGTGAACCCGAGAAGGACGGCGAGGAGCAAGAGGAACGGCCACAGCCGGCGGCCCCGCTCTCTCAGGGCGGTCGCCTCGCGGCGGCGCCGCTCCTCCAGTCCCGCGCTGACGCCTGAGACGGCGGATGCGAGCACGATGGCGGCCCAAACCCGCCACACCTGGTCGCGGGGAAAGTCCAGGCCGACCATGAACGTGGTGAGGTTGACCCTGACGATCTCCCAGTTGCTCGTGAACAGGAAACGGAATAGCTGGACAGAGGTCCACCCAAGCCCGATCACCATCGCCAGCGTGAGAAGGGAGCTCAGCGGCGTGCTGAAGAGGTTCCGGCGCACCCATTCAGCGGGGGGGACCTTCTCGCGCCGGGCTTGCGCGGGGACGATCGGCTCAAGTGGCGCGACGTCGACCGGCCGTGTCCTCATCTCGTCTCCAGCTGGAGGCCACGGTTCACCAGGTTGGCGGCCAGCGCGATCGTGAGCGAGATCGCGAGGTAGGCGACCATGTTGGTCGAGATCGCCTGAGGTGAGGGATTGCCGTTCGCGATGACCGTCTGCGTCACCATCGTCAGCTCGACGTAGCCGATCGCGACCCCGAGGGACGAGTTCTTCGCGATGTTGAGGTACTGGTTCGCCAGGGGCGGGACCATGATGCGGAACGCCTGCGGCAGGACGACGTACCGCATCCGTTGGAGCCCCGACATCGCGAGAGCACTCGCGGCCTCGGACTGGCCCTTCGGAACGGCGAGGATGCTGCCGCGGACGATCTCCGCGATATGGCTGGCGGTGTAGATGACCAGCCCGGCGAGCAAGGCGGCGTACAGCGCCGACATCGCGATCCCACCGGACACCACCCGCCCCTCGCGCGTGGGCAGGGACAGGGTGACCGGCGCGGACAGCGCGGCGTACGCGACCGCCGCGACGGAGACGAATACCCCACATCCCCACAGGAACCCGTACGCCGGCTCGCCGGTCCGGTCGTACCGGCGCTGGCGCCATATCCACGCGGCGACGCCGAGCGCGAGCGCGAGCCCGGAGGCGACGAGGAACTCCCCCGCCGCTCCACTCGCCTCACCCCATGGCACCCAGATCTGCTGGTTCGACACCACCACGGCGCCAAGCCACTCCGGCGCCTCGGTCAACCGCGGAAGCCTGAGCAGCACGGCCGTATACATGAAGACGATGATCAGAAGGACCGGCACGTTGCGGAAGAACTCGACATAGAGCCGCGCCGCCGTCCGCACGAGCCAGTTCGCCGACAGGCGCGCGACCCCTAGCACGATCCCGAGCACGGTGGCCAGCAGGATACCGACGAGCGCGACACGCAGCGTGTTGACCGCCCCCACGAGGAGCGCGTCACGCACCGGTTGGGCAGGGTCGAACCCCGAGTCGACGATGTTGAACCGGGTCGGCTGGGACAGGAAGCCATACCCGGTGGGAAGGTTAGAGGCCCGCAGGTTCGCCGTCAGGTTCTGGAGGATCCAGCCGACGAGCCCCAGGACCAACGCGAGAAAGACGACCTGCGCCACAACGCGGTGCACCCGGACATCCCGCCACACCGGCGGTCGCCCCCTCACCCCACCCTCCCAAAGAGGGTGGATCGTGGCGCGTTAGCGGAAGGGCGGCGCGTACTGGAGCCCATTGTCGGTCCACAGGGCGTTCAGGCCACGGTCGATGCCCAGTGGCGCGATGTTGCGCTGGAAGATCTCGCCGTAGTTTCCGACGGCGCTGATCACGTTGACCGCGAACGCCGGGTCGAGGCCGAGCCCCGGGTCGAAGACGGCGTTCTGCTCGCCGCCCGGCTGGCCGAGCAGTGCCCGGACATCGGCGTTCTCGCTGCCTCTCATCTGCTGGACGTTGGCTTGGGTGATGCCGAGCTCCTCGGCGAGGATCGTCGAGAGCACGATCCAGTTCACCACGTCGAACCACTGCGGGTCGCCGTCGCGGACCGCTGGCCCGAGCGGCTCCTTCGAGAACACCTCGTCGAGGATCGTCAGGGCGTCGGGCCCCTCGGGGAAGGTCGAGCGGCGGGCGGCGAGCTGGGAGACGTCGGAGGACCAGCCGTCACATGCACCCTGGACGAACGCCTCTTGCAGCGAGTCGGGGTTGTCGAACGTCTGGATGCGGTGCGGGATGCTCGCGAAGCGGGTCGTGATGTTCAGCTCGGTCGTCGTGCCAGCGAGCGTGCAGACGGTGGTGTTCGCCATCTCGTCGATCGAGCTGAACTCGCCGGTCCGGACCATCATTCCCTGGCCGTCGTAGTAGGTGGTGTGGGCGAAGGCGGCGCGCTCGCCGCCATCCCGGCTGGCCGTCCAGGTCGTGTTGCGGATCAACACGTCGATCTCGCCCGATTGCAGCGCGGTGAAGCGCTGGTTGGCGTCGAGGGGGCGAAAGTCGACGGCGTCGGGGTCGCCGAGCACTCCGGCCGCCACCGCACGGCAGTAGTCGATGTCGAAGCCGCTGAACTCGCCTTGGTCGTTCGTCACGCCGAAGCCGGGAACGGCGCTGTTCACCCCGCAGACCAGCCGGCCTCGGCTCTGGACCGCGGCGAGGATCCCCCCGGGGGCCTGCCCGAGATCAGGCGCGACCTGGGCACCTTCGCTCGGTGCACCACCCGGCTCTGGGGCGGCGCAGGCCATAGCCAGCAGGCCGAGCACCACGAGATACACGAGTAGTGGTCTTGTCCGCACGAGCTCATCCTCCCTAAATCATGCGCCAGGCGAGTTCCGCTCGTCTCCACTGCCCGCACGACCTACCCGTGAGGATAGCCCAGACCGCTATGGAACGTCCCCGGTTTCCCACAGCTGGTCTCTCAGCGTGACGAAACGTTGAAGCGCCGCCCGGTAGTGCTCGGCGGTCTGCCGGTCGGGTTGCACCACGCGGACGATAGGTGTGGCCTCGGCCAGCGCGAACGCGTCGCCAAGACCCAGTGCCTGCAGCGCGAGGAGCGCGGCGCCCCGGCAGGCGCCTTCGGTGACGCGGGGTAACTCGAGCGGGCGGTTCAAGACGTCCGCCACGATCTGCGGCCACAGCGGCGAGCGGGTGAAGCCACCGTCCGCCTTGAGGGAGACCAGCGGGCGGCGCAACCCGTCGACCAGCTCAAGGACGGTGGCAAGCTGAAAGGCCACGCCCTCGAGCAAGGCGCGGAGCAGGTGACCTTGGCCGTGACGGATCGTCAAACCCACGAACGCCCCGCACAGGCTCGGATCCCACAGGGGAGCGCGCTCGCCGAGCAGGTAGGGCAGGCACACCAGGCCGTCCGCACCAGGAGGTACCGCGGCGGCCAGCTCGTCGAAGCGGGCGTAGGCGCGTGGGCCGAGCCCGGGGAACAGCTGATCCCGTGCCCACCGCAGCACGATCCCTCCGGACGAGATCGGTCCCCCGGCCACCCAGCGCCCTTCGGTCAGCGCATAGCAGAAGAGCCGCGCCCGCTCGTCGGGCTCCGGCGTGTCGACCATGGCGCGAAGCGCCCCGCTGGTGCCGATGGTCAAGGCGCCAGAGCCCTCCCCCACCGCACCGGCCCCCAGCGTGGCGAGGCACCCGTCGGTCGCCCCGGCGACCACCGGCGTGCGGGCTGGGACGCCGACCGCCGCGATGCTCGGGAGCACGGTAGTCGTGACGACTGGATCGAACAGCTGGCCGCGCCCGACGTGCGCCAGCGCTAGTGCGTGGGCGTCCCAGTCACGGGTGGCCAGGTTGAACAATCCCGTCGCCGAGGCGGTCGAATGGTCCACGACCCTCGCTCCGGTCATCCGTCGGAGCAGGTACTCCTTCGCCGAGATCCACCACCGCGCCCGCGCCGCGATAGCGGGATCCTCCTCCGCGAACCACCGCAGCTTCGCCAGCGGTGACATCGGGTGGATCGGCGTCCCGGTCCGCCGTGCGAGCTCGATCGCGCCGGGCATGGCGCGCAGTGCGCTGGCCTGGACGGCCGCACGGTTGTCGGCGAACAGGACCGCGGGCGTCAACGGGTTGCCATGTGCGTCCAGCGCGAGCAACGAATGCATCGCCCCGCTCAGCCCGATACCCGCGAGCGGGAGGCCACCCATCTGCTCGCGGACCGCCGTGATCGCCTCGGCCGCCGCCGCGACTAGCCGATGTGGGTCCTGCTCGGCGCGGCCAGGCGACGGCGCGTCTATCGGGACCTCCACGGCGTGCGCGGCGAGCGCGACGCCCCGGGTATCGAACGCGACGGCCTTCGCGCTCGACGTGCCGAGATCCACCCCGAGAACGGCGGTCACATCGGAGCGCCTCCGCCTTGAGCGCCGACGTTCCACCACGGCTCTTCTGGCGGCTGCGCGGCCCACCAAGGCTCCTCCGGCGCAGGCGGCTGCTCGCCCTGCGTGTCGTAACGCTGGCGGAGCTCTTCGGCCTCCTCAGGCCTGCCGAACTTCTCGAGCAGCAGGGCGAAGTCGACAGAGAGCAGCGGCACCTCGTCGCCGAAGCCCAGCGTGTCCATCAGCGCGCCCCACTGGCCCGCCGCGGAGGCAGGCGCCTGACCGTTCGCCGCGGCGGAGAGCTGTTCCAGCGCCTTGATGGCGTCAGGGACGCGCTCGACGTTGCCATCGTTCTGGGCGAGCCACCATACGACCGCGCTCGCCGTGCTCTGCAGCACGTCCTCGTGGAGATAACGCCGTTGGCTGCGCTCGCGGTCGCGCTCGTGCTCCCAGACCTCCTCGTCCTTGCGCAGGTCCGCGAGCTTCCGCAGCCGTGCCTGGTCGGCCTCGGGCAGGGTGAGCTGGACCTGCTCGGCCCATGCCCCCACCGCACCGGAGGCGTCCCGCTCCACCGCCCCGAGCGCGGCGGCGAGGCGGTGCTGGGCGACCTCAGCGCGGCCCGGGTGCTGCTCTTTGGTGATCGCCTGCGCCCGCGCGATGATCTCGCCGGCCGCGACCTCGCCGAGGTTCGCGTGGCGCACCGCCGCCCCTACGCTGGGTAACCAATGCACGGTCGCGGAAAGGCGGAAGTCGTAACCGGCGACCGCGCTCGGCAGGACGGCCCCGGCCACCGGCGTCTGCGAGGCTTCGGGCTCCTGCTCCTCGGCTGGCTGCTGCTCGCGCTCCTCCCGCTCGCGCTCCTTCCGCACGCGCCGCTGGATGCTCCAGGCCACCCGACCCGTCCCGCCGAGGAGTAGGAGCGCGAGCAGCAGCCACGCCCACACCGGCCCGCCAAGCGCGGCCCCAAGCGCGATCGGTACCAGCACCGCGCCAACCGCCAGCGCGGCCAGCAGCGTCTTCTCTTCGGAGGTCACGGATCGGTCTCCTCAGTTCGGTATCCCACACATTGGTCATGCCTTACGCACACGGCTCGCTCCGCCCGACGCTTGTCGCTTGCGCACCAACCGTGACAACAGCCTCGCACTCAGGAAGGTCGAGTCAAAAATGGGCGCGTATTTGTCCGATCCTGAGCGACCCGCACGAACCCGACCCAGGGCCACTGACAGGAGAATGACCGCACGCCGCCCGGTTGGCCAGATTGTCGGCCGGCATAATCCTGCACTGTGCAGACTAATGCCGGTGGCCCGGCATAGTCCTGCACAGTAAGGGTTCGCATGGCGTCCGAGGTTGCGGGCCGCCCGGTTTGCCCGATTCTCATCTTCCAGGGTGACGGTGCCAGCCGCATGAGCTGCCGTACTGTACGACGAAGTGAACCTAAAGGGGCCGCACGTCGCTAGGCGGGTCGCTTGTAAGTCTCGCTACGGCGGTCCGTCCTCCTCTGATTTACCTGGCGGTCCAAAGCCCCGCCAAGGGTCCTCCTCCAAAGGTGGCTCCTCGTCCAGCGGGTGCCGCTCCCACGGCTCGTCGTCAGCCTTGGGGATGTCCGCCTTTTGCTGGGGTACCGAAGGGGCGTCGAAACGCCGTCGGATCTCCTCAGCCTCGTCGAGCTTGCCGAACCTCTTGACCAGCAGCGCGCCCCCACGGGCGAACAGCGCGGGCTGGTTACCGTGCAGGTTCAGCGACGCCATCCACGCACCGAACTTATCCGAAGACGACCTGCCGTTCGGGGACGGGTGCTCGCCGTCCGCCGACTCGAAGAGGACCTGAGCGCCGGCAGGCGCCTTCACGTCAGTGGCCACGTTGGAGAGCTTGGTCAGATTGTCCATGAGGTTTACGGTGCCATTGACATCGTCAGTGCGCGCGAGCCACCACACGACCGCGTTGCGAGGGCTCTTCAGCACGTCATCGGCTAGGTACTCTCGCTTGCTGCACTCGCGCTCACGCTCGTGCTCCCAGAGCTTCTGATTCTTGCGCAGCTCCGAGTGTTTGCGGAGCCGCTTTTCATCTTCCTCGGGGAGCATGAGCTGGATCTCGTTGGCCCATGCCTCCACTGCACCGGTCGGGCGCCGATCCACCACACCGAGTGCAGCGGCCAGCCGGTGCTGAGCGACATCGACCAGGCTGGGGTCCACCGCCTTCGTAACCTCCAGTGCGCGCGCGATGATCGCGTCGACCGCAAGCTCGCCGGGGTTTGCGTGTCGCACGGGCGGCCGCATCGCGGGGCGCCAGTACACCGTCGCGGAGAACCGGAACTCGTAGTCGCTGTCCGCGCTCGACAGGGGGACGTCGGCGACCGGCGTCGGCGGCCCATTGCGTTCGTCGACGTGGCGCAGGGAGGCATCCCCCTCCCACCGCACGCGCTGCTTGATGTTCCAGCGCATCCGGCTCGGTACGCATAGCAGGAAGACCGCGAGCAACAGCCACGACCATACGGGCCAGCCGACCGCGGCGCCGAGCGTGATCGGTACCAGCACGGCGAAACCCGTGAGTATGATCAGGAGGGTCTTCTCTTCGCTGGTCATGAAGCGCTCTCCTCGATGAGGTCGATGCCCAGGATCTTGCGATCGAGGCGGGCCGTGACCCTGGCTCGTTCCGCCCCGTGCTCGTCGGCCGCGTGGGCCCAGTCGCGCGCGATGACGTGCAGGTCGCTGAGCACGTCGGACCGGCCATCGCCCGCCCTGACCAGCACGCCGAGCAATAGGTCGCGGAACCGGCCGGCCTCACAGGCCGCCAACCAGTCCCGCACGCGGTCGGCGCACCGCGGAGACCGGGCAGCCAACGCGATCCCCCAGCCGCTGATCAGCTGAGCCTGCACGGTCGGATCCTCGATGAGCGGAGGTCCTTGGCTCATTGTGTCGGTGAGCTGGTCGGGGCCGGCCAGCTCGAGGAACAGGTCCGTGTCGGGAACCACGTACTGCTCCGCCCTTGAGTCGCGCGTCACCCGGTTGAGCAAGAAGGAGCACAGGCGGCGGTCGAGATCGACGAGGTCACGTAGAGCGTGATAAGCCACCTCGCCCACCGCATCCGACTGGCGCCGGACGATGTGGTGCAGGCGGACCACCGCCTGCTTGGGATCGTTCAGCGCGAGGACCTCTGAGCACACCTGGACGACCACCTGGGCGAGGCCGGCCGGCAGGTTACGGGTGATCGACCAGTCATAGAGCTGGCGTCGAAAGAAGCGGCCGTGCCGCTCGTCCTTCAGCCCACGTTCCAGGGTCCTCGCGGCCTGGGGCCGTAGCCTTGGGCGCTCCGCCCAGCGTTCGGCCAGGCACCTCAGGTCGTCGGGCCGGCCGGTGCGCAGCGCCTGCTCGGCGAACGAGGTGACCACCATGTCCCGGTCTTCGCTGGTGAGCGCCGGTTGCTCGATCGCGGTTTCCACCCAGTCGCGGAAGCCGTCCCGCAAGCCGGGGAACTCGTCCCAGAAATGAGTACGCACGGCCCGGTCATAGGCGAGCGATGTAAAGCCAACCTTTCCGGCGCCATCCCTGGTCGCCTTGATCTCGGTGAGTTGCTCCGTAAAGCCCTTCCGCTGCAGCGGAGGCAGCTCATCCTCGGGCTGCTCGACCTTTTTGAGCAGCCCGGAGGTCGCGCCGAAGACCGCATCGGCTGGCGCTCCGCTAAACATGGCGGTGGTCAGCAGCAAGGCTCGCTGCCGTCCCTCGGATAGCCTCTTCACCTGGCCCGCGACCGCGTCACCCCACTTGGTCAGCGCCTCGATCGCCTCGTGCAGCCAGTGCGGGAACGCCTGTCCGAGCTGCGATTCCCTGGCGACGCGCACCAGCTCGGCCAGCTCGGCGATGTCGCGCATCGGCGCGGAGCGCAACAGCTCCGTCAGCGCATCGGTGTCGAGCTGGTCCCTACTGAAGGGGATACGGTCGTGGTGCAGGTACCTCTGGAACACCGCCGTGCCATCCGGCCTGCCGATCTCCACAACGGAAGGTCCGAGCTCCGCGCCCAAGTGGTGTGCCGGGCCATCCGGGAGCACGACGACCAGGTAGGCGCCGAGCTTGCGCACCACCTCGCGGTATGACGGCAGCTGCCGCAGCAGCGTGCCGTTGTCCTTCTCGTCGCTGCTAGACAAGTCCAGCAGCAGGCGTTCCCCAGAAGCGCCAGAAGCGACGGTGCGGCTCTTCAACACCGGCTCGCCCGACTCCCACGTGTCCGGCAGCTCGTGAATCGGGCCATCCGCGCCAGGCAAGAGGTGCAGCAGCATCTGCGCCGCGGCGCGCCGGCCGCTGCCTGGCGCGCCCGTCAGCCGGATGCTGCGGTTGTTCTCCAGCAGCCCCTGCGCTTGACCGTAGTTCCGTGGCTCGACGAACCGCGGGTACAGCCAGCGCACGTGCTCGTGCGCGACGACGCGCGACTCGCGCACAAAACGGTCACGAACCGAGTCGTAGAAGTTGTACTGGTCCCCGGTACCGGTGTGCATCGGCCCTTGGGAGTCGTAAACGAACGACTCCGCGTGAGGGCTCATCGCTCGTCGTCCGGGCGCTTATGCCCGGGGCCGAACCTTTGGCGTACCTTCCCGCGGTTATCACCCGCCACATAGTTCACGTTACCGCCGTTGAACTGGTTCCCGGTGCCGGTGTGCACGGGCCCTCGAGGGTCGTAGAGGAAGGTGCTGGTGCCCCCGGTCTGCTGGTGGGAGTGGTCGCCCGCTTGCATCGTCATCAAGCCCCGCCCGTCGTCGGTATCCTGCGCTAGGGCTTTCTGGGGCCGGTCGAGGTCGATGAGCGAGGAAACGCGTGCTGCCAGCTCGTCGCCGAGGGTGCGGAGATTAGCTTCAGCGCTTCGGTGGTACAGCCTGTAGTACTGTCGGTCGGCCAGCGTGGCCAACTCTGGCGGAAGGTCGGATCCACGCAGTCGCGGCGTGTCGCCGATGAGCACGGGTATGACGGGCATACCGTGGTCGAACGCTTCCAGAATCTCCCTACGGGTCCAGTCCGACTCATCGCGCAAGCGGGTACCGCCCTGCTCGTTAACCGCGCCGAGCCAGCGGGACCCTATGACCGCGATCAGCACCTCGCTCTTGCGGACAGCAGCAGGAAGCGCCTGGGTGAAGTCCGCGCCGAGCGGGATCGACTTGCTAGCGCGGAAGACTTGGTCTGAGCCGAACCGGCGGGACAGCTCCCGCTCGATCAGTACGGCGCTAGACTCCTCGTCGCCGGTGCGGTAGTTGATGAAGATGGCGGACATGCGGAGTTCCTTTGCGGGATCAGGCGGCGGGGCCGTGCAGGGAAGCGGCGAGCAGCGGAGACAGCTCGCGCACTGATCTGGTGGTGTGAAAGCGGGATAGGGTCCTGGCGAGGCGGCGGATGTCGGTGCGGATCGTGGCCGAGCCGACCACCCCGGCCGCGCCGAGCAGCGGCCCGGCGATCTCGCACGCATGGTCGACCTCGCCCGACGCGGCATGGGCCAACGCCCCGCGCATGCCATACCGGGCGCGCGAGCGCACTGCGTGCGGCGGCAATCGGACGACCTCGCGGTCGAGGACCTGGGCGGCCTCCGCTGGCCGACCGAGGTCGTACAGGCACCAGCCGGTGATCATGGCGGCGGGGTCGCTCAAGTTGGACGGCCCGAGCACCGGCTCGGTCGAGGCCCGCTGCGCGGCCACGAGGAGCCCGCGGGCAAGGTCCAGGCTATGCAGGCAGGCGTGGAGATCGCCGGCGAGGGCGTGCCCCTGGGCCTCACGCTGTGCGGCGAGCCCGCGGATGCGGGGTGGGACCGAGCCGGCTTGTGCCCGTCGGCTCAGCTCGACGGTCTCGGCTGCGTCGTTGCGGTAAAGCGTGATGAGCGCCCGGCGCACCAGGGCGTAGCTTGCCAGGTCACCATCGCCGGCCGAGGCCGCCAGTTCAACGGCGCGATCGGTCCACCACAGTGCGGCCTGGTCGTTACCCGCCTCCTGACACATCCAGCCGACATACTCTGCGTACCGCGCGGCCAGGATTAGCGCAGGGCCGCGTGTGCGGGCGTCCGCCTGGGCAGCCATGCCCTGCACCGTCTGCGCCTGCGCGATCAGCGCGGGCAGCACCACGGCGGGACTCGCGATCTGGCCCATTTGGCGGAACTGATCGAACAGCGCGCGGGAGCTCTCCAGGGGCGCTGCTTGCCGTGCCGTCGCGGCCACGTCGTGGCCGCTGAGCCCAAAACTCAACACCGAGGCAGCGCCGGCCGCCAAGACATGCCGGCGGTTTACCAAGGAGCACCAGCTCGTACCGTCCGGTGCCATGCTCATCGACCACACCTCGCTGCCGTCTGTGGTCCCGCCCGTGATCGCCTCGTGGATCTGATGCCTGGGGGACCGAGCGGGAACCAGCGCGGCAAGCATGCCGGCCGCGCCCAGGAGCGCATCGCAGCGCACGGCCAGCTCCGGCGATGGCTTCTTGAGACCCGTTTCGACCTTGCTTAGGTAACTCTTGCTGTAGTGCAGCAATTGCGCCAACCGAGTGAGGGATAGGCCGGCCTCGGTTCGCAATCCCCGGAGCTTCGGCCCGAACGATGTCCACTGCTCGGTCACGCTCACCCCACAAAACACCTGCGAGAAATCGATCAGAACAACGCGATACGACTGCAGCTTGCCGCGAGCCGTCGCCTCGCACAGATTCGCTGGTCACCGCACGGCCTCAGCCCGCGCGCAACACCGTCCGAAGGACGACGCTGAAGAATCTCCTCCAAGTGTGGCAAAGGAATCCGCTCGTGAACACGGGTTCCACGCTGTTTCCCGTTGCCTCTTCGGGACTTCCGGTGGGGGTGCTGATCCTCAGTGGGCCGGGTCACTCGATCCACAGGGCATGGCGGTGACCCGTAGTCGCGGGATCCCAGCGGATCTTCCATGGCAGGGCGCATCCGGTGGTGGGGCAGTGGACCGTGAGCTGGCCAAGCGGGTTGAAGTCGCTGATGGGCCGGATGATCGGTACGAGGTGGCAAGGGGTGAACGAAGCGAAGTCGTGGTCGTCCAGCAGGATCGGCGCCGGGTAGGAACCCGCTCGGGAAGGATCGATCAGTGGCGAGTCCGGTGGCACGACGATGGTCAGCATGACGTCTCCGGCTGCGGGCGGTGCGGCCCGCGGGGGTCCCGGTTGGGGTCGCGGGCCGCCCTTCCCACTTCCGCGCGCACATCTGGTGCGCGCACCCAGACCATGCCGGCAAGCGACGCTCGGGGCGACGCGCCAGGACTGCGTCCTGACTGCGGGATGGGTTGACCTGGCCGTTACGCTCGGGTTTGCTCGGTTCGAGCCGCGAACACGACGGATCGGGGGAGAACGGTGATCGTGGTCGCCACTTGGACGGGGCTCCAGACTCGGGCGCTGCGTACGGCGTTGCGCATGACCTTGCTCGGGTTCGCGGAGCACCTCGGCGTCGGCGCGCGCACGGTGTCGGACTGGGAAGCAGGCGGGTCTGGTATCACTCCGAAGCCGGGCATGCAAGAGGTGCTCGACGTCGCGCTCGAGCGTGCGTCCGGCGAGGTCAAGGCGCGGTTCGTCAAGCTGGTGAGCGACCACGTCAAACCGGTGCCAGACTCGTCGGCAGGCGAGAAGAACGGAGACGGCACGAACCGGCGAGAGGCCGTAGAGGGCATCCTTGCGATGGGAGCTGCAACAGTGCTGTCATCGCCGGGTTGGCGGCTTGTCGAAGCGCTCGATGTGCGCGCAGACGTCCCGGCTCATGTCGGCATGGCCGACGTCGTGCGTATCCGGGATGCCGTTCACGACCTTGAGAAGTTGGATCAGCAGGTAGGCGGGGGACCAACCCGCTACCTAGCCGTCGGTGAGCTGCGCCGGGCCGTAAGCCTTACGCACTCGTCCATGACGCCTCAGGTCCGCCAGGAGTTGACCGCCGCGACGGCGCTCCTCGCGGACCTCGCTGCCTGGACCACGTTCGACGCCGGGCTGGACCAGCCGGCTCGGGAGCTGTTCGTCCTCGGGCTCGGGGCCGCGCGGGAGTCCGGAGACCACAGCCTCCTGACAAACGTGGCTGACGGGTTCGCTCGCTTGGAGTTGTACGCCAGAGATACGAAAAGCGCCTTCGACCTCATCTGCCTTGGGCAGTCTTTGTCCTCGCAGCTTCCCACCTCGGCGCGGGCGAGGCTGGAGATACTGGCAGCGCAAGCATTCGCACAGGTTTCGGATCTCCAGGCATGCAGAAACCACATCCACCTCGGCGAGGACCACTACGCGCGAGCTGAGCTGGCGAAGGACCCCGACTGGATGCAGTACTTCACCCCCGCCACGCTCGAAAAGGATATCGCAACCGCGCAGTACGACCTCGCGCTCCAGTCGGGACAGCGCGACGAGGCGGTCTTTGAGCGGCTGTGGACGGCAGCGGACCGCTATCCCGCGAGCCGCGCGCGGAGCAAGGCAATAAGCGCCGCGCGCCTGGCCAACCTGCTCTACCGGGACGGCCAAGTCGCGGACGGAGCGATCGTGGCGGCTCAAGCGCTCGACCTAGCTGCGTCGGTGCGCTCCGTGCGGCTGGCAGATGACCTTCGCGCCATGGCCAACTCGGCGAAGCCTTACACACACGACGAGAGCACGGCTACGGTATGCACCCGTACCAACCGGCTCCTACGAACGATGAGCGGCATCGACAAAGGTCCGAATACGGGAAGCTCCAGGCCAGGGCGCTGATTGGCCCAGCCTCGAGGAGGCCATGGCCACCGCGAAGGCGGAGGTGCTCTACTCCGAGGCGGGACGGCCGGTCGCCTACCGCCACGCCGGGCAATGGCATGTCGACCAGTTCGCGCTGCAGGCGGAGCACGCGGTCGCCGAAGCTCCGGCCGTGCTCGTCTTGCGGATCGTGCATGCGCTCGAGCCTGTGCCGATGACGAATGTCCTTGCCACCGCCTCGGCTCTAGGGGACTTGGATCCGCAAAGGCGTTGTGCGTGAGTCAAGTTCGTGAGTCGTGTTGCAGGTGTTGCGTGAGTAGCTGGGCTGAGATGAGAATCGGCCACGCGCTGGTCGGTTTGCCCCAATTCCGCTTCCGGAACGGCGGCATCAGCCGGCCTTTTCCTGTACTGGCAGTGAACCCAAAAGCGGCGTGCATCGCCCTGGTTGTCCGATTCGATTCTCATCTTCCGGGGTGATGGCGCCAGCCGGCATGAGCTGCTGTGGTGGTACTGGGCCGGCCTTGGTTCCCGAACAGGGATTTCGGGGCGTATGTGCCCCCAAATCCCTGTTGGGGAAAGCTCAGGTCTGACAGGCCTCGTCGGGCCGGGGCGAAGCCCCGCTAGGTATGCGCCCGCTCCCCGAGGTGGAGGACGTCGCCGAGGGCACGATCTGGCCTACCGGAGATCATTTGGGTCGCGCAAGTGGGGCGGCCGGCAAGGTCATCGGCAACGACCTGATCCCGACGTGGACCGAAGCCGTCAAGGCAGCACGGTGCGCCATCGAGGCTCTGCGTGACGGCTTCGCCGCTCAACTGAAAGTGAAAGAGGCGGGAGGCTTGGCAGCACGCCTCGCCGAATCTCGTCATCTCTGGGAGCCACCGATCCTCGCACTCTATGCGACCGACCACCAAGCGCAGCCGTGGCGCTTGTGTCTCGCGCCGTACGTCCCCCGTGGGCGTCTGAACCCGCGGTCAGGCGCGTTGGGCCACCAGGTCGGCGAGGAGGGTGGAGGCGCCGAAGCGGAAGCGGTTGGGGTGGAGCCACGCGTCGCCGGTGATCTCTTTCGCGGCGGCGAGGTAGCGCAAGGCCTGGTCCGCGGTGCGGATGCCGCCCGCGACCTTGATGCCAGCGTGGCGGCCGGTGGAGTCGGCGAAGTCCCGTACGGCCTCGAGGATCACCCGCACGGCGGGCATGGTGGCGCCGGGGTCGACCTTGCCGGTCGAGGTCTTCACGAAGTCGGCGCCGCCGCGCAGCGCGAGCCATGACGCCCGGCGGACGTGGTCCAGCGGCAGCTGGCCGGTCTCCAAAATGATCTTCAAGCAGCGGCCGCCGCAGGCCTCGCGCACGGCGCGGACCTCGTCCAGGACCTGGCCGTCGCGGCCGGCGAGCAGGGCGTCGCGGTCCATGACCAGGTCGATCTCCGCCGCGCCGGCCCGCACGGCGGCGGCGACCTCCGCGAGCTTGGCGTCAAGCGGCGCGCGGCCGGACGGGAACGCCCCGGCGACCGTGGCGACGCGCACGTCGCTGCCGGCCAGCGCCTCGACCGCCATCGGCACGTGCTCGAGAAAGACGCACACGGCGGCCACGGGTGGGCACGCCGGGTCGGCGAGGTCAGGGCGCATCGCCCTGGCCGACAACGCCCGTACCCTTTCGGGCGTATCGGTGGGCTCCAAGGTCGTGAGGTCCGTCATGCGGATGGCGCGGTCGAGCAGCGCGCGCCTCACCTCGACAGCCCCGGGAGGCATCTCAGGCGAGCCAGCGGATCGAGGCGCCGTGGGGGCTGGCGACCGCGAGGCGGCGGCGCGTCCCCCCAGGCCAGGTCTGGAGCTCGACCACATAAGGCATGTCGAGCGACATGGTCTCGGGGTCTTCGGGCTCGAAGAACAGCCAGGCCAGCGGCGCCTCGGGGGTCGCGCGGGCTCCGGCCTCGGACAGGGTTTCCCGGACCGTGAGCAGCTCGGCTGGAGCAAGGTACTGGAGCACGATCGTGTGGAACACGACGGTCGCCACCCCCGGGGCGGCCTCGGCCAGCCGCTGAGGCAGCCAGTCGCCCGCTCGCGCGGTGTCAACCCGCGCGGGGATCCGCCCCGCCAGCTCGAGGGCGCCGCGAAGGGACTCGAACCGGCCGACCTGATCCGCCCACACCGACGCGGTCAGGGTCAACCGGCCCTCAGGGGTGGTGGGATCCACCGGGCGAGGGTCACAGCCGCGCCGCTCGACGATCTCGACCGCCACGTCAAGGTCCACCGGCGGCCCCTCCCACGCGCCGTACAGCTGGACGGGCGAGGACGGCTCGCCCCACGTCCCATACCCCATATCGAAGAAGAAGGCGTCCCAGCGCAGCTGCAACCCGGCGCTCGACCCGATCTCAAGCAGGCGGAGCGGCAGCCCGGTCTCCCGTGCCACCCGCAGGAACCCCGGGAGTAGCAACCCCGCCCGCCCGACCTCGTTGGTCTGGCAGGGCAGGGCGGCGAGCTTACGCACCTCGTCACCGCGCTCCGCGAGCAAGGCCCGGAACGCGGGCCAGGCCTCGTCGAGGTCCGCCGTGCCCCCGACGGACGGGTAGAAGCAGGCCAGCCGCGGCGCTTCGCGGAGGAGCACGAGCCGGTGGACCGCAGCCATGAGGCGAAGCCCGGTCGCATCACGGCGCCGCGGGTTGGCCGAGCCGCTCATCACGTCCCAGACCGGCCCGCCGGCCAGCGCGTCCTCCGCAGCCATCGACAGCAGGTGGTGATAGAGCGTGGACCCGAGTGCTCGGCACCCCTCGGCCTGCACGGCGAGGATGCGCGCGACGTAAGCCCGGTCGTCAACCACCATGGCGGCTCATGGTAGTCGTGATGGTGCCACGAGGCGCCCGTAGCATTGGCGACCGTGGGACCTACTCAAGAAGCCGAGCTCGCCGCGCCATTGCCCCGCCTTGCCGCGGGCCTGCTTGTCTTTTTCACCTCCGCCGCGGTCTTGGTGTTGGAGATCCTGGCGGGGCGGCTCCTCGCGCCGTACGTCGGTGTCAGCCTGGAGACGTACACGGGGATCATCGGCACGGTGCTCGCGGGGATCTCACTCGGCACGTGGCTCGGCGGGAGGGCCGCGGACCTGACGGACCCGCGCAAGACGCTCGGGCCGCTGCTCATCCTGGGCGGGGCGCTCGCGCTCTGCACGGTCCCCGCGATCCGGGTGTTCGGCGGTGCCCAGCTCGGCTCGGGGCCGGTCGCGATCGTGACGCTCGCGCTGGTCGGGTTCTTCGGCCCGGCGACGGTGCTCTCGGCGGTGAGCCCTACGGTGGTCAAGCTCCAACTCGCGGACCTGGACGAGACCGGCCGGGTCGTCGGCCGGCTGTCGGCCCTGGGCACCGCGGGCGCGATCTTCGGGACCTTCGCGACGGGGTTCGTGCTGGTGGCGACAGTACCGACGACCCCGCTGGTGCTCGCCTTGGGCGCCGCGCTGGTCGGCGTCGGTGTCGTGCTGTGGGCTCGCCTCGCCCGTGGGCGGGGCGTGCGGTTGCCGGTCGGCATGCTCGTCATCGGCCTGCTCGGCACCGGGCTCGCGGTCACGGTGCCCGGCCGCTGCGAGTTCGAAAGCGCGTACTTCTGCGCGCGGATCGAGCCCGATCCCGGTCGGGAGACCGGCCGTACGTTGTGGCTCGACCAGCTCCGCCATAGCTACGTCGACCTGGCGGACCCTACGCACCTGGAGTTCACCTACGCGCAGATCATGGGCGACGTGATCGCGACCGTCGCTCCCGGGGACGCGCCGATCGAGGCGCTGCACATCGGCGGTGGCGGGTTCAGCCTGCCCCGCTACATCGCGGCCGTGCGCCCAGGGTCGTTCAGCGCCGTGTTAGAGCTGGACCCCACCCTGCTCCGCATCGCACGCACGGAGCTGGGCCTAGAGACGGGACCTGACCTGCAGGTCCGCATCGGGGATGCGCGCCTGAGCCTCGCCGACGAGCCATCGGGCCGTTACGACCTGGTGATCGGGGACGCGTTCGGTGGCCAGGCCGTGCCGTGGCATCTCACCACGGTCGAGTTCATCCAGGACGTGAAACGCGTGCTGGCCCCCGGCGGGGTGTACGCGATCAACCTCATCGACTACCCGCCGTTGGGGTTCGCCCGCGCCGAGGTCGCCACGCTGCGCGAGGAGTTCGCGCACGTCGCCGTCGCCGCCCCCGCATCGCGCATCGAGAAGGCCTCGGGCGGCAACTTCGTCCTGATCGCCTCCGACGCGCCCCTCGACGTCAAAGCGATCGAGGACCGCAACCGCTCACGCGGCGACAACGACCTGGTCATCTCCGACGCCGCCATGCTGGACGCCTTCACCGCCGGCGCCCCCATCCTCACCGACGACTACGCCCCCGTCGACCAGCTCCTCACCCCGCTGAGGTGACGCATGCTACGCCGAACGATCTCAATCCCGGAGTACCTCGACGATCACATCGCGAGCGTCGCTGAGGAGCGCGGGACGAGCTATAGCGCCGCGGCCGTCCGACTGCTGGAGCAGGCGGCCGATCTGCCGCTCCCCTACGCGGGTGTGGGGGAGGGACCGGGCGACCTCTCGATTCGCACCGAGGAGTACCTCGATCAAAATTGCGGAAGAGTTGCGGGATGATCATCGACACCGGTCCACTGATCGCAGCGCTTGATCAGCGGGACTCGTATCACGAACTCGCCGTCCGGATCCTCCAAGCTGCACGCTCCGAGGCCATGGTTTCGGATCCGGTCATCATCGAGGTCGATATCCTCGCCCGTCGCTGGCTCGGACCCAGCGCTGGACGCGCGTTCCTAGAGACGCTTCGAAGTGGAAGGCACACGAGGGTGGCCCTCGCCGAGGGACTCTTGAGACGAGCCATCGCGAACGATAGGCAGTACGCGACCCCGATCTCGGGTTGGTTGACATGTCCGTAATGGCCATCGCCGAAGCGCGGGGCGAGCCCGTCTTCACCTTTGATTTCCGCGGCTTTCGCGCCGTGAAAGGACCCGAGAAGGGCGCGCCTGGCCGCTGCCGAACCTCCTGGTGCGGCGTTGGTACTCGGCGACGGCCGCGTGGAGGTGTTGGCGGCGGAAGTCGGGCCAGAGCACGTCGGTGAAGACCAGCTCGACGTAGGCGGCCGTAGTTGAACGCCACCACGGCGGCATCCCAACGGTGCCCATACCCCGCCGCACTTCAGCTGGCCGCCCTTAGGCTCAATGCAGCCAATTTGGCTCGCATGGCGTCCTGCCCTACTGGCATAAGGATGGGCTGGCGCCCGACCGGCTGCTCGGTGCGGCTGCGGGCGCATACGCCCGGGGAGCGCTTAGCCGTTGGGCGTGAATAACCTGGTTGAAGTTGGGGCCAGGCGTACATCTCAGGTCGGGCTGTGCGTGCGCAGCCGCACTTGTCCTCGTGCGGGCACAGCGCATGATCGGTAGGTGTGTCGGCTGCGTCGCCCATATGACGACGCAGTCGACACACCGGCGCTCACAGGGATGCCGCCCAACACCGTCGGCAACTCGCCGTCTTCCACAGCGACGCCACGGCGGTACCGTCAGTACGCACATGCGCCCGCAAACGCACACTTACCACGCCACGACCTTCCGGCGCTCCACGAGCCTAGGTTGGCGGCATTGCCTTTAGGCCCTGACACCGCCGATGCGGTCCTCGCTCAACTCAGCGAGGCGGTCTCGATTCCTGACCGCTCAGGTGTCATCGCGCGGCTCGAGGATGCCCTGCAGGAGTACTTCGGAGCCAGATATGCGGTGCTTACGAGTTCGGGAACCGCGGCCCTGCACTCGATGTTCACCGCCCTGGGGCTGAGGTCCGGTGAGGAGGTCATCGCTCCCGCCTATACCTTCTTCGCCACCGTCACGCCGCTGCTCCACATGGGTGTCCGGCCGGTGCTGGTGGACAGCGATGAGACCGGCAATGTGAACCCCGCCGCCGTCGAGCGCGCAATCACCTCGCGCACCAAGGCCGTCGTTGTGACCCATCTGTGGGGTGTGCCCTGCGACATGCGCGGCCTCATCGAGATCACGGCCCGGCACGGCCTCGCACTCCTGGAGGACGGCTCCCACGCCCACGGAGCCACCATCGCCGAGGACAAGGTCGGTACTTTGGGCACCGCGAGCGCGTTTAGCCTCAACGGGCCCAAGCCACTTTCCGCCGGAGAAGGCGGCTTCGCGATGACCGACGACGAAGAGGTCTACTATCGACTTCTGCTCCACGGTCACTACAACAAACGCTGCCGTACCGAGATCCCGGTAGAGAACCCGTTGGCCGTTTACGCTGTCACCGGTATGGGACTAAAGCTCCGCATCCACCCACTCGCCGCCGCTATTGCGCTCAACCAGCTCAGCCGCCTCGATACCTACCTCGTTGGGCGAAGACGCATCGCCGCTCGCATGCTTCAGGGGCTGCGCGGGCTGCCTGGTCTGACCGTTCCCGACGTCCCCGCCCACGTCGAGCCAGCTTGGTACGCCCTATGTTTGCAGTACCACTCCGAGGAGCTGGATGGCCTGCCCATCCGCGAGTTCACCGCGGCGCTGCACGCGGAAGGCTGCGCCGAACTCGACCGGCCCGGCTCTACCTGCCCGCTCAACCTCCACCCACTTTTCCAGGACGACGCCCCGCCGTTCCCCGGTCCCACTGAGTGGCCGCGCTACGCTCCTGGCGACTTCCCGGTCGCCGAACGCGTCCACCGCCAAACCCTCAAACTGCCCGTCTGGCATCGTAGCGAGGACGTTCCACTCGCCGACGCGTACGTCACCGCCTTCTCAAAGGTAATTGGCAATCACCAGGATCTGCTGCGAAGGGGTCGCACCGGATGACGCCCGAATTTCTCGACGAGCTCATTGCTCTCGCCACAGCGGACGGCATTGACCGCCTCGTCGTCGGCGCCGTCATCAACGAAAGCGGGAAGGCCCTTCTCCTGCGCCGCCCCGCCGGTGACTTTATGGGAGGCATCTATGAGCTACCCAGCGGCAAGGTCGAAAAGGGTGAAAGCCTCACCGACGCGCTGATACGCGAAGTCAAGGAGGAAACCGCCCTCACCGTTACCGGGATCACGCGCTATCTCGGCAGCTTCGACTATGCCTCTAGTAGCGGACGGCGCACCCGTCAGCACAACTTCACCGTGGCCGTCCAACCCCCGCTTGACATCGTCCTCACCGAGCACACCCACGCCGCCTGGGCGGCCCCTGCTGAGGGCTACCCCGTCACCGACGCCGTCCGGCGCGTGCTCAACGGCGACCTGCGCTGATCTGTCACAGCTTGCCGAACCTCCTGGTGCGGCGTTGGTACTCGGCGACGGCGGCGTGGAGGTGTTGGCGGCGGAAGTCGGGCCAGAGCACGTCGGTGAAGACCAGCTCGGCGTAGGCGGCCTCCCACAGCAGGAAGTTGGACAGGCGCTGCTCGCCCGAGGTCCGCACGAGCAGGTCGACGTCGGGGGCGTCGGGCTCGTAGAGGCGAGCCTGGATCGACCGCTCGGACAGCCGCTCGGGGCTTAGGCGGCCCGCCACGGCGTCGGACGCGATGCGGCGGGCGGCGTCGACCAGCTCGGCCCGGCCGCCGTAGTTGAACGCCACCTGCAGGGTCAACCGGGTGTGGCGGGCGGTGCGCGCCTCGGTCCGCTCCATCATGTCGACCAAGCGGTGGGGCACCGGCTTGCCACGGCGCCCGATGAAGCGGACCCGCACCTGCTGCTCGTCGAGCTCGTCGGCGCGGCGCAGGAGCAGGTCCCGGTTGAAGTTCATCAGGAACGAGACCTCGGAGGGCGGGCGCTTCCAGTTCTCCGTCGAGAACGCGTACACGGTCAGGAAGCGCAGTCCCATCTCCAGCGCGCCCTCGACGGTGTCGAACAGGGCCTCCTCACCCGCGGTGTGGCCGGCGTTGCGGGGCAGTCCCCGCTGGCCGGCCCAGCGCCCGTTCCCATCCATGATCACACCGACGTGGGCGGGGAGGCATGCGCCGTTCACCTGGGCACCAGGTCCCACGAGCGCAACGGCCGGCCGAGGTGGTAGGTGAGGAAGCTGTGCACCAGCGTTCCCGCGATCCGCCGGGTGCGAGGTGGGATCTCGACCTCGGCCAGATCAGCCCAGCTCGACTGCGCGAGCACGTCGAGGAGGGCCCGCGCGGAGGAGTCCATCGGTCGCGAGTCACGTGGGGCGCAGGTATCGCAAAGCGCCCCTCCTCCCGCGATCGAGAACACGCCGTGGGTGCCAGGATCCCCGCACGAGGCACAGTGGTCGAGGCTCGGGTGGTAGCCGGCTAAGGCCACCAGCCGCAGCAGGTAGGCGTCGAGCATGAGCGTGGGGTGGTGTGGCGCGCCGCTGAGCGCGCGCAAGCCTTGGAGCAACAAGAGGAAGAGTCGGTTCGACCGCTCCCCCGGTTGCGCGAGCTGGTCGGCGGCCTCGACCATCGCCGAGGCGCATGCGGAGAGAGCCCAGTCGTCCCGCAGATCGGCGAACGGGGTGATCAGCTCGGCTTGGGTGACGATGTCGAGGTCGCGGCCCTCGTAGAGCTGCAGGTCCACGTGGCTGAACGGCTCTAGCCGGCCTCCCAGCTTCGAGCCAGGGCGGCGGATCCCCTTCGCGACCGCGCGAACCTTGCCTCGTCCCTGGGCGAGTAGGTGCACGATCCGGTCAGCCTCACCCAGCTTGTACGTCCGCAGGATGATGCCCTGGTCGCGATAGAGCGCCATGCCGCAACGCTACTCCCCGCTCACGCGTCCTCAGGCTCAATACCCCAGGCGTTCGAGCTTGCGTGGGTCTCGCTGCCACTCCTTCGAGAGCTTTACGCGCAGATCGAGGTAGACCCTGCTGCCGAGCAGCAGCTCCAGATCGGGGCGGGCGTTCTTGCCGATCTCGCGAAGGACGGCGCCTCCTTTGCCGATCACGATGCCCTTCTGAGAGTCGCGCTCGACGAACAGCGTGGCGGCGACCGCGAGCACGCCTTGGGACTCGCCCGGGACGATCTCGTCGATGACGACGGTGATCGAGTGCGGGACCTCCTCCCTCATCAGCGTGATCGCCTTCTCACGGATGATCTCGGCGGCGAGCTGCTCGGGTGTCTGGTCGGTGACCTGGTCGGCGGGGAAGTACGCGGGCCCCTCGGGCATACGGGCGACGATGAGATCGGCAAGCACGTCGACCTGCTCCCCCGAGGTGGCCGACACCGGCACGACCTCGTCCCAGCCGCCCATCTGGGCGAGCCGTTGCAGCTGTGGGAGCTGGGCGCCCCGGCCGATCCGGTCGACCTTGTTCAGCACGGCGATCACGGGGGTCGCGATATCGGTGAGCAGTCCGGCGATGAACTCGTCACCTCGCCCGATCCCCGCCTGGCCGTCGACCACCAGCACGATCACGTCGACGCCCGAGAGCGTGCCGCGCGCGACCTCGTTGAGTCTCGCGCCGAGCAAGGTCTTCGGCTTGTGCATGCCTGGCGTGTCGACGAACACGATCTGCGCGTCGTCACGATGCAGCACGGCGCGCAGGGCGTGGCGCGTGGTCTGCGGCACTGGCGTGGTGATGGCGACCTTCCTGCCGACGAGCGCGTTGAGCAGGGTCGACTTGCCCACGTTCGGGCGGCCGACGATAGAGCAGAACCCTGATCGCATGCGTCGCAGGCTACCGGCTGTCAGCCCCCGAGCGCAGCTGGGCGGGGCCGAACGCGAACGGCATAAGGTCCCGTGACAGGATGTACCGGCTGGCGGGGCCGTCGGTGCCGGTCACGACGACGTAGAGGTCGGGGGCGAACTCGAAGAGCACTTGGCGGCACATGCCGCATGGCGGGCAGGGATCGGCGCCCGAGCAGGCGACCGCGAGGGCGACGAGGTCCCGGGCACTGGCGGTGATCGCCGCGGGCACCGCGACCCGCTCGGCGCACAACGAGACGGGGTAGGCGGCGTTCTCGACGTTCGCGCCCGTGAAGACCCGCCCGTCGGCGCAACGCACCGCGGCGCCAACCTTGAAGCCCGAGTAGGGCGCGTACGCGCCCGCCATCGCCCGGCGCGCGGCGGCCAGCAACGCCGCCTCCTCCCGCTCCCAGCCAGGAGCGCCCGGGCGCACCCAATCCACCACTAGCTGGGACCCTCGGCGGCCACGGCGCGGGATGGGGAGGGTGACGTCCGCTCGACGAGGATCGTCGCGATACGCCGGTCCTTGACACGCTCGGCGGTGAGGCGAAGGGCGTTGACCTCTACCTGCTCACCCGGTTGGGGGACGTGGCCGAGCAGGCCGAACAGTAGGCCGCCGACGGTGTCCCAGTCCTCGTCGGGAAGGTCGGTGTGGGCCAGCTCGTCCAGCTCGTCGATCGGCAGGCGCGCGTTGACCCTCCATCGGTCGGCGTCGAGCTGCTCGACGAGCGCCTCCTCACGGTCGTACTCGTCGACGATCTCGCCCACGATCTCTTCGAGGATGTCCTCGATCGTCACGAGCCCCGCGGTGGTGCCGTACTCGTCCACGACGATCGCGAGGTGGATCTGGCGAGCCTGCAGCTCTCGCAGCAGCTCGTCCACGGGCTTCAGCTCGGGGACGAAGTACGGCGTCCGCATGAGGTCCTGCCACGGCCCGTCTTCGCCGCGCGCGGTGTGCAGCTGTTGGAGCACGTCCTTGGCGTAGACGAGGCCGACGATCGTGTCACGATCGCCGCGATAGACGGGCAGGCGCGTGTACCCGGCGGATAGCAGGACCTCGATCACGTGGCCGAGATTTTCGGCCTCCGAGACCATGACCATGTCCGGTCGCGGGACCATGATCTCGCGCACCACCGTGTCGCCCAGCTCGAAGATCGAATGGATCATCGCGCGCTCGCCGGCTTCGATGACCTCATCCGACTCGGCGACGTCGATCAGCTCCCGAAGCGCCTCCTCGGTCACGAACGGCCCGCTCGCCAGCCCTTTCCCGGGGGCAATCACGTTGCCGATGCGGATCAGCAGCCACGCGAACGGGGAGAGCGGGCGGGCGAGCAACGCGACCCAACGGGCCGTACGGCATGCCACCTTGTCGGTGCGCTGCAAGCCGATGGTCTTGGGGACGACGTCCGCGAGGACGAACAGCAGCGCCGCGCCCAGTGGCAGGGCGAGCGCGAACGCCAGCCCACCGGACAGGAAGTGGTCGGCAACGATGGTCAGCAGGGCGACGGCGGCCACCTGCATGGTGATGACGAGCAGCGCGAGGATGTTCAGCGTGCGGGCGGGGTCGCGCATCAGCGCCACGAGCCGCTGAGCGCCGGGCATGCCCTCCTCGGCCAGCTTGAGCGAGCGGTAGGGCGTCATCCGAGTCATCGCGGCTCGGGCCGCGCCAAAGTAGGCCGCCACGAGCAGCAGCATGACGACGGCTGCCAATGCGTACGCATCGCGCTGCGTGAACTCGGGCATCACGAGCCCTGGCGGTGCGCGGCGCCCCGGAACCTCGTCAAGAGCTGATCCGTCAGGCCGAACATCAGCTCTCGCTCGTCGGGCTCGGCGTGGTCGTGGCCCAGTAGGTGCAAGATCCCGTGGACGAGCAGCAGGTCGATCTCGTCGCTCAGTCCCCTGCCAGCGCGCGACGAATGCTCTTCGGCGACCGCGGGGCAGAGCACCACGTCGCCGAGCAGGCTGGGCTGCCCCGCCGCTGTCTCACCTGGGAAGTCGATGGGGAACGCGAGCACGTCCGTCGGGCCCTCACTGCCCATATATGCCGCGTTGAGGCTCGCGATGACGTCGCGCTCCACACACAGGACCGACAGCTCCATGGCCGCGGGCACGTGGCGGTCCGCGAGCACGTACTCCGCCAGTCGCTGGAGCCGCTCGAGGTCGACGGGGAGGGACTGCTCGTCAGCCAGGTATACGGTCACGTCGGTTGGGTCTCACGAGCCTCGTCGAAGCGGCCGTAGGCCTCGACGATCTCTTGGACGATCCGGTGCCTGACGACGTCGCGGCCGGTCAGCTCGCAGAACGCGACCCCGTCGATGCCGGTGAGGATGTTGCGGACGACGCGCAGGCCCGAGTGGCGGCCGGATGGCAGGTCGACCTGCGTGACATCGCCGGTGACGACCGCCTTCGAGCCGAAGCCCAGGCGAGTGAGGAACATCTTCATCTGCTCGGGCGTCGTGTTCTGGGCCTCGTCCAGCACGATGAAGCTGTCGTTCAGCGTGCGCCCTCGCATGTACGCCAGTGGCGCGACCTCGATCGTCCCGCGCTCCATCAGCAACGAAAGCTGCTCGGCGTCCATCATGTCGTGGAGCGCGTCGAACAACGGCCTCAGGTACGGGTCGATCTTCTCGAACAGCGTGCCGGGCAGGAAGCCCAGGCGCTCGCCGGCCTCGACGGCCGGGCGGGTGAGGATGATGCGCGTGACCTCCTTGCGCTTCAGCGCGAGGACTGCCATCGCCATCGCGAGGTAGGTCTTGCCCGTGCCCGCCGGGCCGATGCCGAAGACCACGGTGTTCTCGCGGATGGCATCGAGGTAGCGCTTCTGGCCCGCGGTCTTCGGGCGGATCACCCGGCCCCGATGGGTCAGGGCAGCGTCGGACAGCACCTCGGACGGGTTGGGGTGCGTCGCGCCCTGGACCATCGCGATCGACGCCGTGACGTTGGCCTCGTCGAGGTTCTGGCCCGTGTCGAGCAGCCGGACGAGCTCTGAGAACAGGTGGACGACCTTACGGGCCTCCGCCTCAGGCCCCGTCACGGTGATCTCGTTGCCGCGCACCAGGATTCCGACGTTGAACGCGCTCTCGACCAGCTTGAGCAGCTCGTCACGGGATCCGAGGAGCGACACCATCGAGTGGTGCCCTGGAATGGCAGTCTTGACTTGCGTCGTGCTGGCCAAGCGGTCGCTTTTCGTGGGTTGGGGTCAATGGATTCCGCGGAAGATGGTATCCCGTGATCACCGGGGAACGCGACTCCGACAAGTCTTGTGGCCAGGGTTCGGCACGCATGCGTGCCGAACCCTGGCCATTAGGTTCTTAGGTTCTTAGCGGCCGGTCCACTCGGGGGCGCGCTTGCCGAGGAAGGCGCAGATGCCCTCTTGGGCGTCAGCGGCGAGGGCGTTCGCTGCCATCACGATCTTGGTGTGGTCGTAGGCGCGGTGCTCGTCCAGCTCGATCTGCGCGTAGAACGCCTCTTTGCCGATCCCGACGGTCAGCGGGCTGGAGGCGAGAATGGCGTCCACGAGCCGGTTGACGGCCGCGTCGAGGTCCTCGGCCGGCACGGCACGGTTGATCAGGCCCCACTCCACCGCGGTCGCGGCGTCGATCATCTCACCCGTCAGGAGCATCTCCATCGCCCTCTTGCGGCCCACGGCGCGCGAGATCGGCACCATCGGCGTCGAGCAGAACAGCCCGATCCGCACTCCGGGAGTGGCGAAGCGGGCGCCGGCCTCGGCCACCGCGAGGTCGCACGCCGCGACCAGCTGGCAGCCGGCCGCGGTCGCCACGCCGTGCACCTTCGCGATGACCGGCTGGGGGATCCGGTGGATCGCCTCCATCATCTGTGTGCAGACGTCGAAGAGCTCGGTGTAGAAGCCGAGATCGCGCTCGACCATCTCGCTGAGATCGTGCCCGGCCGAGAACACCGCTCCCGCCCCCTCGACCACGACGACGCGCGCGTCCGGCGACCTCGCTGCCGTGCGGAGGGCGTCGATGACCTCCCGCATCAGCGCAAGGCTGAGGGCGTTACGCCGCTCGGGCCGGTTCAGCGTCAACCGCACGACCCCGCCGTCGAGCTTGGCGAGCAGATGCTGGTAGTCCACGGTCTCTCCTCCCATGACCCACGACAACCCAGGTTAGTGCCATGTGCGGCGGTCGGTGGGGGGGCCGCCGTTCTCTACCGCGTCGACGAGGACGACGGCGACGGCGGCGCGCAGCGCGGGCGCCCAGCGAGATGGGTCGGGTGCGCCGAACTGAGGCCCGTAGATCGGCCCTGGCGACTGGAACACCCGCCGCGGCCTCGCCCCTACAGCGAGATAGCCGCCGGAGGGTGGCTGGCTCGCCTGCAGGTCGCAGAGCTCGTCCTTCCCGAGTACGGGTATCATGCGCTCCGGAGACGCTCACAGCCATCGCTTCCTCCGCCGGTAGCGCTTGCTGTCGCGGTAGCTCCGGCGCTGGCCCGCGACTCCGAGGCCCAGGTAGAACTCCTGGACATCGGGGTTATCGGCGAGCTCGGCCGCCGGCCCCTCCAGCACGATCCGGCCGGTCTCCATCACGTACGCATGATCGGCGATCTCCAGAGCCCGGCGAGCGTTCTGCTCGACGACCAGGATCGTCGTGCTCAGCTCGCTGGCCAAGCGCTGGATGATCTCGAAGATCTCCCCCACGAGCAGTGGGGCGAGCCCTAGGGACGGCTCGTCGAGCATCATCAGCTTCGGCCGGGCCATGAGGGCCCGCCCGATGGCCAACATCTGCTGCTCGCCACCCGACAGGTAGCCGGCGGCCTGGGCGGTCCGGTCCTTCAGGCGGGGAAAGTACGCGTAGACGAGGTCGAGGTCGTCCCTGGTCTGGGAGCGGATCCGCCCGCGGGTGAACGCGCCGGCCAGAAGGTTGTCGTGGACGGACAGATGGGGGAACACTCGCCGGCCCTCCATGACCAGCGACACCCCCGCCCGTACCGTGGCCGCGGGGTCACGGCGGGTGATGACCTCACCCGCGTAGCGCACCTCACCGTCCGTGATCTCGCCATGCTCGCTCGGCAGCAATCCCGCGATGGCCTTCAGCGTCGTCGTCTTCCCCGCGCCGTTCGAGCCGAGGAGCGCGACCACCTGCCCCTCGCCCACCACCAGCGACAAGCCCCGCAGCACGAGGATCACCTGGTCGTAGATAACCTCGACGTTGTTCAGCTCGAGCAACACGGTCGTTGCCTCAGAGCCTTGCGGATCACGGAGTGCGGACATCGCCAACCGGCGTCCAGGCGCCACCCCGCACCTCGTAGATCTGGCCTGACTGCATCCCCTGGTGATTGTCAGCCGAGAAGTCGATCGCCGTGCTGACCGGCGTGTCGATCGGCTCCATCGTCTCCAGCGCCGAGCGGATCGCCTCGCCGGTCAGCTCCTGACCGGAGTCGACCACGCGAGCGATCCCCTCCGCCATCACGTGCATCGTGTACCAACCTTGCGCGAAGTGGAGGTTCTGGTCCTCGAACCGCTCGCCGTTCCGCTCCAGCCAGCCGGTCAGGTCGGTGACGTCGCCGTCGGCGGCCCCAGGCGGGGCGAACGGCAGTACCCCCGCGGTACCTTCGGCGGCCTCACCGGCGAGGTCGACGAACAGCTCGTCGGCGCACCAGTTGAGGCAGAGAACCCGCGCGTCCAGTCCCTGCTCCCGCACGTTCCTCGCGACCGTCGCGGCGGGGCTGGACACGTTCTGGACGATGATGTACTGGGCGCCCTGCTGCTCGACCCGGGTGAGCTCACCGACGTAGTCCGTCGCTCCGGCCGGCATCGCGTAGGTCTGATAGCCGATGTCGAGGCCACGCTGGAGGATGTAGGCCCGGCCATCCTCGATCGGCGACGTCCCGAAGGGGCTGTCGTGGTGGAACACCGCGACCTCGGTGTGGCCGTTCGCGTTGTCCGCGATGTACTGCAGCGCGACGCGCATCTGGTCGGAGTAGCTCAACGCCACGACGAAGTTGTACGGCGTCTGCGCCGGATCGGTGAGCGTCTCCGCGTACGAGGCGGACATGAACGGGATCTCGTCCTCGGTGATCTTCGCGCGTAAGGCCTCGGTATCAGCCGTTCCCCATCCCTGGAACGCGACGGCGCCCTCGGACGTGAACTGCGAGTAGAACTGCTCGGCCTCCGGCACCTCGTACCCGTAGTCCTGGAACCGCAGGTCGATAGGCCGGCCCCCCACTCCCCCGTTCGCGTTACGCCAGTCGACGTAGGCCTGCATCCCTTGGGAGTAGGGTGTTCCCGCGTCCGCGGTCGGACCGGACAGGTCGAAGATCGCGCCGATCACCACCCCGGCCGCGCCATTGGGGGGAGAAGCTCCCCCACCCCCACACGCGGCGGCGAGCAGCGCCAGCAGCCCCAGCAATGCGATGTGGCGTCGCATTATGTTCCCTCCCGTCGGTTCAGTAGCGGAACGGCCACAGCCGGACGTAGTCCTTCACGCGCTGCCACATCCGGGCGAGCCCGCGCGGCTCGAAGATGAGAAACAGCATGATCACCAGCCCAAACGCGGCGAGCTGCAAGGCCGGGATCTCCCGCCCCAGCTGGGGGACAGCGTCGCGAAGGCCCATGCCCAGGCGCTGGATGCCGGCCGGCAGGATGAACAGGAACACAGCCCCGTAGATCGACCCGGCCACCGACCCCAGCCCGCCGACGATGATCATCGCGACGTAGAGCACCGAGACGTCGAAGGTGAACCGCTCCCACGTCACGATGCCGGTGTAGTGAGCGGTCAGGGCCCCCGCGAGCCCGACGAAACCGGACGAGATCGCGAACGCGAGGATCTTGTAGCGGACCACGTCGACGCCGGCCGCCTCAGCCGCGACGTCCTGGTCACGGATCGCGACGAACGCCCGCCCCAAACCGGTGCGGAACAGGTTCGCCGCCCCCAGCGCCGCGATGGTCCCGAATGCGAGGATCACCCAGTACCAGCGGAAGTTGCCCCCTAGCTCGAAGCCGAGCAGCACCGGCGAGCCGACCCCCAAGGCGTCGTTCCCGCCGGTGACCGCCGTCCAGTTTCTCACGAGCCACAAGATGATGAACTGTGAGGCGAGCGTCGCGATCGCGAGGTACAGGCCTTTCAGCCGCAACGCGGGGAGCCCGAAGAACGCGCCCGCCAGCGCCGTCACCAGGATCGCCGCGACGATCCCCACCGGCGTGGGCAGCCCCACCCGCTCGACGAGTATGGCGCTGGTGTACGCCCCGACGGCCAGGAACCCGCCCTGGCCAAGGCTGATCTGCCCGGTGTACCCGGTCAGGATGTTCAGCCCGATCGCACCGATCGCCGCGATCCCCGCCTGGCACGCCACGGTCATCCAGAAGGGGCTCAACACGAATGGGAGCGCCAAGAGCCCCGCAAGGAGCAACGCCAACCGGGCGTACTCGGCCCGCGTATGTCGGAGCGCCAGCTCGCTCGCGTAGCCGCGGTGGTAGACCCCGGTCGCGGTGGCCATCAGACGCACTCCGGCCCGCGCCGCCGGGGCTCCGGCTCCGGCTCCGGCTCCGGCTCCGGCATTTTCCTGCACTGTGCAGAGTTATGCCGGTATATCGGCATAACTCTGCACAGTACGGCCAAGTAGCTCCCAAAGGACCCGCACACTGCCCGGTTTATCGGATTCTCCTCCAGCGCGACGGCAGATAGCCGGCCTAACTCCCCACTGAGATGAGAATCGGCGACACATCGCCCGGCTGCCGGATTTCGGCATCCGGAGGGCGGCGTCAGCAAGCCTAATCCTGCACTGTACGGAGAAGTGCTCCGCCACACTGAGGTATTTGCCCCAAAAGGAACCGGAGACCGCCTGGTTTGCCCGATTCTCACTATTCGGGGTGATGGCGCCAGCTGGCATGAACTGCTGCGCACAGTTAAACCGATATACGGGCTGTTGCGAAACCCGTGTGGGTCCGCCGATTGGAGTGCACGCCTCGACTGCAACTTTCCTTCGGATACGCAGGAAAGTTGCGCCCCAAACTCGACCGCTCGGACCTGGCCTGCAGCTTTCCTCCGCATGCGGAGGAAAGCTGCAGTTGACCGCGCTGGGGCGGCTCGGGAGCGCGAGGGTGGGCGCTGGCCTCGCGAGCCGCCAACGTCGATCCTGCAGCCCACGTTTCCTGCACTGTGCAGAGTTAGACCGGGATACCGGCATTTTCCTGCACAGTGCAGGATAGGCCGGCTGGCCAGGCGGGGGATGTGTGCGCTTGGGCGCCCGGCCAGGCGGGGGATGTGTGGGGCGGTGGCGGGCATCAGACGCGGTCGATCTCGACTTGGCCGAAGAGGCCGTATGGCTTGACCATCAGCATGAGCACGATGGCGACGAAGGGGATCACCGCCTGGAGACCCATCCCGATCGTCCCCGCTGTGAACGTGATGAGCAGGCCGATGATCATGCCGCCCGCCGCGGTGCCCGGGATGGAGTCGAGGCCTCCCAGGATGACCACGGGGAATACCGCGAGGCCGTACAACACCAACACGCCGGAGATGCCGACGATGTTCGCGACGAGCGCTCCCCCGATCGCGGCGCTGATCGCGGCGAGCGCCCACGAGACCGCGAACACTCTGCGGACGCTGATCCCCATGGTGAGCGCCGCTTGCTGGTCGTCGGCGACCGCGCGCATCGCGATGCCCGTGCGTGAGAAGCGGAAGAACCACGAGAACAGCGCGAGGACGGCCGCCGCCACTCCCACCGCCACCAGGCGGTCGACCGGTACGGTCGCGCCCGCCAGCTCGACCGTGCCACGAGGGATGAACGCGGGGAACGGCCTCGGCCGCGTGCCCCAGATGATCTGGACGGCCGCTTGGAGAAACGCCCCCAGCCCGATCGTTACCATGATCACGGCGATCGGCCGCTCACCGACCATGGGTCGCAACACGAGCCGCTCGACGAGCAGGCCCAACCCACCCGCGACCGCGAGCGAGGCGAGCACGGCGATGGGCCATGGGAGGCCGAAGGTCACGACGCCGGCGTAGATGACGTACGCGCCGATCAGCAGGAACTGGCCTTGCGCGAAGTTGATGACCCCGGTGGCCTTGAAGATGATCACGAACCCGAGGGCGGCGAGCGCGAGGATCGCGCCGTTCGCGAGGCCGTTGACCGCCAGCGTGGTGAACTGCTCCAGCGTCATCAGCGCACGCTCCAGGCCATGAGGCGAGACCGCGCGGGGGCGGGTTGGGACGCGGGCTCGAACTCCTTCATCGACGCCAAGCGCAGGGGGATCGCCCGCTCGGCCCTGCTACCGTCCTGGTAGGAGACGATGCTCGTGATCGTGACCTCGTCGCCAGGCCCGAAGAGCGCGTCGACGATCGAGGCGTACCGCTCGGCGATCACGGCGCGGCGCACCTTGCAGGTGCGGGTGATCTCTTCGTCGTCGGCGTCGAGGCGCTTGTGGAGCAGCGCGAACCGGTGCACCCGGATCGCCTCGGGCAGGTCGAGGTTCGAGCGGTTCACCTCCTCGGCGATCAGCCGGTAGACCTGCTCCCTCTGCGCGAGGTCCATGTAGGTCGTGTAGCCGAGATGCCGCCGCTCGGCCCACGCGCCGACCGTCTGGGCGTCGATGACCAGAAGCGCCACCAGGTGCCCGCGCTCGCCCTCACCGAAGACCACGGCCTCCTCGACGAACGGGCTGAACTTCAGCTTGCTCTCGATGAAGGCGGGGCTGAAGCGGGTGCCGTCAGGCGCGGCGATGACGTCCTTCGCGCGGTCGATGACCACGAGATGGCCCCCATCGAGGTAGCCGGCGTCGCCGGTATACAGCCAGCCGTCCGCGTCGACGGCGAGCGAGGTCGCCTCGTCGTCGCCGTAGTAGCCATGGAACACACCGGGTGAGCGGAGCAGGATCTCGCCGTCGTCGGCGATGCGAAGCTGCGTTCCCGGGATCGGGACGCCGACAGTGTGGAACCGGACGTCGCCGTCGCGGTGCGCGACGGCGACGCCCCCGGCCTCAGTCTGGCCGTAGATCTGCTTGAGGTTCACGCCAAGCGCGTGGAAGAACCGGAACACATCCGGACCGAGCGAGGCGCCCCCGGTGTAGCCGCGGTCGAGGCGCGCGAGCCCGAGCTGATCGCGGACGGGCCTCAGCGCGACGAGATCGGCGACCTTCGCGAGCATCCTCAGGCCCGGTCCGACCGGGCGCGACTGGGCCTCAAGATCGGCGACCCGCTCCCCGACCTTGAGCCCCCACCCGAAGACGGCGCGCTTGACGGCGTCGGCCTCACCGAGGCGGATCTGCACGTCAGCCACCATGTCCTCCCAGATCCGCGGGGGGGAGAACAGCACGTCGGGACCGATCTCACGGAGGTCGGCGCGGACGGTCGCCGCGTCCTCGCAGAAGCTCGTCGTGAACCCGACCTGCATCCCACACGCGAGCGCCAACATCTGCTCGCCCAGCCATGCGAAGGGAAGGAAGCTCACATACCGGTCGTCTGGGCTGATCGGGTCGATCTCCATCAGCCCATGACCCATCGACAGGAGGTTCGCATGCGAAAGCATCGCGAGCTTGGGTCGCCCCGTCGTCCCGGACGTCGTGCAGATGATCGCGACGTCGTCACCGCTGCCCGCGGCGATCTGGTCGTCGAGCCACCCGGGACGGGATTGCTCGACCTCACGGCCGCGCGCTTCGACGTCGCAGAAGTGGGCGAGGTAGGGCTGGTCGTAGCGCTCTAGACCGCGAGGGTCATAGACGATCAGCGTCGCGAGCGCGGGAAGCGCATCCCACAGGCCGATGACCTTGTCGGCCTGCTCCTGGTCCTCGGCGACCACAACGCGCACCCGCGCGTCCTCCAGGATGTGGCGGACCTCGTCACCCACGCTCGTCGGGTAGACACCGACGACGCACGCGCCCAACGACTGCGCGGCCAGCTCGGAGATCAGCCACTCGGGACGGTTGTCGCCGAGCACCGCGACCACCTCGCCCGGCTCGACCCCCAGGTCGGCGAGCCCGTGGGCAAGGTCACGGGCACGCTCGTGATACCCCGCCCACGTCGTCGCCTGCCATATCCCGTACCGCTTCTCCTGCAACGCCGCGCGGCCTGGGTGCCGCGACGCAAGACCCGCGAGCAACTTCGGGAAGGTGTCGCCAGCACTCATGAGGCCTGCCGTTGTTCCCCGAGGTACGCGTCGATGACCCGCTGGTCGCGGCCGACCGACGCGGGGGCACCCTTGGCGATGACGCTTCCGAAGTCCAGAACCGTGACCTGGTCCGAGATGTCCATCACGACGGCCATGTCATGCTCGATCAGGACGACGGTGACACCTGCCAGCTCGTTCGCGTCCAAGATGAAGCGGGCCATGTCCTCCTTCTCTTCGACATTCATCCCCGCCATGGGCTCGTCCAGCAGCAGCAACGCGGGTCGCATGCACAGGGCGCGGCCCAGCTCGACGCGCTTTTGGACGCCGTAGGCCAGCGCGGCTACGGGAGTGTTGCGCGCGACCTGTATCTCCAGCAGGTCGATGACCTCCTCGACCACCTCGCGGTGTGCGATCTCTTGCCGCCGGGCGGATCCCAGGTACCACAGCGCGGGGAGCAGGTGATGGCGCATGTGCACATGCCGCCCGAGCAGCAGGTTCTCGACCGCGGTCATGTGTCGGAACAGCTCGATGTTCTGGAAGGACCGGGCGACCCCCATCCTCGCGATCCGGTGCGGCCGCTCGCGCACCAGGTCGTGCTCGCCCTCCGCGGAGTGGAGCACGATCCTGCCGGTCTGAGGCCGGTACAGGCCGCTGACGCAGTTCAGCAGGCTCGTCTTGCCCGCCCCGTTCGGCCCGATGATGGCGTGGATGTCGCCTTGGCGTACCTCAAGGCTGACGTCGTCCAGCGCCTGGACACCGCCGAACGTCAGCGTGACACCCTCGACGCCGAGCTGCGGCGCGCCCGGCTCGAGCTGGCTGCCATTCAAGCGGTGACGGTATGCCCTAGAGGCGTGCTGCACTCGCGTTCCCATGCCTCTCTCCACGATGTGCCACGCCATCATGACCAAGTAGAGGCTACGACAAGGGGACACGATACCCCCAATTTCGGGGGGAGCGAGCGAAGTGTGCCGCCATGCGGCCCTCGACGGGAAACGCAAACCGCTCCAGACTTGCCGACGGCACCCAACGGTGAAGGGAGACCTGTGGACCGTGCGACGCTCCGGGCGCAGCAGGCGCCACTCAAGGAGCGCTACCTGCAGCAACCAGACGCGGCGCTGATCACGCTGCGCGCGGGGGGCACGCTCGGCGACGAGGAGATCGCCTGCGCCGTCGATACGGGGCGCGCGATCGTCGAGGCCGGTCTTCACCCGGCTACCGGCGGCGACGGCGCCCTCGCCTGCTCTGGCGACATGCTCCTCCAAGCGCTGGTCGCCTGCGCCGGCGTGACCCTGCGAGCGGTCGCGACCGCGCTTGATCTCGAGGTGCGTGGCGGTAACGTCCGCGCGGAGGGCGATCTCGACTTCAGGGGAACGCTGGGCGTCGACCGCGATGCCCCGGTCGGGTTCCGCGCGATTCGCCTGGCCTTCGACCTGGACTCGGACGCCACCGAGGAAGAGCTGGCAACGCTGCACCGCCTGACCGAGCGGTACTGCGTCGTCTACCAAACACTTGCCAGCCCTTTGCAGCTGGGCTCTACGGTCGCACGGGCGCCCAGCTCAGCGTGACGTGGCCCGTCGCCACGCCCAGAATCTCCCGGGACTTCGACTTGGGGCATATGTGCCCCAAGTCGAAGTGTGGGGTATTGCTCTCAACCCATAAAGTCACGGGGTGAACGGCGGGACTCACCCATCAGCTGGGAGAGGTTGTCGACCCGTCCACGCGTGTCCGTCATCGACGTTTCCACTTGCTGGAGCAGCTCGCTCAGACCTGTTCGCGCACCCTCGACGAACGCCGCGGCAAGGGTCTCCTCGTCGAGGTCTTCCTGTCCGGCCGCCAACCCGTAGGCGCGTCCCAGCAACTCTCTGGTGATGCCCCCCAAAGCGTAGATCTCGACGGCATCCCACGGCGGAAGGGTCAAACGGGTGTCAGGTTGGTCTCCCGGCTCACCGAACATATCGAAGATCGTGGGAGGGTACAGGTCGATAAGCCACTCAGCGAGAAGGCACTGGTTCGCTCGCCGACCGAGCACGTCCCTTACGAATTGTCCCAGCTGCCAGGTCGCCATATCCAAGCTCAGGCGCTCCACTGCCGGATACCGCAGGACGGCGCCCCAGACGGCGCGCAGGAACATGCAGCGCTGCTTGGACTCACTCGCCAGCCACATCGCCGTGTTGCGAAAATATTCTTGGATGCGCGCGTACGATTGCCGACCAGAGGCTGTCGCCAGGAAGCCCATCGTCTTCGGATTCGTGTTGTCGAAGGGGGGACTGTCAAGGAGCTCGACTGGGCGTCCCGTCAGGTTGACGTCGAACCAGTGGTGCCAAGTCGAGTCGACACTAACCCGGCCAACACCGGCGGCATGACCGTTGTACGCCCCAACCGCCCCATAGATTCTGAAATTCGCAGGGCCCTTGTTGCGGTCCGTGGTAGCAGTGTGATCGGCGTGCACCGTCGCCCAGGCGACCACCTCTGGTGTCGGTAGCACGCCATCGAGGGTGGGATATTCGTCGGCGCTGTAGTCGGCGAAGCTGACCGTCTGGGTGAGGTCGATCGCCTCTTCGGGAATGACCTCTCCCTCATGGGGATGATCCGGGAAGATGTCGATAGGGCCTCCCGATCCGCACAGCAAGGGATGGGGAGCTTTCTGCGACGTGAACGGCGACCACGATGACAATGGGTAGTACTTTAGCAGGAGCGACATCGGGATGTCGTCCGACTCGTCGTCGAACGTATAGCTGGGGTCGTGACCTGTCTCCAGTGAGTCGTGCCGGTTGACTCCCTCTGGCTGCGGCGGCTCTTGACCAAGGGACCACTTCCGCATCGAGCGGGCGCGTGGGACGCGGGAGCACATGGTCGAGCCCAAAGTTGCGTGGTCGCCTGCCGCGAACAACCCGCCACCGCTGTCCATCCACGCAGCCAGGATCGCCAGTTCGGCATCGGTCAGTCGATCGGGATCGTCTGGTGCGACAGTAATGATGCGCTCTTGGCGAGCTCCGAAGAGCCAAACCTGATCGTATTCGTTGATGTCGAAACCGGGCTGGTCGAAGCGGAAGTTCTCGTAATGTGGGCCGTAGCGCTCGTGCTCGACCGGCTGTGTTTCCGGGTCGGGCTTGAAATCATCAGTCTGGCGATGCGCCCGCGTAACGTCAAACTTCACAAAGTACTCGGGGTTCTCACGCAAGGTATCCAGGACGGCGGACAGCCCGAAATAGGCGTGACTGAACGAGATGTTCAAGAACGCCGCGGGATACCCGTCCGCCACCATGAGGATCTTGAGTCGGCATGGGGGCAGATTGGGGGAGGCGACGAGGTCACCCCGCTCCATCCGGGCGAGCCTTTCGGTGCTTTCTTGGCCGGCAAGCGGTGGGATGCCAGTTGCCATTTTCGATCCTCTCCTTTGAGGTCGTTGTAATGAGTAATACAGGACAAGCCGCTAGTGCGGAAGGTGAATGAACGCCAACACCCTGATGGGTGCGTAGTCGTCTGGCGGAGGCGCTGGAAGGCGCTGTCCGCTGGCGTCGAAACGCGGGAACCGCGCAGCGCGGCGCCCGAGTTCTTGGCGAGAGCCGGAGCCTTCGGTCTCGGCTCGATCGCGCAGAGGCACTCTGCAGGATGAGTCCCGCATATCGTGCGCAGTGCGAGGCAGCCGTTCGATGCCGCTTCAGCGCGGCATCTGGATCCCGTAGGTGCTCGAGAAGGCCTCGCCCGCGGGTGAGGTCGAAGGGCTCACCGGGACGATCGTGGGTGGCGATCCCAGGGTTCAGCGCCCCCAACCCGATAAGAGCGCTCGTGTCGAGGCCCATGGCCCCGGCCCCCATCTCACCGCCGACCCGGTCGCAGAGCCACGCCGCGAACGTGCCGCCGGCTCCGCGCTCAAGGCAACGCCAGCCCTTGCCGACGCCCAAGCCGCCCAGGTCACGGACGGTGCTAGGACCGAACAGACCTTTAAGGCTGGTACGACGCTCCCCTTCATGTTCCCAGGCGTTCTTCAAACGGTCGTCGGTCATCTTGCCTCCCTCACCGGCGTCCATACCAATAGAGCCTGGGACGATCACGGAGATACATCGATATTTCGCTGTTACTCGGCGTCAAGGATGGTCTAGCCCCTTTGGCTGCCGAACGTGCCGGAGCGCTGGATCGTGACCTTCGCCTCGGATAGGCCGATCGAGAAGTTCGCGACCTCGCTGCCGACGAGCAAGCTGAGGCGACCATGGCCCGGCGGTCTGCCCCGTCATGAGCGGGGCCTGGTGGGAGGCATGGCGACGCGCTGGCGTTGTACGCGATCGAGCTGTCCGGATGGGTCTGCTCGACGAGGTTGACGCCGCGGCGTTGCATCGACTCCGAACGACCAAGCACGCGGCGCACGCGGCGATCGGCGGGCATATCCAGCAAGCCTTTCACGAGGCCGCCATAACGACGTCATCTACCCGCTATCCACCTTCTCCCTGGGGCGGTCACGCTTTCTACCCTAAACGGAGCAATCGGACAACGGCGTGATATCTCCACTACGTAGCGCAAGATTCCTGTCGGCTATATCACACAAATGACTTACCACACTTATAGTCCTTCATGTGAGGGACCACATGCGTGCTCTAGGCGGGGTCAAGGGCCCTCCTTAACCTGAGCGCAAGGGCCCGACAAGGGCCTGACAGGGGGCAAGAGGAATAAACAGGGAATTAGGGACGCGACGAGGCGATGGCATGCCACGTCCTTGCGGCCGATAAGTTAGGTGGCTCTCGGGCGCCATCCGGATCGCTTGCCAAATGCCGTCGACGGGCGCCTGCACCGGCTGGACTGAAGAGACCTTAGTCAAGGCTTACGGCTTCGGGCTGCCTCAGCGTTGATGCATAGCGATCAACCATCCCTAGAAACTGTTAATCACGTCGTGCCTTTGGCTTCACCCTGGTAATGATATAGGAACAAGCAAAGGAAGGCTTAGATGAAAGAATATGACTACGTCATCGTAGGGGGTGGCACCGCAGGCTCGGTGTTGGCCCGGCGATTGACCGAGGACGCCGATGCGACGGTCCTTGTGCTGGAAGCGGGTAGTAACTATATCCCATCCGCGGTTAACGATCCTTCTAAATGGTACACGTTGATCGGGTCACGCATCGACTGGGGTTATGAAAGCGTGCCACAAGCACAGTTGGGTGGGCGAAAGGTCGCGGAACCGCGCGGCAAAGCACCAGGTGGTACCAGCAACCTATACGCGATGATACACACTCGGGGACACCCTTCAGACTATGACAACTGGGCCTATTCTGGTGCTCCTGGTTGGTCATACGCGAATGTGTTGCCCTACTTTAAGCGCATCGAAACGCAGGAGGATCCCACCGGCCCCTGGTCTGGGACGGAGGGTCCACAGCGAATCAGGAACGCGGGACGCCATAGTCCCAATCCTGCGTCCAGCGCGTTCATCGACGCGTGCATCGAACTGGGATACCCCAAGATCGACGATTTCAGCGGTCCCGACATGCTTGGCTCAGGCTGGCATCGTTTGGATATTGCGGATGGCAGGCGTGAGAGCGCGCTTGTCGCCTATCTCGAGCCCGCTCTGAACCGGCCAAACCTGACGTTGCGAACAAGTGCGTATGCCACCCGGCTGCTGTTCGACGGAGGTCACTGTGTGGGGGTGGAGTATCAGCAGGAGCCAGAACCGATCGCAGAAGAGGGTGCTGGCCGACGAATCCGCAGCGCCAACGCGGATGCGCCTGAAGTCGGTGTGCACTCGGTGAGAGTTAACTCCGAGGTTCTTGTCTGCGCAGGAACCATGGAGTCGCCTAAGCTGCTCATGCTGTCCGGTATTGGACCTGCGACCCAGCTGCGGGAGTTCGACATCCCAGTCGTCGTCGACCTACCGGGGGTGGGCGAGAACTTCCAAAATCACGTTCTCGTCGGCGTCGTCTCCGAGTCTACGGCTATGGTGCCCCCGCCAACTCAGAACTTTGCGGAAGGCGCGATGTTTACTGCTTCTCAGCCGGGCTGGCTGGCACCCGATCTGCAGTTCGCGTTCGGACACAGCCCGTTCGATTTCATACCCGAGGGCAACCCGAACTCGGTGACAGTCATCCCTGGAGTCATGCGAACCTTTTCTCGCGGATGGATCCGACTGGCCAGCACTGACCCGCTTGCAAAGCCATTGATCAATCCAAACTACTTTGCTGACCGCTCGGATCTCGATCGACTCGTGCAAGGTGTAAAGATTGCGAGGGAAATCTTCGCAACCAATGCGTTTTTACCATGGTTTAAGCAAGAGCTGTCGCCAGGTTCCGACGTCAGCTCAGACGCCGATATCGCCAATTTTGTCAGACATGAGGCCCGCAGCTACTTTCACCACGGCGGGTCTTGCAAGATGGGCATTGATGATTTTGCGGTCGTCGACCCCGAATTGCGTGTGCACGGTGTCACCGGCCTCCGCGTCGTTGATGCCAGTATCATGCCTGCCCTTCCGTCATGCAACACCCACACAGCGGTGCTGATGATCGCGGAACGGGGCTCGGATTTGATCGCGGGAGTGGGCGGGGGCTAACCCTCATGACGACCGCAGTAATACTTCTACTCTTTTAATCTAAGAAGGGAACAATGAAGATCGTCCACACATATCGATCCGGTGATAACGGCCTATTCGTCAACTCCTACTTGGTGGAGTCTGAAGAGGGGGTAGTGATAGTAGATGCCCCACTTCTCCTGTCGGACGGCCGTGCCTGCCGCGCTCGACTCGATGCTCTGAAAAAACCCGTCCGGGCGGTGCTAATTACGCATCCCCATCCGGATCATTACAACACCATTACCCAGCTCATCGCGGGAAGCGGAGACATCCCGGTGGTAGCGCTCCGTGACGTCGACCGCATTCTCCGCGAGCAGAACGACGCCAAGCGGAATCAGTGGTCACCAGTGTTCGGCGCCGAATGGCCGGACAGCGTGACGTTTCCTAATACTATTGTCCCAGCCGACAAGGTGTACGAAGCCGCGGGGCTGCACTTCATCCCGCATGATCTCGGCCCCGGAGAAAGCGCCAGTGGAACCGTATGGATACTCCAACAAGAGGAAGATGGAGAGTCTGTTGCGTTCATCGGTGACCTGGTGTTCAACGGAACTCATGCTTACGTGTCCGACGGGATGATCCAATCGTGGATTGATGCTCTTAGTCGTGCGGGCGCCCTGCTTGATGGGATCGACACCATGTATCCTGGGCACGGTTCCCCGGGTCGACCGACTCTACTTCAGGCACAAAAGCAGTACCTCCTCTTCCTCATCGAGGCCGTCGCCAACCGTACCGATAGCACCGGCGGGCTCAGCCCGGAAGCAAAGGCCGAAGTCGCGCGGCTCATGGAGCAGTTCCTCCCTGGCGCTCCCCTACTCTGGTTAATCGAAGCCGGACTCGACGCGGTCGCCAGCGAAGGTCGCTGAGGTCCTCAGCGACCCCTTCGGAACATCGATGTGCGTTGCGAGCGAGGCGCAGCTTCTCCCGGCTGTTCCTCGCTCGATATAATAATATTTCAGTCAGGGGAGGTTTAGATAAGCGAGCCAGACCCCTTCCCGACCGCCCGACGTGGATGTCCTTGAAGACACACCGGCGGCGGCCTCGGCATCGCGGTCTTCGGCGCGATAGCCGCCGCCCGAACTCCGCCTGGCCCAATCGGCGACGCGCTCCTTCCCAGCTACCGGCCGCGTTGTGGCGGCTTCGGAGCATTTGCGTTGCTCGACCCTACTCGTCCCCGCGCTATTGATCCGTGCTTGACCTGAGAGGAGCAATCCTGGGTTGCCGTGAGTCTCCCGTTGCGCCATGCTCGTCTGCGCGCGGATGGATCGCGGGAGGTCGTGCGGTGACGGGTCGAGAGGATGATGGCGGATGACAGATCTTGCGGCGACAGATGCCACGGTCCAGGGTGCGGCCGCGCCGGGGCCCGAGGAGTTGGAGCGGTATCGCGTCGAGCTGACGGGTTACTGCTACCGGATGCTGGGGTCGGCGTTCGAGGCGCAGGACGCCGTCCAGGAGACGCTGGTGCGGGCATGGCGGAGCCTGGATCGCTTCGAGGGACGAGCGACGCTGCGGTCGTGGCTGTATCGCATCGCCACCAACGTGTGCCTCGACATGGTCAAGGGGAAGCAGCGCCGCGCACGGCCCATGGACCTTTCACCATCGTCCACCGCGGAATCGACCCTGGGTCCCCCGCTGCCGGAGATCACGTGGATCCAGCCGATCCCTGACGACCGGGTCCTGCCGGCGGATGGCGACCCGGCCGATCTGGCCGTCGCACGGGAGACGGTCCGGCTTGCGTTTGTGGCCGCGCTCCAGCACCTGCCGCCACGGCAGCGTGCGGTGCTGATCCTGCGGGAGGTCCTCCGCTGGAAGGCGACCGAGGTCGCAGACCTGCTCGGCTCCACGGTCGCGTCGGTCAACAGCGCGCTGCAACGAGCCCGCGCGACGTTAGCTGCCGGCGCCGTTACGGCCGCCAGCGCGTCCCCCCCGATGGACAGCGAGCAGCAGGCGCTCCTGGCACGCTACGTCGACGCGTTCGAGCGCTACGACATGGACTGCCTCGTCTCGCTGCTGCATGAGGATGCCACGTTGTCGATGCCTCCTTACGGGCTGTGGCTGCGCGGCCACGCCGACATCGTTGGGTGGTTCCTCGGGCATGGGTCGGTGTGCCGCGGGTCGCGTCTGGTCCCGATCGCGGCGAACGGTTCGGCGGCCTTCGGGCAATACCACCCCCCCTCCGGTCCAGACGGTGGCTACGAGCCATGGGCACTGCAGGTCATCGAGCTCTCCGCCGGTCGGATCACCGCGCTCAACTCGTTCCTCGACACCGCGAACCTGTTCCCGCTGTTTGGCCTACCCCTCCGTCTCGACGGGTAGCGCGCCACGCGTACAGCCCAGGACGTCGTCGAGCCCTACCAAGGCGAGCAGCTCCTTTAGCTCACCGCACGCGTGGCGGAGCCGGAGTTCGCCCCCTAGCCGCCGAGCGGTGAGCGCGAGCCGCGCGAGGGCGTCGACCGTGCCGATATCCGGGTCGACGACCTCACACATATCGCAGATCACCACGCCGGCCTCGCAGCCCTCCAGCGCCACACGGACGCGCTCGCACAGCGCCACGACCGCGGCGCGACCGATCGCGGCGCCGAGGACCACCACGATCGTGCCTGGGCGCGACACCTTCGCTGATGCCACTGGCGGCTCCTCGCGCGCGGCCACGCACAGACCTCCTTTCGCCTCCCGCAACAAAAGACCGGCCGAGCACGCAAAACTCATCGCCGCTCGCCTTGGGCATGCGAAGGGCCCCGTGACGGGGCCCTCGCACGGCAAGCGAACCGCTACGCCTTGACGACACCGACCAGGTGACCCTCGGGGTCGTTGAAGAGGCCGATCTCAATGCTCTCCATCACCTGCTCTGGACCCATCACTCGCGACCCGCCAAGGCTCTCGGCCCTCGCGAGCGCGGCCTCCACGTCGGGCACCTCGATGTAGACCGTGACGTGGCCCTCGTATCCTTCCGGTCCCTTTGCGATGCCGCCGGCGATGCCGATACCGTCGGCCGTCAGGTTTCCCTCGCGCGGCACGATCCCGTAGTTCATCGGGTTATTGGAGTCGATCTTCCACCCGAACAGGTCGGCATAATAGCTCGTCAGCTTCTCCGCATCCTTCCCGATGATCTCGAAATGCACTACCGGCTGTCCCATGGTCTCTCCTTCCGCCCTGCCGACGCGCTGGCGCCTGGCAGCTTCGACGTACCTTGTAGACGGTAGACGGCGGGTAGGGATGAAACTCATCGTTCGGTGCCGTATTGAAGGATCAATTATCGACTGCCGTGAGAATGCGCCTCTTGCTGCTTTCTGACACCCACATACCGAAGCGCGCCCGTACGCTCCCCGGCGAGGCGTGGGTCGAGGTAGACCGCGCCGATGTCGTGATCCACGCCGGCGACTGGCTCGACGTGGCCACGCTTGACGCGCTCACGCGCCGCGCCGTGCGGCTGGTCGCGGTCTACGGCAACAACGACGGTCCGCAGCTGCGGCAGCACCTGCCGGAAGTGGCCCGGGTCGAGCTCGACGGCCTACGGCTGGCCGTCATCCACGACACCGGCGCTGCCAAGGGACGCGAGCAACGGTGCGAACGGCTCTTCCCCGACACGGATGTCCTCGTCTTCGGGCACAGCCACATTCCCTGGGATACCACTACCCCCACCGGTCTACGGCTCCTCAACCCCGGCTCGCCGACGGACCGCCGTCGCCAGCCCACCTGCACCTATATGACCGCGGAGGTCGCCGGCGGACAGCTCCGCGAGCTGAGGCTGCACCGGCTACCCACGCGACCCCGATAAGTTCCGCCCGCCCGCTCCGTCTGCACCTGAGAGATCGAAGACCTCGAGGAGGCCACCTGATGACGTTCGTAGACCTCGAGCCCGCCACCCGGCGTATGGCGAAGTTGATCCTTGGCATCTCCGACGAGCTGCTCGGCAGGCCGACGCCGTGCCCGGCGTACACCCTTGGCGATCTGGTTGACCACGTCTCCGGCCTGACACTCGCCTTCACCGCGGCGGCGAGGAAGGACCCTGGACACATCGGGTCGCAGGGTCCGTCGGGCGATGCGTCGCGGTTGGGCGATGACTGGCGAACTCGGATCCCACGGGATCTGGCGGCCCTCGCGGAGGCGTGGCGCAACCCCGCGGCGTGGCAGGGAACGACCCGGGCCGGTGGGCTCGAGCTGCCGGGCGAGGTCGCTGGTCTCGTCGCCCTGGACGAGCTCGTGATCCACGGGTGGGACGTGGCGAGGGCCAGCGGACAGGCCTACGACTGCGATCCGGTGTCGCTCCAGGTCGTGCACGGTTTCGTCGACCCAGCATGGACCAGTCCCGCACGCCGTCCTTGATCTGCCCGGGTGACCTCCCCCGACCGCCTGTCGGCAACCCCCATGGCGCGGAGACGCGGCGGCCTAATCCTGCACAGCGGTTCATGCCGGCTCGCGCCGTCACCCTGGGAGGATGAGAATCGGGCAAATCGGGCGATGTGCGGGCGGCTCTTTGAGGTCCCTCCACCGTACTGAGATGAGAATCGCCCATGCGTCGGCCGGTTTGCCCCAATTCCGCTTCCAGGACGGCGGTGACCGTCAGCATTTTCCTGCACTGTGCAGGAAAATGCCGGTACACCGGCATAACTCTGCACAGTACGGCGAAGTAGCCGCAAGGGTGCGCACATCGTCCCGTTTGCCGGATTCTCATCACCCGGAGTGACGGCGCCAATCGGCATGAACTGCTGTGCAGGAATAGGCCGGCGCCGCGATCGGCGCCGGGCTCCTTGCAGGCTCGCCACGCAAGACGACCCCGCCGTTGACATCATCGACCTCCTCCACCAAGCCATGGCTCATCTCGAAGCCGGCCTCCCGCTCTAAGAGCGTGTTTGAGAATGTCGCTGAGGTCCCCGGCCTCGATTTGCCGGCTCGCGGGCCAACTTTGCAGGCGGCTGGTCCAGCCCGCAACTTTCCTTCGCATGCGAGGGAAAGTTGCGGCTCAACTGGGTTGCCGGACCGCTCGACTGCCGTTTTCCTCCGGATACGGAGGAAAGTTGCATCCTCGCG